>Ga0181530_10000331_pt1 | contig 60399 bp, 54 predicted proteins | sample PEATcosm2014_Bin_42_FD_119769 | JGI IMG/M metagenome (GOLD analysis project Ga0181530, IMG submission 119769) | Peatland microbial communities from MTU Mesocosm Facility, Houghton, MI, USA - PEATcosm2014_Bin10_60_metaG | ecosystem: Environmental > Terrestrial > Soil > Wetlands > Peat | place...
AGATCGGCTCGGCCGGCCAGCAGCTGTGGGTCGACGGGACCGAGGTCGGCTCGAACTCGTCGGTCACCTCCGCCCAGAGCTTCACGGGCTACTGGCACATCGGCTGGGGCAACGACGAGGCGACCTGGTCCGACGCACCGACGAGCAGCTTCCTCTCCGGCTCGCTGAGCCAGGTCGCGATCATCCCGAGCCAGCTCTCGTCCGCCCAGATCTCCACCCTCTACAACGCCGGCAGCGCAGCTGCCTTCATGCTGGACATGGGCCAGCTCTCGCCCACCTCGTACTGGCCGCTCCAAGACTCCGCCTCGAACATCTGCGGGACGACCGAGATCACGGTTCAGCAGACGGTGGGCGCCACCAACACCTGCATCTACCCTTCCGCGGCCGGAACCTGCGCCGCCCCGAGCTCGGCCTACCTCGTCACGGGACTCGGGGTGCGCTCGATCACGGCTCCGACGGCCGGCACGCCGGTATCGGTCACGGTCACGGTCAAGCTGAGCGCAGCCTCGCCGACGGGGGTACTGGGCCTCCACGAGCTTGCGGGAATCGCCTTCGGCACGGCGAAGCCATCGACCCTGTGGTCGGCTCAGATCGCATACCCGTACGCGTGGTCACAGCTGTGATCCGGGGACGACCGTGACCTCGACCGTGCTCTTGCCAGACAGGCGGGGCCCATCAACCGAAAGGCCCGGCTCGCCGCCGGCGGTGGTCGTTCGCAAGGCTCAACGTCGTCGCCACGTCGACGGGCTGCTCTCGCTGGTTGTCCTCGGTTCGGTGGTCCTGGTGGTGCTGGCGTTGCTGGGCTGGGACCTCTCCGGCGGACGGGTGTTCGTGATGGAGACCCCGTCGATGTGCCCCACCGTCTGTGTGGGGTCGCTGGTGGGGGACCGCCCGCTGCAGGGCAAGGTGCACCTCGGCGAGCTGATCACTTTCCACCCGCCCAACGCTTCGGCCGAGACCTACACCCACGAGATCTCCCACATCTTCGCGAACGGGATGATCCAGACCCGCGGCGTGGCCGGCTCTGGCCACGACCCGTGGCTCATAACCAGGTCCGACATCGTCGGAGAGGTCGTCTTCAACGTGTGGGGACTGGGCTGGCTATTAAGGGCCCTGCCCTTCCTGGCGATCGGAGTGCTGGCCTGGGTGCTGGCCCGCCCATGGGTCAGGAAGCGCACACGGCGAACCTGGGACAGGGCGTGGATGACGGCAGTCGTCGTGCTCCCGCTGTGGACGCTGCACCCGCTTGTGCGGGGCAGCGTCATCTCGATCACGCTCGACCGGGCCCACCGAACGAGCGCCACCGTGGTGAACACCGGAATCCTCCCAGTCTCCTTCCGTTCCGCGAGCGGCCAACTCGCCTGGCACGTGAGGCCGACCGACCTCGTGCACCTTTCCGCCAAGCCGTCCGCGAGCGGGTACCTGGTGCTGCACGAAGCGGTGTCCCTCTACTGGTGGGGCTGGGTGATCGTCGCTCTGGTGGTGGCCTCACCGCTCGCCGGCTACCTGTGGCACATCTGGCGCGACGACGAAGCAGAGCCTGAGCCCGCGACCGCCTGAGTCCCGACTGAATCTCCTTGCAGCTTCGGGCGTACATGTGAATGTGCGGTTGTAAGGGCGCTTCATAGCGGTCACCACGCTGTTGCGTTCGCGCTGAACATGAGCCCTGGGGCGCTCCGTCGCGGAACTGTTCTCGCGTTCCGAGGCGAGTCAGCACCTGACGGTTGAACGGCTTCACGGCTGCGTGGTCGAGCACCGAGACCGTCTGGCCAGATTCGGCCTCGAACACCTCCAAGCTTGCCTCTCGGCGCCAGGTCGCCGGGTCTTGGTGGTCGACGAGGGCGAGATCGACGAAGACCTCGTGCGCGACATGACCGAAGTTCTCACCTCGTTCTGTGCCGGCCGCTACGGTCGGCGTGGAGCCCGCAACCGGGCGGAGAAGGCACTGCGTTGTGCCGAGCACGGTCTCGGGCCCATGGCGCTGAGAGTCACAACCGAACGTGAACATCTAGTCGTGCTGGCCGGATGCGGATCGACTTGCCGACCCCTGCACGGCGGATGTTCTCGTTCGAGGGAACCGTGGCCCAGATAGCGTCGACGCGATGGCTCGGCGTTGCCGAACTGCCGTGCGCGTCGGCCGCCAACAGTTCACCAACCGACTTTCCACCGCTGGCGCGGCGCCAGCTCTGCGAGCAACGAAGGCCCAGTTCAGCGCCTCTCAGCGGTAATCCACCACCTTCTGAAGGTGGAGACACGGGTTCGAACCCCTTTGGGGCCTGTCATGTCACCCTCTCAGCGGCCACTTATCAGCTGCTCGGTCTTCTCGCCGGAATCTGGCTCATCTCGCGCAGCTCGCGACGGCAGGCGCGCGAGCACGAGCAATGCGCCGCCGAGTGCGACGCCGGCGGCTACGGTCAGCGATGTCTTGCCTCCGCTCATGAACGCGGCACGCGCCGTATGGGCCAGCACCTGCCCGGTCGCGCCGCCGACCTCGCTTGCCACGGTGAGGGCGCCGCCGAGAGAACCGATGATGGCATGGGCGGCAGTTGCCGGCACATCTCGTCCGGCGAGTGCCGTGCTCATGAGATCCTGGTAGCGGGTCGACAGGACACTTCCGATCACGGCGACGCCGAGCGCACCGCCGACTTGGAAGGCCACTCCGTTTGTGGCCGATCCGACCCCAGCGTTGCCCCGTGGCACGGAACCCACTACAGAGTTCGTCGCAGTCGGTATCAACAGCCCGGCCCCGAGACCGATCAGCATCATTCCTGGCACCACGTCCCCGTAGGTCGTCGTGACCGTGGAGATCGCAGCGATCTGCCACAGCCCGCCTGCGATCGCCACCAGGCCCGCCCCAGCAGTGAGCTTGGGCCCAATTCTCCGCGCGAGCAGGGGAGACACCGGTGCAGTCACTCCGAGCAGTGCGGCAATGGGCAGGATGCGCAGCCCCGCCTGCAGAGGTGAGTAGCCGAGGTCGAATTGAAGGAACTGAGTTTGCATGAACAGAGCCCCTAACAGCCCGAACAACGCAAGAGTCTCGCTTGCTGCTGCTATGGAGAACCGACGATCAGCGAAGAACTCAAGTCTCAGCATCGGGTGCCGACTGCGAACCTCCCAGGCGACGAAGGAGGCGAGAACAGCAAGGCTGGCCAGTCCGACTCCGACTACGATCGGCGAAGTCCAGCCCTCGGTCGGGGCTTCGATGATCGCCCAGAGCAGCAGGCCGAATCCGGCTATCGACAGCACTGCGCCGCCGGGATCGGGTTGATCGACGGCCGGGTTCTTCGAGTCGGGAACGAGTGCCACGGCTCCGACGATGCCTGCGACCACGATCGGGACGTTTACGAGAAAGATCGAGCCCCACCAGAATCGGGCGAGCAGCAGGCCGCCGGCAATCGGGCCGATGGCGATGCCGAGGCCACTGGTGCCCGCCCAGGCGCCGATGGCGCGAGCACGTTCCGCCGGATCGCGGAAGACATCGTTGATGATCGACAACGTCGAGGGCATCGTCAGCGCCGCGCCTGCTCCCATCACGGCTCGGCATGCGATCAATACGTGCACCGAACCGGAGAAAGCGGAGCCGATCGATCCGCCCGCGAATACCGTCAGACCGAGGAGGAAGAAGCGCTTGCGTCCGAACCGGTCGGCGAGGCTGCCCCCGACGAGCAACAGCCCAGCAAGGACCATCGCGTAGGCGTCAACTATCCACTGCAGTTGGCTGGTGGTGGCGTGCAACCTCCGAACGAGTGTCGGAAGGGCCACGTTGAGGATCGTGGTGTCGACGTTCACAATCAAGATCGAGACGCACAGCACCAGCACCACGGCCCATGGGTGGGCGCGCCCCACCTCAGTCCTTGACGCGACTGGTCCCGTCAGCGAGTCCATGGGTTCAACTTGAACTGCGGACCGCCGGCGAGCCAGAGGCGAAGGACACGTTGTCGCGTCTGAGCGACGAAGCAACGTGGCACCCGACGAATGCCTGCCATGCGCTCGAGGCGCCGGCCGGGCTCAGCCAGGACCGGCGATGGTCAATCCTCGGAGACAACTTGTCGGGGCGCCCGCGGAGCTGCGAGGGCGGCCGCAGGGGCCTGCACAGTGTCGACGACCGTGACTTCAGCAACGACGCCATGTCGGGCGCCCACGCCCATCGCTAGCGGCTCTACGTCTTATCATCGCCAGAGTGGACTACGAGGACTATGACGTCGTCGTCGTCGGCAGCGGCTTCGGCGGTAGCACGGCGGCCCTGCGTCTGACCGAGAAGGGGTACCGGGTCGCGGTCCTCGAGTCGGGTCGCCGCTTCGATGAGGCGACGTTTCCAAAGACGTCGTGGCGGCTGCGCTCCTTCTTCTGGGCACCCAAGCTGGGCCTTTTCGGCATCCAGCGAATATCGCTGCTGAGAAACGTAATGGTGCTCTCCGGCGCGGGCGTGGGTGGAGGCTCCTTGGTCTACGGAAACACGCTCTACGGGCCCTTCGCGTCGTTCTTCGCGGACTCGCGGTGGAGTCACATCACCGACTGGCGCGCCGAGCTGGCACCGTTCTACGACCAAGCAAGGCGCATGCTCGGCGTCGTCGCGAATCCGACCATGACGGCGGCCGACGAGGTCATGCGGGCTGTCGCCGAAGAAATGGGAGTCGCCGCAACGTTTGTTCCCACGCCGGTTGGCGTGTTCTTCGGCGAACCCGGGGTTGAAGTTCGCGACCCGTTCTTCGGCGGTGCCGGCCCAGCCCGCAAGGGCTGTATCCAGTGCGGCGAATGCATGACCGGCTGTCGCCATGGCGCCAAGAACACGCTGCTCAAGAACTACCTGTACCTCGCAGAGCGAGGAGGCGCCGAGGTGCACCCGCTCACGACCGTCACCGGCATCCGACCTCGGGCCGACGGTCGATACGAGGTCACGAGCGAACGCACCGGCGCGTGGGTGCACAAGCGCCGGAGAAGCTTCGTATCCTCCGAGGTCGTGCTGGCCGCAGGAACGATGGGCACCCAGAAGCTGCTGCACTCCATGCGCGACTCAGGCAACCTTCCCAACCTCTCGCCGAGGCTCGGTGAGCTCACCCGTTCGAATTCGGAGGCAATTGTCGGGGCGCGCACGTTCCGGCGCAATGTCGACTTCACGCGAGGCGTCGCCATCACGTCATCGTTCTACCCGGACGATCAAACCCACATCGAACCGGTGCGCTACGGCCGAGGCTGCAACGCCATGGGCCTGCTGACTACGGCGCTTGCCGATGGCGACGGCCGATCCCGACTGCTGACCTGGGCACTCGAAGTGCTGCGCCATCCGGTGATGATGGCCCGCAACCTCAGCATGCACAGGTGGTCAGAGCAGACCATCGCGGCCCTCGTGATGCAACCGCGCGACAACTCCATGACCTGTTACACCACAGCAGGCGTGTTTCGTCGACGGCTGACGTCCAAACAGGGACATGGCGAGCCGAACCCGACGTGGATTCCGATCGGCCACGACGCAGTTCGACGCATTGCCAAGCACATCGGCGGCTTTGCCGCCGGAGGTTGGAACGACGTCTTCAACGTTCCGATGACGGCGCATCTCCTCGGCGGTGCTGTCATCGGCGACTCCCCCGAGACCGGAGTGATCGACCCGTACCACCGGGTCTACGGCCACCCCGGTCTTCACGTTGTCGACGGTGCCGCGGTCTCTGCCAATCTCGGGGTCAATCCGGCACTCACAATCACTGCGCAGGCCGAACGGGCCATGGCGCTGTGGCCAAACCGGGGCGAAGCGGACCAACGGGCCCCGCTGGGCGAGCCGTACCGGCGGCTCGACCCGATCGCGCCCCGCCACCCCGTCGTCCCCGCCGGGGCGCCCGCTGAGCTACGACTGAGCCCGGCTCCGCCGAGCATGTGAAGGCACGCCTGCACGCACTCGTTCACGAGATGCTGCCGGAGGGTCCCGGAGCTTCTGGGACCCGGCGGACCATTACAGCGACGACGACACGCACTTGCGTTCGGGCCGGTCCCAACCGGCGTTTCGCGGTCTCTTCCCGCTGCCCCGTCGTCTCCGCGCCGACCGCCCTGTGGAGCTTCCAGCTCGTTCGTGGGACGCTTGTTTCGTGGAGGTCGCACGCGTCGACAGATGGCTGTGGTCGGTGCGTGCCACTCCCACGCGTGCGGCGTCGACGGCATTGTGCCGTGCTGGCCACGTCGAGGTGAACGGAGCCGGAGCGAAGCCGTCGACCACGGTGCACCCCGGGGACATGGTCACCGCCCGCATCGGTGACCGGCAGCGTGTGCTCGAGGTGGTTCGGGCGATCGACAAGCGCGTAGGGGCGCCCATCGCCTCAGGGTGCATCGTCGACCACAGCCCGCCGCCGACGCCTCGCGAGACCGCGCCCAAGGTGCTTGTCCGCGAACCTTCGTCAGGGCGCCCGACTAAGAAGGATCGCCGGCAGATCGACCGGCTGCGCGGACGCTGAAGCTGGTACCGCATTCTCGGCACGGGCCACCAGTGGCTCCAGTCGGGAAGCCATGCACTTGCGATCCTCGCCCCGAGCCGATCAGAACGCGGGGATGAAGGCCATCACAGGGTTCCGAGGTGGCCGAGCGCCGCTACAGGTGTTTGGCTCGGTGGCCGGAGACCGCTTCCACCGCCCGAGCGAGATACGGCTCGCTCTCGGCAAGTCGCTCCGCCGTCCAGTGCTCTGGACTGTGCTCGACGATCGACGCCAGGTCCCAATAGAGGTCATAGGGTTCGCCGGTAAGGCGCTCGTAGGCGGCCAGGAACCCGTCAGCGGCTCTTTGGCCGGACAGCACGACGAGATTTGCCCGGCAGTGGGCCACGTCGCACCCCCGCGGTCCCCTGCACGCGTTCGCCCAGTCGACGACGCCGCACAGGCGGCCTCGCGACCAGAGCACGTTGCCAGGGTGGAAGTCGCGGTGGATGAACGCCGGGCGATACGACGGCATGGCGCTCGCCCGAAGTGCGATCGCCTCCTCCCAGAGTGCTGGCCGGCGCGTCGCCCGGGGAGGTTCGGACACGGTGCCCGCATACCACGGGAAGTAGTCGTGGCCAAGCTTGCCGGGTTCGGCGTCGTGAATGGCCGCGGCAACCTCGGCGAGACGCCAGAGGTCCGGAACGGCGATTGCCCGGCCTGGGAGCAACGTCATCAAGATTGCCGGGATCCCGTCGCCGACCTCCTGGCCCGTCACGTCTGCCGAAACGACTCTCGGTGCCGGCAGGGCCTTGGTGCCGGCGAAGTTCAACGCGTCGAGCTCGCGGCGCGGAGCCATCGGTTCGTCTTCGAGGAAGCCGGGCCACACGTACCTGCGCAGCACGAGCCGCCTGCCGCCGTCGAGGCAAAGGACGTGCACCGCGGTCGACGAGGCGCCTCGGAGTCGTCGCACCCGTACGACCCTGGCGCGAACCTGGTGCTCGACCCACACCCGTACGTTCGCCGGGACCGTCGTTCTTCTCAGCTCCACGGGCAACGAAGCGAGCGCTCGCTGGTTGGGGTGCCGTTGGTACGTCGCCACGAAGGAGATTCTGTCCGCTGGCGCACAGCAGGGAGCGGCTCGTCCAGATGGCAACGAAGGCAGGCCCGTGCACCGCTGCCATCGACGGAGCTGTGAGCTGATCCCAGAAGAGCCATGGAGAAAAGAGAGCTACCGCCCAGGCCGTGCACAGGTGGCCGAGAGCGCCAAATCCGGAGTCAGGGCATCCAAGACCGTTCGTCGTGCACCGAGTCAAGCGGTCCAGGCTGCGGCTTCGTACAGGAACGGTAGTGTCGAGCACATGTTCGGACGGGCGCACCTTGTCGAGCGACGCTGCAGTGCGTGCGCTACGGCGTGGTTGCTCACAAGTCAGCAGGCGCATTTCTCCCACCGTCGTGCGCGCCGTGCCAGAGGCCCAGGGATCGGTTCATTGGGGCAGATGCCGGCCCTCGAAGAGAGCGTGCTCGCTCTCTCGGCGTCGGGATCGCAGCTGACATCGGAGACAGATGAGCAGCTCGCGGTTCGCTCCGCGCTGCGAAGCTGCCCGAAATGTCACTCGGAGCAGTTCACCGACCGCAAGGTCACCAGGGCGAATCCTGCGTCGCCGGACGCCTCCCGCACTGAGCTTCCCTGAGGAGACCGGCGGACCGAAGCCGTTCGGCCGCACATCAGCTCGACTGCCGAACGCGCAAGGCGAGGGCGGTGACAGACCTCGCCGCCGTTCTTCTCTTCGTGGGGATCGGCCGGGCCGTGCACGCTCATGGGCTCGGCGTCGCCGGGTTGGCCTCGACTGCGTGGCCGTTCTTGTCAGGTCTGGCCGCCGCCTGGATCGCGCTGGCTGCTTGCCGGCGCGATGGAGCATCCTTCCTGGACGGCCTGGTCGTGTGGATCTCGACTGTGGCGCTCGGAATGGCCCTACGGGTGGTCTCCGGTCAGGGGATCGCCGTGGCCTTCGTCCTTGTGGCATTGGGCTTCCTAGGGGCCACAATGCTCGGATGGCGCCTAGTGGTCGCAGGCCTCCGGCGTCGGCGACTGGAGCGTCGGGCCTCTTGAGGGCATGTCGTGTCCTACTGCACCTGGGACCGGCCGACGGGTGTCGCGGCCCGTCCCCGTGCGCGCCCCATCGGGTCCGGGCCCTGTCGCTCAGATCTTGGACTTGATGAGGCTTGCCATGGCTTGGGCCCCCGCCCCGCCGATCGGCATGTGAATGCCGTCGGGGTAGAACCACTGCGGGTTCTTGTCGGCCAGCTTGTTGAAGTCGGCGAGGCGGTCTCGCGCGTAGTGAGGGACGCCTTGCTCGAGGGTGGCGTTCACCGAGCTCGACCACGTGTAGTACGAGGGAAGATGCACAGTCACGAACACCACCCGGGAAGCACCGGAGAGGACGTCCATCATGTCGGTGAATTGCTGCTGGCTTACTGGGCCATTGGTGCCGAGGTCGATCACGACGATCGCCCCGAGGCGGTTCTCGGACTCGAGCTGTTGGGCAATCGCGATGCCGTCGTCCCATTGGCGGCTGACTGCCGCCTCGACGTCTATCCCGGGGATGTCGCTTTCGAGGGCGGGCTGTGCGTCGAGCATCACTGAGTCGCCAATCGAGGTGACGTGGCCGGCAACGAAGCCTTTGCCCGGGGCCGGAAGTCCCACGGGGGGCGCAGGGATCGTCGGCAGCAGCCAGTAGCCCCTGCCGTCAGGAGTCGCCGCTGCCGCGACGATCGGGTTCTTCCGGACCGCAGGCGAGGCCGAGCCGTAGAAGTGGGCATCTCCATAGTGGAAGACCCGGCCGTTGGACGCGAAGAGCCAGTAGCCCCGGCCATCCGGGGTGGCCGCCATGGCGACGATCGGAGTGCCGAGAGCCAGACCCCTGACCGAGCCGTAGAAGTGGGCGTCTCCATAGTGGAAGACCCGGCCGTTGGACGCGACGAGCCAATAGCCCCCGCCGTCCGGGACAGCCATGGAGACGATGTGGTGGCTGAGGACCTCACCGGCTGGCGAGCCGTAGAAGTGGGCGTCTCCATAGTGGAAGACGCGACCGTTGGACGCGACGAGCCAGTAGCCTCTGCCGTCCGGGGTGGCCGCCATTGCGACGATCGGAGTGCTGGGAGCCAGACCCCTGACCGAGCCGTGGAACCTGGCGTCACCGAAGCTGAAGACCCGGCCGTTGGACGCGACGAGCCAGTAGCCACCGCCGTTGTTGGTCTCGACGATCGCGGCGACGCGGTCCTTGATTCGGGTGACGATCGAGCCATGGAACCTGGCGTCACCGAATCTGAACACCGTGCCGTTGGCGTTCGCGAGCAGGTAGCCACGTCCACTGGAGCTGACGGCCATGCCGATCACTCCGGAACCGATGTCCTTGTGCGCAACGGCGCCGAAGTAGCGCGCCGTGCCGAAGGCGATCGGCTGTCCAGCGACATCGTGGACGCTTCGCAGCGCGCGAACCGACTCCAGCGAGGCGGATCCACTGATCGGCGGGTTGACGAGGCCGGCGGCCGGCTGTCCGGAGCTCGGCGTTCCGGAGGCCGGCTGTCCGGTTGAGCACGCCGCAGAGCCGACGAGAACGGCACCCACGACGCAGAGGACAGCGACTGGCCCGGCCGAAGCCCGGCGGTATGTTCGAGGCGCTTGGTGGTCCGCCATCCTCCGAGACGATAGTCACTCTGACCACGGCCCCAACGCTCAGCCGCCGGCGTAGAGCTCGGTGATCACCTCAGCGTGGTGCTCGTAAACGATGCTTCGTTTGACCTTCATCGTCGGGGTCAGTTCCCCGTCCTCAGCCGTCAGCACGTGGGCCAGCACGCGGAACTTGCGGATGCCTTCGGCGCGTGACCGCTTGGCGTTGACGTGATCGACGGTCGCCTGGATCTCGGCGAGCAGGTCCGGGTCAGCGGCGAGAGCTTCGAGATCGCCGAGCTTGGCGTGCTGTCGAGCCCAGCGGGTGAGCGCGTCCGGGTCGAGAGTGATCAGGGCGGCAAGGTACCTGCGGCCCTCGCCGACGATGACCGCCTCGGAGATGAGCGGGTGGTTCGTCAGGTCGACCTCTATGCCCTCGGGGGCGATGTTCTCGCCGGCCGCGGTGATGATGATGTCCTTTTTTCGACCGAGGACACGCAGAGACCCGTCGGCGTCGAAAGCTCCCGTGTCTCCGGTATGCATCCAGCCGTCGGCGTCGATGAGCTCGGCGGTGGCCTCAGGGTCGTTGAGGTAGCCGAGGCACACGTTGCCGCCTTTGAGCAGGATCTCGTCGTCGTCGGCAATCGTGATGCTCATACCCGGCAGAGCGGTGCCAACGGTGCCTATGCGGACGTGACCGAATCGATTGGCGGCCGTTGGCCCACAGCCCTCGGTCTGGCCGTACAGCTGGAGCAGGGGCAGCCCGATGGCGTGGAACCAGCGGATGAGCTCGGGGTGGGCGGGTGCCGCAGTCGTGATCAGAACCCGTGCCCGGTCAAGGCCGAGCAGTTGGCGAAGGATCGACCCGAGTGTCAGGTCCAGGGTTCGGTGGAGGGCGAGCGTCGACCTGGTCACCGGCGTGCCGTCCTGCTCATAAGCCACCTTGCGCAGCCCGAGGCTTATGTAGCGCTGCACAGCTGCACGGACCGGGAACCCTTGGGCCCGCACGTGGCTTTCTACAGTTTCGCGGAGCTTCTCCCACACCCGGGGCACGGCCAAGAACACGGTCGGCCGACATGCCGGCAGGTCCTCGGCGACCGTGGCAAGGTTGCGGGCGAACCAGGTCTCGCCGGCCACGGCTATCGGCATGAAGTCGCTCATCATCCGCTCGGCGATGTGGCTGAGCGGCAGGAACGACAGGAGGCGGTCGCCCTCGCCGATGTTGTAGACAGGGGTGACGTTGCGCAGCGCCCACATGATGTTCGCGTGAGTGAGCATGGTGCCCTTGGGAGGGCCGGCGGTGCCGCTGGTGTAGACGATTGTCGCGAGATCCTCGGGCCGGACCTGACGAGACCGCTCGTCGACAGTATCGGGATCGCGCTTGAGCCGGTCGGCGCCGGCGCTCCGGAGCGCGTCGAAGCCGACGACGAACGAGTCGCCGGCACGCCGGGCGCCGCCTGCGATTATGGCCCACTTCAGGGCGGGCAACTGGCCGCGAATCTCGATGAGCTTGCTCAGCTGTGCCCGACTGTCCACGAAGCACACCTCGACCTCGGCGTGGCCGAGGATGTAGGCGATCTGAGACGGTGCGCTGGTGGGGTATATGGGCACCGTCACACTCCCGTTGAAAAGTGTCCCAAGGTCCGCGAGATGCCATTCCACCCGGTTAGCCGACAAGATCCCGACCCGCTCACCGGCGCCGACGCCGAGGTCGGCCAGCCCCCCGGCGATCTGGCGGGCCGCCATTAGATACTCGGCCCAAGTGATGACTTTCCACTCCCCCTGAGTGGGGCGCTCGGCCGGGCAGTGTCGCATCGCCGGGCGGTGTGGGAGGCGCCGCCCGTTCGCTATCAACGCGTCGACGATCGTGGCACCCTGCTCGGGCGGTACCCCGATCGATCGTCTGTCTGACTTCGCGGGATTGCCCCGATTGGGCCGAAGGGGCATCACGCGCATCGACCCGTCATGACGATCCCGCTGGTTGACATCAGACCCAGGAGGATTCTTCAGCCGCCGAAAGAGGCTCTGCGACCCTGGTGGTGTTCTCATTCCGCTCCGATGGCTTCGCGTCGGGGCCCACTCGTCGTGAGCCCGCTGGGTGGTCAGTCGTAGTTCCTGCAGTCCGTGGCCGCGCTGCAGTTGGAGTAGTCCCTTGTCACCACCGTATTGACATCATTGACGATCGTCGTGTCGGTCGTGATGATGCCGAGCTCGCGGTTGCGGTCCATCGAGGCGCTCGAGAAGTTGATGCTCCCGACGTAGATCCTCCGAGTGTCGTAGCCGGCGTCGGCGATCGTCGTCTTCGCATGGATGTACAGGTCCGACGAGCTGTCCTTGTAGAGATGCACGTGGCCTCCGGCGCGTACGATCGCGGTCCAGTCGCTGTCGTAGGAGCTGTTGGCGGTCATCGTGACTTCGACCTTCACGCCGCGCGCAGCTGCGGCGGCGATCGCGCTCGTGACAGTCGAGTCGCCCATCTCTTCGTTCTCGATCGAAAGCGTGTGCCTGGCCCCGGCGATCACTGCGAGCATCCGGGCCTGCGAGCCGGGGCTCCAGACCAGGTCCGTGCCGTTTGGGGGCCTGATGGGCTTGTGAGCGAAGTCCGCGTTGAAGACGGCTTCGATGGCCGCGAGGTCCCCCGGGTTGGTGTCAAAGACGCCGAAGTCGCGAGTCGTCGCGTAGTACTCGTCGGTGAGATTGGCAGTGAGGACGAGCGACTCGGCGCCGTCGACCGTGATGGTCTTCTGGTGCGTCGCCTCGTAGTCGGTGTCGGCCCACACGACCTTCACGCCGGCTGCCTTCAGGGCTTCGAAGGCCGGCTCGTTGCGGCTCCTCTCGCGGTTGGTGTCGAGGATGACGCGTACTTTCACGTGGCGCCTCTGATCTGCGACGAGATCGCTCACCATGGTCGGGTCGGTGAGCTCGTACATGGTGAGGTCGACCGACTTCCGAGCCGACAGCACGAAGTGGTAGACCGGCTTCATTCCGGCGGTGGAGCCGAGCTCGGAGGGCTCCACGATCACCCCGGCGAGGCCCGACGCAGCCTGTGTGCGCGCATGGCCTGCCGATTCCGGCACCGCGCCGGCTGCGGTCACCAGTGTCAAGACGGTCGAAGCCACAAGGACAAGGAGGCCGACGCGTCGGCACACGGCTACAAGAGGCATTCCTGGTCAACTCCCAGCCAACTGTTCACAGGCAGTCACCAGCATGGCCGATCAGTCGCCCACCGCGCCGTCGATGCATTCGCGGATCAGGTCGGCGTGGCCGTTGTGCCGCGCGTACTCCTCGATCATGTGCACGTAGATCCAGCGGACGTTGCGCGTTTGCTCGGGATCATGGCCGCGGCCCGATACCACGTCGTCGAGCTCTTTGTCCCGCACGGCGTCGCGTGCTGCCTCGACTTCTCTCCGGAAGGTCTCGAGGTCGTGCGCCGCGTCGGCATCGTCGAGGTCGTCGAAGTCGGCGCTCTGGTTGTCGCTGCTGCGGTACTCGGGGCCGATCTGCTCGTTGCCGGCGTACATACGGAACCACCAGCGTTCGACCTCGACCATGTGGCGGACCAGGCCGAGCAACGACAAGCCGGACGGCGGTACCGAGCGGGCCTTCAGCTGCTCCGTCCTGAGACCGGCACATTTCATCAGCAGTGTCTCGCGATGGAAGTTCAGCCATTGCTCGAGCGACTCACGGTCGCCGGCGGCTGAAGTGGGCTCTGTGCGCTCGACGGTCGGAGCGGTCCACGTGGTTGTCATGGTGTCGGACGCTAGCGGTCGCCCGACGGGCGCAGTTGGTCAGCTGCCGCACCGGAGGCCCGGGGCGTGCACGCCCTTCCGGCGTCGGTCTCTTCGTTGCGGCATCATGCGTTGAGCGATACAGGAGGAGCGATGCCGAACGACCTAGATCACGTCCGGAGACTTGCCAGAGAGGACTCGCTGGCCGTTGTCACCACTACCCGGTCCGACGGGACCATCCACGCATCTGTGGTCAGCGCCGGCGTCATCGACGACCCGGTCACCGGGGATGCTTGCATCGGCTTCGTCGCGCGTGGAGCCTCACGCAAGCTTGAGCACCTGCGCGGCAGTGGCAGGGCGGCGGCCGTGTTCCGGCACGGAGCTGACTGGGTCGCGGTGGAAGGTCCAGCCCGGCTCGTGGGACCCCAGGACCGGCCCGAGGACTTCGGCGCTACACAGCTTGCGAGGTTGCTCCGGCGCGTCTTTGTCGCTGCGGGTGGCACTCACCAGGACTGGGACGAGTTCGACCGGGTAATGGACGCGGAGGGGCGGACAGCGGTGTTCGTGACGCCCGAACGGATAAGCGGCAACAGCTGACGGTTTACGGCTCAGAATCCTCGGATGGTCGCCAGCGGCGAACATGGGCCCTTTCGCTCCGCACGGCGAGACCGCTGCCCACCAAGAGCACCACGATGGCGGCTCCCTCGACGACGACCGAGGTCACCGCCCAAGGGGCGTTCATGTGTGACCAATAGCCGGCAAGGCCGAAATTTACCGACACGAGCAACCCAGCGATGGTCCCGGCAGCAAAGAGAGCTCCGAGCAATGCGATAGAGACACGCCTGATCAGAGCTATCAACAAGGCGAACAGGATGCCGAAGACACCTTGTACGAAAAACAGCGGACCGATCGTCTTGGTATTCCTGTAGCCGCTTGCCCACAGGTTCAGATGGATTGCTGCGGACGCGACGAGCAAGGCCGCTCCGGCGACGAGCACGAGGCCGACGATGGGCTCGGTCGGCGGACGCCCTGCGCCGATGAGTCGCCCGGTTCGAACTTTACGGTCGACGGTCACGCTGCCTTCACGCATCCTCCAGGTGGCTACGTGCGCGGATGGTACCGGGACTGTGCCCAGACGGTACAAGGGTAACCTCGTTGAGGACAGGGCGGTGACGATCTGATCCTCGAGCTCATCGGGTGTCGGGTCCAGAGGAGGAAAGAGCCATGTGTCTGGGGATCCCCGGTGAGGTGGTCGAGCTTCTCGACTCCAATCGACACCTGGCGAAGGTCGATGTCGCCGGCGTGCGTCGCAACATCAACATCGACCTGCTGGAGGACGAGGGTGTGGTGCCGGGCGACTGGGTGCTCATCCATGTCGGCTTCGCTATGGCCAAGATCGACGACTCAGAGGCCCAGCGAGCGCTCGAGGGCCTGCAGCTGATGGGTCAGGCCTACACCGACGAGGTTCGGGCAGTCGTCGAGTCGCGCATCGCGTAGCGGCGGCGAAACGGGGGAAGCTACGTCAGCCGCCGCCGCGATCTTCGTGGGTTTCACGTTGAGGCGGCGTCGCCTGCGGCAGAGAGAGGATCACGATGCGGTTCGTCGATGAGTATCGAGACCCGGCGGCGGCCCGCGCGCTCTTGGCCCACATCACCGCGCTGGCAGGAGATGGGCACTACAAGTTCATGGAGGTCTGCGGGGGCCACACCCACACGATCTACCGTCACGGCATCGAGCATCTTCTCCCGACGTCGGTCGAGTTGGTCCATGGCCCCGGTTGTCCGGTGTGCGTCATCCCCATGGGTCGCATCGACGACGCCATCGCGCTGGCAAGGGCGCCCGGCGTCATCTTCACCTCGTTCGGCGACATGCTGCGAGTTCCCGGCTCGAAGGGGAGTCTGCTGGGCGCTCAAGCGCAAGGCGCGGACATCCGGATCGTCTATTCGCCACTTGACGCGTTGCGGGTCGCGGTCGACAACCCGGAGCGGCACATCGTGTTCTTCGCCGTCGGATTCGAGACGACGGCGCCCTCGACGGCGGCAACCGTGCTGAGGGCGAGGCAGGACGGGGTCACGAATTTCAGCGTCTTCTCGAACCACGTGACGATCGTGCCCCCTATCAGGGCGATCCTCGAGTCCCCTGACCTCCGCCTCGACGGGTTCATCGGACCGGGCCACGTATCGACGGTGATCGGCCAGCGCCCATACCGTTTTGTCCCTGAGGAGCACGGCAAGCCGTTCGTAACTGCAGGCTTCGAGCCACTTGACATCCTCCAGGCGATCGCGATGCTGCTGACCCAGATCAGCGAGGGCCGGTGCTGTGTCGAGAACCAGTACACGCGTTGTGTGAGCGAGGCCGGCAATCCGCGGGCGCTCGCATTTCTGAAGGAGGTCTTCGAGCTGCGGCCGCACTTCGAGTGGCGTGGCCTGGGCTTCATCCCCGAGAGCGCCCTCAAGCTCAGGGCGGAGTTCGCCCAGTGGGATGCCGAGCTTCGCTTCGAGGTGCCGGGCGTGCGTGTCGCGGATCCGAAGGCCTGCCAGTGCGGCGAGGTTCTGAAAGGTGCCATCAAGCCGTGGGAGTGCAAGGTTTTCGGCACGGCGTGTACTCCGGAGACTCCCATCGGCACCTGCATGGTCTCCTCCGAAGGAGCCTGTGCCGCCTACTACAACTTCGGGCGCCTGCACCGAGAGGTCGCCGTGACCATGGGCGGCCCCCGCTAGCGCTCCGAGTTGGACCGGTCAGTCCGGACGTGTGCCGAGCGCGGCGATGGCCGCCTGACCCACACTGATCCCGCCGTCATTGGGTGGCACCGACTCGTGCACGAGAACGGTGAGTCCCTCGGCGGTCAGAGCGTCCTCGACGATGTCGCTGAAGCGCACGTTCTGGAACACCCCTCCACTGAGTGCGATGGTGTCGAGGTCGTGCCGGCGTGCCAGACGTGCGCCGAGAGCGGCGGTGGCGCGCCCGAGACCCTCGTGGAACCCGGCTGCGATCACCGAGCGGTCGGTCCCTCGTTCGACCTCGTTCAGCACCGTGGCGATGAGAGGTGACGGATCGAGCACGTCGAGGTCGTCAGGGCTCGGCGCTGCCACGATGTCAACCGGGTATCTCGGAGCCGATGACCGGGGCACCGAGCGCGCGAGCGTCTCGAGCTCGATCGCGGCCTGGCCCTCGTAGGTGACCTGTGATCGCAGTCCAACCAGGGCAGCGACGGCATCGAACAGACGGCCGACGCTGGTTGTGAGGATCGACCGGCGCTTCTCGCCGTCCGCACCAGCCAGAGCGAGGACCTGGCTCCACCGAGGATCGAGCGCGGCGCCGAGCCGGGCGGCGGCGTCGGGACCTGCGGCGAGAGCGGTCCAAGCCAGTGCCATCCGCCATGGCTCGCGGATGGCCGCTGTCCCACCCGGCAATGGAACGGGCTGCAGATGCGCCGCTCGTTCGAAACCGTTGAAGTCCGCGATGAGGAACTCCCCGCCCCACATCGTCCCGTCGGTGCCGTAGCCGAGACCGTCAAAGGCGATCCCGAGCACAGTGCCGTTGTGCCCATGTTCGGCCAGGCACGATGCGATGTGGGCGTGGTGATGCTGGATGGGCCACGGCTCGAGGTCGAGCTCGAGCGCGTACTTGGTGGACAGGTACTCCGGGTGCAGATCATGGGCGACGACCTCCGGTACGATCCCGAACAGTCGGCACAGGTGGACCGTCGCTTGCAGGAAAGCCTGATAGGTGGCGAGGTGCTCGAGGTCACCGATGTGGTGGCTGCACACGATAAAGGACTGTTTGGCCACCGAGACGGTGCTCTTGAGCTCGGCGCCCACAGCGAGCACCTGGCGGGCCGCCTCACGCGGAAGCGGCATTGCCTCCGGCACGTAGCCGCGGGACCGCCGGACCATCTGCAGGCGACGAGCTGACGCCCGCACGACCGAATCGTCGCAACGGACATGAATCCGGCGGTCGTGTGTCAACACGCCGTCAACCATGGGCCCGAGACGGGCGAACGCGTCCTCGTCGGTGTGAGCGATCGGGTCGTCGGACTGGTTGCCGCTGCTCATCACGAGCGGTCGCGCCACTTTGGCCATGAGCAGGTGGTGCAAGGGCGTATAGGGGAGCATCAGGCCCAGGTCGGGCATCGCCGGTGCCACTCCGTCGGCGACCGCGGCGTCCGGTCGGCGGCGGGCGAGCACGATAGGCCGCGCGACGCAGCCGAGCGCGGACTCGGCGTGCGGATCGAGTACGCACAACGACCTTGCCATTTCCAGGTCGGCCACCATGAGGGCGAATGGCTTGTCGTCGCGTGCCTTGCGTCGCCGAAGCTCAGCCACGGCGTCGTGATCGGTCGCGTCCGAGGCCAGGTGATAGCCGCCTATGCCCTTCACGGCGACGATCCGGCCTGTGCAAAGCGCTTCGGCCACGGCGTCCAGCGCGGCACCGGCTTCGGCCAGGAGTCGGCCCACTGGGTCGCAGAAGGCGATCCGCGGGCCACAGGAGGCACAAGCGTTCGGCTGTGCGTGGAAGCGCCGATCCTCCGGGTTGTCGTACTCTGCCTGGCACTCGGCGCACATCCTGAAACCGGCCATGGTCGTGGCGGGCCTGTCGTAGGGCACCGAGAGCACGATCGTGTAGCGCGGCCCACAGTTGGTGCAGTTGGTGAAGGGATAGCCGTGCCGGCGGTTGTCCGGGTCGTCCACTTCGGACAGGCAGTCGTCACATGTCGCACTGTCGACGCTGACGGCCACGTTCGGGACCCGGTCGGTGGTGCTGTCGACAATGCGGAAGCTGTCGTAGGTGCCGACGCGGGGCACCGTGGCCCAGTCGACCGAGGTGACCCGGGCGAGCGGCGGGGGAGCCTCGCTGAGCAGCCGACAGAGCTCTGCGACCTCGGCCTTCTCACCCTCGACCTCGATGAGCACCCCGGAGGAGTCGTTCTGCACGAAGCCGACGAGCCCGAGAGCTGCGGCTTGGCGGAACACGAAGGGGCGAAAGCCCACGCCTTGCACCGTCCCGGTGACTCTCACGCGCCGGCGTTCGGTGAGCTGACGCAACTCGCTCACCGAGCGCTAGCAGATCCGCGGCAGCGGATCGCCGACCAGCATGTCGACAATCCGTGTTCCCCCGAAGGATGTGCGCAGCACGACGATGCCCTGAGGCTCGGAACGAACGTCGCCGATGAGCACAGCGTCGACCCCGAGCCGATGGCTGCGCAGCGCTTCGAGGGCGGCATCGGCTTCCTTAGCGGCAACCACTGCCAGGAGCTTGCCTTCGTTGGCCACATACAGAGGATCGATTCCGAGCAGGTCACAAGCCCCGGCGACCGCGGGATCGATGGGCAGTGCAGATTCGTCCAACACCACGGCCAGGCCTGTGTCGTGGGCGAGCTCGTTGCAGACGGTCCCGACACCGCCGCGGGTCGGGTCTCGCAGCCAGCGAGTCGACGGGGCGGCCGATAGCAACGCCTCGACGAGCTCGGTCACGGGGGCCGTGTCGGATCTGAGGTCCGCCTCGAGAGCCAGGTCGCCTCTGGCCAGCATCACCGCCATCCCGTGGTCGGCAATGGTGCCAGATATGAGAATGCGATCGCCGCGCTCGACGCGATCGGCCCCCAGCCGCCGGCCGGGAGGGATTATGCCGATCCCGGCCGTTGTCACATACAGCCCGTCGGCTGCTCCCCGGCCGACGACCTTCGTGTCACCGGTGACGATCGTCACACCGGACACGGCGGCAGCCTCGGACATGTCGGCGACCACCTTGCGGAGTTCGCCGATGGCGAAGCCCTCCTCGATGACGAACGCAGCCGAGAGCCAGTGAGGCTGGGCACCCATCACGGCGAGGTCGTTGACCGTCCCGTGAACGGCGAGGTGACCGATCGATCCGCCAGGGAAACGAAGCGGTTTCACCACGAACGAATCGGTGGTGAACGCCAGCGTCTCACCGTGGGGCAGAGCGATGAGTGCCGCGTCGGTGAGCGGCGGTCTCTCGAGACCGGTGAAAGCGTCCAGGAACACGGCGTCGATCAACGCGGCCGTCGCTTTGCCTCCGGCGCCATGCGCCAAGGTCACGAAGTCGTCCCGGAACCGGGGCCGGTGGCGTCGGAAGGCCTCGATTCGCTCGAGCACAGCGGCTTCGCGTCCGCTCGGGCTTTCTCCCAATGGCTTGTCCTCGGTCAAGGTGCCTCCTCGGGTTCCCAGCGTTCCGGTGTGACAACGCTCACTGCGGCCCCGGCGTGTATCAGCACGAGGTCGCCCGCACGGGCGCCGTCGACCAAGCTCGTGTCCACGGTTTCGACCCCGGTGGGAGTGCGGACCTGTGCTTGTCCGTCAGAGCGCAGCGTGACCACCTCGCCGAGGCGTCCCTCGTCCGAGCACGTGATGCATACCTCATGGTCGCATCCGGCCTGCCCGGTCCCGAGAAGCTCGGGATGTTCGAGCCGGTCGTGGGTCATCTTCCGGAGCAGGCGGTAAACAGGCACGAGCCGGCCGTCGTAGGAGGAGATCGTCTCGTCGTCGTCCACCCAAAGGACGTAGTCGGCCGCTCCCGGCAAAGGCCTTGGGCCGGTGCCGATCCACACCGTGAGTACCCCCCACGCTGCGGTCCGTTGCCTGAGGCCCGAAGCCGAGGGTTCGTCGGATCCTGCGACGAGAAGCAGCACGTCACCCGCACGGGCGTGGGTTCTCAAGCTTTCCAGCAACTGGCCAGGGACCGTGACTGCCGGGAGGCAGCGTCCTCCCGCGATCTCGGGTTGAGCGAACTCAACAGCCACCTGCCGGGCGCGCCACGGCCGGGAGGGCGTTGCGCACCAAAGGGTCGCACCAGAAGCGAACCGGCGCGCCATCGCGAGCGAAGCTGCGGCGAGGTCCGCGGCATCGGGCCCCGAGGGGCCCTGGCTGAGGGCGTTCATAGTCGCCGCTTCAGTCTAGGCCCAGGTGTTTCGCGGCGACTCCTGGCCCTGCCCACCCTCGAGGCGGTTGACCGGCTTCAGGCAGCCTGGTCTCGGCCTGCCGGAAGTCAGCGCGCCCTGTGCCCGCTGCCCGATCCAGAGCGAGCCCATCGCCGGTCATGACCAGAGGTATCGCGAGCGCCTCGTGCCGCTAGGGTGCCGCCGATGGCTACCAGCATCGGACCGCAGAGCACGGGTTCCTCCGGTCCCGGGCTGCTCTGCTCATCGTGGGCTCGCGAACAGCACCTCGATCCCATCGGCACGGCCGGCTGCTACCGCTGCTACATGCTCCTCGAATGGCCGCTTCCCTGGCCGAGGGACTTGAGTGACGACCCGGCGCTCGCACCAGTTGTGGCGTCGGTCCGCAGCGCCGGGATGCGCCTTCAGGGGTTGGTACCTGCCCTGGCGGGCGGCCCGAGCCACGTCATCGCCTACCAGTGGCCCGACGGCGCCGGCGCACGGTTCGAGCGGACCGAGCTCGTCGTCGATCCTGCCGAGGTCGTCTCCGCAGCCCTGGCGATCCTTGAGGAGCCGCCAAGTGGCGACGAGATCACCGACGTCCTCGTTTGCACCCACGGGAGGCGGGACCGGTGCTGCGGGTCGCTCGGGACAGCGCTGGCCCACGAGCTCTTGGCAGATCCTCGTCTGCTCGGGGAGGACGTGAGGGTGTGGAGGACGAGCCACACGGGGGGGCATCGTTTTGCGGCGACGGCAATTGTGCTGCCGTACGGCACCGCATGGGCGTTCTGCGACAAGGCCGCCCTGGCCAGGGTCGTGCGCAGGAACGGGCCGATGGATGATCTCCTGCCGCGCTACCGCGGCTGTGGAGGAATGGGTTCGCCGGCGATCCAGGCGCTCGAGCGTGCCGTGCTCGGCGAGATCGGGTGGCCGCTGTTCGACATGGTCAGGCTCGGCGCTGAGCTTGGGGGCCACCGGACCGAGCTTGTAGTCGATGACCCGAGCAGGGGACGATCGGTCTGGGAAGCAGTCGTGCGGGTCGAGCGGGAGGTGCCCGTTCCAGATTGCGGCGTGCCGACAGAACTTGCGACCAAGACCGAGCCGCAGCTCGTGGTTGAGGGCCTGCGACGCCGCCGGCTGCGCTGTGGCGGAGGGGAGGCTCCCCCCTCTTGAGGCGATGGCTCGCCTTCGCGAGCTACGGCCGGCGGAGTCTGCGACGGTGCTGCTCGCTGGTAGCGTCGCGACATGCGTCGGCCCTTGTTGATGGTCACATTGACTGCCGTGATCGCGTTCACGGCCGGCTGCGGTAACTCCTCGGCCGGGCCCAAAGGGCCCAACGGCGTCCAGTCGAAGTCAGCCGACCAGATCATGGCGGCGGCGGTCGCGGCGACCAAGCGACAGAGCTCGTTCCATTTCGTGGAGACGGCGAGCCAGGGGAGCGACGAGGTGAGCGTCGTCGGCGACATAGGCACATCAAGCGGCGAGCAGCACGTCACGATGCACGAGGGAACCCGGACCGGGCACCTCACCCTCCTGCTCGCCGGCGGGACGGCCTACGTCCAAGGCGACGTCGCAGGTCTGGAGAGCTTTACGGGGCTGAGCGCGAAGCTGTCGGCCAAGTTCTCCGGGGACTGGATCTCAGTTCCTTCCACGAACCAGGGCTTCGCCAGCATTGCCGGCTCCCTGGCGGTCAAGACGGCCGCCGCGCAGTTCGTGAAGCTGCCCGGCAAGCTCACGCGGGGCAAGACGTCGACCGAACTGGGACATCCAGCAGTGGCAGTCAAGGCGGCACAAAGCTCGAAAACCGGGACTCTGAGCCTCACGATGTACGTGGCGACGACAGGAGCTGTGCTGCCGATCTTGGTCGAGGGGACGACGCGAGCCAGCGGCAGCGCAGCCCGGTCGCTCACTGCCAGGTTCAGCGATTGGGGCGAGGCCCTGCGCCTGACTGCCCCGAACGGCGCGGTTCCCATCGCCGACGTTCAAGCAGCCGCGGGCTGAACGTCCTCACGAGTGCCCGTTCAGTTCGGGAGGCGCGTTGAACGCACACATGGCCTGCGGACCAACCGGTAGGAGCCCTGGTGACGGGCCTGCCACTGCCGGGTCCTATCCTGCCGAGCTCGAATGTGACGTCCTGCTCTCGGACGGCCACACGGCACGGCTGCGTCCCATCCGGCCAGACGACGGCCCGGCGCTTCGCGCGTTCGGGGAAAGATTGTCGAGCGAGTCGGTGTATTTCCGTTTCCTCGCGCCGCGTCAGCGGATCGGCGATGAAGAGATCACGCACTTTGTAACCGTTGACTATCAGGACCGGTTGGCGCTCGTGGCCGTCGTCGACGGGGAGCTGGTGGCGGTGGCTCGCTACGACCGCTGCCCCAAGCCAGCCGGGGAGGCTCCCGCCGCCGTCGTAGCGGGCACGTCTCGCGGGTCCGACCAGGACGGCGTGGAGGAGGCCGAGGTCGCGTTCGTCGTTCGGGACGACCACCAGGGTCGGGGCCTGGGCACCGTGCTGCTCGAGCACCTCGCCTCGGCTGCGGTCACACGCGGGATCGGGCGGTTCGTCGCCGACACCCTTCCTGATAACCACAAGATGATCGGCGTGTTCCGTTCGGCGGGATTCGACGAGCACACTCTTCTCGAGTCAGGAGTCATCCGGGTGACGCTGGAGCTCACGGCTCGACCGGAGTACCTCGAGCGCGTCGAGCAGCGCGAATGGACCGCAGCAGTGCGATCGATCGAGCGCATTCTCCGCCCCACGACCATCGCCGTCATCGAGGCGAGCCGCGTGCCGGGTTCCGCGGGCCACGACATCGTCTGCAATCTCCTCGCCGGGGAGTTCGCCGGTGTTATCCACCCGGTCAATCGGCAGGCCGACTCCGTCGGTGGTCTCCGCGCGTATCGCAGCGTGACCGATGTGCCTGGTCACATCGATCTGGCACTGATCGCTGTGCCGGCTCATCTCGTGGCCGGCGTCGTGCGCGAGTGCGGGGCGAAGGGGGTCGGCGGTCTCGTCGTGGTGACATCGGGCACCGAGGACCAGGGGGCCCCGGGCGCGAGCACCGATCGCGATCTCGTCGAGCTCGCCCGGAGTTTCGGCATGCGACTCGTCGGGCCGGACTGCATGGGCGTCATCAACACCTCTCCCCGTGTCCGGATGAACGCCACATTCGCCGAGCACCCGCCGCCGCCCGGGCAGGTCGCGTTCTCCTCCCAGTCCGGTGGTCTCGGAATCGCCGTTCTCGGCGAGCTTGAGGGCCGCGGACTTGGCATCTCGAGCTTCGTGTCCCTCGGCAACAAGGCCGATGTGAGCGGCAACGACATGCTGCGGTTCTGGGAGGACGACCCGGAGACCGACGTGATACTTCTCTATCTGGAGTCTTTCGGGAACCCGCGGAAGTTCAGCCGGATCGCGCGGCGTGTCGCTCGCAAGAAGCCCATCATCGCGGTCAAGAGCGCCCGGACGACATCCGGTCTGCGAGGCGCTCATGTACAAGGCGGTGTGGCCGTTCCGGACCAGGCCATCGATGCGCTCTTCCGCCAAGCCGGGGTGATCCGGGTCCAGACGCTGGAGGAGCTGCTCGATGTCGCCGACCTGTCGGCTAGTCAGCCCCTTCCCGCCGGCCGGCGGGTCGCGATCGTGGGCAATGCCGGGGGCTGTGGGGTTCTCACTGCTGACGCCTGCGAAAGCCAAGGCCTCGAGGTTCCCGAGCTCGCGCCCGAGACACAAGAGCGGTTGCTCACTGTTGTTTCCCATGGCGCCGCCGTGGGGAACCCGATCGATCTGGTCGCCTCCGCGACAGCTGAGGAGTACCGGTCGGTGCTCGAGATCGTTCTCGCCGAGGCCGACATAGACGTGGTGATCCTCACCTTCATGCCACCGGTCCTCAGCGGTGCAGAGGAGGTTGCCAAAGCCGTGGCCCGGGCAGCCTCCACGACGACCAAGCCCGTGCTCGCGAACTTCATCGCGACCGAGCAGACGCTCCTGGCCTTGCGCTCAGGGCCGAGTCATGTCCCTTGGTTTGCCTATCCGGAATCGGCAGCTCGTGCAGTCGCGCGGGTCGCTCCGTACGCCGAATGGGTGAGTCGGCCCGAGGGGACCGTTCCCCGCTTCGACGATCTTGACGTGGCCCGTGCGCGGCGGATCGTGGAGGCCGCCTTGGCGGCTCGGCCGATCGCCCCCGGCTCTGGCTCCGGGCCGGACGCCCCTCCGGCGCGCTCGGTGTGGCTGGACGAGATCGCGGTCTTCGAACTGCTCGAGGCTTACGGGGTCCCGACTCTTCCATGTCGTCGGGTGTCGACCGCGGCCGAGTCCGTCGAGGCTGCTGGAGCGATCGGGTACCCGGTTGCTCTGAAGCTCCACGCCCCGGGCCTCGTGCACAAGAGCGATGTCGGGGGCGTCCGGCTGAACCTCCACTCGCCCGAGGACGTGGCGTCTGCAGCCGAGGCGTTGTTGTCGATGTTCGGGCCGGGCGTGTCGCTCCTCGTGCAGCCGATGGGGCCAGACGGCGTCGAGACGGTCGTCGGCGTCATGGAGGACCCGTCTTTCGGCCCGCTCGTGATGTTCGGGCTTGGTGGCAAGGAGGCCGAGCTGTTGAGCGACCGGATGTGGTCGCTGGTGCCCATGACGACCGAAGACGTTCACGACCTGATCAGCGGCCTCCGGTCGTCGCCGATTCTGTTCGGCTACCGGGGCTCGGCCCCGGTCGATCTAGAGGCTCTGGGAGAGGTGCTCTCAAGAGTTGCCTGCCTGGCTGAAGATCTGCCCGAGGTCGTCGACTTGAGCCTGAACCCAGTCGTGGCCAGCCCCGATGGCGCCATCGCGCTCGACGCACGGGTGCGCCTGACAACGGCGTTGCACGACCCGGCGCTGCTACGCCGCGCGATGCGGACTGCTTGAACCGGCAGCCCGAACCTGCTCCGGCACCCTAGGCCTGGCCGGCCACCTCGTTGATCCGGCGCATCACTTCGTCATCAAGTCGCTCGAGCACCTCGAGCGAGCGCAGGTTCTCCTGCAGCTGCTCGACGCGGCTCGCGCCCATGATCACCGTTGAGACGTTGGGGTTCGAGGCGCACCAGGCGATGGCCAGCTGCACGAGCGGGCAACCGAGATCGTCCGCAATCGCCTTGAGAGCCCGCACCTTGTCGTTCCTGTGCTGGTCCTCGAAGGCAGGGCGAAGCCATTCGTAGCCGACCACGGTGCCGCGCGAACCTTCTGGGATCCCGTCCAAGTACTTGCCCGTGAGCAGGCCACCGGCGAGGGGACTGAACGTGGTGAGGCCGATGCCGTAGTCCTCGATCACGCGGGCGTACTCGTGCTCGACACGGCTTCGTTCGAGGAGGTTGTACTGCGGCTGCTCCATTACGGGCTTGTGCAGGTGGTGGTGCTCCGCGATCTCGATCGCGGCGACGATCTCATCTGCGGCCCACTCCGAAGTGCCCCAGTAGAGCGCCTTACCGGAGCTGACGATGTCCGACATCGCTCGCACGGTCTCTTCGATCGGTGTCTCCGGGTCGGCCCGGTGGCAGAAGATGAGATCTAGGAAGTCGAGCCCGAACCGTTCCAGCGAGGCGTCCACGGCGTGCATGAGGTACTTGCGGTTCAGTGTGTTGGTCATGTTCGGGGTGTCGTGGAGTCCCCAGAAGAACTTGCTGGAGACCACGTACTCGTGGCGCTGCCAGCCAAGTGTCTTGAAGGCCCGGCCCATGATCGCCTCCGACTCACCGCCTGCGTAGACCTCGGCGTTGTCGAAGAAGTTGACTCCCCCCTCACGCGCGGCGTCGAGGCAGCGAACAGCGAGGTCGTCACCTAGCTGGTGACCGAAGCTGATCCACGAGCCAAAGGACAGCAGACTCACTTTGAGGCCGGATCGGCCGAGGCGGCGGTAAGGCATTGACATAACTGGTCATCTCCAGCTCATTGGATCCAGATCCGGGAGCGGATCGTCCAACTAGAAGATATCCGTCGAAGACAACCGCTACAGGAAGAGCCCCAGCCGGCCAGCGGTCTGGACCTGCCGCGGCACCGCCGCCCTAGTGGCGCTTGGTCTTCTGCACCGTTGCGAGCAGGTCGGTCATCACCTCGGTGACGACCTTCCGCGTCCGGTGCACCGAGCAGCCTTGAAGGGTGCGCAGGGTATCCCATGACGACCAGCTAGAAGCTAGATCGAGTGCGTCGAGCATGAGCAGCCGACGCCTGGCGTCAAGACGCGACAACTCAGGGGCGAAGACATCGGCGACTTGGGCGCGGGCGGCCGCATACGCATGCGCAAGTTGTTCGACTACGAGCGGATGCGTCTGGCTGATATAGATCGCGACCCTTCTCACCGGTGCGATCTCCTCGTAGAGCTTTGACCGCAGACGCACGAGCGCGTCGATCCGGTCGGCCAAATCAGGATCATTGGGCCGCGGTCGTACGTAGACCTCCTGGGTCGGCCAAATCCTCGAGGCAGCCGCCACGAACAGAGCATCCAGGTCGGCAAAGTGACGGAACACGGTCCGCTCCGAGACCCCGGCGCGCGCTGCGACCTCAGCGGCGCTCGGCAGGTAGACCACCTTGGGTGGGCATTCTCGCACGATGTCGAGGACGGCACCCACCACGGCCTCGTAGTTGCGAGCCGCGCGCAGCCGACGTCCGTCCGCCTCCTTGTTGCGCGCCACGCGGGCCGGTGGTCGCGCGCTTGCGGAGGTGACCCGCGGGGCCGGACGCGGAGATGAGCGAGTGGAACTTGGGCGCGCGTCAGAAGGCGAACGGGGGGTGACCACTTGCTTCGAGCGGGTCGCCGTGGCCCGAGCGCGGGTGGCTGAGGTGCCAGACAAGCGGCCTGAGCGTGCTGCAGGAGTCGCTCGGGTCGGTCGGGTCACCATCGGTGACATCCGGGTGACAGATCGAACACGATGAGCATGCTACTCAACACGACGCCGTCAGTATCGTCAGCACCTTTGCCAGCTACCGGTGTCAGAGACTCTCATGGGTCTGCGAAGAGTGTGCCATCGGCGGAGTCCTCGATGCGGATGCTGGGAAGTGGCGCTGTCGCCGGACCTTGGATGACCTGCCCGGAGACGGCCGAGAAGATCGAACCGTGGCACGGGCAGCGGAACTGGAGCGCCGGCTGGAAGAAGCTCACGGTGCAGCCCATGTGAGTGCACACGGCGCTGAAACCGACATAAGAGCTCTCGGAGGGCCGCACCACGTAAGCAGGGATCCCCTGGGCCGGGTCCGTGAATTGCCGGGCGCTGCCAACCGGCACGGCACTGGCAAGTCCGATGGCCGTGCCGTTCGAGGCACCGGCGCCTCCCGGGCTTGTGGCCGGTGGTGAGAGTCTGGGATCTCCGGAGCCCCGGCCCGATGCGGCGCCGGACATTCTCCCGATCACTGCCGAGATTGCGGCGATGAGAGCGGCGAAGCTCGCAAGCGTGAGAGCGGAGGCCACCTTGCGAATGGCTGCCCGGCGGTCCAGGTCCGGTACTTGCTGGCCCGGCGCCGCCCCAGCCGCGGCCAGGTTCCCGGCGTGACGTGTCGCGAGGACGGCGTCGACAGACCAAGCTCCGCATCCTGCGACCACGAATGGGGTCCAGGCGAAGAAGAAGACGATGTCCGAACCGTAGAAGTACGGGGTGGTGTGGAAGCTGACGGACAGGAACAGCACGAACGACAGCGCCATGCCACCAGCGGCAGCAACCCTTCCGAACAGCCCGAACAGGGTTCCGAGACCGACCGCCACTTCGCCGAAGGCGATCAGCAAGCCGACCAGCACCGGATCGTGCGCCGACAGCCGGATGACCGCTCCGACCGGGCTCGTCGTGATCGATGCGTGCAGCTGTGCCTGGATGGAACCCGGGTTGGCAGCGTCGAAGAAGTAACGGTTCGTTAGCTTCTGCAGGCCCGCGTACGTGAAGGTCACGCCGAGGAACGCCCTGAGAAGGACCTGGGGGCCTCCGGGCGCGTCCCGCAACCGTGCCAACAAGCTCGTGGCTGGCGCGTCTCGCGGCCCGGGGCTCGAAGGTTTCGTCACTGGTGCAAGGTTAGAGTCGCTTCGCCTCAGAGGACGATCGCCTCACCGGACTCGATCGAACCGGAAGAAGAGCCAGGGCCTGCTCCGGCGGGCGCTATATCGGTGTGCACGGTCTTGCGGAGGCGGATCTCCGGCAGGGCGAGTGACAATAGGAAGGCGACCGCGACCACTGGAGTCGCGATGAGAAAGACCGTGTCGATCGTATGCACGTAAGCGGTGGTCGCCGCTGTGTGAATCGTCGCGGGGAGCAGCTTCAACTGGGCAGGGCTGCCCACGATCTGGCGGGCGATCTGAGGCACGTGGGAGCGCGCCGCAGCAGGCAGGGCTCTCGTAAGGTTGCCGATGAGCCGGTCGTTCAGGACGGCACCCAGCAACGCGGTCCCGAACGCGCCTCCCATCGACCTGAAGAAGGCCGCGAGGGAAGTCGCTGTCCCGAGGTCCTTGTAATCGACGCCGTTTTGGACAGCGAGGATCAGCACCTGCATGACCAGACCCAGGCCGAACCCGGTGATCGCCATGAAAGCCGAGGTCACCATGAAAGAGGTGTGAACCGTCAGGGTTGAGAACAGCCACATGCCGACGGTCATGAGGGCAGTGCCGATGATCGGGAAGATCTTGTAGCGTCCGATTCGCGCGATGATCTGGCCGCTTGTGATCGAGGCCGTGAACAGGCCGACCATGATGGGTAACAGCATGAGGCCAGAGGTGGTCGGGGAGACGCCTCGGACGACCTGGAGGTACACGGGCAGGTAGATGATCGCGCCGAACATGGCGACGCCCACGATGAAACCTGCAGCGTTCGCCACGGAGAAAACCCGCTTGCGGAACAGCCTGAGCGGGACGATCGGCTCAGGCGCATAGAGCTCACGGACCAGGAACGCGGCGACGAACGCGACGCCGACCACGGCCATCCCGATGATCTGTGCGGACAGCCACGGGTAGCCCTGTGGCGAGCCTCCGAGGGTTGTGACCAAGAGCAACGCGGAGAAGCCGACGAGCAGGAGTACCGAGCCGAGGTAGTCGATCCTGTGCCGGGTGCGCACCGCCCGGTCGCGCAGGACGATGCTTGTGACCACGAGGGCGATGGCGCCGATGGGAAGGTTCACGTAGAAGATCCATCGCCAAGACGCATGGTCCACCAGAAAGCCGCCTACGAGTGGCCCGGCAACGCTCGCAATTCCGAACACCGCGCCGAAATATCCCTGGTAGCGGCCACGTTCGGCAGGCGACACCATGTCGCCCACGATTGCCATGGCGAGCACGATCAGCCCGCCCGCCCCGACCCCCTGCAATGCACGGAACGCGATCAGCTGGTCCATGTTCTGACTGAGGCCGGCCAGGACGGACCCGGCGAGGAAGACGACGATGGCGAATTGGAAGATGCGTTTGCGGCCGTAGAGGTCGGAGATCTTTCCGTACAGGGGGGCGCTCACCGTCGATGTGAGGAGATAGGCAGTGACGACCCAGGTCAGGCGGCTGAGCGAGTGGAAGTCGCCAACGATGGTCGGCAGTGCCGTGCTGACGATGGACTGGTCGAGGGCGGCGAGCAGCATGCCGAGCATCAGACCGGAGAACACCACGAGGATTTGACGGTGAGTCATGCCGGCGCTTGCGAGATCGTGGCTCACCGCCGAACTGGCTGTGGCGGCCGACTGGCCGGCGGCCCCTTGATGGCCGTTGCGTTGGTCGGCTCCGAGGATTTCCTCGGTTGTCGTCATCGTGTCTGTTCCTCACAGGCATTGCCCTGCGCGGCGCTGTCACAGCTGGCGAGTGCCTCACTTGCGATGGCAGCAGCCTCGAGCGTTTCCAGGGTCGTCACGAGCTGTGCGAGCTGGTCGTCGGAGAGCGCCATGAGAAGACTCGCTGCCTTTTGGCAGGCCGTCGCGTGCAGTTTGGTCACGAGCGCCTCGCCCGTGTCGCTCAGCGCCAGCCGGACGACGCGCCGGTCCGTTGGGTCGTCGCGGCGAACCACAAGCCCCTGGCGGACGAGTCGATCGACGACCGCGGTGGCGGCACTCTCGCCGACGTCGAGCTCCTTCGCGAGCTCGCGCATTGTCACCGATTGACCACGCAGGTACGTCAACACGCTGAACTGATGGCCGGTCACAGCGTGCAGCTCGTCTCGTAGCTCTCGCTGCAAGAGAACACTGAACCGCCGTTGCATCTGCGGCTGGAGCTCGCAGCAGCGGTCGACCAGAACCTCGCGAGGCGAGAGTCTTGGTGCACAACTGGTCTCTTCACTCGTTTGGCCTGGCGTTGCTTGCACGATCGTCATCATGAGAGGAGACCTCCGGCCGAGTACCATAACAACATGAGGAGTAGAACAGTTTCACTGATGGAATATTCCATCAGGTGAAACTGTCAGCTGGTCATCGTCGGAGCCTGAAGGTCAGCGCAGTCCGGTTCGGGCGGTCATGCCCAGGTGGTGGAGGGTGTCAGGGCGGTCTGAGCGTGTCAGGGCATGTCAGGGCATGCCGGCGCCAAAAGCACCAGGTGGCACCGGCGTGTCCATCACGTTGGTGCCTGTCTCCTCTGCTTGCACGACCATGCCGCCGCCGATGTACATGACCACGTGGTAGAGAAGGTACGCGTTGCCGTAGAAGATGAGGTCACCGGGCTGAAGGTCGGACATCGAGACGTGTTGGACCTCGTAGTACTGATCCGTGGCCCCGTGGGCCAGCGAAACACCGGCCTGGGCCCACGCCCACATGGTCAGTCCTGAGCAGTCGAAGCCCATTCCCGGTGTGGAGCCTCCCCAGACATAGGGGACCCCGAGCTGGCTCTGTGCGGCATTGACGGCGATCTGACCCGCACTGTCTCCCGACACCGGCGGTGGCGAAATTGTGGAGGCCGGCGTCACTGGCGGAGGTGGGGACGCTTTCTGTTGGGCGGCCTCGGCTGCAGCCGCCACCGCCGCTGCCTTGGCCAATGCAGCGTCATAGGCAGCTTCCCTAGCCTGTTGAGCTGCTGCCACAGCCGCTGCGAGCTGGCCCTTTACGTGGGCTTCCTCGTTGGTCAACTGGGCCCGGAGGGCGTTGGCCTGTGCGAGGTCGGTGGAAATCGCCATCTCGTTGGCCTTCGCAATTTGCTCGGTGTGGTTGAGTGTGGCCCTCTCTACCGCCAGCGCCCGCTGGTTGATCAGCACCGTTGTCTCGGACTCGTTCAGATTGCCGGACGCGGCTTGGATGTAGGCCTGCTGCATGCCGGCGGTCTGCTGGGTGCCGTTGAAGAGCACGGACAAGCTCTGTGACGCGCCCCCGCTTACGTAGGCCTCGATCGCAACCTCGCGAAGGTGCGCCCGATCCTGCTCGAGTGCTCTTTGGGTTCGGCCGATTGCTTCGGTCGCGTTAGCGACGCGTTGCGCGAGCGACGCGACGCGACCCTTGGCGAGGAGGTAACTCTCGTCGAGGATGGTGAGCTTGACGTTGGCGGCCTGAATTTCTGCGGCGATGTACTGAGCACGCTGTTGCAGAGTGGCCACTTGGTCGGCGCCGGCAGGCGAGCCCGCAAGAGCAAGCGGCGTGGCGACGCCTGCAAGCAACATGGCGGAGACAACCAGCGAAACCGCCGCACGCCGACGGCGCCTCTTCGGCGCATCCGGAGCGACGACCAAACCTTGCCTAGCCTCAGCGATGAGGCTCCCAGCAACAGGTCTCACAGTGTCCGCAACCTAACCCTCAGGACGAAGGCTTTGCAAGCACGCCGGGTTCCAGCTGCGGCAAAAGCCTTCTTGAGCAGGCCGGCGACGTTACAGCGTCGTTACGACAGCTCGACCCGTGTTGTCACAGAGGTCGTTCTGACAGCTACGTTGACGCCATGACTGCCATGGGAGCTTCAGAAGGTGCCGACGGTGCCGGCATTGGGTATCGCATCGAGCATGATTCGATGGGTGAGATCCGGGTACCGCAGAGCGCGCGATGGGGAGCACAGACCCAGCGCGCCGTTGAGAACTTCCCGATCTCAGGCCAGCCTGTGGAGCCGGCGCTCCTTGTCGCTCTGGCGATGATCAAGGGCGCCGCCGCGACGACGAACGCCGAGATGGGAACGATCGGCAGCGACGTGGCGACGGCGATCGCCGAAGCGGCTGATGAGGTGGCAGCCGGGCGCCATCTTGACCAGTTCCCGGTCGACGTGTTCCAGACGGGGTCGGGAACCTCTACGAACATGAACATGAACGAAGTGCTGGCGAATCTTGCCGGCGAACGGCTGGGGCGAGAGATCCGGCCCAACGATGAGCCCAACGCGTCGCAGTCATCGAATGACGTGTTCCCCTCCGCGATCCATTTGGCGGCCGCTCGCGGGATCGTCGACGATCTGGTTCCCGCACTGCGGCATCTGGCCTCGAGGCTGCGCGCAAAACAGGAGGAGTTCGCCAACATCGTGAAGTCCGGCCGCACTCACCTCATGGATGCGACGCCCGTGACGCTCGGGCAGGAATTCGGCGGATATGCGGCGGCCGTCGAGCACGGCGTGGAGCGCCTCGAATCTGTCTTGCCACGGGTGGCGGAGCTGCCCCTCGGCGGGACGGCGGTCGGGACCGGGCTGAACGCGAAAGCGGGCTTTGCGGCAAAGGTGATCGAACGGCTCGCATCGGCGACTGGACTGCCCCTCATCGAAGCCCGTGACCATTTTGAGGCCCAGGGCGCCAGGGATGCCCTGGTCGAGGCCTCTGGAGCGTTCCGGACGATTGCAGTGTCGCTCTACAAGCTCTCGAACGACCTTCGATGGATGTCCTCGGGTCCGCGATGCGGCCTTGCCGAGGTCCACCTTCCAGATCTCCAGCCCGGCTCGTCGATCATGCCCGGGAAGGTGAACCCGGTTGTCCCTGAGGCTGTTTGCCAGGTAGTCGCACAGGTGGTCGGCAACGACGCCGCGGTTGCATTCGGTGGCGCCGCCGGCAATTTCGAGCTCAACGTGATGCTGCCTGTGATCGGCAGCAACCTCCTCGAGTCCATCCGCCTCCTCTCGGCGGTCAGTAGTGCCCTGGCGGACAAGTGCGTAGCCGGCATCGTCGCGGACGAACAGCGGTGCCGGTCCTACGCCCTGTCCACTCCGGCGATCGCCACGGCGCTCAACCCCTATATCGGCTACGAGCAAGCTGCAAAGGTGGTGAAGACGGCGCTCGCTGGAGGAAGGGACCTGCGAACCGTCGTGCTGGAGATGGGGCTGCTCACCGAGGAAGAGGTCGACCGGGCTCTGGACGTGCTTGCCATGACCAAGGGCGGGATCGTCGGCTGAGCTCGTCCCGGATCCGACGGCCGATCTGCTCGCGGCTGTAGCGTCACGCGCCTTCGGGCTGACTGGCGACTTGTGGCCGGCTCTCGTGCGCGTTGTCCTGTGCTGGCGTGAGAGCCAGGCCCAACCAGTGGGCCCCTACGACCGCGGCGGCGCAACAGGCGACGAAGAAGCCAAGCAGGAAGACTCCCCTGTGGGCGCCGATCGCCGCGCCTGAGATGGCGGGACTCACAATGTTGGCCACCGTGAAGCACATTGCGGAAGCGGCGAAGTAGCGGCCGCGCAGCCCAGCCGGGGCAAGGTCGTTCACAAGAGGGCTGCTGACGGGGCTCAAGAGCACTTCACCGACCGCGAACACGGCAGGAGTGGCGATGACAAGCGCTCGGCCGGTACCGGATCCCGGAACCAGACCTGCGAAGGCGAGCACGACCCACGAGGCAGCGAACGCGCCCGCTACCGCCTTCAGCGCGGTCGTACGCCTCATCCGGCCGACGAGCCGCAGGGCGATGGGCTGCGTCAGCACGATGAACGAGGTGTTGGCGGCGAACGAGATCGCGATCGTGCCGGGGCCGACCTTCGCGACCGACGTTGCGAAACCCACAAAGCCGGTGTTCACGGCGGCGTAGCCGGCGATCATGAGGATGGTGGTGGTTATGGCGTACCGGCGGAACAGGCCGTCGGCCAGGACGGCCCGGTACCCGTGCTGAGGCGGTTGGCCGAAAGAGCCGGCTTCAGGGTTCTCTTCTCTCAGCTCCGATGTCGCACGGCCGGCGCGCCTGGAACCGAACGCGCTCCGCGGCAAGAGAGCGAGCGCAGCGACTACGACCAGGTTCGAGGTTCCGTCGATGAGATACACCGCGACGAAGGTTCCGGGCTCACGCACGTGCACGACGAGCCCGCCGATGATGGCACCAATTCCGAGGCCGAGGTTAAGGAGCTGGAAATTGCGCGCGAAAGCCAAGCGGCTGACCACGTCGTCGGCGACCATGACCCCCAGCAGCGCGTTCCAGGTTGGCCAACCAGCGGCTTGCCCGAGCCCGTACACGAACATCGCCGGCAGGGCAGTCAAGCTGCTGTGCACGGTCGCGAGAGAGGCAATGCCGAGTCCCTCGAGGATCAGGGCCACCAGCAGCACGGCCCGGGCACCGAGGTGGTCGACGAGAGCACCGGCGGAGGGGCCTACAGGCAGCGCAAGAATGGCGACGCCTCCGATCAGCAGGCCCGAGATCCCGAGAGGGATATGGCGAACCTCGTGAAGGTAGATGACTAGAAACGGGAGCGTCAGCCCGCCGCCGATCGATGACACAAAACTCGCCGCGAGCAGGACGCGCAAGGTCCCGGGGAGGCGACTCGCGGGCATAGGGTCAATCTTCGCGCTCTCGTGCTCAGATCATGAACAGGCAGTTCGCGTCGGGAGTAACTTCGCTGTCATGGGATCGATGATCGAGTTTCCGAGCAACGGTTCGACCGAGGTTGGTTACCTGGCCTCGCCCGTGGATGGGAGCGGACCGGGAGTTGTCGTGATCCAGGAGTGGTGGGGCCTGGTTGACCACATCAAGGACGTGTGCGATCGACTTGCGGCCGAAGGCTACGTGGCGCTGGCACCTGATCTGTACCACGGCGTGAAAGTCGCCGAGCCCGGCGAGGCCGCCAAGTTGATGATGGCGCTCGAACTGGACCGGGCGTCAAGGGACATGAGCGGTGCTGTCGACCAGGTCGCGGCCCGATCGAGTGGCAGTGGGGTCGGAGTCGTCGGATTCTGCATGGGCGGCGGGCTGGCTCTGATGCTGGCATCACAGCGGCCGGACAAGGTGCGGGCAGTGGTGCCCTTTTACGGCGTCGTGCCTTGGGAAGGTGCGCAGCCCGACTATTCGCTGCTGACCGGGGCGATGCTCGGTCATTACGCGGGGAAGGACGAGTCGGTGAGCCCTGAAGCCGCCAGAGCACTCGTTGGCATCCTCCGAAGGGCCGGCAACGACGATGTGAAGATCCACATCTATCCGCAAGCCGATCACGCCTTCTTCAACGACACACGCCCGGAGGTCTACGACCCCGAAGCCTCAGCACTCGCATGGCAGAGGACCATGGAGTTCCTCCACTCCCACATCGGCTGAGCGTCGCATGACGGCGGACGTCGTCGAGCGATACCTAGAGCTCAGCCCGGCAATGGACCGCCCCGTCGACGGGTCGGCGGCCTCCTGCTACCGGCCGAAAGCACTCGCACGCCACGTCGCAGCCGCACCGGTCACGCCTGTCGCCGAGGCGCGGGCACTCCTCGCGGCCGTCGATGCCGAGACCGCCGCCGACCGTTCAAGGCGTCGGTCGTAGCATCGATGTCATGTCCGAGCGCTCCCGCAATCTTCCCCGCCGTTCTTGCCTTGCGGTCCCCGGATCGAGCCCGCGCTTTCTGGAGAAGGCTCCGAGCGTCCCCGCCGACATGACCTTTCTCGACCTGGAGGACTCCGTAGCGCCGCTCGAGAAGCAGTCCGCGAGGGAAAGGGTGATCGACGCGATCGCCAACCTTTCCTGGGACGACCGCGTACTTTGCGTTCGCGTGAACGGGTGGGGCACGCGCTGGACCTACAGCGACGTGATCGAGGTCGTCGGCGGATCTGGCGATCGGCTCGACGAGGTCATGTTGCCGAAGACCCAGTCGGCGGCAGAGGTCATAGCGCTTGATCTGCTCCTCACCCAGGTGGAGCTCAACAGTGGGCTACCTGCCGGCCACATCGGCATCGAGGCGCAGATCGAGTCGGCCCGGGGGCTCATCAACGTCGAGGAGATCTGCGCCGCATCACGACGGCTCGAGGCCATTGTTTTCGGCCCGGCGGACTTCTCAGCCTCCATCGAGATGCCCGTGCTGACCGGTGGAGTCCAGATCGGCCAGTACCCGGGTGACCACTTCCACTACGTCTTCAGCAAGATCCTGGTGGCCGGGCGAGCCAACGGCATTCAGGTCATCGACGGCCCGTTTCTCAAGATTCGTGAGCCTGAGCTGTTCCGTGACTACTGCAGGCGGGCACACGTCCTCGGCTATGACGGCAAGTGGGCGCTGCACCCGGACCAAGTCGCGATCTTGAACGAGGTGTTCTCGCCGACCCAAGAGCAGTTCGACAGGGCATGGGCGATTCTGGACGCCTACAAGGAAGCGACCGAGTGCGAGGGCAGAGGTGCCGTCATGTTCGGCGAGGAGATGATCGACGAGGCGAGCCGCAAGATGGCGATCAAGTTCGTCGCCCGGGGCGAACGCGCAGGCCTGAAGCGCTCGGAGCCGCGTGAGCCCTGAGCGGATCTCCCGGCTGCGTCCCTAGGCCAACTGGGCTCGTTCGACATGCCAGAGCTTCCCCAGATGCAGGCGCTCGCCGAGCGTCTCGACGCTGCGGTCGCCGGGGCGGTCATCGCGCAGGTCGAGCTGCTGGGCTTCTCCGGGCTGAGGACGGTCCTGCCGCCCGGCGAAGGCCTCGAGGGCGAGACGCTGCTCGCGGTGGGGCGGAGAGGCAAGTACCTCGTGCTGAGCCTCTCCTCCGGTCGCCGCGTGCTGGTTCACCTCTCACAGGCGGGCCGGTTGGACATAGAGGAGCCCTCCAGGCACACCAAGCCGAGAGGAGCTGTTGTTCGTTTCGTGTTCGGAAACGGCACCGCTGTGCTCGTGCGCGAGCACGGCAACGAGCGCAAGGCGGGTTGGTGGGTACTGGCCGCCGGTGCGGAAGGACCTCTGGACGGGCTCGGCCCAGAGCCGCCGGAGAAGGCTTTCGAGGATCTGCTGCTCACGAGCGAGGACACGCGACATCTTCATACCCTCCTGAGAGATCAGCGGTTCGTGGCCGGCATCGGCCGGGGCTACGCGGACGACTCGCTGAACCGTGCTGGGTTGTCGCCGTTCTCGCCCCTCAAGTCGCTGAGCCAGCCGGCCCGCAGGCGTTTGGTGGCCGAGGTCCGCTCGGTCATGTCCGAGGCGATCGCGTCGGAACGGCTACGCACGGGCGGCCTGTCGGAGTCCAAGCTTGGCACGGTCTTTGCCGTGCACAATCGGGCTGGACAACCCTGCCCCGTTTGCGGCGAAGCTCTGCTACGTGTCTCCTACGAGTCGCATGAGGTCGTCTACTGCAAGCGCTGCCAGACCGGGGGCCGCGCCCTTGCAGATCGCCGTCTGTCGCGCCTGTTGAAGTGACCGTGACCAGCGCGACCTGCCGCTTCGAGCAGGGCGGGTAGCGTCCCTTGGGAGCGCCCCATCCCTGGGCGCTCAAAGGCGGGCGGTCGCGCTCGCCCCACGGCCCGAGAGGAGCCTTAGTGATAGGCGAGAAGGTCCTGCACTTCCAGGACAAGCATGTCGACCTGGCCGTCCTGCAGTCGAAGATCGAGGACTACTTGAAGTCCGACGGCTTCACCGTGCAAACGTCTGCCGCCAGCGACCACGGGATCGTTCTCCAGGCCAAGAAGGGCAGGTTCCTGGCGGCGGTGATCGACGCAGACCGGGCCTTGACGATCCTTGTGTCGGGCTCGCCCGACGACTGCGTCGTGCGCATCGGAGTCGGCAAATGGCTTCAGCACCTCGCGACGGCAGCCCTCGAGACTCTGCTCCTCTCCGACCTGTTCCTTCTGGTCGACGTCGCCGAGGTGGCATGGAACCTCGAGATCGAGGACAAGCTCGTCACGCAGATTCAATCCTTCGTCGGCTGACCTGGTGTCAACCGGCCGGCGCCTGCTCCACCAGGCGCCGGATGATCAGTCTTGGGCAAACAAACCTCGTCGGCCTCGACGACCGGCACCACGCTGCGGGACGGACTCGGCCTCCGCAATGTCGGGTTGGGACTTGCCCTCGGCCATCAGGCCGCGCTGGCGCGGGTGCGTCGCATCCTCCGGGCCGGCGCGGCCGATGACGGTGACGAGGGGCGGCAGTACCACGGAGGCGTCTCCCGGCTCCACCTCGGTGAGCTCCTCGAGATAAGTCGCCACCGGTCCTGGCCCAGCTCCTGCCGGAGCCTCGGCCCAGGCGTCGACGAGCTTGAGGCCCGCTTCTCGAACGAGCCTGGGAAGTAGGGCTCCTACGTCGGGGTGCCGCCCCTCCGGCATCGACATCGGCAGGCCGTCGATCCGTCCTGCCGAGGTGATGGGCTCCTGCGCGAGGAGGTAGCCGCCAGGCCTAAGCGCGGCGACCATCTGCTGCAGGACTGCACGGGGCTCCAGGACGTGCATCAGCAGGAAACGGCAGTACGCGAGGTCCACACTCTCCGGCAACGCCAGGTCCTCGCCGGCCTGGGTGATGGCGATGACCTGGGCCCCTCCGGCGGCCGCCGCGGCTGCGGCCACCTCGTCACGTGCGCGGGGATCGCTGTCGACGGCGTAGACGCGTCCTTCGCGTCCCACGAGCTCCGCCAAGGCCACAGAGACGTCGCCGGCACCCGCACCGACGTCCACGCATCGCCATCCCGGGGCCAGGCCCAGGCGCTTGAGGGCGGTTGCCAGGGGTCGCCGGTAAAGGTCGTTGCGCAACCCGAGCTCGCCCACCGCGACGACGGTACTCAAAGTTTGCTGATCCGCCGATACCGTGCCGGGCTACGGTTGCTTCGTGCGAGTGACGATGATGCTCTGTGACGCGGCGCAGGTGGCAGACGGGAAGCTCTTCATCCTCGGCGGGGGCTGGAGTCTCATCGGACCCGACCCGATGCCGTCCGCGATCGCCATCAAAGTGGACGTGGGCTGGCACGAGGCGGGTCGGCCGCATCATTGGGAGCTCTTCCTGGTGGACGAGGACGGGCGCGCGGTCATCGTCGAAGCCGCCGAGGGTCCCCAGCCGATCGAGGTGCGAGGAGACTTCGAGGTGGGGCGGCCGGAGGGCGTACCGGAGGGAAGCCCGGTCGACATGGCGCTCGCGGTCAACTTCAGTCCGCTCCCCCTCGCGCACAACACCCGCTTCACTTGGCGCCTCACTATCGACGGGGAGAGCGAGAACGACTGGCAGCTTGCCTTCTCCACGAGGCCGCCGAGGGAGCTGCCCGACCAATGACCACCTACGAGAGGCCGTTCGGTCGTGTCTTCGAGGACTTCGTGGTCGGTGACGTCTATCGCCACTGGCCGGGCAAGACGATCACAGAGTACGACGACCACCTGTTCTGCTTGCTGACGATGAACCACCATCCGCTGCACCTCGACGCTTGGTTCGCGGAGCACGAGACCGTGCAAGGCGCCAACGTCGTGGTCGGGAACCTCGTCTACTCACTGGCGCTGGGGATGAGCGTGCCGGACGTCTCCGGCTCGGCGATCGCAAACCTCGAAGTCGAGTCGCTCCAGCACAGGTACCCGACCTTTCACGGGGACACGATCTATGCAGAGACCCGCGTGCTCGAGGCGGTCGAGTCCACTTCCAAGCCGGACCGTGGAGTCGTGACGGTGGAGACCCGCGCCTTCAACCAGCACGGCGACGAGGTGTGCTACTTCCGGCGCAAGCTGATGGTCTGGAAGCGCGACTCGCTTCCTCAGCGCAGGGGGTTCCCTGCCGAGAGTGAGGACTGACCCTCGGGAAGGCCTCGCCAGAGCTTCGACTTGCCCCGACCGTGGTTTGTTGGTCACCTAGTCATGCCGCACTAACCTGCCGGAGTCCGCTTCGCAGAGTCTCATGATCGATGGAAGGAGGCCGACCGTGCCGAGAGTGGAAACGTCCACGGTGATCGCGGACGTCATGATCGTGACCCCGGACATCTACGGCGACGTCCGTGGACGCTTCATCGAGACGTACCGAAGGAGCTGGTTCCCGCTCGGGCGCGAGATGGTTCAGGGAAATCGTTCGGATCGTCAGCGGGGCGCCGTCGTCGGTCTTCATTACCACCTCCACCAGGCCGACTACTGGTACGTGAGCCGGGGCCGCGCCCGTGTCGTCCTGCACGACCTCCGGGTCGGCTCTCCGACCGACGGGGCGACCGAGATCCTGGAGATAGGCGAGCACAACGATCGCGGGTTGTTCATCCCCCCTGGCGTCGGGCACGGATTCGCGGCCGTCACCGATCTGACGCTCACATACCTCGTCGATTCCTACTACAACCCGAGCGACGAGCTCGGCGTTGCCTGGGACGACCTCGAGCTCAGAGCGGATTGGGGCCTAGCCGACCCGGTCGTGTCAGCACGTGACCGGGCCAACCCACGCCGTTCGGAGATCCCAGAGCATCTCCGCCCCCGCTACGGCACGAGAACCTGAACGCCGCACGCGCATCGGCTGCGCGCGATGCCATGGCCTCGGCCTTCGGCTTGAATGGGAGCGTGCGTAGCAAGTCGTGGAGCTGACGGGCGTGATCTGGCTCGTCATTGTCGTCCTCGTGGTGCTCGTTGTGGTCGCCATCGTCTGGGCCCGTGTCGATGCGGCCAGGTCAGCGCACAAATCCGTCGAGACTTACGAACGCGGGATCGGCGCGCTCGGACAGGCCTCGAAGCGTACCCAGTCAACCGGATTCCGGATCATTCCCCACGAGGAGGCCGGTCGGCCTCATGTCGGCAGGCGCATCGATCAGGCAGGCGGGGAGGCGCCCGCCGAGCGCGAAAATGTCCGCTTGCCCGGCCGGGGCCGGTTGGTTCCCTCGCGGCTGCCGCCAGCCGGAGAGCCCAAGTTCCGCTTCAGCAGGCCCGGTCGGCCGCCAGAGACTGCGTCGGCAGGCATCCCGCAAGCGGGTGATAAAGCGGGTGAGCAAGAGCGCGACGATCGAGAAGCCGGAGCGATGCGGGGAGCGCTGCCCGCTACGGCGCCGGGTGCCGCCGCCCAGGCGCGACTCGCGCACGCCCGCGGGCGGGTACCTGGTACAGGCGGGGCGGGCGCTCGCGGGGTGGCATATCAGTCTCCGGCCGATCGTCGTCGCCAGGTGATGACACGGCGGGTCGCGACCGGTGCAACGGCAGGCGCGGCCGTCGTCGCGATCGTCGTCGCCGCGATCTTCTTGAGCGGTGGCGGTGGGCATCACCCGAGGACGAGCACGACGACGACCATCGGCCGCGGAGGCGGCGGCCGGACCACGACCACCACCACGACGACGTTCCCCACGACACTCGAGCCCACGTCTGTGTCACCTAAGAACGTCGCGTTCACGGTGCCGTCAGGCGACTACTCATTGGCGTTCCAGGCGACCGGCGGGCGCTGCTGGGTAGGGATCGAACACACCAGCTCCGGCCCGTGGCTCTTCGCGGAGACGCTGGGCTCCGGGCAGTCGGCGACCTACCAAGGATCGGGCGCGCTCGTCATCACGCTCGGCGCCCCGGCTTACGTCGGCTTCACCGTGAATGGGCTGGTGGCGAAGCTCCCCAGCGGGGTCACGCAGCCCTACAAGGTCGAACTCACGCCGGCCTCGGGCTGAGGCGTCGTCAGCCGCCCTGCTTGGAGCAGACCTGTTGCTCGGACGGCCTCCAGCGCGAAAGCCAGCTCGAATGCCCAGTCCCGCCATGCCTGGTAACGGCCCGACGGCCCGTGGTGTCCCGAGCCCGCCTCCATCTTGAGCAGGACGCGCTCGTTGTTGTCCAGGTGCGAAGCCCGCAGCTTCTGCACCCATTTGGTCGGCTCGCGATACGAGACCCGTGGGTCGTTCATGCCGCCGGTCACGAGCATCCTCGGGTAGCGAACCGGCCGCACGTTGTCGTAGGGCGAGTAGGACCTCATCCGCCAGTACGCGTCCTCGTCGTCGGTCGGATTGCCCCACTCCTCCCGCTCGGTGACGGTCAAGGGCAGTTCCACGTCGAGCATCGTCGTGAGGCAGTCGACGAAGGGCACCTCGGCGATGATCGCGGCGAACAGCTCCGGTGCGAGGTTCACCGACGCGCCCACGAGCAGCCCGCCCGCGCTCGCACCCCTGGCGAGGAGCAGTTCCGGTGAAGTCAGGCCTTCGTCGACGAGGAACCGGGCGCAAGCAACGAAGTCCTCGAAACTGTGCCGTTTCTGCTCGAGCTTGCCACCCAGATACCAGCTGCGAGCCAGTTCTCCTCCGCCGCGCACGTGCGCGATGGCGTAGCAGCCACCCCGGTCGAGCAGCGGCAAGATCGACCGGTTCGCGGCGAAGACCGGGTCCGTGCTGATCTCGTAGGCGCCGTAGCCATACAGGAGCAAGGGTCCAGGTCCGGTGGGGCGGTCTGCGCGGTAGGCGATGCTGATCGGGACCAACGTGGCGTCGTCGGAGGTTGCCCAGCGGCGCTCGGTCCTGTAGGCGCCGGCGTCGTAGTTGGGGACCCGTCGCCGCCAGATCACTTGCGACCTCCCGCTGTCGAGGTCGTAGTCGTGGATTGCCAACGGGCTGATCAGCGACGTCGACGCGTACCGGACGTGGCGGGTGGAGAACTCGAGGTTCTCGGCCAGGAAGATCGAGCCTGCCTCTTCAGGTGGGGTGACCACGGTCTGGCAGCCGGTGTCGAGATCGACGATGCGAACCGCCGTCGAAGCGTGGCCGCGCTCGTGCACCAGTGCGAAGCCCTCGACAACGTCCAGGCTCTCGAGACGGACGTCCTTGCGGTGCGCGACAAGTGGCCGCCAGTGATCCCGGCCCGGAGTCGCTACAGGAGCCCGGAAGGCGGCGAAGTTCTCGGCGTTGTAGTTGGTCAACACGAGGATCTCGTCGCCGTGGTGCTCAACCGAGTACTCGATGCCCTGGCGGCGTTCCTCGACCATGCGAGGCTCGGACTCGGGTTCGGTGGAGTCGAGGAGACGGACCTCGGAGGTGACGTTGCTCTCGGCTGTGAGCACGATGAGAGCGCCGTCCTTCGTGGTTGCGACCCCGAGGAAGTAACGCTCGTCGTCCTCCTCCCAGACGCAGGTGTCCTGATCGGTCGTCGTCCCGAGCAGATGGCGCCAGATCTGGTGAGGGCGCATCGACTCGTCGGGGCGTGTGTAGAAGAGAATCCGGCCATCGGCCGAGAACGCGAGCCCGTAGGACGCGTCCTCGATGGTGTCGCCGAGTTCCTCTCCCGTGGTGAGATCACGGATCCGGACCGTGAAGCGCTCGCCACCGCTCACGTCGGTTGAGTACGCGAGCAGCCGGTGGTCTGCGGTGAGCTCGAGGTTCCCAACTTCGAGGTGGTCCACCCCGCTGGCCAGGAGGTTCACGTCGAGCACGATCTGCTCGAGCGCGTCGGCAGGCGTCGTGGGACCGATGCCGGTCGGCGGCTCGGTCGCCGGCGGAGGCGCCTCGACAGGCCGGCGGCAGTGAATCGGGTATTCGAGGCCCTCGACTGTCCGGGTGTAGTAGGCCCAGGGGCCTTTCGGCGCCGGCAGTGTGACATCGGTCAGCTGCACTCTCGAGAGGATCTCGCCGTAGACGCTCTCGGTCAGCGGCTCCAAGTCTTCGGTCGCCGCTTTCAGGTACGCAGCCTCGGCGTCCAGGAGTTCGGCCAGGGCTGGGTCGTCACGGTCCGCCAGCCAGTACCACTCGTCGACACGGTCGTCGCCGTGGGCGGTCAGGATGACGGGGCGGCGCTCTGCGATCGGGGGCGTGAGCTTCATCGGCACGACCTGGAGCATGCCACGTCCTGTTGCGAGCCACGGGCCCATGGTTCCGGGCGGGAGCGGACCCATTGGCGGCCGCCGGTGGTCAGTCGGCGGGCAGGCGGTAGGCGTGGCGGCCCGTAGTTGTTACTATGTGCGTAGGAGAAACTCCCTCGAGAGGAATGCCTGATGGCCATCACGGAGCTCGATCTCGGCAAGTACCAGCTCGGCTGGAGTGACGTCGAGGACTACGTCTTCAAGCCGCGCAAGGGGCTGTCGGAGGAGATCGTCCGGGAGATGTCCGCCATGAAGGGCGAACCGAGCTGGATGCTCGACTTTCGGCTGTCCTCGCTGCGGCGCTTCGAGAAGAAGCCGATGGTGCGCTGGTTCGCCGAGAAGATGCCTGACCTTGACTTCGACGACATCTTCTACTACATCAAGCCCACCGACGCGCAGGTCAGCGACTGGGACAAGCTGCCCGAGTCGGTGAAGAACACCTGGGACAAGCTCGGCATCCCGCAGGCCGAGCGCAAGTACCTGGCCGGAGTGACCGCCCAGTACGAGTCGGAGGTCGTGTACCACCGCAATCGTGAGGACCTGGCAAGGCTCGGCGTGCTGTTCACCGACATGGACACCGCTGTTCGCGAGCACCCCGAGATCGTTCGCAAGTGGTTCGGCAAGATCATCCCGCCAGGTGACAACAAGTTCGCGGCCCTCAACTCGGCCGTATGGTCAGGGGGGTCCTTCATCTACGTCCCGCCCGGTGTGACCGTCGACATGCCCCTGCAGGCGTACTTCCGGATCAACGCCGAGAACATGGGCCAGTTCGAGCGGACGCTGATCATCGCGGATGAGGGTGCCCAGGTGCACTACGTCGAAGGTTGTTCGGCGCCGGTCTACTCCTCGGACTCGCTTCATTCGGCGGTCGTCGAGCTCGTGGCACTTCCCGGCAGCCGGATCACCTACACCACGATCCAGAACTGGTCCACGAACGTCTACAACCTCGTCACCAAGCGAGCTCGTGCCGAGGCCGAGGCGCACGTCGAGTGGATCGACGGGAACATCGGCTCACGGCTCACGATGAAGTACCCGTCGGTATACCTGATGGGGCCGAAGGCGTCCGGCGAGGTTCTCTCCGTGGCCTACGCGGGGGCGGGCCAGATCCTCGACACCGGGGCGAAGATGTTCCACTGCGCGCCCGAGACCAGCTCGACCATCGTCTCGAAGTCGATTTCGAAGGACGGCGGCCACGCCACCTACCGCGGGAAGGTGCATGTCGACGAGGGAGCTCGCAGGGCAAAGTCGTTCGTCCGCTGCGATGCTCTCATCCTGGACGAAGACTCGATCTCGGAGACCAAGCCGTCCATGGAGGTCTGCGAGCGCGACGCTGAGATCGGTCACGAGGCCACGGTGTCCAAGATCGGCGACGACCAGCTCTTCTACCTGATGAGCCGCGGCCTGAGCGAGACGCAGGCGATGGGCATGATCGTGAACGGCTTCATCGAGCCGATCACCCGCACACTGCCGATGGAGTACGCGGTCGAATGGAGCCGTTTGATCGAGCTCCAGATGGACGGCTCGGTCGGCTGAGGCCCCGTGGGCGGCGGGCCCTTCGGCGGGCTGCCTCGGCGTGCGCAGGCTTCGGGCGTCGCCCCAGCTAGCGTTCATCCCGATGCCCATGCGAGAGGACTGCCGCCACTACCAGAGCCGCACCTATGCCAGCGGAGAGGTGGCGAGGTTCTGCGTGCTCGACATGGCACCGGACGCGCCGTGGCGTTGCCCCGAGAACTGCCCGGTCTACGAGCGGCGCCTCGCGGACGCCGGGTGGACTCACGGCAAACTCACCGAACCTGCCATCGAGCTGGAGCCGACCGACGTGCCCGCCGCAGACGCCGCTGACCTGCTCGAGAACGCGGAGGAGATCGTTTCTGCGGTGGCGCCAGACGCTGTCGCCGAAGCTCGCAAGCGAGAGCGCAAAGAGGAGCGGCGCTCGGGCACCAACGGCGTTCTCGGGTCCCGTCGCTGGTTCAAGCGCAAGGGTCCTCAGCCCGGACCCTGACGGGCATCCGTTAGGGTCCTGCCTGATCACGATGCAATTACCGGTTTCTTTCAGCCCCCAATTCGCCCGGAGTCTCGGCGGCCCGGAGTGGCTCGCCAGGCGGCGTGTCGCAGCGCTGGAGCGGTTCGCCGCGGGTCCACCGCCTGTACTCGACGAGGACTTCTGGCGCTACAGCCGGATCTCCGAGCTCGACCTGGATCGGTATGTGCCGGCTGGTATCGGTGACGCCGCCGGGCTGCGGCCGGCGCTCGAGGTTGACGCCTGGCCGCAGTCGGCTGCTCTCCTCGAGCACGTCGGCGAGCGCTCGGGTCTCGCCGTGGTCGCCGATGGCGTCCCGGTCTCGTTCGAGCTGTCCGCCCCCTCGACGGCGGCTGGGGCCGTCCTCGGTAGCGTCCTCGGCAACCCCCGGGGCTCCGAGGTCCTCGACCAAGTGACGAGGTTGAACACCTCGACCGGCAAGGAAGAGCACGAGCCCGACGTGTTCGATCATCTTGCCGACGCTTTCCTCCGCGACGCGGTCGTGCTCTCGGTGCCCGCCCGGGCGCGCATCGATCACCCGATCGTCATCGTGCACCTGCTCGGATCGTGCGGGGCCGCTGAACCAGCTCAGGCCGTTTTCGCGCGTACTGTGATCGAGCTCGGCGAGGCGGCCGAAGCGACCGTGATCGAGCTGTTCGTCTCAGGCGACGGCTCGCTGCTCGTGGTGCCGATTGTCGATATTGCCGTCGGGGACGCGGCGATCCTGTCCTACAACGCCATCCAGCAGCTCGGCGCCGGAGCTTGGCAGTTCGGACATCAGCGGATCCGCGCGGGTCGGGATTCCACCATTCGCACTTTCACGGCCTCCCTTGGCGGCGAGTACGCGCGTTTTCGCACCGAGTCGGTCCTGGCAGGCCAGGGCGGGAGTGCCGAGATGTTGGCCGCTTACTTTGGCGACGGGACCCAGATGCACGACTTCCGCACGCTCCAGGAGCACGGAGCGCCGCGCACCACGAGTGACCTGGTCTTCAAGGGCGCCGTCGCAGGCACCGCGCGTTCGGTGTACTCCGGGCTCATAAGGATGCGGCACGGCGCCAAGGGCGCCGACGCCTTCCAGACGAACCGGAACCTGGTGCTCAGCGACGGCGCACATGCGGACTCGGTTCCCAATCTCGATATAGAGGAGAACGACGTCCGGTGCTCGCACGCGTCGGCCGTCGGCCAGATCGACCGCGAGCAACGCTTCTACCTCGAGTCGCGCGGCGTCCCACCTGCGGTCGCGGAGCGACTGATCCTGCTGGGCTTCTTCGAGGACCTCTGGGTGCGCATCGCAGCGCCAGGCATTCGCGCCCATCTGGCGGCCGCGATCGCAGCGCGGCTGGACGGTGTCACCGGTGGGTGCTGATCCTGTGAGAGTTCGACTGTGCGCGACCGACGAGCTCGAAGTGGGACAGGTTCGCCGTTTCGAGATCGAAGCAGGAGCGATCGCGCTGGTTCGTTGCCGCTCCGGGTTCAGGGCGCTCTTCGACGTGTGCAGCCACCAGGATTACCCGCTCTCGGAAGGCGAGGTCTTCCCGGACACCTGCGAGATCGAGTGCCTTCGGCACGGGAGCACGTTTTCCCTGTTGGACGGCTCGCCACAGAGCCTGCCTGCCACCCAGGCGGTCAAGGTCGTGCCGATCGAGGTCGACTCCGATGACGTATACGCGGTGATCGAGTGAACCCAAGCGTGCTAAGGGTCTCCGAGCTTCACGCCGGGGTTGGTTCCCGGCCAATCCTGCGGGGCATCGACCTCGAGGTGCGCAGTGGGGAGATTCATGCTGTCATGGGCCCGAACGGGTCGGGGAAGAGCACTCTCGCTCATGTGCTGATGGGTCGTCCCGGTTACGAAGTCATGAGCGGGAGCGTGACGCTGGACGGCGTTGAGCTGCTCGGCCTGACCTCCTTCGAACGAGCGCAAGCCGGGCTCTTCCTGACGTTCCAGTACCCGATCGAGGTGCCCGGGGTGCCACTTCAAGCGGCGCTCTCCGAGGCGCTTGTCGCAGCGGGCCGGTTCACAGAAGCCGAGACCGAGCATCTTGGAGCTCGTCTCTCAGAGGAGGCCGGCGAGCTCGGGATCTCCCCGGAGATCCTGGCGCGGCCGATGAACGTCGACCTCTCGGGTGGTGAGGCCAAGCGCAACGAGACCCTCCAGCTCGCGATCCTCCGGCCGCGGATCGCCATCCTGGACGAGCTCGACTCCGGCCTCGACGTCGATGCCCTCGGTCAGGTTGCAAGACGTATCGAGCGAGCGACGCGCGAAGGCGACCCTCCTCTTGGCGTGATCGCGATCACCCATTACCGCCGTTTGCTTGCCGAGTTGCCCGCCCAACGCGTACACGTGCTGTCGGAGGGCCGGATCGTCGCGAGCGGGGGACCGGAGCTCGCCGAGGAGCTCGAGCGGACCGGCTACGTCGCCTACCGTGAGGACGCCGGGGCACTCGGAGAGGCTGGTCTCGGCGCCCTCGGCCTCGGCGAGACGTTTCCGGGCGGTTTAGCTAGAGGTTGACCACCGGGCAGGTCAACGTTCGCGTGATGCCCTCGATGAGCTGCACCCGACTGACGACTATTTTGCCCAGGTCGTCCACCGTGTCGGCTTCGGCCTGGATTATGACGTCGTAGGGGCCCGTCACATCCTCTGCGCGCACCACCCCGGGTATTTCTGCCACCTTCGTTGCGACCGCGGCCGCCTTGCCAACTTCTGTCTGGATCAACACGTAGGCCCGAACTCCCACTGGTGACCTCCTCGTCCTTGGTGTGCGCGCATCGTAGCGGGGCCGGAAGCGATGGGCCGACACGTACCATGGCAACGTGGACAGCTCCGCGCGTTGGGCCCGCTTCACCCGGCTGGTCCGCAGCGCCGTCCACGATCTGTTCGACCAGTCCCAGCCCTTCGGCAGGCTCGCGCTGATCCACACCATCTTCTCGGTGGGCTCGACGCTGGTGACCATCTCGCTGGCGGGGACCTTGTTCTTCACGATCTCGCCGGAGGCGGCCAAGGACAAGGTCGTGCTCTACCTGCTGCTCACGATCACGCCGTTCGCGGTCGTTGCGCCAGCCCTCAGCCCGCTGCTCGACCGGGGCAGCTACGCAAGGCGCACGAGCATGGCGGTCGCATCGGTCGGCAGCGCCGTGCTGGTCCTCATGATGGCCCCTGACATCAAAGGGTTGCTCCTGTTCCCCGAGGCGTTCGGCGTTCTCGTGTTCTCGAAGCTCTACCTGGTCGCCAAGGCTGCACTCGTGCCGTCGATGACCGAAACGAAAGACGATCTCGCGAGTGCGAACGCGAAGCTTGCCGTGCTCGCCTCTCTTGCGGGCTTCGTGACCTCTCCCGTGGCTGTGGGCCTCCTACAGCTTGGGGCTCCCTGGGTGCTGCGGCTCGCGTTCGTCGTGTTCCTTCTGGGAGGCGTGGCCGCGGTGCGTCTTCCCAAGACCGTCGGCGTGGTTCTCGCCAAGCCTGCGGCGGCGACACCCGACGGCCAGCCCATCTTGGAACCACCGGTTCCTGGCAGGGGCCACTGGCCACAAGGAGCCGGACGCCCGCTCTATGAGCGGCCGCCCCCGACCGACCGCGAACGTCAGGTGCGGATCAACGTCGCTCGAGAGCGCCAACGGCTGGGGCTCCCGCTCTATGTTCCCGAGGTCGTGCTGGCGCTCGCGGCGATGTCGGTGATCAGGGGCGTGGTCGGCTTCCTCACTTTCTTCCTGGCGTTCGCACTGCGCAATCTCCACGCCGCGACATGGTGGTTCGGCTTCGTGCTCCTGACGAGCGCGATTGGTTCGCTGCTCGGCTCGCTTCTCGTGCCCATCCTTCGCAGGTACCTGTCCGAGCAGCAGCTGATCCTCTACTCGCTGATGCTGTCTGGTTTGATCGGCGTCGTCGTCGCGGTCCTGGGGTCTTTGTGGGCTCAGCCGCTGCTCACCTTCGCCATCGGCTTTGCGACCACCGCGGCGAAGCCGTCGTTCGACTCGATCGCGCAGCGGCACGTGCCCCCGGCACAGCTCGGGCGCGCCTTCGCCAGATTCGAGACACAGCTGCAGCTCGTCTGGGTGCTGTGCGCACTGTTGGCCGTGGTTGTCGGCTTCTCGCTGCAGGCCGGGGACGTCCTGATAGGCGTGACCTGCGCAGTCGCGGCTGGGTTCCACGTCTCGATGCGACGTGCCGTGTCTCAGAACCGCCTCGCTCAACCTCGAGCAGGCCAGGCCGACCTACCGGGCGCGCCGCTGAACTGAGCAGCACCCGCCCGCAGGCACGGGCTTGCCGTCCGCACGCACTGCATGCGCCGAGGTCGCTTCGAGAGGCACCTCGCCAGTCGCGGGAGACTGCCTTCGCGCAAGGTCAGCCCAGGCGCGTGCGGAGCTCTTCGAGTTGGTCGGAGAGGGCGGGCGGTAGCCGATCCTCGAACCGCGCGAAGTACCCGGTTATGGAGGGCAGCTCCGCCAGCCACTCGTCGCGGTCGACTCGCAGCAGCTCGGTCATGTCCTCCTCGGACACGTCCAACCCTTCGGTGTCGATGGTGCCTGGTGCCGGCAGATAGCCGATCGGAGTCTCGACGAGATCGCCGCGACCCGCGCAGCGCTCGAAGACCCACTCGAGCACCCGGGAGTTCTCCCCGAAGCCGGGCCACAGGAAGCGCCCGTCCGCGGCCTTCCGGAACCAGTTGACATAGAAGACCCGGGGCAGCTTCGCCTCATCGATCCGGTCCCGGAGCGACAGCCAGTGGGCCCAATAGTCGGCCATGTTGTAGCCGCAGAACGGCAGCATCGCGAACGGGTCGCGTCTCAGCTCGCCCACGGCGCCCGTGGCGGCGGCCGTAGTCTCCGAAGCCATGATCGAGCCCAGGAAGACGCCGTGCGTCCAGCCGAAAGCCTCGTGGACGAGCGGGACGACCGAGGCGCGCCTGCCGCCGAAAAGGATGGCCGAGATCGGAACGCCATTCGGGTCCTCCCACTCGGTGGCGATCGCCGGATCCTGGCTGGCTGGAACGGTGAAGCGTGAATTCGGGTGGGCTGCGGGCGTTGGCGTCTCTGGCGTCCACTCATTGCCCCGCCAGTCGGTGCAATGCGCCGGAGGCTCTGTGGTCAGGCCCTCCCACCAGACGTCACCGTCGTCGGTGAGCGCGGTGTTCGTGAAGATGCAGTTGGCCGCCAGTGTGAGCACCGCATTCGGGTTGGTCACCATGTTCGTGCCGGGCGCCACGCCGAAGAAACCGGCCTCCGGATTGATCGCCCGGAGCATCCCGTCCGGCCCGACCCTCATCCAGCAGATGTCGTCCCCGATCGTCTCGACCTTCCAGCCCGGCACCGTCGGGACGAGCATGGCGAGATTGGTCTTGCCGCAGGCCGAAGGGAAGGCCCCGGCCATGTAGCGGACCTCACCAGCAGGGGAGGTCAGCTTCAAGATCAGCATGTGCTCCGCGATCCAGCCTTCGTCGCGCCCAATCACCGACGCGATCCGCAGCGCAAAGCACTTCTTGCCCAATAGGGCGTTGCCCCCGTAGCCGGAACCGAACGACCAGATCTCACGCGTCTCGGGGAAGTGGCTGATGTAGATGTGCTCAGGGTTGCAGGGCCACGCCACGTCGTGCTGCCCGGCATCGAGAGGGGCACCGACCGAGTGCAGGCACGGGACGAACCCACCGTCATCGCCTATTAGCTCGAGTGCCCCCGCGCCCATCCTCGTCATGATGCGCATGTTCACGACCACATACGGCGAGTCGGTGATCTCGATGCCGACGTGCGCGATGGGAGATCCGAGCGGGCCCATGCAGAAAGGCACGACGTACATGGTCCGGCCCCGCATCGCCCCCCGGAACAACTCCGTCAGGGTCGCGCGCATCTCGTCGGGGTCAACCCAGTTGTTGTCAGGGCCAGCGTCCTTCGGATTCCTCGGGCAGACAAAGGTACGGTCCTCGATACGGGCAACGTCGGCCGGGTCCGAGTGGGCCCAGAAGCTGTTGGGGCGCTTTGCATCGGACAGCCTCGTGAATGTCCCGCGATCCACGAGCAGCCGGCAGAGCCGTCCGTACTCGTCAGCCGAACCGTCGCACCATTCGACCCGGTCGGGCTGGGTGAGGGCAGCGACCTCGTCCACCCAGTCAAGGAGCTTACGGATGCCAGTCTCTGCCATTGTGCGATAGTAGGCGAGCATTCGGCGTGCTCCCAAATCGCCCGGCCACGCCTGCCCGGCGGATCGCGCCACCGTTTGGCGAAGTAGCGTCCGGACTTATGTCAGGTACCAAAGGCGAAATCGCCGCGATCGAGAGCATCCGGCGTGGCCTGCCGCAACCACCCGACGGTGAGACCTGGATCGGCGACGATGCGGCGGTGGTTGCCGGGCCAGGGGGCGAGTTTCTGCTCCTCGCAGCCGACACCGTGGTCGAAGGCGTGCACTTCGACTTAGACCTCGTCGACGCGGCGGACGTGGGCTGGAAGGCGCTGGCTGTCAACGTGAGCGACATCGCTGCGATGGGTGGACGACCCCTGCATGTGCTCGTGACGGTCGTGGGCGCAAGTGCTGCCATGATCGACCCTCTGGTTCGCGGCCTCGCTGAGGCGGCAGCGGCCTACGAATGCGCCATCGTAGGCGGCGACCTCTCCTCAGGTCCGTGTCTTGTCGTCTCGGTGGCCGTCACCGGTACCACGGGGGATCGGGAAGCGATTCTTCGCTCCAATGCCCGCCCGGGCGACCTGTTGTTCGTTACCGGGGCCCTCGGCCGGTCGGCAGCGGGGCTCAGGGCCTTGCGAGCCCAGGCAGGCCGTGGCACGACAGCGCCGGCAGGTTTCACAGGGATGGCGCAACCCGCCTGCGTCCCGGCGGCGCCCCCGGAGCTTGCCGCCGCCTACCGGCGACCCGTCGCTCGCGTAGCCGAGGGACTGGCGGCTTCGACAGGCGGGGCGACGGCGATGATCGACGTCTCTGACGGGCTCGGGATCGATCTCGACCGCCTTGCGACTGCTTCGGGGGTCGGCGTCCTGCTCGACGCGGTCCCGACAGCGGAGGGGGCGACTCGTGACGACGCTCTGGCCGGCGGCGAGGATTACGAGCTTGTCTTCGCTGCCCGTGAGCCCGGCGTGGTCGCGAGGGCCTTCGAGGCCGCGAGTCTACGACCACCCATCCGGATAGGCGTGTGCGTGTCGGACCCAACGCTGCGGCGCATCGGTGACGAGCCCTTGCCTGCTTCGGGGTGGGAGCACGGCCTGCGCTGAGTGCGTGGCGCAGGGGAGCGTGTCGCTTTGGCGAGCGTGTGGCTCAGCTCGGGTGCTCGGCGAGGACCCGCTTGCCGAGCGTGTGGCTCAGGCCGGGCGTTCGGCGAGGATCCGCCGCGGCGGCTTGACGACCCTGCCCGCACGGATGCATGAGGTGCACACGTTCAGGTGGGTCGGGGTCCCGTTCACCAGCGCGCGAACACGCTGGATGTTCGGGTCCCACCGGCGCTTCGTGCGCCGATGGGAGTGGGACACGTTCATCCCGAAGCCCGGGTGCTTCCCACAGATCTCGCATACGGCTGCCACGTTGACGCGTTCCTCGAGAGAGAGTTCCTGCAGATGGACGAAGGGTGACGTTAGCATCCATTGGAATGGCGCCGTGCGAGACTGACCTGCGACCACCGGTTCCGCCAGGCCGCGTTGCGAACCTGTGACCGGTCAGCCCGCAGAAGCCGATCTCGCCGCCGGTCTGACTCCCGAGCGCCTCGTGAAGGTCATGCACGCCTTTTCCGAGGGCTTGGAGCGCCACCGTAGCGTCGTGAACCGGCTGAACGTCTATCCGGTTCCCGACGGCGACACGGGCACGAACATGGCTCTCACTGTCGAGAGCGTGGTCAAAGCTCTGGACGGCCTCGACCTCGAGACTGCGGACGGCGGTGCGATGGGCGCCGCATGCCGGGCCATCGCCAGCGGGTCGCTCATGGGGGCACGAGGCAACTCGGGAGTCATCCTCTGTCAGATCCTCCGCGGCATCTCGGGCACGTTCGCTCCCTGCCAACTGGTCGGGGCACACGAGGCCGCTGTCGCCCTCTCAGAGGGCAGCGCGGCGGCGCGGGCCGGGGTCATGCGCCCCGTCGAGGGCACGATGCTGACCGTCGCCGCCGACGCGGCGGCAGCAGCGCGGCAGGTCGACGAGAGCACCGGTGGGGACCTGCTGGCGGTGTTCGAGGCGGCGAGGGAAGCCGCCGTCTCGTCGCTGTGGCGCACTCCCGAGCTGTTGCCGGTGCTCGCGCAGGCCGGTGTGGTCGACGCAGGCGGGGCGGGCCTCGTGCTGATGTACGACGCCTTCCTGCACGTGCTCGACGGGCGGCCCATCGTCGATCGCCTGCCTCTGCCTCCCGAGGTCGCCGACAAGGTCGCCCGTGGCTTTGCAGGTAACCCCTCCACCCAGAGCGCAGGTGGCTTCGCCGGCTCGAGCCGCGGCGCGGCCGGGCAGGGCGCATCAGATCACGACGGCCCGAGGGTCCGGTCCACAGGCTCGGCCAACGGCGAAGCTGCGGGTGGGGCAGGCGTGCGTTACGAGGTCATGTACTTCCTCGAGGCTCCCGACGAGACGCTCGGGGCGTTCAAGAGCGTCTGGGCGGGTATCGGTGACTCCATCGTCGTCGTCGGCGGCGACGGCCTGTGGAACTGCCACATACACACCGACGACATCGGGGCGGCACTCGAAGCGGCACTCGACGTGGGGCGGCCGCGCGACATACGCGTCACTGACCTGCTCGACCAGGTTGAGGAGGAGTCGTGGGTGCGCCGCGCGGCCGAGCTCGACACCGGTGCGGCGCCGAGTGCCGAGGAGCCTGCGCCGGTGACCTCAGTCGTCGCCGTGGCAACGGGCGACGGGATCCGTCGTATCTTCTACTCGCTCGGTGTCCACCACATCGTGGCCGGGGGGCAGTCGATGAACCCGTCCACTGCACAGATCCTCGAGGTCGTCGAGTCCGTCCCGGGTGCCGAGGTCGTGATCCTCCCCAACAACAACAACATCGTGGCTGTGGCCGAACAGGCCTGCGAGCTGTCGCGCAGGCCGGCGTTCGTCGTCGGTACCTCCGGCATCCAGGAGGGCTTTGCCGCGCTCCTCGAGTACGACCCTGAGGCCACCGGCGAGGAGAACGCAACCGCGATGCAGGCGGCCGCCGGCCGGGTGCGCGCGGGGGAGGTGACTCGAGCAGTCCGCGCGAGTGACTCGGCGGCCGGCCGTGTTGAGGCCGGGGACTGGATCGGGCTCTCGCGCAGCGGGATCGAGTCGGTCGCCGGAACACTCCCGGAGGCCACCTGCGGCCTTCTCGCCAAGCTGCTCGGTGACGGCGACGAGATCGTGACCCTGATCGAGGGAGCGGGCGCGACCTCGGCCGATACCCGGCGAGTCACCGAGTGGCTGCACGAGCATTGGCCGGGCATCTCCCTGGAGCTGCACCGCGGGGGCCAACCGCTCTACCCGTTCCTCGTCTCGGTCGAGTGAGCGGAGCGGCGGGAGGCCGCACGTTGCGGTTTCTCGGGAACAAGGGCGTGATCGAGCTGCGCAGCGTCAAAGCGCGCAAAGCCGAGGGCCTCGAGTCGATGGGCATCGGAACCGTGCTGGACCTGCTGATGCACTACCCACGTCGCTACATCGACCGCCGGCGTCAGTCCGAGATCGCCGCGCTCGCCGAGGACGAGGAGGCGATGGTGACTGCGACGGTGCGACGTGTGTCGACTCGCCGCACGAGCCGCGGCAAGCCGGTGGTGCAAGCTGTCGTCGAGGACGCTACTGGGCAGCTCACCGTCGTGTTCTTCAACCAGCCCTGGCGGGCCCGCCAATTGGCGATCGGCTTGGAGGTCGTCGTCTTCGGGCGCACCGAGATCTACCGGGGCGGCCGCCAGATGACCAACCCGGTCGTGGACCTGGTTGGCGATCAGACGGGTCGTCTCGTGCCCGTGTACCCGCAGTCGGGAAAGGCCAAGATCGGCTCCAGCGCGATCGCTGCGTACGTGGCCGAGGCACTGGAACGCACGGGGCGACTGGCGGAGGTCCTGTCGTCGCAGGTCATCGACGAGTTGGGCCTGGTCGGACGCACGGAGGCCTTCCGGGCGATCCACGCTCCGGAGAGCTTCGAGGAACGTGACAGTGCCCGACGCCGCCTGGCCTTCGACGAGCTGCTGAGGCTCCAGCTCGTCCTCGTCATGAAGAAACGCGCGGCTGCCACCCAAGCCCCCGGGATCGCTCACGTCGTCACGCCGGGCTTGGGCGAGGCGAGCCTCGTCGACGAATTCCTCGGGCGCCTGCCATTCCAGCTGACCCGCGCCCAACGCAGGGCGGTCCGGGAGGTGGCCGCTGATCTCGCCGCTTCGCACCCGATGCACCGTCTCCTGCAGGGCGACGTCGGCTCCGGCAAGACCGTCGTGGCGCTGGCGACACTGCTTTACGGCGTGCAAGGCGGCCACCAGGGCGCCCTCATGGTCCCGACCGAAGTGCTCGCCGAGCAGCACTACCTTGCCGCTCGCAACTTCCTGGCCGGATTGGAGGTCACAGACAGCGCCCGCATAGGAGGGGCGCGTCCGCTCGAGGTCGCACTGCTCACGAACCGGACCAGCGGGGGCGAACGGGCGAAGATCCAAGCCGATCTGTTGGACGGGAGCCTGGACCTCGTCGTTGGCACGCACGCCCTGTTGACCGACAACATCCGTTTCCGCTCGCTCGGAGTCGTGGTGATCGACGAGCAGCACCGATTCGGCGTCGAGCAGCGGGCGGCACTGAGGGAGAAGGGCCCCGCGACCATCGCCGGCGATAGCACCGGAGCGGGTGAAGGCCCAAGTGGGACGTCCGAGGCCGAGCAGGGCTCCCGGCACCCTGACGTGCTCGTGATGACCGCAACCCCAATCCCGCGCACCGCCGCGATGACGGTCTACGGCGACCTCGACCAGACCGTCCTGGACGAGCTGCCGGTCGGGCGAACGCCGGTGACCACCGCTTGGCTCAACGGGCCCGACGAGTACGCCTCTGCGTGGAAGCGGGTGCGCAAGGAGATCGCGGCAGGCCATCAGGCCTATGTCATCTGCCCGCTCGTGGGAGGGGGACAACCCGAGGACGAGGAGCCAGAACCCCTGCAGGCGGCGCCCAAGCCCGGGGACTACGGGACCGAGGACTACGCGCCCGAGGACTACGCGCCCGAGGACTACGGGCCCGAACCTTATGGCGAGGTCGGGCGCGTCCTGATCCCGACGCTGCCGATCCTCGGCCTCGGCCTCGGCCTCGGGGCCGAGGAGACCCCCAAGCAACCACCGAAATCGGCGGTGGAGGAGTACGCGCGGCTTTCCTCCGGCGAGCTCGCCGGGTTCGCTGTCGGGCTGCTCCACGGGCAGCTTGCCTCGAAGGAGAAGGAGCTCACGATGGCCGCTTTCCGGAGCGGCCAGCTTCAGGTGCTCGTTGCCACGACGGTCATAGAGGTCGGCGTCGACGTGGCGAACGCGACCGTGATGGTGATCGAGGACGCGGACCGCTTCGGCATTGCCCAGCTCCATCAGCTCCGGGGCAGGGTCGGCCGCGGAGCTGACAAGTCGTGGTGCTACCTCTTGGCCGAGGCCGTGTCCGATGGGGCGGCAAGGCGCCTGCGCGCTCTCGAGGCTTCCAGCGACGGGTTCGAGCTGGCAGAGGTCGACCTCGAGCTTCGGGGCGAGGGCACCGTCTTCGGGATACGGCAGAAGGGCAGGAGCGATCTGCGCCTCGCGTCGCTTCGCCGGGACAAGTCTCTGGTCAGGGCGGCCCGGCGGGTGGCCGAGGCGATTGTCGACGAGGACCCGACTCTCGAGGCGCACCCGCTGCTCGCAGACGAGGTCCACTTGTTCGTGGCCGAGGAGTCGGAGGAATTCGTCCTGAAAGGCTGAGACGGAGAACGAGCATCCGGCGCGACCTTGAGCACTCGCTGACCGTTGCGGCTCTACCGTAAGCACATGCGCGTGATCGGCGGCACCGCGAAGAGGCGCCAGCTGCGCGCTCCCGGCGTGCCAGGCCTGAGGCCGACGAGCGATCGGGTGCGCGAAGCGATATTCGACATTCTCGCCAGCCTCGGGGCCGTCGAAGGCGCGTCGGTGCTCGACGCGTACGCCGGAAGTGGTGCCCTCGGCATCGAGGCGCTGTCTCGTGGAGCCGGGTCGGTGTGTCTCGTAGAGGCCGACCGCCGGGCGGTCGCCGCCATCCGCGCCAACCTCGACTCGACCGGGTTCGGCTCGTCGCCGGCCGTGCGCGTCGTGCGGGCGGAGGTCCTTGAATTCCTCGCCCGGGAGCCCGGCACGCGCTATGACCTCGCGCTGATCGATCCGCCGTACTCCTTCGACGACTGGCTTTCGCTGCTCGGGTTGCTGCAAGCGGACCTTGCAGTCCTAGAGTCGTCCGCTCCTGTCGCGCTCCCCACCTCGTTCCTGGTCCGCCGCGAGTACCGCTATGGCGGTACGCTCGTCACGCTGGTCGAAGCCCGCGGGCTCGGCCGTCACGATCCCCGAACCACCGAGAAGGACACCGTGTGACCATCGCTTTGTTCCCCGGCTCGTTCGATCCGTTCCACAACGGGCACCTCGAGGTCGCGGAGCGCGCCTCCAGGCTGTTCGACGCCCTCGTCGTGGCCGTGGTCACGAACCCGCAGAAGGGCGAGCCCCTTCTTGACGTGTCAGAGCGCGAAGCGATGATCGCCGAGTCCCTGGCCCACTTGGACTCGATCCGGATCGTGTCGATGTCAGTCCTGGTCGTCGAGGTAGCCCTCGAGGTCGGGGCGAACGTCATCGTCAAAGGCCTGCGTGCGGTCTCCGACTTCGAGAACGAACTGCAGATGGCGCAGATGAACCAGCACCTCTCGGGCATCGAGACGCTGTTCTTGCCGACGAGCTCGTCGCACTCGTTCGTTGCGTCGAGGCTCATCCGTGAAGTCGTTCGCTATGGAGGCGACGTGAGCGAGTTCGTACCACCCCCCGTTGCCAGGCGGTTGAAGGAGCTGCGGCCATGACCGACGTCCACGAAAACGAAGTTTCCGAGCCCGGAGCCGGCGCTCAGCCGGTTGCCGAACCGGGCGGCGCGGAGGACCTCCTCGAGGAGCTCATCGAGATCATCACCTCCGCGAAGTCGATGCCACTATCGTCGTCCGCGATCGTCACCAGGGACGAGGTGCTCGATCTGCTCGAGGCGATCCGTGACGAGCTGCCCGAGGAGCTCCGCCGGGCTCGCCGGATGCTCAAGGACCACGAAGAGCTGCTTGTTGCCGCTAAACGGGAGGCGGCCGACATAGTCAGCGACGGCAGGGTCCAGTCCGAGCGAATGGTTCAGCGGACAGAGATCGTCCGCCAGGCCGAGCACCGGGCGGTACGAATCGTCGAGGATGCCGAGGCCGAAGCACGCCAGATGCGGCACGAGGCCGAGGACTACGTCGACCAGAAGCTCGCCGGCTTCGAGATCGTGCTCGACCGGACGCTCAAGACGGTGCGGGCCGGCCGCGAACGGCTGGCCTCGGTGCCGGCGCCCCAGCCCCAGCCCGGCGACGAGGCGCAGGGCGAGCTCGGCGATGCCTGGCTCTCGGGGGAGGGGCTGTTCGACCAGGATCTGGAGTGACCAGGAACGGCCGCGGCGGACGCTTTGTCGTCGGGGTGGCTGTGTTGCGCAAGCATCCAGGCACACGGCGGCGGCTGAAGATCACCGGCCCGATCGCCGAGCTCGAGGTGAGCCATTCCCGCGTGCAGACGGGTTCCGCCGTCGATGTGGACGTGGTGATCGAGTCGGCACTCGGTGGTGTCGTCGTGACCGGCACCGTCTCGGCTGGTTGGGAGGGCGAGTGCGGTCGGTGCCTCGAGCCGGCGACGGGCCAGCTCGTCGCTCGGGTCCGCGAGCTCTACACCGACGAGGCGGAGCCCGAGCTGGGGTACTCGATGACCGATGACTGGCTCGACCTCGAGCCCCTTGCTCACGATGCCTGTATCCTCGAGCTGCC
>Ga0181530_10000334_pt1 | contig 60246 bp, 51 predicted proteins | sample PEATcosm2014_Bin_42_FD_119769 | JGI IMG/M metagenome (GOLD analysis project Ga0181530, IMG submission 119769) | Peatland microbial communities from MTU Mesocosm Facility, Houghton, MI, USA - PEATcosm2014_Bin10_60_metaG | ecosystem: Environmental > Terrestrial > Soil > Wetlands > Peat | place...
AGGAAAAAGGCCGGAGCACAAGGCTCCGGCCAAGTCTGAACAGGGAGGCTTCACGTCTAGGAGACGTAAGGATCCGAAGACCCTCTTCCCGGGCACAAGTCCCGGAAACACTTGTTGGTGCTCACGCACCCACAAAAACTCGTCGCGGCGACTGTCGCGTGGTTTGAATATGGTGGGCGGATAGGGGTGAAACCAGAAGGAATTCGTCCTGGCTCACCTGCAAAAAGCGCATTGCTATCAAATGATATTATCTCTCGCGACATCCTGCCGCAGCTCGAGTGCTTAGGTCAGCAGCATTTCCGCATAAACGACTGGATGGCTTACCCGCCGAGCCGGCCCTCGGCGACCTTGCGCAGCAGGAAATCGCGGAACACGCTGATCCGCTTCGAGGTCCGCAATTCCTCGGGGTAGACGAAATAGGCCTCGTTGGGCGGGCCACTGATTTCGGGCAGGATGCGCACCAGACCGTTCTGCTCGCTGGCAACAAAATCGGGCAGGGCGGCGACGCCGAGCCCGCTCATAATCGCACGCAGCATGCCATAGGTGTTGTTGACCGTCAGGATCGGTCGGCGGTCCTGGCCGGGTTTGGTGCCGACCTCGAGCAGCCAATTGACCCCCGGTACCGGCGGGCGCGTGTCCTCGCCATAGACGATGACGCGGTGTTCTTCGAGTTCTTCCGCGCGCTTTGGCGCGCCATATTTCTGCACGTAATCGTTTGATGCGTAGATATGCACCTGGACGCTGACCAGGTGGCGCTGGATCAGGTCGGGCTGACGCGGCGGCGACATGCGGATCGCGACATCGGCCTCGCGCATCGACAGGTCGAGCTCCGAATCGTCGACGACGAGGCTGACCTGGATCTCGGGGTAGAGGTCGAGGAACTCGCGGATTCGCGGAGTCAGCCAAATCGACCCGAACGCCACCGTCGTCGTGATCTTGAGCGGACCTTTCGGCCGGTCCTTCGATTCCGAGATCAACCCCTCGGCCATCGCCAGCTTGGCGAAGACCTCTCGCGCGGTGCGGAACAGCAGCTCACCCTGTTCGGTGAGAATGAGGCCACGCGCATGGCGGTGGAACAGCGGCACGCTGAGGCTTTCCTCGAGTGCGCTGATCTGACGGCTGACCGCCGACTGACTCAGATTCAGCGACTCGCCGGCATGGGTGAAGCTCCCAGCCTCGGCGACCGCGTGAAACACGCGCAGCTTGTCCCAATCCATCGCCATCGGGACGCTCCTACCTCACTCCGCCGCTCGCGCCGGCACGGAATCCTCCCGCGCGGCCAGGAATTTCTCGGCTTCGAGCGCGGCCATGCAGCCCATGCCCGCCGCGGTGACCGCCTGGCGGAAGATCTTGTCCTTGACGTCGCCGGCGGCGAACACCCCGGGAATGTCGGTCGCGGTCGAATCGGCGCGGGTCAAGACATAACCCTCGGCGTCGAGCCGCAGCTGCCCGGCGACCAGCTCGGTGACCGGAGTATGGCCGATCGCGATAAAGACGCCCTCACAGGCCCGCTCGCTGACGGCGCCGCTGTGCACGTTGCGCAGCCTGACGCCCGTCACCTCGGGCGGCTCGGGCACGCCGAGGATTTCCTCGACCACGCTGTCCCAGACGACCGTGATCTTCGGGTTGCGAAACAGCCGATCCTGCAAAATCTTCTCAGCGCGCAGAGTGTCGCGGCGATGGATCAAGGTGACGCGGCTCGCATGGTTGGTCAGGTAGATCGCCTCCTCGACCGCGGTGTTGCCGCCGCCGACGACGACGACTTCCTTGTCGCGGAAGAAGAAGCCGTCGCAGGTCGCGCAGGCCGACACGCCGAACCCACGATAGGCCTCCTCGCTCGGCAAGCCGAGCCAGCGCGCCTGCGCGCCGGTCGCCAAGATGATCGTGTCGCCGCTATAGGTGTCGCCCGAGTCGCCGGTCACGAGAAACGGACGCCGGCCGAGATCAAGCTTTATCGCGAGGTCGAGCATGATTTTGGTGCCGACGTGCTCGGCCTGGGCCTGCATCTGCTCCATCAGCCACGGGCCCTGGATCACATCGGCAAAGCCGGGATAGTTCTCGACATCGGTGGTGATCGTCAGCTGGCCGCCCGGCTGCAGCCCGCCCAGCAGAATCGGATGCAGATTCGCCCGCGCCGCATAGATCGCCGCAGTGAAGCCGGCCGGACCGGCGCCAATTATCAAGACCTTGGCGTGATGATGCTCGGGCATTCAGCTTCCCGATCGATTGGACAGCGTACTATACCATTTTTGCGCGCGAGCGCGGCTGGGCGCCAACAAAATCAGCAACCTCAGTAGCCGAACATATGGTCAAGGCTGAAGGCGCCGCCGTGGCCGACGAGTCCGTGGTAGCCAAAAAGCCGGCAGGTCGGGTCGCGGATCACCGCGTAGGCGCCGGGCCCGGCGGCGGTGCGGACGTCCTTGTCGAACAGCGTGTGATAGCGCCACAGCAGCGAGCCCGAGCAGGGGATCGCCATCGATTTGCGCGCGATCTCGCTGCCGCCGCCGTTGCGCAGGATGATCTCGGTGGCGCTCTCCTTCCGCCACGGCAGCGAGGCCGGATAGATCAGGTGGCAGATCGTGTCGTACTCGTGATCGCCGAGGCGCAGGAACAGGGTCGTCGATAATCCCGGCGGGCGCCCGGAATAGGATTGTGGTTCGCCGCGGTAGGTCAGGATCGTGTTGAAGACATGCGCGCCGAAACTGGTCTCGGCGGCGTGGCCGCTCTTGCGATGGCGGTAGCGGAACAGCGCATGCAGCCAGCCATCGCCGTCGCCGCCCTCGGCAAAATCGTAGACGAGCTCGACATGGCCGTAGCCCTCGCCCAGCGGCTCGCCGATCCGATCGAGGTCGAGATCGCTGCAGTGCCCACGCGGCAGGCGGCCAAAACGGTGGCGCGCGACTTCGTTGCCTGCCGGATCGTAGACGATTGCGGCGATCGGCAGCTCGGCTTGCGCAACCGCCATCGGTGTCGGCAGGACTAGGCTCTGCCATTCGCCGCGCGGCAGGATCGGCGCCGGCAGCAGATAACCCTTGCCGAGCATGTCGCCGAGCTGCGGCAGCTCCGGATTGGGCTTCAGATCGCCGCGCTCGACATTGACATGCGCGAGCCGCCGCCGCCCGTCCGCGATGATCTCGTAGCGCGGCCGAACGACATGCTTGCCGGCGCGGAGCTCGATCTGGGCTGGCCAGGCGAGGTCCGGCAGCATCTCGGCGACATCGACGACCCGGGTCGCGAACGCGCCGATCGGCTCCTTGAGCGTCGCGACGTGCTGGCCACCCATCGCCGAGAGGCCGATCGCGCCGGCGGGGATCGGGACGGCGTGTGAATTTTGGATCCATAGCACGACCCGCTCGCCCGGCGCCGGCGCCGGCAGCCCGGCATAGCGGTCGGAGGGCCAGGCATTGGCGTCGTGGGTGCAGGACAGCGCCGCGTCATGTCCCGCCGGGCCATCGCCATAGGTGTCGAGCGCATACTTGACGATGTCGTGTCCGGCCGCGCCAGCGATATGGATGAAGAGCTGCCCTTCGAGCGCGCCGAGGCCAAAGCGCTTGCTCACCTCGCGGCTGTCGATCGTGATCGCGCCAGCCTCCGCGGCGGCTGTCTCGGACCATTCGGCGAGGATCTTTCCTTCGGCATCGAACAAAGTCAGCCAGCAGGTGACGCCTTTCGACCCGTACCCAGCCCAATAATTCGCCGTCACCAGCCGCGTGTGCAGTGTCGGGCCGTCGCGGAACAGTGCGAAGTTGGTCGCGAAATTGAGCGGGTCGAGATAGGCGCGGCGGTTGGTCAGCCGCGCCTCGGGGATGCGCATCGCATCGAGGCTGAAGACATCGCTGTTGGCCGGCAAAAACGGCGCGAGCTGACCGATCAGCCGGTCGGCGTCGAACGCGGCGACAAGGACCGCGCGCGCGCGCGATTGCGCCAGCGCCGGGACCGGGTCGGCGGCGCGGCCGAGCACGGTCTTGCCGATTCGCGCGATGTCCTGGACGTAGATTCCGGCGATATCGAGCCGCGACAGGTCGAACAGCTCGGCAAAGCCTTCTGTCGCGCCTTGCGGATCGACGATCGCGACCTGTCCGTAACGCGCCAGCCGATCGATCAGATCGCGGCCCGGCGCGGCGGCGAGCGGGTGCGCCAGCGCCTTGTACAGCGTATTGCCGCCGCGGACATTGTCGAAGGTGTCGATGCGCAAGACCATCGCGCGATATTACACGGCGCGATAGTCGGGTGCAGCGTCCCGCTCAGGCGCCGCTGCTCCACGTTCGCGCAGCAGCCAAAGCGCGAGCGCCCGGGTCACGACAACGCCGATGACCGCGCCGGCGATGACATCGCTCAAATAATGCTGGCCAGTCACGACCCGGCTCATCGCGACCAGCGCCGCCACTGCGACACAGAGCCACAACGGACGCGGCCACAGGCACCACAGCGCGGTCATCAGCGCCGCCGCGGTCGCCGCGTGGCCCGACGGAAACGACCAATGATCGGGGTGCCAGCCAAACCAGGTGAAATCATAGGCGCCAGTCGCGAACAGCAGCTTCGGCCGGGTGCGCCCGACAACAAGCTTTAGCAAATCAGCCAGCAGGCCCGAGGCGGCGACCGCGGCGAAGGCAAATTCTGGGATATAGGCGGCGGCGCGCATCGGCGCGTCCCATCGCCGCAGCTTCTCGATCCGACCGCCCCAGCGCAGCACGGCGAAAGCGAGCGCGCTTACCACGAGGTAGGGATAGCCGAGACCAAATCGCTGAACCACCTCGAAAAAAGGCTGCAGCGCGGCGCCGTCGGCGTGGAAGAAATCGGCGACCGGCCGGTCGATCCAGACGATCGCGATCGCCTCGGTCACCACAATCGCCGCCGCCCATAATACGTGCCGCCCGCCCGGCGTCCCGGCGAGTCGGTCGATGAAGGCGATGATCGGCGTCGCGCCGTCATGCACGACGAGCCAGCGATGCAAGAGCCACGTGATCCCGACGACGATCAGCCCGGCATCCACGACGTCAGACAGAAAATGATGTCCCGCCGCGATGCGGCCGAGCCCGATCAAGGCGCCAAAGCCGAGCACTGCGGCGACAGCGATCTGCCGGCGTCGCCCCGGCGGCAGTAGAAACGCGAAGGCGATCAGCGAGAACCCAAGCGCTGCGTGTCCGGAGACGAAAGAGCAGTTGCGCGCGCACTGGTCGGCGGGGAGCGGGGCGGCGGTGAATTCCTTGCCGCCGCCGAATTCGCCGACCTGATAGGGCCGGGCGCGGCCCCAATGGTCCTTCAGCACGGTATTCGCGACGACTCCCGGCCCGATCGCCAGCGCCACGACGAGAAAGATCAACGCGTTGCGGTCGAGCCGCCATAACGGACGCCCGGCCAGCCGCAGCCACAGGGCGCCGATCAGGGCGACCGCAAGAATCGCCCCGGTGACCCATCGCACGAGGCTTTCGAGCTCGACTAAGGGCGGCCACGCCGCGAGGGTGAAGCCGTGCTGCGGATCATAGAACAGCCCGCTGATGAACAGATCGACCTCTGGCGCAAGCGAGAACAGCACCAGGCTGAAGAGCAGCACCGCACCGTAGATGCAAATACCCGTCATGCCCGGCGTCGCGCCGGCAGGCGGCCAAGGACAAGCGCGCGCAGCGCGGCGCCGGCACGCGCGGTATCGTCGAGCGGTCGGTAGTGCCAGCTTTCGATGCGGCCGGCAAACGGGCGGGTGATCCCGGCTTCCCGCATCGCCCGGTGGAAGCGCGCGAACTTGGCGTCACCCCCGGCGAGTTCGAGGATGTGCACCGGCTTGCCGGTCGCCGCCGCCTCGCTGATCATCGACACCGAATCGGCGGTCACCAGAAATGCGTCGGCGTGCGCGAGGTAGGCGTAATAGGGGTTGTCGCCGGTCATGTCCCAGATCGACGCGGGCAAACCGGCGAGGCGCTCGCGCAACAGCGCGATCCCGGCCGCCCCGGTGCGCCGCGACGGGGTCAGCACGATCGAGCCGCCGGTCTCGCGGGCGCAGGCGGCGATCGCGTCGCCGATCGCCGCGAGCCGCGCGTGGGTGAGCCAATAGGCGCGGTTCGAGCCGCCGATCAGCACACCGATGATCGGCCGACGCAGCGCCGCCAGCTCCGGGAAGCGGTGCCGCTCGGCGGCAAGTTTTTCGGCGGTGACCCGGTGCAGCGCGCCTTTGGTGGTGATGACATTCGCCCGCCGCAGGCGATCGTGCCCGGGCACCAGCATCAGGTCGAACTGGTTGCGCCCGAGCCGGGGATCCTGGATCTGTGCGGTGATCGTCCGCCCGCCGCTTGCTCGGCGGATCGCCAGCGCCGGCCTCGCCGCGTTGCGGCCGCAGGCGATGACGAGGTCGGGCCATGGCGCGCGCAATCTAGCATTTCCCTCGCTGACCGCGGCGAGCGGCGCCAGCCATAGCTGCGGCGGCAGCCAGGTCCAGGGCAGATGGACGGTCAGTGTCTTTTCGACAAACGGAAAGCCCGTCGCCTCGGCAAGGCCGAGCGATTGGCTCGCCATCCCGGCCTTGCCGTCGTGCAGCACCCATACGAGCGGCGCATCGTCGCCGCCCGGCAGGGACGCGGGGTCGAAGCTGACAGGCAGGGCAACCATCGGGCCTGGGTTTACGAAAACCCCCGCGGCGGGGCAAGGACGGCGGCGCGTCGCGCAATAAAATTGCGCGTTGGTACGCCGCTTCGTATGATTATACGAGATCGAGGGGAGCTGCGATGCGGCGGATCAGACTCGACCGGATCGACCGTCGCATCCTGCAAAACCTGCAGGCGGACGGGCGCATGACCAATGTCGAGCTCGCCCGCCGCGTCGGCATTACCGCACCGCCTTGCCTCCGGCGCGTGCGCGCGCTCGAGGAGGCAGGCCTGATCCGCGGCTACCATGCGGCGCTGGCGCCGGAGCCGCTCGGCTTTCCGGTCACGGTCTTTGCCCAGGTCGGGCTCGCCAGCCAGGCCGAGGCCGATCTTCAAGCGTTCGAGCATCTGGTACGGGGATGGCCAGAGGTGCGCGAGGCGCACATGCTCGCGGGCGAGACCGATTTTCTCTTGAAGATCGTCGCCACCGATTGGGACAGCTACCAGCGGTTTCTCTCCTCAAGGCTGACTTCGGCGCCCAATGTTGCGCATGTCAAATCGGCGATGACATTGCGGGTGTCAAAGGCCGAACCGGGCGTGCCGGTGGGGGATGAGCTAAAGGCGGCGGAGACGGAGAGCGTAGCCTAGTTCACCCGAACGCGACGGTGACGACCTCATAGGATTTATTACCACGCGGAGTCGAGACCTCGACGCTGTCGCCCTTGCCCTTGCCGATCAGCGCGCGGGCGAGCGGCGAGGTGACCGACAGTCTTCCGCCTTTTACGTCGGCCTCGTCCTCGCCGACAATGCGGAAGGTCTGCTCCTCATCGGTTTCCTCGTCGGCGAGCGTCACCGTCGCGCCGAACTTGATGACCGACCCCGACAGTTTCGAGATGTCGATGACCTCGGCGCGGGCGATCTTGTCTTCGAGTTCGCCCAGCCGGCCCTCGATAAAGCTCTGGCGGTCGCGCGCCGCATGGTATTCAGCGTTCTCCGAGAGATCGCCGTGGGTGCGCGCCTCGGCGATGGCGCGGATGATCGCCGGCCGCTCGACCGATTTGAGGCGCTTGATCTCCTCTTGCAGCCGGTTGTAACCGTCGGATGTCATCGGGAGCCTGTTCATCGGACCAGCTCTTAACCCCGGATGTCAGAAAACGAAGGCGGTTAGAAGTAGGATTGCAGCGGGGCGACTTCAAGGTTGCCCTTCCGCAGCGCCCCGATCGCCTGCACCGCGGCGCGCGCGCCGGCGACGGTCGTGTAGTAGGGGATGTTGTGCGTAAGCGCGGTGCGACGCAAGCTGAAGCTGTCGGCGATCGCCTGAGCTCCCTCGGTCGTGTTGAAGATCAGCTGTATCCGGCCGCTCCGCATCTCATCGACGATGTCGGGCCGGCCCTCCTGTACCTTGTTGACAATGGTCACGGCGAGCCCCGATTCGCCCAGCTTGCCGGCGGTGCCGCGGGTCGCGACCAGCTCGAACCCCCATTCGGCGAGCCGCCGACATGGCTCGACCAAGGCCGCCTTGTCGCCGTCGCGCACCGAGACGAAAACCGCTCCAGCGAGCGGCAATTCGGTGCCGCTGCCGAGCTGCGCCTTAGCGAAGGCGCGACCGAAATCGCTGTCGAGGCCCATCACCTCGCCGGTCGATTTCATCTCCGGCCCGAGGATCAGGTCGACTCCGGGGAAGCGGGCGAACGGGAACACCGCCTCCTTGACCGCGACATGGCCCCCACGGGACATATCCACGACCGGCCGGCTGCCGGAGACCAAATCGGCGAGCTTCTCGCCGGTCATCACCCGCGCGGCGATCTTGGCGATCGGTACGCCGGTCGCCTTGGCGACGAAGGGCACGGTGCGCGAGGCGCGCGGGTTGACCTCGAGCACATAGACGTCGCCGTCCTTGACCGCGAATTGGACGTTCATCAATCCGATGACGTTGAGGGCACGGGCGAGCGCGACGGTCTGGCGTTCGATCTCGGCGACCGTCTTCTCGTCGAGGCTGTAAGGCGGCAGCGAACAGGCAGAGTCGCCCGAATGGATCCCTGCTTCCTCGATGTGCTCCATGATGCCGGCGACATAGACCGTGTCGCCATCGGCGACCGCGTCGGCATCGACCTCGATCGCGTCCTGCAGGTAGCGGTCGATCAGCACCGGGCTGGTGCCGGAGACGCGCACCGCGTTGCGGATGTAGCGGTTGAGACCGGCCGAATCGTGGACGATCTCCATCGCCCGGCCGCCCAGCACATAGGACGGCCGGATCACCACCGGGTAGCCGATGCGCTGGGCGATCGCTTCGGCCTCGGGGCCGGAATAGGCGGTGCCGTTGTCGGGCTGGCGTAGCCCTAGCCCGAGCAAAAGCTGTTGGAAGCGCTGACGGTCCTCGGCGAGGTCGATCGCGTCGGGCGAGGTGCCGAGGATCGGGATCTCGGCCTTCTCCAGCGCCGCGGCCAGGTTCAGCGGGGTCTGCCCGCCGAACTGGACGATCACCCCCAAGAGCGTGCCGTTGCGCTGCTCGACGCGGACGATCTCGATCACATCCTCGGCGGTCAGCGGCTCGAAATAAAGCCGGTCCGAGGTGTCGTAATCGGTCGACACGGTTTCCGGGTTGCAGTTGACCATGATCGTCTCGATGCCGGTCTCGCGCAGGCTGTAGGCGGCATGGACGCAGCAATAATCGAACTCGATGCCCTGACCGATCCGGTTCGGCCCGCCGCCGAGGATGATAACCTTGGTGCGGCCGCTCGGTTCCGCCTCGCATTCGGGCGGCGAGAGGCCGTCGCCTTCGTAGGTGGAGTAGAGATACGGCGTCAGCGAGGCGAACTCGGCGGCGCAGGTATCGACCCGCTTGTACACCGGCGCCAGCTGGAACCGCCGCCGGCGGGCGGCGACTTCCCATTCGGCGAGGCTTGCCAGATGCGCGAGACGGCGATCGGAAAAACCCATCTGTTTGAGGCGCAGGAGCCCGGTCGCGTGGTCGGGCAGACCGTCGCGCCGAACGCGCTCCTCGGTCTCGACGATCTCGCGGATGCGGTCGAGAAACCACGGCTCGAACCGGCACGCGGCATGGATCTCCGCGGTCGTGAGCCCGTGGCGATAAGCCTGCGCGATGGTGAGCAGCCGGTCGGGTGTAGGCTTGGCCAGGGCCGCCAGCACCGCCTCCTTGCCGCCGCTCTCGACCCCGTCGATGGCAACTTCGTCGAACCCGTCGAGCCCGGTTTCCAGCGAGCGCAGTGCCTTTTGCACCGATTCGGCGAAGCTGCGGCCGATCGCCATCGCCTCGCCGACCGATTTCATCGAGGTGGTGAGCAGCGGTTGCGCGCCCGGAAACTTCTCGAAGGTGAAGCGCGGCATCTTGGTGACGACGTAGTCGATCGTCGGTTCGAAACTCGCCGGGGTGACGCCGGTGATCTCGTTGTCGAGCTCGTCGAGCGTGTAGCCGACCGCGAGCTTGGCGGCGATTTTGGCGATCGGAAACCCGGTCGCCTTCGACGCCAGCGCCGACGAGCGCGACACGCGCGGGTTCATCTCGATGATGACGAGGCGCCCATCGGCCGGGTTGACCGCGAACTGCACATTCGAACCGCCGGTATCGACGCCGATCTCGCGCAGCACCGCGATCGCGGCGTTGCGCATCAGCTGGTATTCCTTGTCGGTCAGGGTGAGGGCCGGTGCGACCGTCACCGAATCGCCGGTATGCACCCCCATCGGATCGATGTTCTCGATCGAGCAGATGACGATGCAGTTGTCGTTCCGGTCGCGCACGACCTCGAGCTCGTATTCCTTCCAGCCGAGCACCGATTCCTCGATCAGCACCTCATGCGCCGGCGAGGCACGCAAGCCGCCGCGGACGATGTCCTCGAACTCCTCGGTGTTGTAGGCGATGCCGCCACCGGTGCCGCCCAGGGTGAAGGACGGCCGGATGATCGCCGGGAGCCCCGTCAGCGCCAGGGCCGCCACCGCCTCGTCGAGCGATTTCGCCAGCGTGCTTTTTGGCGAGACGAGGCCGATCCGGTCCATCGCCTCGCGGAACAACAGGCGGTCCTCGGCCTTGGTGATCGCCGCCTCGCTGGCGCCGATCAGCTCGACGCCGTAGGCCGCCAAAACCCCGGATTTGGCGAGCGCCATCGCGGTGTTGAGCGCGGTCTGCCCACCCATCGTCGGCAAGAGGGCGTCGGGTTTTTCGCGGGCGATGATCTTCTCGACGATCTCCGGGGTGATCGGCTCGATATAGGTCGCGTCGGCCAGCTCCGGGTCGGTCATGATCGTCGCCGGGTTCGAGTTGACCAGGACGATCCGGTAACCCTGCTCTTTCAGCGCCTTGCACGCCTGCGCGCCCGAATAATCGAATTCGCACGCCTGCCCGATCACGATCGGCCCGGCGCCGATGATCAAGATCGATTTGAGGTCGGTGCGTTTAGGCAAACAAAGCACGCTCCCCGGCGCAAGCCGGGGCCCACGGGAGTGCAAGGCAGAATGTATCCAAGAAGCCGAAGCGCAGGTGCCGACGTCCTGATGTCATGCGCGCGGAAAAGTGGATCCCGGCTTTCGCCGGGAAGCGCATGAAAAGCGGCCGGCGCCTCATTTGGTCGCTTCCATCAACCCGACAAACCGCTCGAACAAATAATGCGCGTCCTGCGGGCCGGGGCTGGCTTCGGGGTGGTGCTGCACCGAGAACACCGGTTTGCCCTTGATCGACAGGCCTTCATTGGTCTTGTCGAACAGCGACAGGTGCGTCGCCTCGATCCCGGCGGGCAGGCTCGCGGGATCGACGACAAAGCCGTGGTTTTGGCTGGTGATCTCGACCTTGCCGGTCACGGCGTCCTGGACCGGGTGGTTGGCGCCGCGATGGCCCTTGGCCATCTTCGCCGTGCTGCCGCCCAGCGCCAGCGCTAGCATCTGGTGGCCGAGGCAGATGCCGAACATCGGTATTTTTCTGTCGATCAGCGCACGTAGCACCGGCACCGCGTATTCGCCGGTCGCCGCCGGATCGCCCGGCCCGTTCGACAGGAACACGCCGTCGGGCTGGTGGCGCATGATGTCCTCGACCGTCGCATTCGCCGGCACCACCGTCACCCTACAGCCATGCGCGGCGAGCATCCGCAGAATGTTGCGCTTGGCGCCGTAGTCGACCGCGACGACGTGAAGCTTGGGCGCGTCCTGCGTCCCATAGCCGCGCTCGCGTTGCCAGGTCGTCTCGGTCCATTCGTAGCTCTGGCGGCAGGTAACCTCGAGCGCGAGGTCCATCCCTTCGAGCCCGGGCCACGAAGCGGCCTCCTCGCGCATCGCCGCGATGTCGAGCTTGCCGTCGCGAGGATAAGCGATGACCCCGTTTGGTGCGCCGCGGTCGCGGATCCGCCGTGTCAGCTGGCGCGTATCGACGCCGCTCAAGCCCGTGAGGCCATGCGATTTTAGCCAGGTGTCGAGCCCCTGCGTCGCGCGGTAATTGGCCGGGGCGGTGATCGCCTCACGGATCACCAGGCCGCGCGCCGCCGGGGTCGTCGTCTCGATATCCTCGGGGTTGGTGCCGACATTGCCGATATGGGGAAAAGTGAAGGTGATGATCTGCCCGGCATAGCTGGGGTCGGTCAGGATTTCCTGATAGCCGGTCATCGATGTGTTGAAGCAGACTTCGCCGACAGCGCGGCCGGGTGCGCCGAGCCCTTTGCCCCAGAACACCGTCCCGTCCGCCAGCACCAGGGCCGCGTTGCAGTCGGGCGGTCGCGGCATCGGATTGGCCGCGTTGGGGTCGGTCATCGAAAACAGGTCCTGCCGGCGGATTTGGGGCCGTTTGGCGAGGCGCGGCGCCCAATTTGGGGGAAGATAGACACAAGCTGTTGTTTGTCAACCGGGTTCAAAGCGAAGATTTGGGAGTTTCAATGGCTTAGCCGATAACAGCGAAATTTCTGGAAAGCGGCCTGGAACCGGGTAGGCTCGGCCGAGCCGCGAGCGCAGGAGCGACAGATGTTGCGCGAGGCCATTACCGAACGAATGAAAACCGCGCTGCGCGCCAAGGATACCCGTACCTTATCGACGGTGCGACTGATCATGGCGGCGCTGAAGGACCGCGACATCGCGGCGCGTAGCAACGGCGCGAGGCCGGAAATTCCCGATGCGGAGATTATGCGCATGTTGCAAGGCATGGTGAAGCAGCGCCGCGAATCGATCGAGTTGTACCAAAAGGGCAACCGCCCCGAGCTGGCGCAGCATGAGGGCGAAGAGATCGCGGTCATCGAGAGCTTCCTGCCTCAGCAGATGGACGATGCGGCGATCGAGGCCGCGGCCAACGCGGCGATTACCGAATCGGGCGCGGCCGGGATCAAAGACATGGGCAAGGTGATGGCGGCGCTGCGCGAGCGCCACGCCGGGGTCATCGACCTCGCCCGCGCCGGCGCGATCGTGAAGCGGCTGTTGGGCTAACATAGCCGCATGGCCTTCCCGCCCGGCTTTCTCGACGAACTCAGGTCGCGAGTGTCGCTCGCCGACCTCGTCGGTAAGCGCGTGCGCCTCACTCGCAAAGGCCGCGAACACGGCGGGCTCTGCCCGTTCCACAACGAGAAGACGCCGTCATTTTACGTCGTCGAGGACAAGGGTTTTTTTCATTGCTTCGGCTGCGGCGCGCATGGCGACGCGATCGGTTTCGTCATGCGCTCGGAAAACCTCGATTTCATCGAGGCGATCGAGCGCTTGGCCGGCCTCGCCGGGATCGCGGTGCCGCAGCAGACGTCGCAGGAGCGCGAGAAGGCGCAGCGCCAAAAGACGTTGCTCGAAGCTCTGGCGGCCGCGGCGAAATTCTATGAGGACCAGCTGTGGTCGTCGCCGGCTGGGTCTCGCGGCCGCGACTATCTTGCCTCGCGCGGCCTCGACGAGGAAACGATGCGTCGTTTCCGCCTCGGCTGGGCCGGCGATGATCGCGCGGCGTTGCGCCGCGCGCTGACCCCGGAATTCCCGCAACAGCTTCTCGTCGATGCCGGGCTCCTGCACATCTCCGACAGAGGTGGCGAACCCTACGACTTTTTCCGCGAGCGGGTGGTCTTCCCGATCGGCGACCGCGCCGGCCGGGTTATCGCCTTTGGCGGTCGGGCGCTCGGCGACGCGCAGCCGAAATACCTCAATTCGCCCGAGCACCCGCTGTTCGAGAAGGGCAGGGTGCTCTACGGCCTCTCCGCGGCGCGGGTGAATTCGGCGCGGGAGGCCGAGGCTGGCGGGGCCGGGGCGATCGTTACCGAAGGCTATATAGATGTGATCGCGCTGCACCGCGCCGGGTTCTCGACCGCGGTGGCGCCGCTCGGCACCGCTCTGACCGAGGCGCATCTCGCCGAATTATGGCGCCTCGCGCCCGAGCCGGTGCTGTGCTTCGACGGTGACGCGGCCGGCCAGCGCGCCGCGCTGCGAGCGCTGCATCGCGCGCTGCCGCTGTTGAAGCCCGGGCATTCTCTGCGCTTCGTGACCCTGCCGGCCGGCGAAGACCCGGATTCACTGATCCGCCTTTCGGGCCCGGCGGCGTTCGCCGACTTCCTCGCGGCCGCGCGGCCGCTGGCCGAGATGTTGTGGCAGACCGAAGCGGGCGCGAAAGCGGTCGATACGCCGGAGCGACGCGCCGATCTCGAACGGCGGGTCATGGCACACGCCGAACAGATCGCCGACCGGGCGGTGCAGAGCGAATATCGCCGGTTCTTGCGCGACAAGCTGTTCGCCCTTGGGCGTCCGCCGGGGCGTGGACGGATGGCGTACCGGGGAGGGGCGTCTCGAGGTTCGGGATTCTGGGGAGACACACCGCCGACTGGACTCCACCACAGCACCGGCGCACCACCGCCCCCTCGCGCACCGGGACGGCGTCAGCGCGAGGTGCTGATCGGCCTGCTGCTCGACCATCCGTTCTTGATTACCGAGGCGCACGAGGACATCGCCGCTTTCGATTTTCCGGAGCCCGAGCTTGACAGGCTGCGCCGCGCGATTCTAGAGCTTGACGTGCTCACTCCGGGGCTTGACGCCGAGGCGCTTCGTCTACACCTAGGACAGAACGGGTTCGCCAATACCGTGGACGCGGTCGTGTCGGCATTGACCGACCACGCCGGGTTCCTGTCGCGTGTCAGCGATGCCGAGACGGTTCGGCTGAGCTGGGTGCATGTGACGCGAATGGTCCGCGAGGGCGACCGGAGCGAGCTGGCTGGCGCTGCCGAGGCGCTGGCGCGGGATCCATCGCCAGAAACCTGGGAGCGGTTTCTGGCGCTGCAGGGGCGGGAGGCGCAGGAGGGTTTTTCGGAGGACGAGTTCCCGCCCAGCCGTGGCGAGGTCCTTTCCCCGCGATAAACCCGACGAGGATCACAGGTGTGAGTTCCGGCAGTGGCTGGAACGAACCCATTGCCTAGGGACGGTCGAATGGCGAGCAAAGTGGCGAGCGTGGCGGAAACGGCTGAAACCCGAGAGGAGGCGGCTGAGACGCCGCTGTTGGACCAGATCGCGGTCGCGATCAAGAAGATGGTGGCGCGCGGTAAGGAGCGCGGCTACCTAACCTACGACGAGCTCAACGCCGCGCTGCCGACCGACCAGCTGTCGCCGGATCAGATCGAAGACACGATGACGATGCTCTCCGAACTGGGCATCAACGTCATCGAAAGCGAAGACACCGAGGAGCCGGCCGCCGCCGAGGTCGATGATGCCGACGCCGAGGTGCGCGGTAATCTCGACGACGACGATATCGGCCGCACCGATGATCCGGTGCGCATGTACCTGCGCGAGATGGGTTCGGTGGAACTCTTGTCGCGCGAGGGCGAAATCGCGATCGCCAAACGCATCGAGGCCGGCCGCGAGATGATGATCGGCGGCCTTTGTGAGAGCCCCTTGACCGTGCGCGCGCTGATGGGTTGGCGCGATGCGTTCAACGACGGCAAGATGCTGCTGCGCGACATCATCGATCTCGACGCGACCTACGCCAACACGGTCATCGACCAGGCCGAGCCGGGCACGGTGGTGGTGTTGGTTCCGGCGCCGGTGGACGGCGAGGCCGAGGAGGAAGAAGAGGAAGCCGAGGCGGTTGAGGCTGAGGCCGAGGGTGAGGAAGAAGCCGCCGCCGAGGGCGGCGACGGCGAGGATGGCGAGGGCGAGGAAAGCTCGGTCTCGCTGGCGACGATGGAGGCGCAATTGCGCCCGAGCGTCGTCGGCATCTTCGACGGCATCGCCGATATCCACAAAAAGCTCAACAAGCTGCAGGATCAGCGTATCGGCGCGATCGCCAAGGGCGCGAGCCTGCCGCGCGCGACGGACCGCCGCTACGACAAGCTCAAGGACGAGGCTGTCGAGCTGCTGCGAGGCATCCGCTTCAACAACACTCGCATCGAGCATCTGGTCGAGCAGCTCTACGACCTCAACCGCCGCCTCGTCGGCGAGGAAGGTCGCCTGCTGCGGCTGGCCGAGATGTCCGGGGTCAAGCGTCCCGAATTTCTGCAATTCTACATCGGCGACGAATTGTCGGCCGACTGGCTGGCGCGCGCCACGGCGCAGACGGGCCGCGGTTGGGATCGCTTCATCGAAAAATACCGTGACGACATCGCCAAGCACCGCACCGCGATCGCCAAGGTCGCCAGCGAGTCGAAGCTGCCGATCACCGAGTTCCGCCGGGTCGTGCAGACCGTGCAGCGCGGCGAGCGCGAGGCGAGCCGCGCCAAGAAGGAGATGGTCGAGGCCAATCTGCGGCTGGTGATCTCGATCGCCAAGAAATATACCAACCGCGGGCTGCAATTCCTCGACTTGATCCAGGAAGGCAATATCGGCCTGATGAAGGCAGTCGATAAGTTTGAGTACCGCCGCGGCTACAAATTCTCGACCTATGCGACGTGGTGGATCCGCCAGGCGATTACCCGCTCGATCGCCGACCAGGCGCGCACGATCCGCATCCCGGTGCACATGATCGAGACGATCAACAAGCTGGTGCGCACCTCGCGCCAGATGCTGCACGAGATCGGCCGCGAGCCGACCCCCGAGGAGCTCGCCGAAAAGCTGGCGATGCCGCTCGAAAAGGTGCGCAAGGTGCTGAAGATCGCCAAGGAGCCGATCAGCCTCGAAACGCCGATCGGCGATGAGGAGGATTCGCATCTCGGCGATTTCATCGAGGACAAGAACGCGGTGCTGCCGGTCGACGCGGCGATCCAGGCCAATCTGCGCGAGACGACGACCCGGGTTCTGGCTTCGCTGACCGCGCGCGAGGAGCGCGTGTTGCGCATGCGCTTCGGGATCGGCATGAACACCGACCACACGCTCGAAGAAGTCGGCCAGCAATTCTCGGTGACCCGCGAGCGCATCCGCCAGATCGAAGCCAAGGCGCTGCGCAAGCTCAAGCACCCGAGCCGCTCGCGCAAACTGCGCAGCTTCCTCGATACGTAAATCCGCACCGGCAATGTCGGTTGATCGGCACTCCTCCTCTCAATGGGAGAGAGAAGGGGTTCCCGCGCCGCCAGGCGAGGCGCGACAGCGCGCCCATATATGCCGTATTCTTCCCCTCGGTGGGCCCGTAGTTCAGCTGGTTAGAACTCGCCGCTCATAACGGCGCTGTCGCAGGTTCGAGTCCTGCCGGGCCTACCAGCCCCGCCCTTTGGCGGCTAAATGTATAAAGGCGTCATGCCAAACTTCGCTCGCCCATCGTGACCTGAGTGACCGCGTCCCGATGAAGCTGTGCCTGGTCTGCCGAACATCCTTCAAAAGCAGCGATTGGACTTGTCCCGGTTGCGGAGCGCGGCCGGTCGTGCGCGACGGCTTTGCGTGCTTCGCGCCGCACCTCGCCGAAAGCACCACGGGCCTGCCGGAGGGGATGCACCATTATCTCGACCCGATGCAGGAACGCAGCTTTTGGTACCGCGGCCGAAATCGCATCATCCAATCCTTGGTGGCGCGCTATTGCCCCGACGCTGAGTCGTTCCTGGAGGTGGGTTGCGGCAGCGGCTTTGTCTTGGCCTGCGCGCGGTGTTGCCCAAGGCGAGGCTGGTCGCTTCGGAACTCTATCTCCATGGCTTGCCATATGCCGCGCAGCGGGTCGCGGGTCCCGCGGAGTTCATCCAGGCCGATTGCCTGGCGCTCTCTTACGACGGAGAATTCGATGCGCTCGGTGCCTTCGATGTGCTGGAGCACATCGAACAGGACGCGGATGCCCTGATCCGTAGCATCTTCGCACCAGGCGGTACATGATGCGATGTTGCCGGCGAAGACGAGGAGACACCCGATCGTTGCCGGAGAAGCGGACGTTTGGCTTAAATGGGAGGCGCGATGGCGACAATTGGTTACATTCGGTCGACGACGGTCGGTTGGGCGCCCCACGCCCCGCTCATGGAGGGCTTCGTCCTTTCACTCGATTACTGCCACCGCAACTTCGCTTCCTCCTCTGAAGGACGATGACACCGATCCCGCAGACCGATCCGCGCGCCGGCTATATCGAGAAGAAGGCGGCGATTGATGCCGCCATCGCCCGAGTGCTCGACAGCGGCATGTACATCTTGGGACGCGAAACCGAGTCCTTCGAGAGCCGGTTCGCGAAGCTTATTGGCGCCGGCCACGTCATCGGCTGCGGCAACGGTACCGACGCGATCGAGCTGGCGTTGCGCGCCTGCGGGATTGGTGCTGGCGATCTAGTCTTCACAGTGTCGCATACCGCGGTTGCGACCGTCGCCGCGGTCGAGTGCGCCGGCGCGACGCCGGTGCTGATCGACATCGAGGATAGTGGCTTCACGATGGATCCGGCGGCGTTGGAATGCGCGTTGAAGTCACCGCCGCCCGGCCGCCCGGCGGCGGTGCTGCCGGTGCATCTCTATGGCGAGCCAGCGGCGCTGGGGGAGATCGCCGCGATCGCGCGGGCCCACGGGCTGCGCCTCATCGAGGACGCGGCGCAATGCCACGGCGCCGAATACCGCGGCCGTGTCACCGGTTCAATCGGCGATTTCGGTTGCTTCAGCTTTTATCCAACCAAGAATCTGGGCGCGCTCGGCGATGCTGGCGGGCTCGTCACCGACAATGCCGAGCTCGCTGCCGCAGCGCGCGATATCCGCGAATATGGGTGGCGCGACCGGTATGTCAGCGCCATCCCGGGGATCAACACGAGGTTAGACCCGGTCCAGGCCGCGATCCTTAGCGTCAAGATGGAAACTCTGGCGGCGGACAATGCGCGCCGGCGGGCGATCGCCGGGCGCTACGACAAAGGCCTCGCCGATTTGCCGCTCAAGCGCCCGACGCGGCGCGCCGGCGCGGCCCATGTCTTCCACCAATATGTAGTCCGCCTCGCCGAGCGCGACCAGCTGCGCGAGCATTTGCGCCAGGCAGCAATCGGCACAGGTATCCACTACCCGCTGCCGGTACATTTCCACCCCGCCTATCAGGGCCGCGTGCCGATCGGACCACCGGGTCTATACAAGAGTGAGGCGGCGGCGCGCGAGATTCTCAGCCTGCCGATGTACCCGCAGCTCGCCGACGCCGCTGTCGATCGCGTGATCGCCGAAATTAGGCGATTTTTCTCTCTGATCCGTGATTCGTGGGATTGACCCAAGGACGTGTCGAGCCCACGGCGAGGTCGCCGCCAAACACGAGAATGCCCATGGTCGATTCCCTCGGAGCTGATGCGGCCCCGGATCTTGCACTGTCGATCGTCATCCCGGTCTATAATGGCGCTGACAGCATTGGCGAGCTGGTCGAGGCGCTGGAAGCGCTCGAGATTCCGGGCGGGCACGAGATCATGCTGGTCAATGACGGCAGCCCGGACAACAGCCTTGCGGTGTGCCGTAAGCTTGCCGCGAAGGCGAAGATCCCGATCACCCTCATCGACCACGCGCGCAATTACGGCGAGCATAACGCGGTGATGACCGGCCTGCGCCACACGCGCGGCGCGCACGTCATCAACATGGACGACGATTTGCAGAACCCGCCCGAAGAGGTCGCGCGGCTGCTGGCTCACGCCCAGAAGACCGGTGCCGACGTCGTCTACACCTATTACGACGAGCGGCAGCACGCGCGGTGGCGCAACCTCGGCAGCGAGTTCACCAACTGGGTTGCGAACTTCGTCCTCGACAAGCCGAAAGGGCTCTATTTGTCGAGCTTCCGATGCATGAGCGCGTTCTTGGTGCGCGAGATCACCCGCTACGACGGCCCGTATCCCTATATTGACGGCCTCATTCTGCAGGTGACACAGAGGATCGACTGGCTGCTGGTGCGGCATCTGCCGCGCGCGGTGGGGCGCAGCAACTACACGCTGCGGCGGCTCTTGCGGCTGTGGATGAGCATGTTCGTCAATTTCTCGGTGATGCCATTGCGGATCAGCACGCTGGCCGGGTTCGCGCTCAGCGTCATCGGCGGGCTTGGCGGCCTTGCGGCGATCATCGAAGCGCTGTTTTTCGCGGTGCCGGCCGGATGGGCATCGCTGTTCGTCGCGGTGCTGCTAATCTCAGGGGTGCAGCTGATGATCCTCGGCATTGTCGGGGAATATCTCGGCCGGCTATACCTGACCGCAAACTGCAAACCGCAAGCCGTGGTGCGGACCGTGACGCGCGCCGAGCCGGCTAAGCCGCAAGCCGCGCCAGCCCAATTCGGCTGAGCCAGCGAGTTCGAGACGGAGATGTCGACGACGCCCGCCTGTCTGAGCCTTGCCGTCACCATCCACCGGGCGGATCGTGCTCAAATCGGGGGCGGTCGGCGTGTCGAGCCTGATGGTCCAGCTCGTTCCGATGGAGTAGCGCGCAATTTGTCCGCCCGCTCGCCATGGTTAGCCAACGAATCTCAGCTACGGCCCTCACACCGGCCGTGTCGTCAGGTATGGGATCGTGATTTAACCCGTGTTATCTCGATTCCTCTGGTCGCTAGGCTGAGGCAAGACGCAATAGCGAGCCACGCCACGATCTCAACGCCGCACAACAAGAACGTGAGCAGATCGACGATCGTATGTGGCACGGCCCAGGCGATCAGCAGCGGAATTTGCACCGAGATCAGGAACGGGAGCAGCACCGCGAGGCGCACGGCGGCGTCGCGGAACGGCCTCGCCGCCCGCCGAGTCGCGACAAAACCGATGAAGAGTACGAACTGCAGTAGCGCCAGGGGCAAAACCGGGCGCGCCGGCGCCGAGGACAGAGAGGGCCACGCCATGACAACCGCGTTTATGATTGTCAGGGGTTTATAGTATAAAATGTTCTTCAGTACCTTTCCCGGATAGTAGCGGATTACGTAAAATACCGCGTTGCGCAATACCCGCTCGTATTCGCCACTGTAGGTCTCGGCGTCCCCTATGCTGGGTGGAATGTGGTAGCCGTGAACGTGGCTCCACCAGATGCACAAGCCATTGGTATCGCCGATGCCTGGAGTCAAACCATCGCTGATATCGGGACAAGGGTAGGCCTCCTGCAGCCCTGGAAATGGGAAATACGGGCTCGTGCCAAAACCCACGAAGACCTTGTGCCATACTTCGACATAGAGGCGCCCGGAGGCGGCGTAGACGGGATATGCCATCCGCGGCAGGACGCCGAGGCCGAGCACCAATACGACGACAGGGACGCAAAGGTACGTTGCGGTGACGCGCCATCCCACGCCACTGTTCGGTCGACGCAGTGCGCGCCAGACGCTCGCCGCCAGCGGCAGCAGCAGATAGAACGGGCTGCCGCGGACGAGAATCGCAAGCCCCATAACCGCCAATTGGACGCCGAGCAATCCCCAGCGGGCAAGCCCGCCGTAGCGGCCCGGGATTCCCTTGTCGCCAAACTCGAAGCACCAATGCAGCGCCGGCAGAATACCGACGACAGCGTAGTAGCGAATCCCGCCGATCGGCGCCTGCTGTGCGGCTACTCCTTCCAAGAGCGGGGTGAAGAGCAACAGCGTCAGAGCCAGCAAAAGAATTGGCACCGCCGACATGCGCTCATCGCGGTAGCGCAGAGCGAAACAGGCTGTTGAGAGTCCAATCAGCAAAAGATACAAAAGCGTGAGCGACTGTCCATGCGGTCCGAACAGGGCGAAAGCGAGTTCGGTGGCGACTATGTCGCCGACTCCCTGGCCGTCCATCGCGACGGTGAACCACCCCGTCCTGGGGGCCGCGCCGTGAACCGCTTGGTACACGACCTCGCCGGTCGGTGTGGTCTGACGCAGGGCCTTCAAAAAAAAGTCAAAGACGCCAGTATCGATCAATCCACCCGGCGTGGCGTAAAGCCAGTGCGAAACGGCCGCGGGAATCGGGCCGTTTTCCTCGTTTACGAAAGCGACGGTTCGGTCCTGGTGCAGCGCGATAACCGCCGTTGCATAGAGCCCGAATGACAGAGCCGTAAGCACCAGTCGGATGGTGACGATCGCGATATTGCGACTCAATTCGGGCACGCCTCTACTACCCCTGTGCCGCTCGCTCGGTGCGGCTCATGGCAAACGATCGTTGGAACTCTTTCCGTATCGCCTTTGCGGTTGGTGGGCAAGCATCGCGCGTAAGTGCGGGCAAGCCGAGCCGACGAACACCATCAGCTTGCGTATCGTAACGGAAGTGCGCATTTTGCCGATCGGCATGGAGAACGCTTCGGCGGGCTCCGATCTTATCCGCGAGGGGATCGGATGAGTTTTATCGGCAGGTTGAAGCGACTCGTAGCGAAGGGCCCTGTGTGGCAAATATCGCGCCAGCTTGATGCTAACGCACAGTCCTTGGATGGAAATTTTTCGGCACTATTGCAGGCACATGACAATCAGTCCAAAATGTTGAATGAGAAATTGTCGGCGTTGGTTCAGGCGCTTGATAATCAATCGGATCTGTTGAGTGAGAAATTGTCGGCGTTGGCGCAGGGCATTGATAATCAGTCCGAATTGCTGAATCGCAAGCTGGATGATATCCGCTTCAAAAGCGCGACCAGCGTGGAATTGCAGCAGGCGGAGCTAGTCATGCAACGCGATGTGATGGACGCGATGCATGAGGCAATGCGATCGATCAAGGGGCCGAAATCAGCGCAGGCCCGCGCCAATCAAGCGCGGGAAGAAGCCCGGACTCCGTTGACCTGAGCTGAGCGCTGGGATGGCCATCGGTTCCAGTTCCGTGGAGATCCTGGCCCGACTGCGGCTTGCCGGCCTGGTGCGTTGCAATACGCCGGTGATTGAGATAGGCGCTCAGCAATTGTCGGGAACCTTCCTCGATGAGCCCGAGCGGGTGCGGCGGCTGGGGATGCTGTTCGGGGTCGCCCGGCCGCTGTCGCTGCCGACCGCGAGGCGGCAGAGGATCGTCGGCCCGGGCGGCGTGCCGGATCTTCTCGACCCCGCGGCGCCGGCGGCCCGGATCTTCTGGGAGTGGCTCGGTTTCGACTATGCCGCTATCGACATCGACGGCAGCCCCGACAGCATACCGCTCGATTTGAATTTTGACAGTGTGCCGGCCGAGGCCTCGGGCAAATACCCCCTCGTCACCAATTTCGGCACCACCGAGCACGTCGCCAACCAGCTTAACGCCTTCAAGATCATCCATGACCTGACAGCGCCGGGCGGGGTGATGATGCACGAGCTGCCGACTCAAGGCAGCTTCAATCATGGATTGATAAATTACAACTTGAAATTCTTTTGGCTGCTTGCCCGAAGCAATGAATACAAGTTCCTTTATGCCAGATACGACAAGAGCGAGCCGTATGAGTTTCCGAAAAACATTGTGGAGTTTGTCGGATCGCTGGATGGGGTGATCCACCCCGCGACGTTCGCGCACCCAGTTGCCGATTGCGGGATTGCGGTGGTTCTGCAGAAGAGACTGACGATACCCTTTGTCCCGCCGCTCGATGTCGACACTGGCACGCAAACCGACAACGAAGCCCTTCGCAAGCGCTACTGGACCGTGTTTGATCCTGACGCGCTCAGGCGAATGGCGGAGCCCGAAACCGCGGCAGCATCATTGAGTTCGCCGTCGGCGGAGATGGGCATATGCCCGATTACCCGCGCGATCTGATCGGCTACGCGCAAGACCCGCCGCATGCGCAATGGCCGGGCGACGCGCGGATCGCGGTCAACTTCGTGATCAACTACGAGGAAGGTGGTGAGAACGCGATCTTTCACGGCGATCCGGCCGCCGAGGCGTTTCTGACCGAATGGATCGGCGCCCAGCCGGTGCCGGGCATGCGCAACATGAACATCGAGTCGCTGTTCGAGTACGGCAGCCGCGCCGGGTTCTGGCGGCTGCATCGAGCCTTCACTGCGCGGGGTGTTCCCGTCACGGTCTATGGCATCGCGATGGCGATGGAGCGCAACCCGCAAGCCGTCGCCGCGATGCTGGACGCCGAGTGGGAGATCGCGACCCACGGCTATCGCTGGATCGACTACCAGTTCGTGGCGGAGGCGGTCGAGCGCGAACACATCGCCAAGGCGATCGAGATCCATACGCGGGTGACCGGCACGCGGCCGCTCGGCTGGTATCAGGGTCGCTGCAGCCCCAATACCGCCCGCCTCGTCGTCGAGGAGGGCGGGTTTCTCTACAACGCCGACAGCTACGCCGACGATTTGCCGTATTGGGACAATTCCTACGGCAAGCCGCAGCTGATCGTCCCCTACGCCTTCGACAGCAACGACATGCGGTTCGGCACGCCACAGGGGTTCAATTCGGGCGACCAGTTCTTCACCTACCTGAAGGACAGCTTCGACATTCTCTACCGCGAGGGCGTGACCCGACCGCGGATGATGTCGATCGGGCTGCATTGCCGGCTTGCCGGGCGCCCCGGCCGCACCGCCGCGCTCGAGCGCTTCATCGACTACGCCGCGGGCCACGAAAACGTGTGGTTCGCGCGGCGCCTCGACATCGCCCAACACTGGATCGCGACTTATCCCTTCGCCGCGTAGGACTCGCTATCGTTCAGGCCGTCACGCCGCTTCCGGCCGGCGCGCCAGCAGGTCGATCTCGACCAGCGCACCGCGCGCCAGGCTGGTGACGCCGATGCACGTCCGCGCCGGCAAACGACCGGCGGCAAAATAGGATTGGTAGACCGCATTCATCGCCGTGTAATCGCGCTCGAAATGTGTCAGGTAGACACGAGCGAACACGACATGGTCGAGCGCGCTGCCGGCGCCCGCCAACACAAGTTGCAGATTGTCGAGCACGCGCCGGGTTTGCGCCTCGATCCCGTGGGGCAGCGGCGCGGCGTCATCGGCGGGGTCGGTTGGCATCTGGCCGGTCACGAATAGCCAGCCATCGCAAGCGGTCGCGTGGCTGAACGGCGCGACCGGCGTCGGCGCGCCCGACACCATCAGGAATTCGATCACCCGGTCACTCTGCCGCCGCGTCGGTGGCGCGCCCGGCTTGCGCACGCTGCCGCGCGTGCTCGACCGCATAGCGCCGCCAGGCGACGACGCCGATATCGCTGCGCGACAGCTCTTCCGGGCCCGGAATGACGGCTTCGAGGAGGCGCTTGTCCTGGTCGGAAAACAGCCAGTCATGCACCCACGACACCCAGCATACCCAGAACAGGCGGTCGGCGAATGTCCGCCACCAGCCGCGCCGTCGAAACAGGCTCCAGCTGTGGTAGTAGCAGCTCTCGGCGTCGATCGGCGTGATCCAGCGCAGCACAAAATAGTTGCCGTTCGGGCGCCCGATGAACGTGGCGCCCGGCATCAGCGACGATTGCCGGTATTTGACGCCGTATTTGACGACCGCCGTGGACTTGGCGTCGATCTCCTTGCCGCGGCCGGTCGGCTTCAGGAAGCGGTACCAGGTCTCGTTCGGCGGCGGGAATTTGCCGAGGCCCGGAAATTCGGCCGCGGGTACCCCGTCGCGTGCGATGTAGCCGATGCCGTTGCCTTCGTCGAGCGGCATCGCGGCGATGCGCGAGGCGAACGGGAAGACCGGCTGAAACATCAGCTCGGGCGAGTTCCGATGCACGAACAGCGCGTGCAGATCGTGGCACACATTGTCCTTCATGATGCGCCAGTTGCAGCGATAGGTGCGCCATGTCGCGAAGCCGTGCCAATCCGCCGTCGCGGTCAGGCATTCCGGCACATCGTCTTCGAGCGGCGGCGCCTCGATGTCGCCGACAAAGACCCAGATCGCGCCGCGCAGCGTCCGCACCGGGTATGACTTGACCGCCGCCTGGCGCGACATCGGCGCGTCGGGACCCTCCATCAGCTTGGCGATGCAGCGCCCGGTCTCGCCTGAAAACGTCCAACCGTGATAGGGGCAGGTGATCGTGCCGGTGCCGGGATAGAGGCATTTGCCCTGGGACAGCCGAGCGCCGCGATGCGGGCAGCGGTCGCCGAGGGCGTAGAGCTTTCCGCCGCGGTCGCGGAATACCACGATGTCTTCGTCGAGCACGCGCAGCGCCTTGGGGCGCCGGCCGAGCCGCCATTCGGCGAGTACCGGATACCAGTAATTGCGCAGCCCGATCTCCGGCAAGCCCGTTCCGACATAGGGATCGCCGGCGGAACGTCGCTCCACGCTCATCGCGTCTGTCCGTACCAAGACTTCATGTCGGCCGCCCTCGGCGCTGCACGCACCGTGCCAGCGGTCGTGGCATGGTTCCTGCGAACCTAGCGCTATTCGTCTCGCGAAAGCATCATACTATGTGCGCGAAATTTGTGGCCGCGTTGGCGTATGGATCGATGGAGGAATGGCGATGGCAAAGACGAAAGCCGCGATCGCGACGCTGACGCCGGCCTTTGACGTCGTCGTCAAGGGCGGACGGGTGATCGACCCGAAGAACGGGCTCGACGCTATCCGCGACATCGGCATCCGCAAGGGCCGCATCGCCGCCGTCGCGCCCAAGCTCGATCCCGGCGCGGCCAAGGTGATCGACGCCAAGGGGCTGATCGTCACGCCAGGCTTGATCGACACCCATGCCCATGTCTACGAGCACGTCTCGGGCGATTTCGGGCTCAATCCCGACCTTGTCGGCATCCGCACCGGGGTGACCACCGTTGTCGACCAGGGCGGACCGAGCGCGCTGACCTTCGACGGGTTTCGCAAATTCATCGTCGAGAAGGCAAAGACACGCGTTCTCGCCTTCATCTCGGCCTATCTTGCCGGCGGGCTGCTCGGCCACCGCTATGTCGAGCTGTACGGTCCGTCGGGCATCAACGTGAAGGCGATCGTCAAGGCGGCGCGCGACAACCCCGACCTGGTGCGTGGGATCAAGGCGCATGCCGAGCCGGGCGGCTATTCGCGCTGGGGCATGGCCTCGATGAAGCTTGCCAAGGAGGCCTCGCGCGAGCTGAAGCTGCCGGTCTACATCCATCTCGGTACGCTGTGGCCCGAGGCAGAGGGCAAATCCGTCAAGCCGGCGAAGATCATCGACGAGGTCGTGCCGCTGCTCGATCCTGGCGATATCCTGGCGCATCCCTTCACCCGTTTCCCCTCCGGCTTTGTCGCCGAGGACGGTTCGATCCATCCATTGGTGCGCGAGGCGCTGGCGAAAGGCGTGCGGCTCGATGTCGGCCGCGGCGCGCATTTCAGCTTCAAGAACGCCGAGATCGTGCTTGCCGCGGGTATCCTGCCGTTCACGCTCGGCGCCGATCTGCACGGCTACAACGTGCGCCTGAAGGATGGCGGTCGCGCCTATCGCGGCATGTTCACCGGCGAGGGCGTCGACTCGATCATCGCCGAAGATCGCGCTTCGCCATTCGAGCGGCCCTACAGCCTGCATCACGCGATGACCGAGCTGGTCGCGCTGGGCGTGCCGCTCGTCGAGGTCGTGCGCATGGCGACCGAGAACGCCGCAATCATGCTCGGCCTCGAAACTGAAATGGGCGCGCTGTCGGTCGGCATGCCGGCCGATCTATCGGCGATGCGCCTCGTCGACGGCAATTGGACGCTGGTCGATTCCGAGCGGGTGACGCACAAGGCTCAGCAGCTGGTGCATCCCGAATTCGCGCTGCGGGCGGGGAAGGTCTACCGCGCCGACTCGCCGCTGCTGCCGAGTCTCGCCGCGATGGCGGCCTGACTACGCCGCGAGTGCCGTCGCCCGGCTTTTCATCAGCGGCTGGATGCGCTGGCCGAACTGCTCCATGCCGATGATGAAATCGTCGAAGGTCAGCATGACGCCGCGCACGCCCGGCACGGTCGCCATCTCGTCGAGCATCTGCGCCACCGCCGCATAAGAGCCGACAAACACGCCCTGGTTGGTCGGCAGATGTTCGACGCCCATGGTGCGGCGCCGGTTTTTCGTCGAATAAGGATCCTGGTTCGGGTCGTCGAAGGCCTGCTCGTCGCGCCACGCGAGCGCCTCGACGTCGGTTCCCGTCTTGTAGTGCTCCCATTTCGCCATCGCCGCCGCATCGGTCTCGTCGGCGATCACCATCTGCAGGATCAGCGCGCCGCAATCGTTGCCGGTTGCGGCATTGGCCTCGACCAGCCGCGCCACGCTCGGCTTTGCCGCGAGCGGCTGATTGACCCCGCCGCCGGTGCAGAAATTGTAGTCGCAGTTCTGCGATGCGAAGCGCGTCCTGGCATCGCTTTGCCCGGCGCAGATGATCGGGATGCGCGCGGTCGGCTTCGGCAGGCAGCGGCAATCGTCCATCTGGAAGAAGTCGCCCTTGAGGTCGCACCGGCCGGTGTCCCACAGCTCGCGCATGATGGCGACGTACTCGGCGCAATACTCGTAGCGCCGGCGGTAATGCTCCGCTCCCGGCCAGATGCCCATTTGCGTGTATTCGCGGCGTTGCCAGCCGGAGATGATGTTGATCCCGAACCGGCCATTCGAAATCGAGTCGATCGTCACTGCCATGCGCGCCGCGAAGGGCGGCGGCAGGGTCAGCACGGCGCAGGTCGCGAACAGCTCGATGCGGCTCGTCACCGCCGCCAGCCCGGCCATCAAGGTGAACGATTCGAGGTTGTAGTCCCAGAATTGCGACGAACCGCCGAAACCGTGCAGCTTGATCATCGACAGCGCGAAATCGAAGCCGTAGCGCTCGGCCTTCTGCACGACCTCGCGGTTCAGGTCGAAGGTCGGCTTGTATTGCGGCGACGTGGTCGAAATCAGCCAACCGTTGTTGCCGATGGGAATAAAGACGCCGACCTGCATGGCTCTCACCGTAAAAACCGCGAAGGATCAAAGCAACGCAAGAGAAGTGCCAAAGAACGGCTAAAAAAGTGGCATTGGCACGGTTCATGCTGATCTTTGCTGGACTCTCGTTGGCACCGGTCGAGATGAGCACGACACGAACGGAATTGTTGAAATCGCCGGCGGCGGTATCGCCGGCCTCACCACCGGCTTGGCCTTCGCGCGTAAAGGGTGGCGGGTCTGCGTCCACGAGCAGGATGACGATCTGCGCATTCTCGGCGCCGGCATCTACATTTGGGAGAACGGGCTGCGCGTGCTCGACGCGCTCGGCGTGCTGAACTGGGTGACCGCCGAAGCGATCCCGGCCTGGCGCCACGAAAAGCGCGACGCCAACGGCGAGGTTTTTGCGCGTTGCCGGCTGGCGCCCGATTTCCGGCTCTACGTGCCGCTGCGGGAGAGCCTTCTGGTCGCGCTTTACGATGCACTGATCGCCGCGGGCGGCAGGGTCGAGTTCGGCTCGCGGGCGATCTCGGCCGATCCGGAGGGCCGGCTTTATTTCGCCGATGGCGGCAAGGCGCGCGCCGATCTGATTGTCGCCGCCGACGGCATCAACTCGCCGATCCGCGACGGGCTTGGCCTCTTACGCTGGCGTCATGACGCGGGCCAATTCGGCTACCGCGCGATGATCCGCCGCGAGCCCGGCGAGCTCAAAAGCGAGGTCGGGCGCACCCATTGCGAGAACTGGAATGGCTCGCGCCGCCTGCTCTACGCGCCGTGCTCGGACGATTTCGCGTATGTCCAGCTCACCTCGCTCGCTGGCGACGCGATCGCCAACCGGGTGCCGATCGACCGCGATTTCTGGCGCGAGTTGTTCCCGGACCTCGGCTGGATCGTCGAGCGGATTCCCGATGACGGGCGCGGCGATTGGTTCGAGCTGATCCGCCCGCGCGATTGCGCCAAGGGCTGCGTCGCCCTTGTCGGCGACGCGGCGAGCGCGCAGCCGCCGTTTCTTGGGCAGGGCGGCGGTTGCGCGATGATGTCGGGGTTTGTGCTGGCGGAAGCGGTCGACCGCGCCGGCGACATCGAGTTCGGCATCGCCGATTGGCGCCGCCGCCAGCGCCGCTTCACCCACTGGGTCCAGCGCGTCGCCTATTGGTATGGACAACTCGCTTTGCTGCCGCCGCCGGTGCGCATCGCGGCGTTTCGCGCCCTCGACCGCAGCGACTGGTTGAAGGCGGCGACGCTGTTCGTCGCCGCGCGCCGCGATCCGACCGCGCCGGAGCAGTGGCTCCGCCCACCGGAAGTCCAGCTCCCGATCCCGATCTTTCACTGACCGGCGACGCGCGCTGATCGTTGACAGCGCGCGGCGGCTGGCGCTTGCATTCGGTTTCGCCTAGGGCGCGGAGGATCGCGATGAAATCGGCCTACGGACGGCAAACTCCCGCACCCGATTACGAGCTGACCTGCGTCGAGCCGGGCAGCCCCATGGGCGAATTGTTGCGCCGCTACTGGCAGCCGGTTTGCCCGTCCGACGAGGTCAAGGACCTGCCCAAGAAGGTCAAGTTGCTGGGCGAGGAAATCGTCGTCTTTCGCGACGGAAAGGGGCGGCTCGGCGCGCTGGAGCCGCATTGCGCGCATCGCGGCACCTCACTCGAATGGGGCCGCGTCGAAGCCGAAGGTCTGCGCTGCTGTTATCACGGCTGGCTCTACGACACGCAAGGCCAGTGCATCGACATGGCGTGCGAGAGCGAGGCGTTCCGCAAGCGCATGGATATCTGGCAGGAAGCCTATCCAACGATGGAATATGGCGGCCTCGTCTTCGTCTATATGGGCCCGCCGGGGACCCAGCCGCTCTTTCCGATGTACGACATCATCGACACGCGCTACCGCGACGATGTCGAACTGCGCGGCCTGCGGGTCTGGGGCGAGTATTCCGCCGGCTACGTCAAGGACTGCAACTGGCTGCAGCACTACGAGAACATCGTCGACCCCTTCCACTTGCTGGTCCTGCACAAGATGATCAGCGGCGATCAGTTCGTCGGCGCGATGATGCAGGGTCAGCCGCAGCTCAGCCTCGAAAAAACCTCGCTCGGCGTGCGCTACCGCTTCGTGCTCGACCTCCCGAACGGCAACCGCCTGGTGCGCTATGTCGAGTGCGTCGTCCCCAACATCTTTCTGATCGCCAATATTCACGAGCCCGGCACGACGCCGATGCGCAAGGACCGCGCCTCCGAGCTCAGCTGGGTCGTGCCGATCGATAATGAGACGATAACCGGCCTCAGTATCGTCGCCTGGCCCCGCGAAAACGGCGTGGCGAAGGCCGATTGGACGCCGCGCACCGCGGCGGAGATCCCGGAGCGCGCGGGATCAAGCACCCGCCGCTCCTACGAGGCGCGCCAGCGCCGCCCCGACGACCTCGAAGCACAAGAGGGCCAGCGCCCGATCGCCGTGCATGCGCTCGAAAACCTCGGCACCACCGATGTCGGCGTGGTGATGCTGCGGCGCATGCTGCGCGAGCAGATCAGATTGGTCGCGGACGGCGGCGACCCGATGAATACCTGGCGCGACCCGGACGCTAACCACAAGATCGCGACCCATTCCTGGAATACCGTTCTGTCGGCGGCCGAGGCTCAACTCCATCAGGGTGAGGAGATTTGACGGGGCCGGCGGGATGAACGACATCGGACAGTCCACGAGCGGACCCTGGGTCGGCCGCTCGATCAAGCGGCGCGAAGACCGGCGCCTGCTGATGGGGCAGGGCCAGTTTGTCGCCGATCTCGTCCTGCCGCGCATGCTGCACGCGGTACTGGTCCGCAGCCCGCGCGCGCATGCCCGGATCCGCTCGGTCGATGTGTCGCGCGCGCGGGCGGCGCCGGGGGTGGTCGACGCGCTGAACGGCAGCGACCTCTTGCAGCTGCTGCCGCCGGTCCCCGAGGGGCAGATCTCGTTGCCGGCCAAATGGACCTCGGTGATTCAGCACAAATTCCTCAATCCGCAGGAGCCGCTGCTGGCGCATGACAAGGCGCGCCATGTCGGCGAGGCGCTGGCGATCATCGTCGCCAAGACCCGCAATCAGGCAGAGGACGCGGCTGAGCTGGTGTTGCTCGATCTCGAGGAATTGCCCGCGGTCGTCGATCCCGAGGCGGCGCTGCGTCCGGAGAGCGCCATCATCCACGACCGGTTCAAGACCAATCTGATCGGCGAATTTACCGTCGGCCGGGGCGATGCCGCGGCGGCGATGGCCCGCGCGCCGCACCGCCTCAAGCGCCGCTTCTATCATCACCGCTACGCCGCGGTGCCGATGGAATGCCGCGGCGTGCTCTCTGCCTATGACCGGCGCACCGACACGGTGACGATCTGGTCTTCAACCCAGGTCGTTCATTGGGTGCGGCGTGAGGCGGCGTCGCTGTTGGGTCTGCCCGAGGCGCGGGTGCGCTGCATCGCGCCCGATGTCGGCGGCGGGTTCGGCGGTAAGGGGCATGTCTATCCGGAAGACATGCTGATGACTTTCCTCGCCCGCCGGCTCGATCGGCCGGTGCGGTGGATCGAGGGGCGCAGCGAGCATTTGATGAGCGCCACGCATTCGCGCGACCAGCTGCACGAGGTCGAGGTCGGGTTCGACGGCGACGGCCGTATCCTGGCGATCCGCGACGATTACGTCGTCGATTGCGGCGCCTGGAACCCGATCGGCTCTGGCGTCGCGTACAACACCGCGGTGCATTTGACCGGCCCGTACAACATCGCGAACCTCGCGGCGTCGGGCCGGATCGTCGTCACCAACAAGGTACCAAACGCGCCCTATCGCGGTGCCGGGCGGCCGGAAGCGGCGTTCGCGATGGAGCGGACGATCGACCTCATCGCGCGCACCCTCGGCCTCGAACCGGCGGAGGTGCGCCGGCGCAACATGATCCGCGCCGACGAGATGCCGTACCGGGCCGGCATCCCCTACCGCGACGGCGAGCCGATCGTCTACGACAGCGGCGACTACCCCGCCGCCCTGCAGAAGGCGCTCGACGCGGTCGGCGGGGTCGAGGCATTCCGCCAGCGGCAAAGCGCGGCGCGCCGCGACGGGAGTTATCTCGGCCTCGGCATCGGATTTTATATCGAAGGCACCGGTGTCGGGCCGTTCGAGAGCGCTTTTGTCCGCATCGACCCGACCGGGAAAATCTACATAGCCGGCGGCGCGGCGCCGCAGGGCCAGGGCATGGAGACGATCTTCTCCCAGGTCGCGGCCGATTTATGGAAGGTCACGCCGGACGACGTCGTCGTGTCGCTCGCCGATACCTCGTCGATCGCGATCGGCTTCGGCACGATGGCGAGCCGCAGCACGGTGACGCAATCGGCGGCGATGTTTCATGCCAGCGAGCGGCTGCGCGAGAAGGTGTTCTCGATCGCGGCCAATCTGCTTGAATGCGCTCCGGCCGATCTCGAGCTGCGCGATGGCGGGGTCGGCGTCGTCGGCGTGCCGGGAGCCACCGTGACCCTCGCGCGGATCGCGCGGGCGGCGATGCCGGGCTGGACGAGTGAGCGCCCGCCGGGGGTCGATGCCGGGCTCGAGGAAACCTTTTACTGGCAGCCGCCGACCGTGACCTGGAGCTATGCGGTGCACGTCGCGATCGTCGAGGTCGACCGCGAGACCGGCCGGGTCAGAATCGAAGATTACGCGGTCGCCCACGATTGCGGCAATGTGGTCAATCCGATGCTGGTCGAAGGCCAGATCATGGGCGGCGCGGCGCAGGGTCTGGGGGGCATCCTCTGCGAGGCGATCGCTTACGACGCCAACGGTCAGCTGCTGAGCGGCTCGCTAATGGATTATGCGCTGCCGACGGCCAGCGACATCCCGGATATGAAGATCGTCCACCAGCACTCGCCGTCGCCACTCAACCCGCTCGGGGTCAAGGGAGTCGGCGAGGGCGGCGCAGTCGCGCCTCCCGCGGCGATCGCCAACGCTGTCTGCGATGCGCTGGCGCCTTTCGACTTCGAGCTTAACGCGACGCCGATCCGGCCGGAACAGATCGTCCGCTTGTGCGGCCGCGATTGAGTCGAGAGGAGCTCGACGGTGCCTCGGGTGAACCCGAGGCACCGCTTAAGCGCGAGTGTTAGTGGCTCGTCGGCACCGGGGCCTGCTGCTGCTGGCCGACCGCCGGGTAGTTTGAACGCCAATACGGGTTCGAGTTGGTTGGCACTGCGGGCGAGGTCGAGACCGACGGCGCCGCCTGATAACCGGCCGACGGTTTGCCCGGGGTCTCGTAGTTGCCGCCGGCGCTCGCCGGCGGGGTCTGCGCCTGGGCCAAGCCGGCGATGCCGAGCGTCGCGGCAAAGATCACGCTGGCAGTGAGTGTCCGCTTCATGAGTTATTCTCCAAATAACTGTTACAAGACGAGTGCACTGCCTCCCGTCCAGAACAGATTTTTTGGTTTTTGGATGGTTTAGCTTAGCGCCTTGGAATATTAGTCTAAAGCATTCTCCGGTCTGGCTGCTATGCACGGGACGCACGATCATAGCGTCAGACACCAAGACCACTTTGCTTTCCTTGCAACCACTTGAGCGGCACTTTAATGACGAAATTGGACTAAACGTCGCAGCGATTCAAACTGCTGGTCGGCCATGCGCCGCTCGCATAATAGGACAGAACAGCTACCCTAATGCGGCATCATGGTCAGCGCCGCGGTTAAGTCGCCATTTGGCTTCGCACCGTGCGTCTTGAACGCCGCGGCGCGCGCCGTCAGCCCCGGCAACTCGGGCAGGCCGAACCGCCGCGTGATGAAGGTGAGGATCGATGTCGTGTCGTACTGGGTGTGGTCGACATAGCCGCGCTTGGCGAAGGGCGACACGATCAGCGCCGGGACGCGCGGGCCGGGCCCCCAGCGGTCGCCCTTTGGCGGCGCGACGTGGTCCCAGATCCCACCAAACTCGTCATAGGTCACGACGACCAGCATATGCCCCCATTGCGGGCTCCTCTCGAGATGGGCGATCACATCGGCGATATGCTGGTCGCCGGCGAGCACCGCGGCGTAGCCGGCGTGCTCGTTGAGATTGCCCTGCGGCTTGTAGAAGGCGACCGGCGGCAGCGCACCCGAATCGATCGCCTTGATGAATTCGGCGCCATCGCGCCCGCCGTCGCGCAGATGCGCCTTCCGCGCCTCGGTGCCCGGCGCCATGTCGGCGAAATAGTTGAACGGCTGGTGGTGGAACTGGAACACGACCGACGAGAGATCCGGGTCGTGGTCGAGCGCCATCTGCCAGGCGCCGGAGTACCACGCCCAGTCAATCCCTTTGTCCGACAGCAGATCGCCGATAGTCTTCTGCGTCTGCGGCGGCACGGTCGCCGGGTTTAACGGGTCGGCGAGCGTTGGATCGCCGCCCTCGACCGGCTTGACAAAGCTCGGCTGATAAGGCGGCGCCGACGTATTGACGATGTAAAAATCGGGTGTGATCGCACCATCGCGAACGAATTTTGGCGGACCGTCGATCGCCGATTTGGGCGAGTTGTCCGCCACTTTCAGCGCGGTGCCGCTGTCGTCCAGGGCAGCGATCCTATCCTTGGCCGGGCTTTGGTCAGCCTGCGGATAGACCGGTGTGCAAGCGCAAATCAGAAATTGATGGTTGAGGAACGAGCCGCCGAACGCCGCCTGGAAGAAATTGTCGGCGAGCGTGTATTTCTTCGCCACCGCCCACAGCGGCAGGTTCTTCTCGTTGGTTGTGTAGTGGCCCATGACGAGCCCGCCCGAATCGGTCCAGGCGACGAATTTGTCGTTTTTGCCGCCGTCGATCTGCATCTGATTCTGGAAGAAGGCGTGTATCAGGTCGCGGGTGACGACGCTCATCGGCAGGTTAAAGCCCTTCGGGTCGTCGACCGCGAAGGGGCGATTGGGTAGGTGCGCGGTCTGCGCCTCGCTGACCGCGGGGGTCACGCCCTTGCCGGTGAGCCCGCCCCAGATCGGCGGCAATTCCTTCAGCACCTTGCCGTCCCGGTCGCGCTGGGCGAGGCTGGCCGCCGACGCGTTTGAAATCCCGTTAGCGCCGGGGAAAGCGCCGTAAAGATCGTCGAAGCTGCGGTTTTCCGCATAGATCACGACGATCGTGTCGATCTGGCCGATGACCCCGGCGGGCTTGGCCGGCGCGTCGGCCGCGATGGCAAGGCCGCAAAAATAGCTGACTGCGGCCAAGATCGCCGCGAGGATTGTGGCGTGTTTCATCGAGACCTGACTAGGAGTTGAATTTCCGGGCGATTTAAACGCTGGTTTATATCACTTCCGTGACATCGGCGAGCCGGTTGGTCGCAGCGCGCCGAGCCTGGAATTGCCCGCGTGCTTCGGTCATCTTCTCGCGATGGGGTTGCGCGGCGTTACGGTTCTTTCCGCCGGTTTGGCGCTGACCTGCTACGCCGCGGCGGGTTTCTCGGGCCATGCCGGCGCGGGCGCTGAATCGCGAGCTGAAATCTACGCCCGGGTGCGCGAGATGACCGAGCTCGGACGGGCGCTGTTCGCCGATCCGGCCTTGTCGGCTTCGGGCCGGCTCGCCTGCGCCACGTGCCACGATCCGCGCTTTGCCTATGGCCCAAGCAACGCGCTTCCGGTTCAGCTCGGCGGACGGGATATGCAACAACCCGGGCTGCGCGCGGTGCCCTCCTTGCGCTACCTGCAGGCGGCGCCGGCCTTTACCGAGCATTTTTACGAATCCGAAGACGAGGGCGATCCTACGATCGACAACGGGCCGACCGGCGGTTTGACCTGGGACGGCAGGGTCGATCGCGGTCGCGATCAGGCGCGCATCCCGCTGCTGTCGCCGTTTGAGATGGCCAACCCTGACGAAGGCTCGGTGGTCGCCGCGATCGCGCGCTCCGATCTGGCGCCGGCGCTGCGCAAGATTTTCGGCGCGACGGTGTTTGCCGGTCCTGCCAGGGCGTTTGCCGCGATTCTCGAATCGCTCGAAACCTTCGAGCAGGGCGGGCCCGAATTCTATCCCTACAGCAGCAAATACGACGCCTATCTGGCGGGCGAAGCCGGGTTGACGCCGCAAGAGGCGCGCGGGCTCAACCTGTTTGACGATCCGGCAAAGGGCAATTGCGCGCATTGTCATCGGAGCGCGCGCGGCAATGACGGCACCGCGCCGCAATTCACCGATTACGGCTTCAACGCGATCGGCGTGCCACGCAACCGGCAAATTCCCGCGAATGCCGATTCGGCCTATTACGACCTCGGGTTATGCGGGCCGCTGCGCCGCGATTTCCGCGACCGGCCGGAATATTGCGGCCAGTTCCGCACTCCGACCCTGCGCAACGTCGCGCTGCGCCAGAGCTTCTTCCACAACGGCGCGATGCACAGCCTTGCGGAGGTGCTGGATTTCTACGCCGAGCGCGACACCAACCCGGGCAAATGGTATGCGCGAGCGGCCGACGGCACGGTCGAGAAATTCGACGATTTGCCGGCCGCCTATCGTGCCAATGTCAACAAAGAGCCACCGTTCGAGCGGCATCCGGGCGACGCGCCGGCGCTGAGCGAGGCCGAGCGCGCCGATATCATCACCTTCCTGCGGACCCTCAGTGACGGTTATCGCGCCGGATATTGACCGCGACGGGCGACGGCTCTCGCCCTTTGGCGCGGATCATCGAAAAATGCGATTTTGGAGCGCCCGTCCAGCCAATGGAGAAAGAGACGATGAGGGCTTTTGTTATCGCTGTCGCCGTGACCGCAACCGTAGCGTTCGGCGCCGCGCTTGCCTGGCAAGCCAATGCCGCCGCCCCGGCCTCGCCGGTTCCGGTCGCGGGACCGTACACGCCCATCCACCCGGCGGCCTGTTATGGAAGCAGTGCATGCGCCCCGGGCCGACATCGTGTCTGTAACTCGTATGGGAACAATTGCTGGTGCGCTCCCTGCTGAGCTGCGGGCCCAAGGCTCTGGCGTTCCGGATGAGGCTGGTCTAATCGAAGCTCATCCGGGACGACGGAGTTGATAATGAACGACATCGGACAGGGGCCCGGCGCGATCGAGCGCCCGGCGCTGGCGAACGAGACCGGCGATTACTGGGGCAGCGACGTCATGGCGCTGATGCTCCGGGAGATCGGCCTGCCCTACGTCGCGCTCAACCCGGGCGCTTCGTATCGCGGGCTGCACGACAGCCTGGTCAATCTGCTCGGCAATCAGGCGCCGCAGATGCTGCTCTGTCTGCACGAAGAGCACGCGGTCGCGATCGCCCACGGCTACGCCAAGGTGACCGGCAAGCCGATGGGGGCGATTGTGCACAGCAATGTCGGGCTGATGCACGCGACGATGGCGGTGTTCAACGCGTGGTGCGACCGGACGCCGCTCGTGCTGCTCGGTGCGACCGGGCCGGTCGCCGCCGACAAGCGGCGGCCGTGGATCGACTGGATCCACACCGCTTCCGACCAGGGCGCCCTCATTCGCAATTACACCAAATGGGACGACCAGCCGGCCTCGGTCGGCGCGGTGCCCGAATCGCTGCTCCGCGCGTACAAGATTGCGACGACGCCGCCTTGTGGCCCGGTTTATGTCTGCTTCGACGCGGCGTTGCAGGAAACGCGGATCGGCGATTTGCCGGCAATGCCGAGCGCCGAGCGCGCCCGCCCTCCCCACCCTGTCGCGCCCGATCCCGCGGCCGCGAAGGAAGCGGCCGAGCTGCTGCTCGCGGCCAGGAACCCGGTGATCCTGATGGGCCGGGTGGCGCGCGAGGAAACCGCGTGGGAGCGGCGGTTGAAGCTTGCCGAGGCGTTGGGCGCGGTCGTGCTGACCGATCCGAAGACCGGCGCCAGTTTTCCGACCCGACACAAGCTGCAAGGGCCGCCCGCCGGGGCCAATCCCAGCGCCGAGGCCTGTTCCGTGCTCCGCGACGCTGACGTTGTCTTAAGCCTCGATTGGGTCGATCTCGGCGGCGCGCTCAAGACCGCCTGGGGCGACGACGAGGTCAAGAGCAAGGTGATCCTCGCCTCGCTCGACCACCAGCTGCACAACGGCTGGAGCATGGACTACCAGGGGCTGCCGCCGGTCGATCTGCATCTGGCGGTCGAGCCCGATATCGCTGTCGCCGCGCTGCTGCCGTTGCTGCGGCTGCGCGCCCCCGGTTGGGCCGAGCGCAAGGACGGCGCCGCCACTGCGGGTGAAAGCGGCCCCAGCGCTCCGCCGGACGTCATCACCCCGGTCTCGCTCGCCGCGGGATTGCGCGACGCGGTCGGCGGCCGGCAGACCTGCCTGATCCGCACGCCGCTCGCCTGGGGCGGCCATGTCTGGGAGACCAACCACCCGCTCGACCTATTGGGCGGCGACGGCGGGGGCGGCATCGGCGGCGGTCCGGGGATGGCGGTCGGCGCGGCTTTGGCGCTGCGGGGCAACGGCAGGTTGCCGATCGCGGTGCTCGGCGATGGCGATTGCCTGATGGGCATCACCGCAATCTGGACCGCGGTGCACTACCGCATCCCGGTCCTGATAATCGTCGCCAACAACAACTCGTTCTTCAACGACGAGCTGCACCAGGATCGTATGGCGCGCCAGCGCAACCGTCCGGTCGCCAATCGCTGGATCGGCCAGCGCATCGCCGACCCCGAGCCCGACATCGCGACCCTGGCGCGCGGCCAGGGCGCAACCGGCTTTGGCCCGGTGCGCGATCCCGGCGAGCTGGTGCGCACCCTGCGTAGCGCGATCGAAACGGTCGAGGCCGGCGGCGTCGCGCTGGTCGATGTCCGGGTCGAGCCGGGCTACGCGACCGGCATGGGCTCGGCGATCGCCCGAAGGGGGTGAGCCGGAAATGGCCGAAGGCGCGACGACAATCGCCCGCGTCCCCGCCGGGACCGACCTCGTCGAATGGTATTTTGAGCAGGGCTGGACCGATGGGCTGCCGGTCGTGCCGCCGACCGGCGAGCGGGTCGCCGCCTGCATCGCCGCGCTCGGCGGCGAGCCGGAGTTCCTTGAGTGCAAGGTCCCGCCCCGTTATGGCGGGCTCACCCGCGAGGTGCTGGCGGTCAACATGGTGATGGCCGGCTGCAAGCCGGACTATGCGCCGGTGGTGCGCGCGGCGCTGCTGGCGCTGACCACCAACGCCTTCAATCTCAACGGCGTCCAGGCGACGACCCACATGGCGGGGCCGCTGCTCGTCGTCAACGGGCCTGTCGCCAAGACGATCGGGATGAACGGCGGCGCCAACGCGTTCGGCTCGGGCAACCGCGCCAACGCGACGATCGGCCGGGCGATCCGGCTCATTCTGCTCAATGTCGGCGGCGGCACGCCGGGCGACCTCGACAAATCGACCCTCGGCCACCCCGGCAAATACACCTATTGCGTTGCCGAGAACGAAGACGACAGCCCGTTCGCGCCCTACCATGTCGAGAAGGGGTTTGCCGCCGGCGAGTCGACCGTGTTCGTGATCGCCGCCGAACCGCCGCACAGCGTCACCAACCACGTCGCCGACGATCCCGAAGGCATCCTCGACAGCATCTGCTCGGCGATGAGCACGATCGCCAACAACAACGCGGTGTCGTCGGGCCATTGCGCGGTGGTGATCGGGCCGGAGCACGCCCGCACGATCGCCGCCAAGGGCTGGACCCGGCACGATATCCGCAACTACCTGCACCTGCATTCGGGCAACCTGTTCGGTATGCTCGCGTTCAACCACCGCTACGGCAAGGTCTACAACCGCAACCTGCCGCGCTGGTACAAACGCGAGCTCGACTCGCGCATCCCGATCGTGCCGAGTCCGGACCACATCCACCTCTTCGTGATCGGCGGCTCGGCGGGCCGGTTCTCCGCGTTCATCCCCGGCTGGGGGCATATGTCGTCGCCGGTGCTCCGCGGGATCGAGGGCAGCGGTCCGTCCGGCCCGGTCTGCGTCGACGGGACGTGCTACCTCTGAGCGGAAACATCGCCGCTAAAATCGCCGCATTCGTGGTTTAGACTACGGTGATGATAGGGCTCGATCGACGTGCGCGAAGGAATTCCACCTGTTAATTTCCTGTAAAAACAGGTGGAACAGGAGGGAAAACATGGATGAATTGACGGTGTTCGATCCGCGCGGGCGGATCGATTCCGAGCCGGTGGCGCTGGCGCCGCGCATCACGGCGCTGAAGGGCAAGAGGCTCGGCATTCTCGACAACACGAAATGGAACGCCAACCGGCTGCTGCGCAAGACCGCGGCGATCCTTGAAGAGCAACAAGGCATCGGCGCGGTCAGCTACTACAAGAAGGAGAGCTTCTCGAAGGTCGCCGACCCGGCGCTCGTCGCAGAGATTGCGGCGAACAACGACATCGTCCTGACCGCGATCGGCGATTGAGGGTCGTGCACGTCGTGCTGTACGCATGACGGCATTGCTCTCGAGGCTCTGGGCCGACCCACCGCGGTGGTGGTGACCACCGAATTTGTCCACGAGGCGAACATGCAGCGCGACGCACTCGGCATGCCCGACCTCGCGCCCGTGGTGATCGACCACCCGCTTTCGACCCTGTCGGATGCCGAAATCGATCGCCGCGCCGAACAAGCGGCGGCGCAATGCGTCGCGATCTGGCTCGGTCAGCGGAGTTGATCGCCGAGAAAGGCGACTGCGCGGTGACGGGCGTCGCGGGCCATGTCGTAGCTCTCGTCGAAATCGAAACCATGTCCGACGCCGGGATAGACGACCAACTCCGCGGGACCGCCGAGCGCCTTGGCGCGATCGACCAGGGCCCGACCTTCGGCGATCGGGATGATGGTGTCGGCGTCGCCGTGCAGCGCCAACAGCGGTGGCAGCCGTCTGATTTCGTCGCGCAAAGGGCCGGGGATGCCACCGTAGAACACGACGATGGCGCCAACGCGTGGATCGAGCGCCGCCGCGCCGACGGCCAAAAAGCCGCCATTCGACAGGCCGAGCAGTCCGACTTTGCCCGAGCTTTGTTGCCGCGTTAACGCGCGGTCCGCGATCTCGTCGACCTTTTTTGCCCAGATCGGCATTCGCGCCGTGTACAGGGCTAGGTGGGCGTCGTGCCCGGGTGCGAACATGACCGATTGGTCGTTCGCGCTGTCGTAGGAGAACAGCCAGGCGTCGATCCCGGAAGCGGCAAGGGCATCGGCAAAATGAATATAGCCCGGCGCCGGATTGGTGCCGCCGAGCCCGTGCAGGATCAGCACGGTCGGCCGCGGCGCGTCGCCCGGTGCGGCGTAGATCTTGACCGCAACCGACCCGTCCGCGGTCGGCACCGTCAGTTCGGTCTGGGCGGCTGCGCCGCCGCACAGCAGCAGCGCCAGCAGGAACGCGAGACGAGCCATGGTCATCATCGAGTACGAGGGCTGGGCGGATCGTAGCGCCGGCTCTAAACTCGCGAAAGGCGGAGCGGGAGCCCCGGGATGATCGTCGAGGGCGCGTATACTGGCTTGCGGGTGCTCGATTTGGGCCAGGGGATCGCGGCGCCCTATTGCGGCATGCTGCTGGCGTTGCACGGTGCCGACGTGATCAAGATCGAGCCGCTTGGCGGCGATTGGTCGCGCGGCCTCGGCACCGCCTACGGCGAACACACCGCGATGTCGGCGCACTACAATCGCGGCAAGAAGAGCCTGGCGCTCGACCTGAAAGCATCGAAGGCACGTGACATCGCTGTCGAGTTGGCACACCGTGCCGATATTGTCATCGAAAACAATCGGCCGGGCGTCATCGACCGGCTCGGGCTTGGTTATGAGGCACTGGCGCGGGCCAACCCGCGCCTCCTCTACGTTTCGATCAGCGGGTTCGGGCAGGAAGGACCTTATGCGGCGCTGCCCTGTACGGACTCGGTGGCGCAAGCCTATTCGGGCATGGTCGCTCTCAACGCCGGTGATGACGGCTCGCCGCACCGGATCGGCACCACCATCATCGACACGCTGACTGGACTTTACGCCGCGCAGTCCCTCGGGGCCGCGCTCTACGCGCGCGAGCGGCGCGGGATCGGGAGACGCATCACCGTCAGTCTTGTCGAATGCGGTGCCGCGATCCTCGGCTACAAGCTGGCCGAGCACGTGCTGGAAAACGGCGCGCCGCGGGTGCTCAACGTGCCGACCGGCGCCTACCGTGCATCCGATGGCGGCTGGGTGATGATCGCGCTGATCCGCGAGGAGCAGTTTCCCCGCCTCGCCGGCGCGCTCGGCCATCCCGAACTGGCGCAGGACCCGCGATACGCCAGTTTTGTCACCCGCGCCGAGCATGCCGCGCCGCTCTTCGCGACGTTGCGCGCGGTGATCGCGACGGAAACGACCCAATCGTGCCTGCGCAAGTTGCGCGACGCCGATATCTCGCCGACAAGATCAACGGCTTCGACGATTGGCTCGGCGATCCGCATATCGCCGCGACCGGCGCCGCCGTGGCGGTCGAACCGGGTAACATGCCGAGCTTCAAGGTGCCGCGCACGCCGGGTATCTCGCCCGAGATCGATATGACGCTGGCTCCAGCGCCGCGCATCGGGGAGCATGGCGCGGCAATCCTCACCGAACTTGGCTTCGATGAGGTCGCCATCGCCCAACTGGTCACCGAATGCGCAGTGAGGCTGCCATGAGCGACGGCTTCGACCGCGCCCGGCACCGCTTTCCGGAAAGCAGGTTCTTCGAGGATCTCACGGTCGGCGACAGCTTCTACATCCCGAGCCGCACCGTCACCGACGCCAATTTCGCCGCGTTTCAGACCGTGTCGGGCGACAACCACCCGATCCATTACGATATCGAATATTGCCGTGAGCGCGGCCATCCGGGGCCGCTGGCGCACGGCTTTCAGGTGCTGTGCTTCACCGCGGCAGGCGCCGGCACGTTTGCGCATGTGATCGGCGGCTCGCTGATCGCGTTTATCGAGCAATCGTCGAAATTCCTCAAACCGGTCTATCCCGGCGACACGCTTTATCCCGGCCTCACCATTGCCGCCCTGACCCCGCAGCGCACCACCGGCGTCGTGACCGTGGCGGTGACCGTACACAACCAGAAGAACGAATTGGTCCTCAGCGGCGAGCAGAAGTACCTGCTGAGGAAACGCGCGACTTAGGCGGGAGGTTTGGCGCGGTCGAAGGGCCGGGCGATCTCATTCATCTCTGTCCTCCTCCGTCAGCGTTGGGCCGCGGCGAGGCGCGCCGCGCCGCGGCGGGCAAAGGCGATGGTCCAGGCCATCAGCGTGGTGAAAATGCCGATCCCGAACACCGGCGCGGCGAGCAGCGCGGCGTTCGGGGGAAGCAGCAAGACAGCCAGGGTCCAGAGCGCCGCCTTGGCGAGAAAGGCGAGTCCCCAGACCAGAGTCAGCACGCGCATCGCACGGCGAAATTCGGCGTTGCCAAGGCGTGCCGTCCACGCCGCCAGTTTTGCCGGGTCATCGCCGGCGGTGACCTGGCGGGCGAGAAAGAACATCAGCGGCGCCTGCCGTCCAAGGGTGGCGAGGCAAGCGACGCCGAAGATTACCGCCCCAGCCACGGGCTTCAGCAGCACAAAGCGGACGTCTTGCGTGATCAGCACAAGGGCGCCGCCACCGATCAGCGTCACGAGAACGACAAGACCGATGAAATCCACGCGATGGCGTCGCCGCCAGTTGACCAGCATCGACCCGGCCGGAAACAAGGCCGCCAGGGCAACGGCCGTCGGGCTCGATATTCCCAGCAAGCGGGTCAGCAGTTGAATCGCGATCCACGGCATCGCCATGTCGATCGCCACGTTGCGCAGCAGCCCCTTCGGGAATGCCGGGACAAAAATGCTGGGCGGCGCGGGGCTTCCGAGTTCGACGTCGGCAACCGACTTCATCATTCGGCGCTCCTAAATTAGCATCGTACCATGCAGTACCGAAATTATGGTACCGTTTGGTACCAGGTCAAGGGCCATTCGAGAGGGATGATGTGAACCGGTCCAATATCGCGCCCGACGAGCGCACCGAACCCGCTAAGTGCCAAGGCGATTCGCTGCGATCGCGGATCATCGGCGCCACCTTCCACGTGCTGATGGAGCGCGGCTACGCCGGCGCCAGCACGCGCGAGATCGCGCGCCGCGCCAAGGTGTCGAAGCGCGAGCTCTATGCCTTGTTCGACAGCAAGGAGGGCATCCTCGCGGCGATGATCGCCGGCCGCGCGGCGCGGATGCGCCAGCCGCTCGATCTGCCGGAAGTCGCCGATCGCGGAGCCTTGGCCGAGGTTCTGACCCGCTTTGGGACGAGTCTGCTGCGGGAAGGCGCAAACCCCGAGGTCATGGCGCTCACCCGACTCGCTGTCGCCGAAGCCGAGCGCGCGCCCGATCTGGCGCGCCGCCTCAATGACGATGGCCGTAGGCCGACCCGCGCCGCGCTCGTTGATTTTATCGCCCGCGCCGGCGCGCGGGGCCTGATCGGCGGCACCGACGCGGAGACGATGGCCGGGCAATTCCTGGCGCTGCTGTGGGGCGATCTGCAAATGGCGCTGCTGCTGCGTCTCGCCGACGCACCGGCGCCGGCCGAAATCGAGCGGCGCGCAAAGGCCGCGGTCGCGGCGCTCCTGTCGCTCTACCCGGAGCGGGTCAACCCCGCCCGATAATCTCGCCGAGAACCTCGCCGGCCCGCCGGCATTGCTCGCGACCGACATCCATATGCGTTACCACGCGCACCGTGTGGGCAGCCAGGGCCGAGATCAGCACGCCTTGCGCCTTCGCCTCGGCGACGACCGCCGCCGCGTCGGGCGCACCCTCCGTCATCTCCCAAATCACGATGTTGCTCTGCACCGTCGCGAGATCGAGGCGGATGCCGGGGAGCGCGGCGATCCGCTCGGCGATGGCCCGCGCATTGGCGTGGTCCTCGGTGAGCCGCGCGACATTGCGGTCGAGCGCATAGAGCCCGGCGGCGGCGAGGATGCCCGATTGCCGCATCGCCCCGCCGAACCGGCGGCGTGCCGTGACCGCTCGCGCGATCAAGGCTTTGCTGCCGGCAAGCACGCTGCCGACCGGGCAGCCGAGCCCCTTCGACAGCGCCACCGACACGAGATCGAACGGCCGCGCCAATTCGGCAAGGCCGAGCCCGCTCGCCGTTGCGGCGTTGAACAGGCGTGCTCCATCGAGATAGCACGCGATCGCGGCCTCGCGCGCGGCGGCGCAGATCGCGATCACGTCCGCCTGCGGAAAGACGATGCCGCCGCCCATATTGTGCGTGTTCTCGATCGCGACGAGGCCGGTCGGCGGCAGGACGATGTGTCCGCGCGGCTTCAGCGCGGCGCGGAACTCGGCGACGGTGAAGCTCCCGCCGTTGCCGACCGGGCTGAACTGCACACCCGAATTGGCCGCGGCGGCACCGGCCTCGTGCCACATCATATGCGCGTGCTGGCCGACGATCACGTCGTCGCCGGGACGGGTCAGGATTTTGACCGCGATCTGGTTCGCCATCGTGCCGCTCGGCACGAACAGCGCGGCCTCCTTGCCGAGAAAATCCGCAATCCGCTCCTGCAACAGATTGACCGAGGGGTCCTCGCCGTACTGGTCGTCTCCAACCGGCGCCGCAGCCATGGCTTGGCGCATCTCGGGCGACGGGCGGGTCACGGTGTCGGAGCGCAGATCGATCGGAGCGGCGGTCTCGGTCATCGGCGGGTTCCTGAAGAGGCACGGTCGGCAAGCTAATACCGGCCGATCGCGGGTTGCAATCGCCTGGCAGGCATGGTGTCATTTCCCATGAGTGTCTCACCGCGTGAGACGAGGAATAGGCGGTTATCGCGTTGCTGGCGCAGCCTCGCCTGCGCCAGTTTGCTTTTTGCCGCATTGCTTTCGAGCGCCAGGGCCGATACCGAAACCCGTTTCTTCCGGATTGGTACCGCGGCGATCGGCGGCAGCTTCTTCGAGATCGGCGGGGTCGTCGCCAGCGCGATTTCGAGCCCGGTCGAGGGCGCGCCATGTGCCGGCGGTGGCGATTGCGGGGTTCCGGGTCTGGTCGCGGTGGCACAGGCTACCCAGGGATCGGTGGAGAATTTGCGGCTTGTCAATAGCGGTCAAATCGAATCGGGCTTTGCCCAGGCCGATCTGGCCGTGCTGGCCTATGGTGGCGCCAGCCCGTTCGCTGAGGAAGGCCCGATGCGCCGGCTGTGCGTGATCGCGAGCCTCTTTCCCGAGGCGCTGCACATCGTCGTCCGCGTCGACAGCCCGATCCGCTCGGTCGGCGACCTCGCCGGAAAGACCGTCGCGGTCGGGGATCAGGGTTCCGGCACTTCGGCGAATGCAAAGGTGCTGCTCGCCGCCGCCGGCTTTGGCGAGGACGATGTCGTACGCAAGAACATGCGGCCCGCCCAGGCAATCGAGGAGATCAAGGCGGGCACGGTCGACGCGCTGATCCTCGCCGGTAGCTACCCCGTGCCGGCGATCCAGGAGTTGGCGGCGACGATCCCGGTCCGCCTAGTGCCGGTGACCGGCGCGGTGGCAGCGAAGCTCGAGGCGGCATATCCGCTCTATAGCGCGGCGGCGATCCCCGCCGGCACCTATCGCAATGTCGATACCGACACCCAAACGGTCGGGTTTTACGCGCTCTGGGTGGTGCGCGACGATGCGGATGAGGCGCTGGTCCACGACATTACGCGCGCGGCATGGAGCGACAGCGCGGCGCAGCTTTACGCCGGCCTCGATCCGATCGGTCGGCAGATCAAGCTGGCGAACGCGCTCAGGGGCCTGTCGCTGCCGCTGCACCCGGGCGCCGCGCGCTTCTACCGCGAGCAGGGACTCTCGCTTGAGGGGCTGCCCAGCGCCAATCCCGCCGAGGCGCCGACGCGATGAAAAGCCAGGGCTGGCGAGAGCGGCTGCGCGACTACTGGTCGCCGCAGGAGGTGGTCGACACATCGCCGCGCATCTCGGACGAGGTCAAATACACGACCTGTTACATGTGCGCCGGGCGCTGCGGCATCAAAGTCCACCTGAAAGACGGCGGCATCCGCTACATCGAGGGCAATCCGCGACACCCGGTCAATCAGGGCGTGATCTGCGGCAAGGGCGCCGCCGGGATCATGCACCAGCATTCGCCGGCGAAATTGCGCAAACCGCTGATGCGGGTCGGCGAGCGCGGCAGCGGCGAGTTCCGCGAGATCGAATGGGACGAGGCGATCACGACCGCGGTCGAATGGCTGGGGCGAATCCGCACCGACGACCCGAAGAAGCTCGCCTTCTTCACCGGGCGCGACCAATCGCAGTCGCTGACCGGCTTCTGGGCGACACAATTCGGCACGCCGAATTTCGCCGCGCATGGCGGGTTCTGCTCGGTCAACATGGCCGCGGCCGGCATGTACACGCTGGGCGGCAGCTTCTGGGAGTTCGGCGAGCCCGATTGGGAGCGCACCAGGCTCGTGCTGATGTTTGGGGTCGCCGAGGACCACGATTCGAACCCGATCAAGATCCAGATGTCGGCGCTCAGGAAGCGCGGCGGCAAATCGATCTCGATCAATCCGGTGCGCACCGGCTATTCGGCCATCGCCGACGACTGGATCGGGATCAGGCCCGGCACCGACGGTATCTTCGCGCTGTCCCTTGTCCATGAATTGCTGCGCGCCGATCGGGTCGATCTCGACTACCTCGCGCGCTACACCAATGCCGGCTGGCTGGTGATCCAGGCGCCCGGCTCGGCCGATGACGGCCTCTTCGCCCGCGGCGAAGCCGGCAACCCGCTGGTGCTCGACAAGGAGGGCGGGGTCGCGAGCGCACTCGAACCCGGTGTCGAGATGCGCATGGTCGGCGAGGCGGCCTTGCCCGACGGGCGCAAGGCGGTGCCGGTGTTCCAGCTGATCGCCGAGCGCTACCTCGACCCACAATACGCGCCGGAAGCCGTGGCCGCGATCTGCGGCATTTCCGCCGCGAAGATCAGGGCGCTCGCCGACGAGATCGGCCGCGTCGCGTTCGAGGAGGAAATCGAGCTGCCGGTGCCGTGGACCGACTGGGCCGGGCGGCGTCATGAAACGATGCGCGGGCGTCCGGTCGGGATGCATGCGATGCGCGGCATCTCGGCGCATTCCAACGGGTTTCAGACCTGCCGCGCCCTGCACCTGTTGCAATTGCTGCTGGGCACGATCGATGTGCCGGGCGGCTGGCGCTACAAGGCGCCGCACCCGAAGCCGTGCCCGCCGGGGCCGAAGCCGGCCGGCAAGCCCGGCCAGGTCGAGGCTGGCAAGCCGCTCGCGGGCGCACCGCTCGGCTATCCGATGGGGCCGGAGGATCTGATCCTCGATGGCGACGGCAATCCCCTGCGCATCGACAAGGCGTTTTCCTGGGAGGCGCCGCTCGCCAACCACGGCATGATGCACATGCTGATCAAGAACGCCTGGGCCGGCGACCCTTACAAGATCGACACCCTCTTCATGTACATGGCCAACATGGCGTGGAACTCGGCAATGAACACGACCGAGACGATGCGCATGCTGACCGACAAGGACCACAGCGGCGCGTACAAGATCCCGCGCATCATCTATTCGGACGCGTTCTATTCCGAGACGGTCGCCTACGCCGATCTGATCCTCCCTGACACGACCTATCTCGAGCGCTGGGATTGCATCTCGATCCTCGACCGGCCGATCGGCAAGGTCGATGGACCGGCCGACTCGATCCGCCAGCCGATCCTCACTCCCGATCGCGACGTGCGGCCGTTTCAGGACGTGCTGATCGAGATCGGCGCGAGGCTCGGCCTGCCGGCCTTTGTCACGCCCGATGGTGCGCCGCGCTACCCCACTGGCTACAAGGATTACCTGACCTATCACGAGCGGATGCCGGGCATCGGTCCGCTCGCCGGCTGGCGCGGTGCGGACGGGACCCAGCAGGGCAAGGGCGCTCCGAACCCCGATCAACTTCAGCGCTACATCGACAATGGCTGCTTCTGGAAATACGAACTGCCCGAGGAGCAGCACTATTACAAGCACGCAAACCGCGCCTATCTCGAAAACGCGGTGGCGCTGGGCCTGATCGGCAATGCCGATCCGATCGTGCTGCAGCTCTACGTCGAGCCGCTGCAGCGCTTCCGCCTCGCGGCGCAAGGTCACGGCGCGGTCACGCCGCCGGAGCGGCTCAAGGCGCGGATCGAGACCCATTTCGACCCGCTGCCGATCTGGTATCCGCCGTTCGAGGGCGCGCGGGTCGATACGGAGGCGTTTCCGCTCAATGCGATCACCCAGCGGCCGATGCCGATGTACCACTCCTGGGGCGGACAGAATGCGTGGCTGCGGCAGATTCATGGCGCCAACCGCCTGTTCATCAACCGGGCGACCGCGAACAGCCTTGGCCTCCAGGATGATGATTGGGTGTGGGTTTCGAGCCATGCCAGCCGCATCCGCGCGCAGCTCAAGCTGATGGACGGGGTCAATCCGAATACGGTGTGGACCTGGAACGCGATCGGCAAGCGCGCGGGCGCCTGGAATCTCGCGACTGATTCGCCCGAATTCAGCCGCGGGTTCCTTCTCAACCATCTGATCGCCGAGACCCTGCCGGCCAATGGCGCGGCGCCCGAGGGCAATGCCGACCCGATCACCGGGCAGGCGGCCTGGTACGATCTCCGGGTGCGGGTCGAGAAGGCGCCGGCGGCGGAGGTAGGCGAGAGCGCGCCGCATTTCGCCGTGCTCGGCCATCCGGCCTCGCTATCCGCGGCGCCGGACCTGCTGCTTTACGGCCTGCCGCGGCGATGACCGATCTCCCGGCACAATATCCCGGCGCCAGGAAGCTGGGCCTGGTGATCGACCTCGATGTCTGCGTCGGCTGCCATGCCTGCGCGACCGCGTGCAAGGAATGGAACAGCGGCGGCCACTCGGCGCCGCTGCCCGATTTCAACCCCTATGGCGCCGATGCCTGGGGGGTGTGGTTCAACCGCGTCCATTCCTTCGAGGAGGGCGACGGCGAGGGCGCGCGCACCGTGCATTTCCCGCGCTCTTGCCTGCATTGCGAGGAGCCGGCCTGTGTCACGGTGTGCCCGACCGGCGCGTCGTACAGGCGCGCTGAGGATGGGATCGTTCTGGTCAATGCCGATATCTGTATCGGCTGCAAGCTCTGTTCCTGGGCGTGCCCCTATGGCGCGCGCGAGTTCGACGAAGATGACGGGGTGATGAAGAAATGCACCTTGTGCATCGACCGCATCTACAACGACAACCTCGCCGAAAATGAGCGCGTGCCCGCCTGTGTCATGGTCTGCCCGACCAATGCGCGGCATTACGGCGATCTCGGCGACCCGAATTCGGCGGTGTCGGAAATGGTCGCGGAGCGCGGCGGCAAGGATTTGATGCCGGAATTGGGCTACCGGCCGGTCAACAAATACCTGCCGCCCCGGCCGGGGCGAAATGCGCCTGCCCCTGTCGCCGCGAGCGCTGCCGAACCGCCGCCCGCCGGCGACAACAAGCTCCTGCGCTGGGTTGACCGGCTGCTGTCGCGCTAGGCAATGACCGTGCGAAAATTTATTCGTCTCCCCCGCGAAAGCGGGGGGCCAGGAGCGAGCGGCGCAGCGGTGGCCCTGGATTCCCGTCTTCGCGGGAAAGACGATCAATAGAAGCGGATTAGATGCACCCCGCGCTCTCGATCGTGTTTTTCACCACGGCTTCCGGCGCCGGTTTCGGCCTGTTGACGCTGACCGGCATCGCGGCGCCTCTCGGCCTTGTGCCGCAGAACCCTGGCTTCGGCTTCGCCGCGCTGGCGACGGCGGTCATTCTCGCGGTCGTCGGCCTCCTCTCGTCGATGCTGCATCTCGGCCGGCCCGAGCGGGCGTGGCGCGCCTTCTCGCAGTGGAAGACCTCGTGGCTGTCGCGCGAGGGCGTGTTGTCGGTGCTGACCTTTATTCCGGCGGCGATCTTCGGGCTCGGCTGGCTGTTGTTCGGCCAGGCCGGCGGGTTGATCGGGCTGTGCGGCTTCCTGACAGCATTCCTGGCAATCTGCACTGTCTATTGCACCGGCATGATCTATGCGTCGCTAAAGCCGATCCGCCAATGGAACAATGGCTGGGTCGTGCCGAATTATCTCGCGCTCGGCTTGATGAGCGGCCTTCTCCTGCTCGACTTCATTGCGCGGTTCTGGACGCGCCCGCTCGCGATCCCGCTCGCTACCTTGATCGCCGTCGCCAGCGCGTGGTGGTTCAAGGAGCGCTATTGGCGGTTTATCGACACCGCGTTGGCGCCGAGCACGGTGGCGAGCGCGACGGGGCTCGGCCAGCGCGGCAAGGTGCGCATGCTCGAGCCGCCCAATACCGAAGAGAATTATCTCCTCAAGGAGATGGGTTTTCGCATTGCCCGCAAGCACCGGCTGCGGCTGCGCCTGATCGCCCGGATTGCGGCGTTCTTCATCCCACTGCTGGCGACGTTGGTGGCGTTTCTGGGGATCGCGTCGCTCCTCGCTTCTCTCGTCGCGGTGCTGAGCGCGGCGCTCGGCCTTATCGTCGAGCGCTGGCTGTTCTTCGCCGAGGCAAAGCACACGGTGATGCTCTATTACGGCGCCGAAACCGTCTGACCCACACGATGGATCGGGTGCGTCGGGCCATAAAGATCGTCTCGATCAATTTATTGATTTTAATTGCACTTCTCGTTCCCACCGAGCTGATTTTCGGCGATTGGCTGTCGGGCGACTCGGCGATCAGTACGCTCAACGTGCGGCCGAACACGGTCGACGTGCGGGAGAGCCCGCTCTATCCGCCGGGAAACACGATCACCTTCAGCCGCGACAAATACGGGTTTCGCGCGGGCCGGGTCGCGGCCTCCGAAATCGATGTCCTGGTGATCGGTGGCAGCACGACCGCCGAGCGCATGGTCGACGACGCCGATCTTTGGACGGTCAGGCTGCAGCGCCTCCTCGCGGACCAAGACTGTCCGCTCAACATTGCGAACGCCGGGATTGACGGCTATTCGACGAGCGGCCATATCGCCAGCTTCGAGCAATGGTTCAACCGCATCCCCGGGTTGAAGCCGCGCTATATGCTCGTCTATGTCGGCATCAACGACTCGGTGCTTCCCGAGGGCGTCGAAAATCCGGCTGATCCGCAGAAGTTCAAGCCGGGATGGCGCCGGATTGGGCATTACATCGCGGCGCACAGCGCCCTGCGCCGCGCCTATGTGACACTGCGCGCCTGGTGGGTGGCACGACAGATGGGGTTGCTCCACGGCGAGGCGCCGGTTACCCCGGAAAACAAGTGGGAGCCGGTGGAACTGCCCGGCTTCGGCACCCTCGCGGCACCGCGGCAAGCCGCCTATCGCCGTCGTCTCGCGCGGCTGGACGGGCTCATCCGGGGGTTCGGCGCGGTGCCGATCTACATTACCCAAATGCGCGCCGACGCACGCGAGACGAACGGGAACGGGCATTGGCTGCAGGTGCGCGGCTCGTTGGGAGCCCTCAGCGCCGCTTTCCTGTTGGCGATCAACGAGACGACCTTGGATTTCTGCCGCGACAGCGGCGAGATCTGCATCGACCTCGCCAACAAGCTCCATTTCGTGCCGGGCGATTTCTACGACGGCGTCCACAACACGCTGGCTGGCTCGCATCGTATCGCCGACTTCCTTGCCAGCGAGCTTGCGCCGATCCTCTGCCGCGCATAGCCAGGCCAATAAACCGGCCGCTGCGCACTCAATCGGGATCGAAGACGTTGCGGTAATCGAGCTTCAGCTCCGGGTTCTGGCGCTCCTTGCGCAGGAAGCAATTCCCCACCACCAGCACCTCGATCTCGGTGCCCATCAGGCATTTGAAGGCGTCCTCGGGGGTGCAGGCGATCGGCTCGCCGCGCACGTTGAAGCTGGTATTGACCAGCACTGGACACCCGGTCCTCGCCTTGAACGCCGAGATCAGCGCGTGGTAGCGCGGGTTGGTCTCGCGGTGCACGGTCTGCAACCGCGCCGAGTAGTCGACATGCGTCACCGCCGGAATTTCCGAACGCACGCCATTGACCTTGTCGGTCCCGGCGAGCGCCGCGTCCGCGCCGCTCAAACTCCGGCGGCGCTTCTCGGCGACATCGGCGACGACCAGCATGTAAGGGCTGTCGCCATCGTGGTCGAACCAGTCGGCGACATCCTCGCGCAGGACCGACGGGGCGAACGGTCGGAAGCTCTCGCGGTATTTGACCCGCAGATTGAGCGTCTTCTGCATCGTCGGGCTGCGCGGGTCGCCGAGGATCGAGCGGTTGCCGAGCGCGCGCGGCCCGAACTCCATGCGACCCTGATACCAGCCGACCGCCTTGTCGGTGGTGAGCGCGTCGACCGTGGCGCCGATCAACGCCTCGTCGTCCAGCACCTCGAATACCGCGCCGCAGGCGGCGAGCCGGCGCTCGATCTCGTCCTGCGCGAAACCGGGGCCGAGATAGCAGCCCTGCATCGCATCCAGCGTGTTGAACGGCAGGCGCGGCTGGCCGAGATAGAGATGATAGGCCGCGAGCGCGGCCCCCAGCGCGCCGCCGGCATCACCCGCCGCCGGCTGCACCCAAACCTCGTCAAACTTGCCGTCGCGCACGATCTTGCCATTGGCGACGCAGTTGAGCGCGACCCCGCCGGCGAGGCAGAGGTTCTTCGCCCCGGTATCCGCGGCGATCGCGCGGGTGAGGCGCAGTACGATGTCGTCGGTCACCGCCTGGATCGACGCGGCGAGGTCCATGTCGCGCTGGGTGAGCGGATCGTTCTCACCCCGCGGCTCGCCGCCGAACAGCGCATGAAAGCGCGGGCTGGTCATGCTCAACCCGGCGCAATAGTTGAAATAACTTTGGTCGAGCCGGAAACTGCCGTCCGGCTTCACATCGATCAGATGGTCGAGGATTTTCTGGGCGTAGCGAGGCTCGCCATAAGGCGCGAGCCCCATCATCTTGTATTCGCCCGAGTTGACCCGGAACCCGGTATAGGCGGTGAATGCCGCGTAAAGAAGCCCCAATGAATGCGGGAAATGGATTTCCTTGACCATCTCGAGCGCATTGCCGTGGCCGAGCGCCAATGAGGTCGTCGCCCATTCGCCGACCCCGTCCATCGTCAGCACCGCCGCGTCCTCGAATGGCGAGGCGAAAAAGGCCGACGCCGCATGGCTCTGGTGGTGCTCACCGAACAGCAGCCGCTTGTCCCAATCGTAATCCGGCGCGAAGCGCTCCAGCTCCTGGCGCAGCAACCGCTTCTGGAACAGCTTCTCTTTGAGCCAGATCGGCAGCGCCATGCGGAACGACGTGAAACCTTTTGGCGCGAGGGCGAGATAGGTTTCGAGCAGGCGCTCGAATTTGAGAAATGGCTTGTCGTAGAAGACGACGTGCTCGACCTCGCCGAGCCCGATCTCGGCTTCGTCGAGGCAGTATTGGATCGCGCTGCGCGGAAACCCGGCATCGTTCTTCTTGCGGGTGAAACGTTCCTCCTGCGCGGCCGCGACGATGCGGCCCTCGGTCACCAAGGCCGCCGCGCTGTCGTGGTAAAAGGCTGAAATGCCAAGGACGTACAAGGCGTTTCCTAGAACAAGGTGTAAAGAAACGGCGCGATCACCGACCCCTTGCTCAATACCACCAGCCCGCCAAACACCGCCATCATCAAGATGACCGGAAAGAGCCAGAATTTCTTGCGCACCCGCATAAACGCCCACAACTCAAGCACGAACGCCATGACCCACCGTCAGAACTGGTTGCGCATCGTTTCGGGAGGCGGGCCGGGCGGCTCGCGCTCGATCCAATAGCTTGCCGCTTCGGGTTCGCGCCGCAGCCGCAGCGGGTCCTTGCCGAACAGCCGCATCAACGCGCCGATCGGCACGATCGTCGAGAAGAACAACAGCGCCATCACGATCGGGTTGACGACATTGTAGAGCACGATCCCCAGCAGCAGCCATAGCCGGTTGAGCGGCCACAGCGCGGCGGGCCAAACCAGCGCGAAGAACGCAAAGGCAAACCCGGCGGCGAGCCACCACGCCCAATGCTCGTGACCGAGGACGAGGCGGATGGTGCCGATGATCCCAACGACCGCGCCGATCGTCAGCCCGAAGCGGCGATCCGACGGCCCTTCGATCTCCTCGTCACGGTGCAAATCCTCGTGCAGCGCACCGCCGGGCGGCAGCGCGGGGCGGTCTTCTTCTGTCATGCGCGCTAGACTAGCACCGATTAAGGCGCGGGCGCAGCGAGCGCGTCGGCGACGATTGCCTGCGCGTCGGCGATAATGCGGCCCAGCACATCGGGTCCGCGAAAGCTTTCGGCGTAGACCTTGTAGACATCCTCGGTGCCCGATGGCCGGGCGGCGAACCAGCCGGTCTCGCTGACAACCTTGAGACCGCCGATCGCCGCGCCGTTGCCCGGTGCTTGGGTCAGCACCTCGCGGATTTTTTCGCCGGCGAGATCGGAGAGCTTCACCTGATCCGGGGAAAGCCGCGACAGCGCCCGCTTTTGCTCCGGCGTCGCCGGCGCATCGATGCGCTGATAGGCGGGCTCGCCGAGCTCCTGCGTCAGCTCGCGATAGACCTCGCCCGGGTCGCGCCCGAGCCGCGCGGCGATCTCCGCCGCCAGCAGCGCCGGCGCCATGCCGTCCTTGTCGGTTGTCCACGCTCCGCCACGGCGGCGAACAAACGACGCGCCGGCGCTCTCCTCGCCGCCGAAGCCGAGCGCACCGGTGAGCAGCCCGTCGACAAACCATTTGAACCCGACCGGCACCTCGTAGACCGAGCGCCCGAGTTTCGCGGCGACCCGGTCGAGCATCGTGCTGGTCACGACGGTCTTGCCGATTGCCGCATGCTTCGGCCATTCCGGACGATGCTGGAAAAGGTAAGAGACGGCGACCGAGAGATAATGGTTGGGGGGCATGAGGCCGGCGCTGCGCGTGACGATGCCGTGCCGGTCGTAATCGGTGTCGCAGGCGACCGCGACCTCGTAGCGGTCCTTCAGCGCCAGCAGCCGCTGCATCGCATAGGGCGATGACGGATCCATGCGGATCTGCCCGTCCCAGTCGGCGGTCATAAAGCCGAAGGTCGGGTCGACCGTGTCATCGACCACATCGAGGTTGATCCCGTAATGCTCGGCGATCCGCGGCCAGTAATGGACGCCGGCGCCGCCTAGCGGATCGACCCCGATTTTCAGCCCGCTGTCGCGGATCGCCGCCATGTCGATCACCGCGGCGAGATCGCCGACATAGGCGGCGATGTAGTCGTGCCGGTGGGTCGTGTTGGCGCGCAGCGCCCGCTCGACCGGAATGCGATTGACGCCGCCCAATCCGGCTTCGATCAGCGCGTTGGCCCTCGCCTGGATCGCGCCGGTCGCATCGGTGTCGGCGGGTCCGCCATGCGGCGGGTTGTACTTGAAGCCGCCGTCGCGCGGCGGGTTGTGCGACGGGGTGATGACGATGCCGTCGGCCTTTCCGTCGTTGCGCCCGCGATTATAGGTGAGGATCGCATGCGACACCGCCGGGGTCGGCGTGAACTCGTCGCCCGCGGCGATCATCACGGTGACGCCGTTGGCGGCGAGCACCTCGAGGGCGCTCGCCGAGGCCGGCGCCGACAGCGCGTGCGTGTCGATGCCGAGATACAAGGGGCCGGTGATCCCCTGCTGCGCGCGGTATTCGCAGATCGCCTGGCTGATCGCGAGAATGTGGCTTTCGTTGAACGCGCGGTCGAACGACGAGCCGCGATGCCCCGACGTGCCGAACGCGACGCGCTGAGCCGGCACCGACATATCCGGCTTGTCGCTGTAGTAGGCCGCGATCAGACGCGGTATATCGACCAGCATCGATTTGTCGAGCCGCTTTCCGGCGTTTGGATCGACGCTCATCGTTGGCTCGTTTCCTGTTGTCGCTGCGTTTCCGATAATACGCCATGTGCCGAGCGGATGTTCCGTCTGCTATTCTGAAATCCGTTTTTCGGCAGGATGCCCATGGAAGAAATCGCCCTCATGGTCAACGGCGGCATGGTGCGGGTCAACGCCGACCCCGATACGCCGCTGCTCGACGTGCTGCGCAACCATCTTGGCCTGGTCGGCAGCAAATTCGGCTGCGGCCTCGAGCAGTGCGGCAGCTGCATGGTGTTGGTCGACGGCAGCCCGGAGAAATCCTGCGGCAAGGCGGTCTCGACCGTCGCCGGGAAAGACATCCTAACGATTGAAGGGCTGGGCACGCCCGAGCAGCCGCATCCGCTGCAGACCGCGTTTCTCGACGAGCAGGCAGGGCAATGCGGCTACTGCCTGCCGGGTATCCTTGTTTCGGCCAAGGCGCTGCTCGACCGCAACAAGACGCCGTCGCGCGCCGAGATCGCCGCGGCGCTCGACGACAATATCTGTCGCTGCGGCAGCCATCTGCGCATCCTGCGTGCGGTCGAGCGCGCCGCCGCGGCGATGCGCGCTGGAGCCGAGCGATGAGCGCGGCCAAGCTTCCGGCGCTCTTGGAGCAGAACCCGCGCCTCGACCAATGGGTCGGCTTTCCGGCGCCGGGCCGGGTCCGCGTCTCGACCGGAAGGGTCGAGATCGGCCAGGGCGTCTTGACCGCGATGCTGCAGATCGCCGCCGACGAGCTCGATGTCTCACCCGAGCGCATCGACCTCGAAACCGGTGACACCGAGCTGACCCCGAACGAGGGCTACACCGCGGGCAGCCAGTCGATCCAGTTCGGCGGCGTCGCACTGCGCCTCGCGCTGGCCGAGGTGCGCTCGCTGTTCCTCGACCACGCCGCCGCGGAGAGCGGCCGGAAACGCGCCGAACTGGCGGTCCGCGATGGCGCGATCCTGTCGGGCGGCCGCCCGACCGGCCAGGATTACTGGTCGCTCGCCCCCGCGATCGACCTCAGCCGGCACGCGACCGCCGGGGCTCCGGTCAAGACCGACTTCGCTGTCGTCGGCCGCAATGCGCGGCGCGTCGACCTCGCCGCGAAAGTGTTCGGCCAGGCCGCCTTCATCCACGACATGCAGGTCGACGGCATGGTGCACGCCCGCGTGGTGCGCCAGCCGCAGCGAAGCGCGACGATCGCCACGGTCGACGAGGCGGCGATCCGCCGCGCGGCGAAGGGCGAGATCGACATCGTCCGCGATGGCAATTTCCTCGCCATTCTCGGCGCCGACGAGACCGTGGTCGAGGCCGCCGCCGCGGTCGCGCCCGGCCATGTGACCTGGGATGGGCTCGAACCGCTCAGCCCGTTTCAGGAAGAGGCGCGCTGGCTGTTGCAGCGGCCGACGATCGACCAGTCGCTCGGCGCGCCGCCGACCGCCCCGGCGCCGAGCGCGCAGCGCTATGAGGCGACCTATACGCGGATGCACATCGCCCATGCCTCGATCGGCCCGTCCTGCGGGCTCGCGGTCTATCGCGACGGCAAATTGCAGGTGTGGACGCACTCGCAGGGGGTCTTCCCGCTGCGCGCGGCCTTGGCGCGGACATTGGAGCTCGATGCCGCGTCGATCGTCGTCAAGCACGCGCAGGGGCCCGGCTGCTACGGTCACAACGGCGCCGACGACGCGGCGGCCGATGCTGCGGTAATCGCGATGCGTCGCCCGGGGGTGCCGGTCCGGGTACGCTGGCGCCGCGACGAGGAGTTCGGTTTCGAGCCGGTCAGCCCGGCGATGGTGGTGATGGTGCAGGCGTCGCTCGACGCGACCGGTCGTCCGGGCGACTGGACCACCGAGATCTGGAGCGGCAAGCACGGCAACCGCCCCGGCGGCGGCGGCAATCTGCTCGCCGCCGAGGCGCTGCCGAACCCGCCGCCGGCGCCGCCGGCGGTCGAGGCGGTCGGCCCGCCGGGTGCCGGCACCCGCAACGGCGAGCCGCTTTACGCGTTTCCGGCAAAGCGCATCGTCCACCATCTCGTCACCGAGACGCCGGTTCGCACCTCGTCGCTGCGCGGGCTCGGCGCGACGGCCAATGTCTTCGCGATCGAATCGGCGATCGACGAACTGGCCGAGCGGGCCAGTGCGGACCCGGTCGAATACCGGCTGTCGATCCTCACCGACAAGCGGGCGAGGGCGGTGATCGAGAAGGTTGCGCGGATGGCGGGTTGGCAGCCCGGCCTCGCATCCGGCACCGGGCGAGGCCGCGGCATCGGCTTTGCCCGCTACAAGAACATGGCCGCCTACGCCGCGATCGTCGCCGAGGTCGAGGTCGACGAGAGTGTGCGCCTGACCCGCGTATGGTGCGCCGCCGACGGCGGCCTGATCATCAACCCGGACGGCGCGATCAACCAGCTTGAAGGCGGCATCATCCAGGGCGCCAGCTGGGCACTGAAGGAAGGCGTGCGGCTCGACAGCGCCGGGATCAGCTCACGTGACTGGGAGACCTACCCGGTGCTGCGCTTCAGGGAGGTGCCGGAGGTCACGGTCGAGCTCATCAACCAGGCGCCCGAACTGCCGCCGCTGGGCGTCGGCGAGGCCACCGGCGGGCCGACCGTCGCGGCGATCGGCAACGCCGTGGCGCACGCATTGGGCGCGCGGCTGCGTGATTTGCCGCTGACCCGCGAGCGGGTGATGGCGGCGCTGCTGCAGGGCTGACGAGAGCGGACAACGGGGCTACGATCAGGCAACGCCCGATAGGAGGAAACCATGCCGGATTTGACGATCCGCAAGTTGCACCCGGTGATCGGCGCCGAAGTCACCGGCATCAACCTCGCCGACCCGGTAGACGACCCGACGCGCGAGGCGCTGTCGCAGGCCTTGTCCGAGCATCTGGCGCTCGTCTTCCCGGGCCAGGATTTGACCCCGGAAGGTTACCTCAATGCCGGCGCCGCCTTTGGTCCCGTGATGCGCCAGCATTACTCGCAAAACCACATGCCGGGCCACGAGCTGATCGGCCTAAGCAGCGATTCTCAGGTAGGTACACGGTAACCGTTGGCGCTCGATGTTCATTTCAGTGACGGCGTTATGAACGGCACGGTCGAGATGATCGGTGTCGGTGAAGGTCTGATGAGCCA
>Ga0181530_10000335_pt1 | contig 60239 bp, 52 predicted proteins | sample PEATcosm2014_Bin_42_FD_119769 | JGI IMG/M metagenome (GOLD analysis project Ga0181530, IMG submission 119769) | Peatland microbial communities from MTU Mesocosm Facility, Houghton, MI, USA - PEATcosm2014_Bin10_60_metaG | ecosystem: Environmental > Terrestrial > Soil > Wetlands > Peat | place...
ACCCTCAGATCCGGCGCCTCGGCTGTCACTTCCCCGATGGCGTCGACGTGACCCTGCACGATGTGCCCGCCGAGGCGGTCGCCCACCCGTACCGGCCGCTCGAGGTTCACCGGGTCACCGGGCATGAGCAGGCCGAAGGTCGTCCGGCTCAAGGTCTCGCCGGTGACTTGCGCCTCCCAGATCCCCCCGCCGCAGGTCACGACTGTCGTGCAGCAGCCGTTCACCGCGATGGAGTCGCCTACCTCGGCGCCCTCCAGCACGAGCGACGCCCTGATCCGGTAGCGATCGCCGTCGTGGCCGACGTAGGTGCCCATCTCCTCGACAAGTCCCGTGAACACGCTCGCCGAGCGTACCAACCCGGGTGCTCCGGCGTCATTGCCGCGCGAGCAGTATGCAACCGACCGTGACACCGAAGGTGAGGACTACGACGCGCAAGAGGACCGGGCTCAGCCGGCGGGCAAAGCCGCCGCCCAGCCGACCGCCGGCAAGGCTGGCCACGGCCATGACGGCGACCGCAGTCCACGCGACGCGACCGAAGGCGCTGTAGGCGACGAGCGCCACGGAGTTGATGACGACCGAGAGGACCTGCTTCAGTCCGTTCAGCCTCTGCAGGCTGTCAGGGATGGCCAACCCGAGGATCGCCAGGAGCACGATGCCGAGCCCCGCCCCAAAGTAGGCGCCGTAGACGGCGGCAAGCAGGACCGCGAAGTGAAGACCGAACGAACGGTGCTCCCTGGAGGGTGCCTGCCGCTTCGCGCTCACGCGGATGGCGACCGGTTGCAGGGCGAACAGGGCACACGCGAGGAGGATGAGAAAGGGCACGGCTCGCTTGAAGACGCTGGCGGGCGTCGTGAGCAACAACACCGACCCGGCGACGCCACCGACTGTGCAAGTCGTTGCCAGGATGGCGGCCCGGGCTCGCTGGCCCGTAAGCTCCCGGCGATACGCGGCCGAACTGCCCACGTAACCGGGCCAGAGTGCGACCGTGTTCGTCATGTTCGCCGTCACACCCGGATAGCCCACCGCCAACAGAGCGGGGAAGGAGATGAGCGAGCCGCCCCCGGCGACGCTGTTCACCGCGCCCCCGAGGAAGCCGGCGATGCCGAGGACGATTCCCTGCTCGGGATTCAATCCGTTACCGCACTCGGCCAATGCTCGTCGCGGACCTCGGCGAGGTACGCGGCGTGGTTGCGCCCGAGCTCTGCGATGCTGTCGCCTCCGAACTTGCGGAGCGCTTCGGACGCGAGCACAAGAGCCAGCATCGTCTCTGCCACCACGCCCATGGCGGGCACCGCGGTGACGTCGGTGCGCTCCTTGAACGAGACGGTCTCCTCCTTGGTGAGGACGTCGACAGTCTTCAGAACCGGGCGGTTCAGCGTGGCGAGCGGCTTCATGGAGGCGCCGACGAGGAGAAGGCCCCCGGTGGACATTCCGCCCTCGATGCCACCGGCCAGGGAGGTCTCTCGCCTGTAGGCGCGTGACTCTGGGTCGAAGGAGATGGAGTCGTGGCCGACAGAGCCCCGGCGACGGGCGATATCGGAGCCTTCGCCTATCCACACGGCCTTCACCCCCTGGATGCTCATCAGCGCCTGAGCGATAAGGCCGTCGAGCTTGCGGTCCCAGTGCACGTGACTTCCCAGGCCCACGGGCACTCCGTAAGCCACGACCTCGACGGTGCCGCCGAGCGAATCGCCCTCTTTGGCCGCAGCCTTGATCTCGGTGATCATGGCCGCCTCGGCCGAGGGGTCGAAACACCGCACCGGCGACGCATCGACCGTCGGAAGATCGTCCGGCCGCGGGCGAAGCCCGGCCGACGCTTCGGCGCCCCCGATCTGCACGACGTGGCTCACGATCGCGACGCCGATCTGCGCCAGGAGGGCCTTGGCCAAGGCACCGGCTGCCACTCTCGCCGCCGTCTCACGGGCCGAAGCCCGCTCCAGCACGTCACGGGCATCGTCAAAGCCGTACTTCTGCATGCCGGCAAGGTCCGCGTGGCCGGGGCGCGGCTGTGTAAGCCGGCGCGAGGGATGCCCGGGCTCAGGGGACATCTCCTCCTGCCACTTGGGCCACTCGGCGTTCGCGATCTCGATGGCGACCGGTGATCCCAGAGTCCGTCCGTGACGAACCCCACCGACGATGGTGATCTCGTCGGTCTCGAAGCGCTGGCGTGGACCTCGCCCGAAGCCGAGCCTTCGCCGGGCCAGTTCGCCGGCGATCTCGTCCACGCTTATCGGCAGGCCGGCGGGAAGCCCCTCGATGACGGCGACAAGCCCACGCCCATGGGACTCTCCGGCGGTCAGAAGGCGCAGCACGAGCTCAGCCTACGCCGGGGGAGGTCCCGCCAAACCATTGCCGGGAGTCACTCCGCTTCGGCTTCAACAAAGCGGGTCTGTTCGATCACCCGGTTGTTCGCCGAGGTCGCGCTATGCCTCGCGAAGATCTGGCCGCTGGCCGCTGGCCGGGACCTGGCCGAGGTGCAGGGCCTGCCACCCGGCGCCCGGTGCCGCCCCGATCTCCGACCAGGACCCGGTTGGGAGCGCAACGCTGCCCGGGTCAAAGGCGGGCAGGAGCCGTCCGAGCAGCGCCCGGAGGACGGCGTCGTGAGTAACCAGCGCCACGCCGACCTGCCTACCGGCCGCGGCGCCAACACCCGCGACGGCGTCCAAGAAGGCCTTCTCGGCCCTCTCCTCGACACGCTGCCAGTCTTCGACACCCGGAGCGACGTCGATCGACCCGAAGCGCTCCTCGACCTCCGCGAGCGCGTGCCCGGCCCACTCGCCATAGAAACGGTCCCGCAGGCGGTCGTCTATCCCGAGCGGAGCCGTCGAGGCGCGGACCAACGGACGCGCCGTGTCGACCGCCCGCCGCAGCGGGCTCGACACGACGGCGCGCAGGGGTACGAGGCGAAACAATTCGCCGAGCGCAAGCGCCTCGGCTCGACCCGTCGCGCTGAGCGGGACGTCGAGCTGTCCCCGCAGAACACCGGCGGCATTGAGAGCCGTCTCACCGTGCCGCACCAGAAAGACATGGTCTGCCCCCACGTCCAGACACGGTAGACGGCCTCCGGCGACGTGACGACCATCAAGAGACGTCTTCGAAAGGGCCTGCACCGGGGCGGCTGGCCGCGGGGATCAGCCGCCGAGCCCGTAGGGAAGCCGCTCGGCCGCTTCTATCTCGATCAGCCGGTTGTACTTCGCCACGCGCTCGCCGCGGGCTGGCGCGCCGGTCTTGAGCTGCCCGGACCCGGAGCCGACGACAAGGTCGGCGATGAAGGTGTCCTCGGTCTCGCCCGAGCGGTGCGACACCATCTGCGTCCACCCGGCTTGCCGGCACACCGAGATCGCGGCGAGCGTCTCGGTCACGGTGCCGATCTGGTTGACCTTGATCAGCGCCGAGTTCGCCGCCCGGCGGGCGATCGCCTCGGCGATGATCTTCGGGTTCGTGACGAGGAGGTCGTCGCCCACGATCTGGAGGCGGTCACCGAGCTGCTCGGTGAGCTGTACCCAGCCTTCCCAGTCTCCCTCGGCCAGTCCGTCTTCCAGGCTCCACACCGGGAAGTCCTCGATGATCGCCGCGTAGCGGTCGATCATGTCGTTGCTCGACAGGGTCTCGCCGGCAACGTGGTAGCTGCCGCCGCGGAAGAATTCGCTCGCGGCCGGGTCGAGCGCGATCGCCACGCCTTCGCGGCCGGGGCGGTAGCCGGCCTGGTTGATCGCCGCGACGATCAGACGCAGCACCTCCTCGGGTTCGTCGATCTCCGGGGCGAAGCCCCCTTCGTCGCCCAGTCCCGTCGCGAAGCCCTTGCCGGCCAGCAGCTTGCGCAACGCCGTGTAGACCTCTGCACCCGCGCGCACGGCTTCCGCCATGGTCGGGGCGCCGATCGGGGCCACCATGAACTCTTGGAAGTCGAGCTTGTTCGGCGCGTGCACCCCTCCGTTCAGGACATTGAAGTGCGGCACGGGTAGCCGCGGCGTCACCCCTTCGGGGTTGAGCGAGCGCCAGAGCGGCACTCCGGCGGCGAGCGCGATCGCCCGGGCGGCGGCCATCGACACCCCGACGATGGCGTTTGCCCCGAGACGAGCCTTGTTCTCGGTGCCGTCGAGCTCGATCAGGGTGTGGTCCAACTCCGCGAGATCGGCGAAGGTCCGACCGCGCAACGCCTCGGCGATCTCACCGTTGACGGCCCCTACAGCTCCGAGAACGCCCTTGCCTCCGAAGCGGGCCGGGTCGCCGTCGCGCAACTCGACCGCTTCGCGTGAGCCCGTCGATGCGCCGGACGGTACGCCTGCGCGCGCACTGGTGCCGTCGCCGAGCGTCACCGTCACCGCCAGGGTCGGGTTTCCTCGGGAGTCAAGAATCTCGACGGCTTTCACACCTGAAGCAGTTACGCCCATCTTCGGCTCTCCTTCGATCTGGACCGGTCGCTCAGCGCGCGCGGCGACTTCGCGAGTGTCGCCTACGAGGGAAGGTATCGGCAAGCTGGGTCGTCGGCGAGTGGGTCCCCGGTGGCCGCGTACGCCCGAGCCCTGGACCCACCGCATTCGTCGGAGTACTCGCACCGCCCGCACCGCCCCGGGAACGCGGCGTTCCGGATCGCCTTCAGCACCGGGGCGTCGCGGTAGATACCGAGCACGCCGGTGCCACGCACCGATCCGAGCGGAAGAGGCATGAACCCGGCGGGGTACACCTGACCGTCGTGGGCCACGAAAACGATCCCCTTGCCGTCACGGGTGGAGGCCGTCGGCGCGAGAACCGGGGACGTCGGCGCGCCCATCAGCTCGCGAAGGCGGGCGCGCAGCTCCCCGTAGAGCGGTCCGAGCCCAAACTCGACCCGGGCGTCCCCGCTGGCATCGGTCCCCCGGGACCGCCAGTCACGGACCCGGCGGAAAAAGGGCGCCTCCACTGTCCGCACGGTCATCCCATACTGGGCGGCGTCGACAAGGAAGTGACAGACGTCCTCGTACTCGTCGTTCTCGATCTCGGCGATGTCGTGCCCGCGTCCCACACCGATGAGGAAGAAGACCTCCCAGGTCCTCACTCCGTGGCAAACCAAGAGCGCCGCCAGGTCCGCGAGCTCCGTGACGTTCTGCGCCATGACAGCCGTGTTGATCTGCACCGCGAGGCCGTGTTCTTGGAGGAGACCTATCGCGCGGATCGTCTCGTCGAAGTGGCCGGGGACCTGTCGGACCTGTTCGTGCGTCTCGGACACGGCTCCGTCCAGGCTGAGCGACGCGGTCCTCACCCCGTTGGCGTAAAGCATCGACACCGTGGTGGCGTTCAGGCTCGGGGAGACCGAGGGCGAGATGGCGACGGGCACGCCCGAAGCCTGGGCGTACGCGGTCAGGACGGCGAGGTCCGGCCGTTGCAGGCAATCGCCGCCGGTCAGGATCAGGACCGGGGCCGGGCGACCGGCCCCGGCGAGCTCGTCGATGATCGCTTTGCCCTCTGCGGTGGTGAGCTCGTCCGGTGCGGGCTCGCGCTGCGCGACGGCCCGGCAGTGCACGCACGCGAGCGGGCAGGCCTTGGTCGTCTCCCAGAAGACCAGGCGGGGCACGCGATCGAAGGACGTCGCTCGGTGCGCGCGGCCTTCCGCGAGTGCTCCCGGGATGGCCGTTCGGTCCGTCATCACTCCAAGTGTGGCATCGGGAGGCTCCCCGTGGGGCGGTTGCGGCTCTCCGCTGTCGTGCGGTCCGCGCGGGCAAGACCGGAGTACCCACTAATCGCTCGCCTGCGAAATACCGGAGAATCGGGCGCACGAACTGTCGTTTTGGCGGCGGCCAAGGCGTGCTCACCGCGACAGAGATGTTTGCGCTAGCGGCGTTCGTGGAGGGCCGCCACGCTCAGGCGTTCCCGAGCTTCGGCTCAGAACACGCCGGGGCCCCGGTGGTGGCGTTCCGCCACATAGGCGACGCCGAGATCCGCCCGGACTCGCCGCTCGCGGCGCCTGACGCGGTGGTCGTGCAGGATGCGACGCCTCTGCACCACGTCAACCTTTCCGCCGGCCTCGGCGCAAACGACTATCGCCTCATCAACACGACTCACAGTCTCGACGAGCTGGCCCGCGGCGAGCTCTCCGGAGGGATGCGCCGGACCGTCTGGCGATCGTCCCCGCCACCCAGCTCGCGTTGGAGAACCTCGGCCGGCCTGGCCTGATGCCGGGCTTCTCGGCGGCTTGGCAGCGCTGCGCGGCGTGGTGTCTCTCGACGCCGTCGTGGACGCGATCAGGCAACGTTTCACCGGACCGCTCGCAGATGGCGACGCGGCGACGGCCGTCACGATCGTCGCCGAACAGCAAGAGGAGGTGGCGAATCGTGCTGCGCCAGCTTGATGGTCCCCGAGCCGTCGCCCTGGCCCTGCGACCATCGTCATGGAGCCGGAACTGGCCTGAACAAGCGCCGCCGCGGCAGCGTCACCGCCGTCGGGTCAAAAGGCAGCATTGCTTGTACTTCCGGCCGCTCCCACACGGGCATGGCTCGTTGCGCCCGGTCGTGCGCCATCGCAACCGATCCTCGTGCTCGGCGGCTTCGAGCTCCGCGCTGATCTCGAAGATCGGCCGGCCGTTGCGGGCGAGGGCTGCCATCCGCCTGAGATAGGGCAGGACGTGGCCGTAGAAGCGGCGGTACCCGGCACAGAGGTAGTTGAGACCTGCCTCGCCGGTGGCCGTGATGGCAAAGCGGTCCTTCGGACAGCCCCCGTTGCACAAGAAGCCCACCGGGCACTCCCGACAACACGCTGGCAGGGAGTCGTGCTTCGCCTCGCCGAAGGCGATCTGCGCGGGCGAGTCGACGAGTGCCGCGAGCCCGTCGGCCGTCACCTCTCCGAGGCGGTGAGCGGGATCGACATAGTGGTCGCAGGAGTAGACGCTCCCGTCGTGCTCCAGGGCGAGAACCCGTCCGCACGTCCGCGACATCACGCAGAGGTTGGCCGGCTTGCCCGTGACGACGAGGAAGCACTCGAGGAAGTTCTGCACGCCCATGTGCTCGATGTCGTGGCGGACCCACTCGTCGAAGATCGTGCAGAGGAATGCCCCCAGCGCCGCGGGCGTCACCGAGCGTTCCGACACACCGCCCGGTGCTTTCTCGACAACCGGGAGGAATTGCAGCCACTGCACCTTCCGGTCGACGAAGAACCTGTAGACCTCCGTCGGGTGCGCGGCGGTGAACGCGTTCAGCGTGCAGAGCACATCCGGCTCGAGGCCCGCGGCGCGCAGCAGGCCAAGTCCCCGCATCGCCCGAGCGTGGGTCGGCCGCCCCCGCCGGTCGGGACGAGAAGAATCGTGCAGGCGCGCCGGACCGTCGAGGCTGAGCCCCACGGCGAAGTGGTTTTCGGCGAGGAAGCTGCACCAGCGCGCGTCAAGCAGCGTCCCGTTCGTCTGCATGTTGTTGAGGCAGCGCCACCCTGGCGGCAGGTACCGATCCTGGAGCTCGACTACCCGGCGGTAGAACGCGATCCCCGCCAGGGTCGGCTCACCGCCGTGCCAGCCGAAGTGCACGAGCGGCCCGGGGCTCGAAGCGATGAACGAGGAGATGTACGACTCGAGCACCTCCGGGCTCATCCGGAAGGGCTCCCCAGGGGGGAACAGCGCCGTCTTTCCCAGGTAGTAGCAGTATCCGCAGTCGAGATTGCAGAGCGGCCCAATTGGTTTGGACATGACGACGAACGGCCCGGTGCCGCTCATCGGCCTGCAGCCGATCTGTCACAGACCGCCGGGCCCGCAGCGCCCATCCGCCTCACGCTCTCAAGATTGGATCGATACCGTCGACATATAATAATGTCGGCACATTAGCGAGGGACAGGTCGTTCGGCCAACGACGTGACCGGTGCGACATGGCTCCGGCGGCTGGGCGGTTCGGGAAAGAGGCGTAAGGCGATGAGCGACGTGGCGGGCGCCAGAGGCGAGACGGATGCGCCCAACGTGCTGGCTGCCCGGTTGCGATTCTCGATGGTCCGCCTCTCGCGACAGCTTCGTCGGGTGGACCCGTCCGAGCTCACGATCGCCCAGTTCTCCGCCCTCGCCACGGTGGTCCGCAACGGCCCGCTCGGTGTCGGCCATCTCGCCGAGATCGAAGGCCTGCCTTCCCCGGCCGCGACGCGCCTTGCCGACAAACTGGAACTTGCGGGTCTCATCGCCCGACGGATGAACCCCGCCGACCGCAGGGGCGTGCAGCTCGTGGCCACGCCCGCAGGCACGGAACTTCTCGAACGGCGCGCCCGCATCGGCAACGCCTGGCTTGCCGAGCACGTAAGTGCCCTCTGCCAACCGGACCGCGCGGCGCTCGAACGCGCTGTGATCCTGCTCGAGTCGTTCGCGACCGAGCGCCCGGGGGAGACACCGGAGGTGACGGCGAGTCACCACAAACCAGAGGAGAAGCGAACGTGAGCCTGTTGGCACCGACTCAGTCGACGACCGTGGGGCCCCGCTACAAGTGGGTGGTCCTTTCCAACACCACGATCGGCATGCTGCTTGCGACCTTGAACGGGACGAGCCTCATCATCGCCCTGCCGGTCATCTTCCGGGGCATCCGCCTGAACCCGTTGCAGGCGGCCAGCTTCCCGTACCTGCTCTGGATCATGATGGGCTACAGCCTGGTGTCGGCCGCGGTCGTCGTGACCGTGGGGCGTATCGGCGACATGTTCGGCCGCGTCAGGATGTACAACCTCGGCTTCGCCTGGTTCACCGTCTCGGCGATCCTCTTGTCGGCGGTCTGGAGCACAGGCACGAACGGCGCGCTGGAGCTCGTCATCCTGCGGATGGTCCAAGCCGTGGGCGGAGCGCTCCTGATGGCGAACTCGGCGGCGATCATCACCGACGCCTTCCCCGCCGAGCAGCTCGGTTTCGCGCTCGGGATGAACATGGTCGTGGGGATCGTCGGCTCGTTCCTGGGCATTCTCGTCGGTGGGCTCCTCTCCCAGGTCGGATGGCGTTGGGTCTTCCTCGCGAACGTGCCGATCGGCGCTTTCGGCACGGTCTGGGCCTTCCTCAAGCTGAAGGAGATCGGCATCCGTATCAAGGCGAAGATCGACTGGCTCGGGAACCTCTCCTTCGCGGCGGGCCTCGTCATGGTCCTCACTGGCGTCACCTACGGCATCAAGCCCTACGGCCACTCCCTCACCGGATGGGGGAATCCCTTCGTGCTGGAGATGATCTTCGGCGGTCTCGCGCTCCTCATCTTGTTCAATTTCATCGAGACGAGGGTGGCCGAGCCCATGTTCCGCCTGTCGCTCTTCCGCATCCGGGCCTTCACCGCCGGTAACGCGGCAAACTTCCTGGGCGGCGTCGGCCGAGGCGGTCTCCAGTTCATGTTGATGATCTGGTTCCAGGGCATCTGGCTCCCACAGCACGGATACAGCTTTTCCCGTACGCCGTTGTGGGCAGGGATCTACATGCTCCCGTTCATGCTCGGCTTCGTGGTCGCCGGGCCCATATCCGGCAAGCTCTCGGACCGCTACGGGGCCCGCCTCTTCGCGACTTCCGGGATGCTCCTCACAGCCGCCATGTACGCCGTGATGATGACCTTCCCGGCGAACTTCTCGTACACGCCCTTCGCGATCGTGATGTTCGTCTCGGGGATCGGCGGCGGCCTGTTCGCCTCGCCGAACACGGCGTCGATCATGAACTCGGTCCCGGCCCGCTACCGCGGGGCGGCTTCGGGCATGCGCGTGACCTTCGCCCAGACAGGCCTCCCGCTCTCGATGGGGCTCTTTTTCACGTTGCTCGTATTCGGGCTGAACGACAAGGTGCCCTCGGCGATGTTCCACGGCCTTCTCGCGCACGGCGTCCCCCTGGCGACCGCCACCCAGCTCTCGCATCTGCCGCCGCTCGGTTACATCTTCGCCGCCTTCCTGGGCTACAACCCGCTCAAGAGCCTGCTCGGCCCGGCAGTGCTCAACCACCTCCCCCCCGGCCAGGCGGCCGCCATCACGGGCCGGTCCTTCTTCCCCCATCTCATCGGCCCGTCGTTCAAGGACGCGCTCGTGCTTATACTCAGCTTCGCGGTGGTCATGTGCGTGATCGCCGCCATCGCCTCGGCCCTGCGGGGTGGGAAATTCATCTATGTGGACGACGAGTCGATCGCCCAGAAGGCGCGTCTCCACCACGGTCACGGGCTCAAGATCCACCACGATCGCGATGGGAAGGCCGTCCCGGACCTGGTCGGAGACCTGGCTCACGGGCGCGGCGGTAACGGCACGGCAGACCAGGACGCGACAGCCATCTCGTCCGGTGAGCTGATCGGGTCGGGCCGTCCGGGACCGACGGCGCCCACTGCGCGAGAGTAGGGCATGGCCATAAGGAGCATCGTCGTCGGCACGGACGGTTCTGATCCGAGCTATCGCGCCTTTGCCATGGCGGTCGGCTTGGCGGTCCGTGAACAAGGCTGCGTCCATGCCTGCTTCGTCTCCCACGTTCCCGGTGCGGCCGCCCTCGGCGGGTTCTTCGCACCCGTCCCGCTCGTCGGCGACGCCGAGAGCGACGAGCACCTCGCACGGTTCGTGACCCAGGAATTGGGCCAGGCGAGTGTCCGCGGTGATTTCACCTGCCGCAGCGGCGAGGTCGCCGCAGAGCTCGAGCAGCTCGCAGAGGACCACAAAGCCGACCTCGTGGTCGTGGGGCGTTCTGCCCACCCGGCTCTCCACCTCGGTGGAGTCCCGCGCCAGCTGCTCGCGCGGGGACGCTTCCCGATTCTCGTCGTGCCCTGACCCTGTCCCGGTTTCCCGACGGGCACCGGACCGCCTCTTGGCTCGAGGCGGCGCCACGAGATCCGACCCACTTCTCGGCGACCACGCTCGCGCGATGAACGCAGTCGCGGCGGTCGGTGACAACGTGGTCGACATCTACCCGTCGCTGGGGCGTCTCTTCCCGGGCGGGAACGCCCTCAACGTCGCCGTGGCGACGCGCAAGGCCGGCACGGACGCGGCCTACGTCGGCGCCATAGGCACCGATGAGGCTGGGCGCGCGATTGAGGCGGCGCTCGAACACGAAGGCGTGAGGACAGATCGTCTCAGGGTCATCGAGGGGCCCAACGCCTACTCGGTCGTCGAGCTCGCCGGCGGCGACCGGCGCTTTGTAGCTTACGGGCTCGGCGTGTCACGGTTCGCCCTCGACGAGAGCGACCTCGAGTATCTCGCCCAGTTCGACTGTGTCCACTCGGGCGCGCGCAGCGGTACCGAGGAACAGCTCGGGGACATGGCGCGGGCGGCACGCGTCTCCTTCGACTTCTCCGACCGGCCGGGCGGGTACTACGAGCCCCTCCTGGACAAGGTCTGGATGGCCTGCTTTTCGGGCACGAGTCTCGACACCGTGGGTCTGCGCGAGCTGACAAGACGAGTCCTGCGCGCCGGACCGGAGGTGCTGCTGGTGACCATGGGCCCCCGGGGCGCTTCGATCTCGACCTCGTACGGCGAGACCGTTCACGCCAAGGCCAGTCCGATCACGCCTCTCGACACCCTGGGAGCGGGCGACGCCGTGATCGGCACGGTTCTGGCGGGACTGCTGCGCGGCGATGACCTTGAGGGCGTGATGAGCTCGGCCATGTCCGTCGCCGCCCACGTCTGCGCCCACCACGGCGCTTTCGGCCACGGCCGGGTCGTCGGATCTCCGGGAAGCGGATGCGGCCCGGACACGGCCCGGGCTCAGGGCCCGCAGCGGGACGGGCCTGAGGAAAAGCGGGCTGTGCACCCGTGAGCTCACCATCCCGGCCCGTGCCTGGTGCCGAAGATCCGTCTCAGAGCAGGGGACTGCGAAGTCACGGTCCGGCATGCTCTCGGGAGTCACCCGGGACGGGGCGAGGAAGGTCACCCGGACGTCCAATTCGCTCGGTTGCCGGTCCCTCTCGGTTCCCCAGATGCGCAGCGCCTCGGACACGAGCCACCGGGCAGGGCTGATCTGGTTTCCTTCACCAAGGTGAACGAAGGCCTCTTCGTGGGCGGGCTCGGTTCGCAAGCTGAGCTCGGGAAAGCGGGCCGCGAGCTCGTTCGCCTGGTCCCCCGGCACGGACCGGCACCACTCGACCGGACCGTCGCTGTCGTCGCTGACCTCCCCGTGATAGATGCGAAGACTGCCCCCGCGACACCTTCCATGGGCGGCAACGGGCGCTGTTGGAGGAGGCCGACGAACTCCTTGCCGAAAGCCCAGGCTCCGAGCCGATCGACGCTGCGCTCGACCGCTTTCCGTTCTGGCTCTCGACGACGTGACCGGCCAGTTCCCGGCGGGCGCCGGGGGCTCCCGCTCTCTGCCGGACCAGTAGGCGGCGATCTGGCGGGCGGCGGCCTGCGGCTCGAGACCGAGGATGACGCTTATCGCAGCGCGCGGAAGCCCGATCTGGCGAAACATCGCGACCAGACGCGCCTGCTCGAGTTGCCCGGTCTCGTAGAAGCGATAACCCGAGTCCGATTCGAGGCGCGACGGCGACAGCAGGCCGAGCTCGTCGTAGAGGCGCAACGCCTTCTGCGACAACCGAGACGGCCGGGCTAACTCACCGATGTTCATCAGCTCCACGATCGACTCTCCTGTCCCGGCGGATGCCCGGTCACACCAACTGTGCGGCCTCCCCCAGGGTGAGAGTCAAGGCCTACGGGCAGGTCGTCCGCGATATCAGCCCAGCCTGGGGAGTGCCACCGCACGCCATCTCCGGCCGTCCTTGGACTCCGCGAGTCTCAAACCAGGGCTCACGGGCCCCAGTCCGAGCACCCAGACCGCTCCTGCTCCCCGCGACAAGCTGAGGAACGTCGCCGCCGATCTGAGGACGAGCTTCCAGTTACGGCCTCCGTCGAGCGACATGTCCACACCGCCTATCGGGTAGCCGATCGCCATCACGAGGGCGCCACTTGGCAGCGCGACCATCGCGCCCGGGTAGCCAAACGCCGGGCAAGCGCCGACGATCCGCAGCAGGCCCCGGGGGCCGTTGTCGCAGCGTTCCGTCCAGCTCGCGCCCCCGGTGGCGGAAGTGACGACCTCCATCGGCGCGAAACCGGTACTCGGGTCGCCGACACACAACGTCGCCACATCGTTCCCGACCGCGGTGAGCATGCCGGCGATGCCGTCGATCCTGCACGGCAGCGTGCTCACGTGCCATGTGCGACCCGCATCGGCGGTGTGCGCCACCGCGAGGGTCCCGGCCGCGCCGTAGGAGCTCGGCGCGGTCCTCGACCCGATCAGCCAAGCACTCGCAGGGCCCGCCACGGCCAAACTCTCCGGCGCGGTGGCATCGACGAGATTCGCCTGGTCCACAGACCCAAGCGGCGTGTCTCTTGACCTGGTCCACGTAGCTCCCTCGTTGCCTGAGACCAGCACGACGCCTGCCGATCTGAGCCCGCAGGCATCGGCGAGAACCACCCAGACGGATCTGCCGGCAACCGCCACCGAGCAGACCGTGTAGGTCGATTCGGACGGCACAAGACGGGCGGGCCGAATCAGCTCGAAGCCCGCCTGGCGGGCTCGGCCGCGGAACAAGCCCTGGGCGGTGGCGAGGAACCAGCTGCCGTCAGGTGTCATCGCCATCTCGTCCGTCGAGCCGCCGGCGCCGCAGGAGGCGCCGTGGCTCAGCACTACCGGCGACGCCCACGTGACGCCGCCGTTGGACGTCGAGTAGAGCGCGAGCTCGCACCGTGCCGCCTGCTCCACGCCACTCCCCTCTACCACCGCGCCAAGCTCGCGGTTGGCGAAGGCGAGCGCCACCCACCACTGCGACCCGGTCACGGCCGCGACAGGCTGTGTCGCCGGCAGGGCGATCACTGAGCCGATGAGTGCTACGAACAGCAGCAACACGCGCACGCGCACAAGCGTGATTCTGGCAGCGCCACTGGCGGCCCGTAGCGCGGGTTTCCCGGCGCGGGGCCGGCTGGGCAAGAAGACCGTCCCTGTCGGGCCGATCCGGCGGGCTAAGGTCGGCGCCACATCATCGAAGAGGCCGGGGAGCAGCTGGGTGCGCATCTTGTTCATCGGCGGGACGGGTCTCATCAGCTCGGCGTGCTCCGCAGCGACGGTCACAGCCGGTCACGAGCTGTGGCTCTTGAATCGCGGTCGCTCCAAGCTCCCGACGGCCGTCGCACAAGAGCGCCTCCTGACCGCTGATGCCGCCGACGAGGGGCAGGTCAAAGACGCCGTCGCGGGGCTCGACTTCGACGTCGTTGTCCAATGGGTCGGCTACCGACCGGACCAGCTCGAAAAGGACATCAGGGTGTTCGCCGGGGCCGGGCAGTACGTCTTCGTCAGCTCGGCGTCTGTATACGAGAAGCCGCCGTCGCACTGGATGATCACCGAGTCGACGCCCACGGTGAACCCGTACTGGCAGTACTCGCGCGACAAGATCGCCTGCGAGGAGGCCCTCCGGAGGGCACATCGCGAGACAGGCTTCCCCGCCACGATCGTAAGGCCGTCGCTCACCTACGGGCCCTCTCAGATACCGGTCGTCATCGGAAGTTGGCAGAAGCCGTTCACGATCGTGGACCGGATGCGCCGGGGAGCGGGGATCATCGTCCCCGGGGACGGGACCAGCATTTGGACCTTGACCCACAGCAGCGATTTCGCGAAGGGCCTGCTCGGGTTGTTCGGGCATCCCGGCGCCATCGGCCAGGACTTTCACATCACCTCGGAAGAAAGCCTCACCTGGAACCAGATCTACGCGCTTGTCGGCAGGGCCGTGGGTGCCGAGCCGATAATCCTGCACGTCCCGAGTGACGCGATCGTCGCGTCGGACCCCGAGCAGGAGGGCAACTTGTGGGGGGACAAGTCGTACAGCACCGTCTTCGACAACGACAAGCTGCGAAGCCTCGTGCCCGGCTTCAAATCCACGGTCCCGTTCTCCGCCGGGATCCAAGAGACGATCGCCTGGTTCGACGCGGACCCGAGCCGCCAAGAGATCGACCACGATGCGAACGAGCGATGGGATCGTCTCGTCCGCATCTACGAGGACGCGCTCCATCGGGCCGCCGAGTCGGCCCAAAGCCCGACCTAGACGATCAGCGGGCGGCCGCCGCGAACTGCGCCCAGGATCCCCTCACCGACGGCAGCGTCTACGCACGGGTCTTGGCGGCTCAGAAGCTGTGGTTCTTGACGAACTCGATCACGTCGGACAACTTGGCCTCGGCCATCGAGACGCAGGTGTCGGCGCAGCCGTAGTAAAGCCGGAGTGTGTCATTCGGTTCCATCACCGCGGCGCTCGGGAAGCACACGTTGGGAACGTCACCAACCCGCTCGTAGCTCTCGGTCGGCGAGAGCAGATAGTCCTTGGTGCGATAGAGGACTTTCCAGGGCTTGTCCAAGTCCAAGAGCGCCCCGCCGATGTAGTACAGATAGCCGTTGCAGCTTCGCCAGACGCCGTGGTAGATGAGTAGCCAGCCGTCCTCGGTCTCGATGGGTGCAGGACCGGGCCCGACCTTGAGCCCCTGCCAGCCCCCCATCGGTCCGAAGACGAACCGGTGACAGCCCCAATGCTCGAAGTCAGGGCTCGTCGCGTAGAAGATGTCGCCGAAGGGGGTATGGCCGCGATCGGAGGGTCTATGGAGAATGGCGTATTTCCCCTCGATCGTGCGGGGAAAGACAACGCAGTTGCGATTGGCCGGGGGCAGCAGGTCCTCGCCCTGGGTGAAGGTCTTGAAGTCCTTGGTGGTGGCAAACCCGATCTTGGGACCCTGGGGACCGGCGTTGCACCAGGTGAGGTAATAGGTCCCCTCTAACAGCGTGAGGCGAGGGTCGTAGCTGTGATCCGTGACGAAGACGTCGGGATGGCTGCTTCTTATCTGAGCCGGCCCGGGATCGATGTCCCAACGGATGCCGTCTCGGCTGAAGCCGACGTGGAGCACGAAGTCCATGCTGAGCTCGTCCACGCGGAACACACCGGCGTAGTCGCCCTCCCCCCTCTTGACGATCGCCGAGTTGTGGATGCTGTTGGCGCCAGGAAGAGCGCGCGCGGTCACGACGGGGTTGCCGGCGTAGCGTTTGAAGACGGTCTCGTTAGCCATGGTGTCGGTGTGCCTTTCCTCGTACGCCCCGCTCAGAGTCGGCGTTCGTGTGAACCGGTCCAGAGCCTAGGGTCTGTGGGGGTGCCAGGTGCAAGACCGCGAAGCTCGCGAAGGGGCCGGGCCGCCACTCCATTTCTTCGCGGAGGCGGTTCCGCCACCAAAGGCTGGCATGTGGGTAACCGGTCCGGGGCGACTACACTTTCTCAGCGACTTCAAGAAGGACGTCGGACTCATCGTGCTCGGCCACCCAGCTTGCTATCATGCACTTCAAGGCCAACTTACCCGGTTCACCTTCCGCCTTGGTGACAGGCGCCGGTCATGACGGCCTCCCGCAAACTTGCATCGGCGTTGCCGGCGTCGGGAGGTGGCGGACAGGAGGAAGTGCCAGTGACGCAGAAGGCGAATCCGCTCCACCGCGTTACCATCGCTGACATAGCGCTTCGCGCCGGAGTGTCGAAGGGTGCCGTGTCGTACGCGCTCAACGGCCGGGCGGGGATCTCCGAGGTGACACGACAGCGCATCTTGAAGATCGCTGACGAGCTCGGCTGGTATCCGAACAGCGCCGCCAGGGCCCTGTCGGGAGCGCGCGCCGGTGCATGCGGACTCGTGCTGGCGCGACCGGCTCAGACGCTCGCCTTTGAGCCCTTCTTCATGGAGCTCATAGCCGGCATCGAGATGGAGCTGTCGCGCCGTTCCGTCGGCCTCACCCTCCAGGTCGCCCACGACCTCGAAGCCGAGATGACCATCTACCGCCGCTGGTGGGCGGAGCGTCGCGTCGACGGCGTGCTCGTCGTCGACCCCCGCGTGGTCGACCCTCGGTTCGAGCTGATCGAGAAGCTCGGTCTCCCGGCTGTCGTCATCGGCGGTCCCGAGGGCATCGGGGGCCTGTCGGCGGTGTGTAGCGACGACGCGGGCGCCGTCATCGACGTTGTCCGCTACCTTGCACGCCTCGGCCACGAGCGGATAGCCCGCGTCGCGGGTGTCCGGGAGTTCCTTTCCACCCAGGTCCGCACGGACGCCTACCTGGCCACGATGGAGGAGCTCTCGCTCCCGCCCCGAGTCGTGCCGACGGACTTCATGGCCGAGAGCGGCGGCAGGGTGACACGTCAGTTGCTCGCGGACCCGCTGCCGCCGACCGCGATCATCTACGACAGCGAGGTGCTCGCCGTCGCCGGCCTGGGCGCGGCCCATGAAATGGGGCTCGCGGTCCCGCGTGACGTCTCCCTCGTCGCCTGGGACGATTCCACCTACTGCCAGGTGGTCCACCCTCCGCTCACGGCGGTAAAGCGCGACATCCCCGCCATGGGCACCCACGGGGCGAGCGCACTGCTTGCCCTCATCGACAGCGGCGTGATCACCCGCACAGGCGAGGCCCGGGGACAGCTCATCACCCGGGGAACGACCGCCCGACCGCCTCACAGCCTCGTCGCGTCACCACGTGGCGGCGCTGCCGGGAGTTTCTGACATCTCAGCGGGGATGGTTCCCTGTCTCCGGATCCTTGACGCGGAGGACGAGCGCACCCGCTAGGTTGCGAGGCGGATCCCGTTCATCGTCGCCGGCAAGTCCGGCCACGTGATGCGGCAGCATCGACGGGACGGATGGGCGACGGCGATCGAAGCCCTTGCCTCAGCTGGTCAGGTTCGACCGATTTAGCGGTTCAGTATTAATGCCTCCCGCACCCTGGGAGGACCCGAAAGGCGGAAGAGTGGGCCAGCGTGGCAGGGAGCGTTCCTGGGTCGGTGCCAACTTCTGGTCGCGGACCGGCGGGCCGCGGATGTGGGCCCGCTATGACGCGGCTGTCGCTCGCCAGGAGCTGGCTGTGCTCGCCGCGCACGGCTGCAACGTCACCCGCTCGTTCTGCTATTGGCCTGACTTCGTGCCCGAGCCCGAACGCCTCGAGCCGTCGGTGCTCGAGCGATTCGGGGACTTCCTCGACGCCCATGTGGAGGCGGGCCTCACGACGATCCCCACGTTTCTCGTCGGCCACATGTCGGGCGCGAACTGGGACCCGTCCTGGCGGGCGGGCCGTGATCTCTACCGCGACGTGTGGCTCGTCTCGCAACAGGCCTGGTTCGCCTACGAGGTCACGCGGCGCTTCGCAGATCACCGGGCGGTGGCCGGTTGGCTGATCAGCAACGAGATGCCCCACTACGGGGGACCGGCCACGGCCGAGGAGATCACGGCGTGGGCGCGCCTCCTGGTCCAGGCCGTGCGCGCCGGTGGTGGGCACCAGCCGGTATCGCTCGGTGACGGGGCGGGGGGCATCGAGGTCTCGGGCCACGACAACGGCTACTCGCTCAGGTCTCTCGCGCCACTAGTGGACTTCATCGGCCCGCACGTCTACCCCATGTCGGACGACCCGGTGCGCCAATCGATGGCGGCCGCGCTCGCCTGCGAGCTCTCCGGCTCGTTCGACCGCCCCGTCGTGCTGGAGGAATTCGGTGTGAGCTCCGACTTCGCCTCCGACGAGAACGCAGCCCACTACTACCGCCAAGTGCTGCACACGAGCCTCATCGCCGGCGCCACGGGCTGGATCGCCTGGAACAACTGCGACTACGACGACCTGTCGGCTGAGGACCCCTACCGGCACCACCCCTTCGAGATGCACTTCGGCCTCACCGACCGCCACGGCAAGGCGAAACCCCAGCTGGCCGAGATCGCCCGTTTCTCGCGCCTCGTCGCCGACCTCGACGGCACCGGTTGGGCGCCGATCGCCGGAGAGGTGGCGATCGTGGTGCCCGAGCATTTCGAACGGGCCCTCGTATTCATGACCGTCGACTACCGCGACGACATCCGGGACAACCTCCTGCAGTCCTACATAGCGGCCCGGGAGGCCGACTTGCCGGTCACTCTCATGCGCGAACGCGACGGGCTCGGCGACGGAGCCAAGCTCTACCTCCTCCCCTCGGCGAAGCTGCTCATGGCGCCGAGTGCCGAACGCCTGGCCGAGCTCGCCCAAGGAGGAGCAACGGTCTACCTCTCCTACTTCCCGGGCAGCACCCCTTCCCAGATCGGTCCTTGGGTGCCGTGGCTCGGTGAGCTGTTCGGGATCCGCCACAAGCTCCGCTACGGGCTCGTCGACCCGATCGAGGACGACGAGGTCGTGTTCAGTTTCGTCGAAGCGCTGGGCGACTTGGCAGTGGGCGACGAGCTCGCCTTCAAGGTGGCGGGCAACAAGAGCGCTCGCGCCTTCCTTCCGTTTGAGCCCGCCGGTGCAACCGTTCTTGCCCTCGACGGGCACGGGCGCCCGGCGCTGGTCCGCCGGCAAGTCGGCGATGGAGCCATGGTGCTGTGCGCCTACCCGACCGAGCACATGGCGGCGCGCGCGCCTCGGGTCAACCCGGAGAGCACATGGCGCCTGTACTCCGCGCTGGCCAGCGCGGCGGGCGTCGATAGGACATTGACGGCCCCTGACGGGCGGGTGATGACGGGCCGCCTGCGCACCCCGGCCGGAGAGGTGGCGGTGCTCGTCAACACCTCACCCGATCAGGTCGACTTGAGCCTTGTCACGACTGGGACCGCGTCCTACGGCAGGAGGGCGGCCGGGCCCCGTCAAGCCCTCTCGCAGCTCACGCTCCCCCCTTACGAGGTCGAGGTACTCACGAGGCTCGCCTGACAGCGTTGTCACGGCCATCAGGCCATGCGGCGGCCGGCTCACACCTCCTCGTCACCCCAGGCGAGAACGGCTATCCCGTCAGGGGACAGGGCCACGTCGAACTCGAAGGCGTCGGCCGAGTACCTCGGCTCAGAGGCGCCTCCTCCGACGAGCGACCACATCTTCCGCCCGCCCAACAGCTCCCGGGCGCCGCTCACGGTGACGCGGTCCAAAGGCGTGTCGGCAGTGAGGAACAGGAGGCGGGAGCGACCCGAAAGGCCGGACCGCCACTGCAGGACCTCCCCGTCGTCCGGCGAGACGCGCAACGCCGGGGCGACTCCGGCCAGCGCGGCTGCGCGGCGGGCGAAGGCCTCGAGGCCTTGATGGCGGGCGCGCGAGTACCCGAGGCCGGCGAGCGTGCCGAGCGTGACGACCCAACCCGCGCCGAACCGGTGTCGGGTGGCCACCGCCTCCCCGGACCCACAAGTGGCCAGGACCTCGGTACCGCTCGGCTCGAAGGATTCGAGCCACACCGCTTGGCGAATCGCGTCCCGGTCGGCTCCAGCGCCCAAGAACAAGGTGACGTTGTCGTCGAGGCTGCGACGCCCGAGGCTGCGGATGCCGAGCGCCGAAGCCATGGGCCGGTCCTCGGGATACCTGTAGAACCCCCGCTCGTCGAAGGCGTCGAGCTCGGACTCGGTCACAAGGACCCCGCCCGCTCTCACCCACTCGATGATGGCGGCGGCCATCAGGGGCGGTACCACGAGCGGCCAGGCCATGACGAGGAGCCGGACACCTTCGAGCCCGCCCGGACGCTGGGCGTCAACGACCGCGTACGGCAGCTGGATCCGCTCGAACAAGCTGAGCCAGCCGGTGGTGGAGCCGCAGGCCTGTTCGGCGTTCCCGCCGTTCTCCGCCCAGTCCAACTGGTAACTCCCCTGTGAGAAGAGGACGGCGACCTCCGGGGCGTCGGGACGGTACGCATCGAGCAGCGCCTCATGGTTGCGGAGCACGCTTCCCGTGCGGACCAGGTGTTCCAGGCGTCCCGCTTTGTGACCGTCCGAGCCCGTGATCCCGAACCCGGAGGATTCGCGGCCGAACACCTCGTCCCGCCAGCACCAGAACAGCACGGCTTTGATGCCACGCCCGTAGGCGCCCCATACCCAGCGCTGCTGGGTGGCCGGATCGACCGCCGGCCACACCCCGAAGCCGGCACTGGAGCGCCCGCCTTGGAGCTCCGACACCCAGGCCGGCTTAGGGCCGGTCGCCGAGCGGGTCGCCTCGATACGCGTTCCCAGTTCGCCCGTCGAGATCCTCTCCCAGGCGGGAAAGTGCGAGCACCCGAAACCGTCGAGGACCTCGGCCAGGTCGAAGTCGTTCCCGCGCGACACCGCCTGCTCGTAGTCCATCCCGCTCGAGTACACCGACGGCTTGCCGCAGTGAGCGAGAACCGGGTGATTCGGGTCGGCACTGCGCAGGCACTCGGCTCGGAAAGCCGCATGCCCGGCGGCACGGGAGGTGAGGAACGCCTCGAACTCAACCAGGTCGGTGTAGGGACGACCGGGCTGCTTGCCGGGAACCACGTCCTCCCACGAGGCGTAACGCCTGTGCCAGGCCGCACTGAGGCCGTCGAGGTCGCCATGACGCTGAGCGAGCCACTGGCAGAAGGACTCCACCGTTGCGTCGCAGTGGCAGACGTAACCGTCCCCGTGGACCGCCCAACGCGTCTCGTTCCAACAGTCCCACGCGACGAGCGTCTCAGAGCTCGAGTAGCGGCGACCGAGAGTCGTGAGAAAGGCGCCCATTCTGTCCCGCACTGCGGGATGGTCGAAGCAGGCCCCCGGGGTGAGGCCGACGTTGCACTCCCTCCGCGGCGAGGAGCGGACGGCATGGCCCATGTGGTCGACCAGGTGTGCCCCTGGCAGCTCACGGTGGATCCAGAACGGCTGGATCTCGGCGATCGTGCTGATCACAACGCTCAGTCCCGTGGCGGTCGCCAGCTCGATGAGCTCGTCGTAGTCCTCGAATCGGTACCTTCCGGGTTCCGGCTCGATCCATCCCCAACACGCCCACAGCTGAACCGTGTCCAGCCCGGCAGCCGATATGCCCGCGAGGTCCTCGCGCCACAGCTCGCGCGGCGGGAAAGGAGGCCGGTAGTACTGGGTGCCCAGGATCATCATGTTCGCGCCTCCGCTTGTCGCCCCTGCTCCTGTAGACCCCGCCGGACGCCCCGTTCCCGGTGCCGATCAATCGATCTCACGAGGCTCTGCCACCGCGCCTGGAGGCGATCTGCCGCTCTGCGGCCGCAAGCGTTCTCACCACCGAGGCGCCAAAGTGCACGTCACAGGGATGCGAGCGCTCGCCGGACCTGACGTTGCCCAGGAGCTCGCGCAATGCGACCCGGTACGAGGTCGCCGCCGTCGAGCCGGCGAGCGGCATGGTCGACACTCCTCCCGAGCCCCAGAGGGAGAGCTCGACGTTGCTCGCGGAGGGAGGAGCGTTGAGGGTCAAGGAGGCGGTGCTCGTAGCACCGCTCGCGTGGCGGCAGATGAGATGGACGAGATCGCCCCTCCCCCCGCCCGCCGTCACAGCCGCAACCGGGCCGAGCGCCGCGGTCAGCATCGAGAGGGCGTGCGGACCGACGTCCCAGAGGGCGCCCTTCTCTCTTCGCCACGGGGAGTTGGCGTAGGGGCTGGCGGGGGCGAATGCCGACACGATCCAGCGCGCCCAGGCGCCTTCCCACTTGTCTTCGGCAACGGTCGCCAGCCATTGCCGCTTGGTCTCGTCGAAGCGGGCGGTGAAGAAGACCACCGTGGCGACGCCGGCACGATCGACCGCATCGACCAGGCGCTGCGCGTCGGCGACGGAGGTCGCTATCGGCTTGTCGAGGAGGAGGTGTTTGCCTGCGTCCGCGGCCCGCGCCGCGAGCTCGGCTTGCACGTCCGGTGGCACTGCGAACGCCACGGCGTCCAGACGGCTCAAGAACTCGGTGAAGTCCGGGTACGCCTCGGTGCCGAACTCGGCACCGACAGCGGCCGCCTTGTCGGCGTCGCGGCCCCAGACCGCCGCCAGCTCGACCCCGGGCGCGGCAGCCAGCACCGCAGCATGCGTCACCCGCGCCCAATACCCCGTACCCACGAGCCCGAACCTCACACGCCCTCCAGGTCAGCTCCAGCGCCGCCCCTCTTGGGACTGCGCCTCGATCCGCTCTGCACGACTCCTCAGATGAGATGATCCACGATCCGCTGCCAAGCCGCACGGTGCCTGGCAGCAACGAGCGAGGCCCCGGCAAGACGGCGTCACGACCCAGCGCCTCGTCGCGTGCGGTCGCTCGTCGGGTGCCACCTTCCTGCGACAGAGACCTAGGTCCCTGTCGGTGCTTCCCCTATTTGCGTGACCAGGCGACCAACCGGACGGCTCCGCAGATACCCCGGCTTCAGCTCCGCCGCCAGCAAGACGGCCCCGACGACCCCGGCGGCGTCGCCGAGCGCGGGTGCGACCACGAGCTCCTCGATCTGACGTGCCTCGGGAAAATAGCTCTCATCGAGCAGTTCACAGGTCCTCCGGCGGACACTTTGCATCAGGCCGACCTCGTGCATCACCCCACCACCCAAGATGATGCGCTGGGGACGATACGTGGAGGTGAGATTCACAAGCCCGAGCGCGATGTACTCGCTCTCCAGCATGAGCGCGTCGGGCGGCTCCATCAGGGCCTGTGCCCACAGTGCCGAGCGCTGCGCCCTGGCTGGGCCTGACGCCAGGCCTTCCCAACAGGTGCCGTGGAAGGGGCAGTTTCCGGTCCACATCTGTCCGGGAGCACCCGGTTGACGATCGGCGGGATGCTGAGGAAACCGCATGTGCCCCGCTTCGGGGTGCGAGCGCCCGTGGACCAATGCGCCGTTCACGATCGCCCCTACGCCGATTCCCGTGCCGACCGTGACGTAAAGCACGTCCGAGCAGCCCTGCGCGGCGCCCCAAGTCTGCTCCGCGAGCGCGGCCGCATTGACGTCGGTGTCGAGGTTGGCGCGCACGCCGAGGGCCTGCTCGAACTTCTCGACGACGGGCCAACCCCGCCACGCGACCTTCGGTGTCGCTTGGGCGATGGTGCCGACCGCAAGATCGAGAGGACCGAAGCTTGCGACTCCAAGGGACACCAGCGAGCCCGAGTCCTGCTGCACATCGCGGAACCAGTCGATGGCCAACTGGGTCGTCGTCTGCGGCTCGGTCGTGGGGATGACCATGCCGGCCCAGGCATCGTCGGAACCGTCGCCCACCGCACAGACGCATTTAGTGCCTCCAAGTTCGATGCCGCCGTAGGCGACCACCTCATGTCCCTTCGCTAGGCCGTGGTGCACGCGCTGAAATCGAACGTCGTTCCGAATCACGCCGAACGAGGCTCTCGGGCGGCCTTGGCGCGCGACTCTCCCCGACGCGTTCACCGGGGTTCAGGACAACCGTGATGTCTTGATGGCAGACCTTCCCCGCGAGCGTCATCGCAGACGTGGCGCCGTGTGCGGCGCTCAGGACGAGGCCACGCGAACGAGCGGCTTCAGCACCGACGGGTCGCGGCGGGCCGCGGTGAGTGCCTCCTCGCTCGATTCCAGTGAGAACCGTGCGTCAACAAGCCCTTCGAGGTTGATGGCCCCGGACGCTAGGAGCGCGATCGCCTCGGGGTAGGTGTTCGCATAGCGGAACGTGCCGGTCAGGCGGATCTCTCTGTTCTGAACGCTGGCAATGGGGAAGGGCACCTCGGCGGACGGGCACATCCCGACCAGCACGGCGGCTCCCGCCGGGCGCACACAGCGAATGCCGTCCAGGATCGCAGCCGGCGAGCCCGAGCAGTCGATGAAGACGTCCGCGTCAAATGCCTCCTTCTCCAGGCTCGACGCGGACGAGTCGACAACGGCCGTCGCGCCGATCTCGGCCAGACGCGCCCGGCGCGAGGGCACCGGGTCGCTGACAATGACCTCCGTCGCCCCCGAAGCCAGAGCGACAAGGGTGACCGAGGCACCTATCGGCCCGGCGCCGGCGACGGCGACGCGAGACCCGACCCTTATCTCCGCCTTGCGGCAAGCCCACAAGCCGACCGACAGCGGTTCGCAAAGGGCGCCGGCGTCGTCGCTGACATGGTCCGGGAGAGCGAAGGCGTAGTCCTCGTTGATGGTGACGTAGCGGGCGAGCGCACCGTCGACGGGTGGCGTAGCGAAGAAGACCACGTCACGACACAGGTTGTAATGACCCGTGCGGCACTCGCGACAAGAGCCGCATGGCACCCCCGGCTCGAGGGCCACCCGCTGCCCGAGTTCGTGGCGTTCCGCCAGCTCCCCTTTGCCGACGACCACCCCGGAGGCCTCGTGACCGAGCACCATGGGGGAGCGGACTATGAAGTCCCCGATCCGGCCGTGCTCGTAGTAGTGGACATCCGATCCACAGATGCCCACAGACGCCACCTCTACGAGGACCTGTCGGGCACCCGGAACCGGCACCGGGCGGTCCTCTATCCGGAGATCGCCTATCCCGTGAAGCACGGCCGCTTTGTTCGACAATCCCAGCATGGTATTCAAGTCCTTCCCGGCCAGAGCGTATTTAGAGACTAGCTCCGCATAATCACAACGGCCCCGGTCCGAGTTGGTGTCAGATCGCCGGTTCTCCCTCCGCCATCGGCGCTCGTTCCCGACTCTCAGCTCAGGGGACGATCGCCGCCTTCATGCAGGACGGGTCGTCCCGCAGGGCCGCGAGAGCACGGCCGTAGTCTCCAAGCTCGAATTCATGGGTGACGATGCCGTCCGTGCGAACGCGTCGGGACCGGAGTACGCCGAGAGCGCGGTCGAAACAATGGGTCTGGGCGAAGGAGCCCTTCACCGTGAGCTCGCGACGAAAGATCTCATATGGATGCAGGGGAAGGACCGCCTGTTCGTCAGCCATTCCATAGATGAGCACGGTGCCGCCGTCGCGGGCGAGCGGCAGACACAGCTCTCCGACCGCGGTTGCGCCGGTCGCCTCGATGACAACGTCATAGCCATCGGGCGCCGCGTCGCGCAGGGTCGCAAGCGAGGCTCCCGGATTCCCCCTGTCCATCTGGACAGTCGTGTCGACTCCGTACGCGCGAGCGAGGGCCAGTTTGAACTCCGTCGGCGCCGCGACGGTCACCCGTGCCGCCCCGCCGTGCACCAGCAGCTGTGCGAGCACGAGCCCGGTCGGGCCCGCCCCGAACACGAGCACCTCGGAGCCGGGCCGCAGGTCCAACACATCCATCCCGTGAATGGCGCAAGCGGTCGGCTCGGTCATCACCGCTGTGGTCGGGCTCAAGTCGTCCGCGGGGAAGCACTTTTCCGCCCTCACGATGACGAACTCGGCGAATGCTCCTGGTCCGTTGACGCCCAGTGAGTAGAAGTTGCGGCAGAAAAGTGGCTCATCTCGGCGACACGACGTGCAGTGGCCGCACAACACCGTGTTGTCGGCGGCTACCCGTCGGCCGACCGCGAGCCCTTCGACAGCTTCTCCGAGCGCATCGACACGACCGACGATCTCGTGACCGGGTGTCAGCGGGTACTTCGAGAAGAAGCCTCCGTCGTGGATGTGCAGGTCCGTCCCGCACATTCCGGCCATCTCGACCGCAAGGCGGACTTCTCCCACGCCGGGCACCGGCGTCGGGACCGTACGAACCTCGAATTGCCGCGGTGCACTGTAGACGACGGCTCTCATGGCGTGATCGCTCCTAACCAAGTGCAGGAGGCAAACCCTTCACCACCTGTGCTGACAAAGGATAGAGAGCGTCGGTCGTGCCGATCGATTCTTCGCACAATGGCGTCGCCGTCTTGAACGACCACCGGACAGGAGCAGGTTTGAGCCGACTTGCCAGCACCTGATCAAGAGGCGTCTCTGAAAGGTGCCAGTTTCCGCCCCGGGAAGACTTTGGGAAGAGGGCTCCTTCAAGCTGGCGGTGTCGGCTCCCGAGCCGCAACTGAAAGAAATGGAGGATCGACGCCGCGCTGGCTTTCGCTTGGGAGCAAGCCGGTCGGCGAGGTCTACAACCTGAGCTCACCCCGTCCTTCCAGCGGGCCGGTGGCCACATGGACGTGCTCCGGCGCATGGAGAAGGCCTTCCGGGAGCCCGTCATCTGGGTCGTGCGCTGGCCGCGGTCGCCCGCGACATCGTGGAACTCATCGCCTTCATCCTGTTGAACCAGGACCGCGTGCAGCACGACCCGTCCGATCCGAGGTCGGCGTCGAGGACGCGTTGGCGCTCATCTTCTGGCGCTCAGGACAGCCCTTGCCGGTGCCCGACCAGACCCCCGTGAAGGGCCAGACCGACTAGGTCGTTCGAATCGTGGCCACGATCGCCTCGTTGGGCATCTACCCGTTCTTGTGGTATCACGACCAGATGATCGAGCCGAACCTCCACTTGCGGGCGAACTGGGCCGGGGAGGACGCCCTGGTCGCTGCCGTGCAGGCGCTCGGCTGAAGTCGAGTTCTTCCCGAGACGCCTTTGCCGTCATACGAGCTGGGCGAGCCCGGCCGGAGGTCTCGGACGATCCGCTGCCGGCGACAAGGCCGGTCGACAAGGCGCCGAACTGCAGCCAGAATTCGCTCATGCCCGAACTGCAACCTCCTCGCCGTTACGTCGAGCCCGGCTGGTTCACCCGGAACGTCTTCAACCGTTCGGTGGCGCTGCTCACTCGGGCGGGCATAAGCGTTTGGGGATCACAGGAGCTGCGGGTACGCGGGCGCAAGAGCGGGGAGTGGAGGTCGACGCCGGTCAACCTGCTCAGCTTCGCCGGCGGGCACTATCTCGTAGCTCCTCGAGGCGAGACGCAGTGGGTGCGCAACCTCCGCGTCGCCGGGGCCGCCGAGCTACGAGTGGGAAGGCGCGTTCGGGCCTTCCAGGCGACAGAGTTGGCCGACGCGGACAAGCTCGCGGTACTGCGCGCCTGCCTCAAGCGCTGGAAGGCTGAGGTGGGCGTCTTTTTCGGCGGGGTCGGCGCCAATGCCTCGGATGCCGATCTCCTGCGGATCGCGCCGGACCACCCGGTGTTCCGTCTCGCGTTCGCGCAGAACCCCTGAACTGCCTGATCAGGGACGAAGAATCGGGACCAGGCCAACCGTACCTCGCTCGTGACGATCAGCGGTGCTTGGACTTGCGAATGGGCACGCGCGCCACAGCACCTATCGCCGGAGCCAACGTCAACCAAAGCCCAATGGTGACCACCATTGCGGTGACGTATCCGAACGGGTGGATCCCGACATCTGTGCGGGCGATCCCTGCGAAGATCATCAACACCCACGCGCTGACGAAGAACATGGGGCCAGCCGACACCACTTTGAAGAAGTTGCGCACCGCGAACACCTCCTGGTCGCACCATATAGCCCCGAAGGGCGCGGCCAAGGCGCGAAGAACAGGAACCTGGAAGCCAAGAGTGAGGACCACGTCGCTCGCCCCCAACGGCTCGGGCTCGTGCGCTTGCCAGGGATCACTCAGACCAAGCGACCATGACGTGCTGACCTCGATGCCGCTCCTCCCAACGGTCGGTCTCGACAAATCCCTGTCAGGATGAAACCATCGCAAGAGCCGAACTGGGCACAGCGTGATGACCAGTTGCGACCAACAGTCCCGCGACGGCGTGACCATCTCTGCCCTCACCGACGGGGAAGAGAGTCCGAGGCGGCAATCTTCGGGCGGTCCTGTTTCTGGGAGATAGCGAAGGGGAAGGCCAGATGAGCCAAGTTCGAGGCATCGCCGATATCGGCCGGAACGGGCGGTAGGGCGTTGCTCGACGACCAAATCGAGACCGCTGGCGACGATGGTGCTGTGATCGCACTGCGGCTCTCGCCCGATGACGACGTCGCCGTGGCAATGGTGGACGTTCCCGCTGGCGCCCAGGTTCATCTCGGCCGAGAAGTAGTCCGGGTCGTCCAAGACATTCCCCGAGGTCACAAGGTCGCGTTGAGGCCGATCGCCCTCGGGGACCCGGTGCACAAGTACGGCCAGATAATCGGGTTCGCAACCGCACCGGTGCTGATGGGCGAGCACATCCATACGCACAACCTCGAATTCCGGGTCTTTGCACGTGCCCATCGGTTGGGAGGCGAAGCCCGGCCCACACCGACGGTCGCCGGCACCGATCGGCTCAGTTTCAACGGCATCGTCCGCTCCGACGGCCGAGTCGCAACCCGTAACTACCTGGGCGTGCTGACCTCGGTGAACTGCTCGGCGACGGCGGCGAAGATGATCGCCCGCCATTTCGACCGGCCGGGCGTCCTCGATGACTTTCCGGGCGTTGACGGGGTCATCGCGCTCACCCACACCAGCGGTTGTGGCATGGACGGCCACGGCCAGGGTCTCGAGGTGCTCCGGCGCACCCTGACCGGTTACGCACGGCACCCGAACTTTGCCGGGGTGCTCCTGGTCGGACTCGGGTGCGAGGACAATCAGGTTGACACCCTCTCCGAGAACTGGACGCCTGCTCCCGACGCCCAACTGCACGTAATGACGATCCAAGGCGAGGGTGGGACGAGAGCCACTGTGGCTGAAGGTATCGCCCGCCTGACCGCCATGTTGCCCCAAGCCGACGCCACCGTTCGCCGCCCGGTACCGGTCAGCGAGCTCGTCCTCGGGCTGCAATGCGGCGGTTCGGACTCGTTCTCCGGCATCACCGCCAACCCCGCCCTCGGTGTCGCAGCGGATCTGTTGGTCTCTCAGGGCGGCACTGCGATCCTGGGTGAGACGCCGGAGATCTACGGGGCCGAGCATCTCCTCACCCGCCGCGCCGTCAGCGCCGAAGTGGCCGAGCAGCTCCTCGAGCGCATCCGCTGGTGGGAGTCCTACACGGCGGCCAATAACGGCTCCATGGACAACAACCCCGCTCCGGGCAACAAGGCGGGCGGTCTGACGACGATCCTGGAAAAGTCGCTCGGAGCGGTCGCCAAGGGTGGCTCGACGTGCCTGACCGGCGTGTACGGGTATGCGGAGGCGGTCAAGAACAAGGGATTCGTGTTCATGGACACGCCCGGTTACGACCCGGTCTCGGTGACCGGGATGGTGGCGGGGGGCGCGAACGTGGTGTGCTTCACGACCGGCCGGGGCTCAGCGTTCGGGTGCAAGCCCGTGCCCAGCCTCAAACTGGCGACGAACACGCCCCTGTTCGCGAGCATGGGCGACGACATGGACCTCAACTGCGGCGCCATCGCCGATGGCGATGTCGGCGTCGAGGAGATGGGCCGGCGGATCTTCGCCGCGCTCGTGGCAACGGCATCGGGTTCGAGGACCAAGAGTGAACTGCTGGGCGTGGGGGACGAGGAGTTCGCTCCCTGGCAGTTGGGGGCTGTGATGTGAGTCGGGAAGGCGGGATTTGAACCCGCGGCCTCAGCGTCCCGAACGCTGCGCGCTACCAAGCTGCGCTACTTCCCGTCGGCAGGAGCCTCTGCTTGCTCGGCACCGCCTTGTCTGGTCATCGTAGCCGCTGGCGCCTGCACAACGACCTTGGCAACCCTCCTGCGGTCCATCCTCGTGACTCGGAATGTCCAGCCCGCGAAGTCAAGTTGATCCCCCTCTTCCGGGATCCTCCCAAAACCTTCGAAAAGGAAGCCACCGAGAGTCACGTAGTCGCCCTCGGGAATCGGGATCCCGAGCTCGGAACGCACTTCGTCAACTCCGCAGGAGCCGTCGACAAGGAACCGTGACTTGTCGACTCGCTCGATCGCGGGCAGGGAAGCACGGTCGAACTCGTCCCGCAGGTCGCCGACGAGCTCGCTCACGAGATCGTTGATGGTGAGGACGCCGGCAACACCTCCATACTCGTCGACCACGACGGCGAAGGCCCGTCGTGCCCGGCGCATCTCGGCCAGGATCTCGAGCGCGAGCCGGGACTCGGGGACGATGTAGGGCTCGCGGACACGCCTTGTCATGTCCAGGACCGGTGAACCGCCGTCGTCGCTGCGCCCGACGGCGCGGATGCCCTCGATCCCGAGTGGACCAGGATGAAACAGGTCCTTGACGAACAGGACCCCGAGCAGATGGTCGAGGTCGTCTTGGTAGACGGGAAAGTGGCTGTGCCCCGAACGTCGCACGGCGAGGGCCACGTCGTCGAGCGTGACGGGCACTTCCAAGGTGACAACGTCCACGCGTGGCGTCATGACCTCCCGCGCGGTCGCCTCCCTCATCGACTCGAGCCCTTTGCGAATCTGCATCTCCTGCTCGGAGACCTGCGCCGACGGCTGGCGGCCGAGCCGGTGTGGCTGGTGGCGGAGCTTCATCGTCGCGGGCTGTCCGGCTCCCGACGGCTAGCGGTCAGCGGCGAGAGGAAGAGGCTTGTAGGACTCGTCATGGAACGTGCCACCGTCCAGGACCGCCCGGGCAGCACGCCGGATCCGGATCGCGTCCAGGGGTTTGACGAGCCAGCCCTCGGACGCCGAGCGCTGAGCGAGGAACACGTCCGCGCGGCGGTCGAGCAGGATCACGACGGGGACGTGAGGGATCCGACCCCCCGACTCCTCCAGATGAAGATCGAGACAGATGGCCATCCCGCCCATGTTGCCGACTTGCATGTCGGTGATGACGAGGTCAGGCGGATCCTGCTCGACCGCTGGCCTCACGTCCTCGCCGGCACGCAGTTCGCGGACTTCGGTCTCGTCGTCCTCAAGGGCCGATCTCAGCTCTTCGAGAACTGACTCGGAGTCACTGACGATCAGTATGACTTCCACGGTCGGAGACTAGTTGGCCCCCGACCAGGTAGCGAGCGACAACACGGAGACCTTCGATATCGTGCACGTCCTCGCTGAGAAACGGAACCCGGACGACGGGAGCTGGCGCCACTTCCCCGGCCAGCTCGGCGACGTATCGCTCCTCACGAGTCGCCACGACAAGGAAATCCTCGAGATTCCGCCGCAGCTCCTCGTAAGCCAGAGGGTCCGGAGGCGACGCGCCGAACCGCTCGGGGAGGGCTGGCGCTGGCGATTGGACGTCCGTGGCCTGTTGCGGTGGCACACCACCGGCAGTCGCCTGATCAGGCCCGAAGTCCGAGAAGAGCCGGTTTACGACGAGCGCGCCCACGGCTATCGAGCCCTCCGCTAGGCGGCGCGCAAAGAACCACGATTCGTCGATCGAGTCCTCCCGCGGCGCCACCACCAGCACGAAAGAGGTTCCCGGGTCCGCGAGAAGGTCCTCGACACGGCGCGCCCGTTCCCTGAATCCTTCCTCCATGCCTTCGAAAGCACGGAAGAAGGCCATCGCGTCCTCGACGATCTCCGACCCCGCGACGCGGGAGATCGTCCGCAACAGCGCGTGGGCCGCAATCGCCATCGCTTTCATGTAGGCGCGAGTCGGCATGAGCACGAGCCGGAAGACCCGGTTCTCGAGGAAGCTGTAGAGCCGGCGCGGCGCATCCACGAAGTCGAGCGCGTGCCTCGACGGCGGTGTGTCCACGACGACGAGATCGAAGCCACCTTCGGAGTGCAGCTCGTAGAGCTTCTCCATCGCCATGTACTCCTGCGTGCCTGACAGCGCGGAAGTCAGGTTGCGATAGAGGTGGTTCTGGAGGATCCGGTCCGCTTGCTCGCTGGACTGCGAATAGCGGGCGACGAGATCGTCGAAGGTGCCCTTGGCGTCGAGCATGACCGCGGACAGCTCGCCACGCCACTTTCCTTCGACCCGCCGCGGCGTGTTGCCGATGTCTTCCAGACCGAGCGCGTCAGCCAGCCGCCGGGCGGGATCGATCGTCACGACACAGGTCTTGCGACCTTGTTCTGCACCTGCAAGGCCGATCGCGGCCGAGACCGTCGTCTTTCCTGTCCCGCCCGAACCACAGCACACGATGACGGACTTGTCGGCTATCAGGGCCGAGAAGGCAGAGAGCATCCCGTCTGCCGCGCCCTGCACGCTCACCTCCGACACCTTCGGGACCGGGTCATGGCGTGTCGCCGGCGTTCAGCTGTTCGATCGCAGTCCCGAGCGCCTCGGAAAGCTTCCCTAGCTCTTCGGGGCCGAGGTCGGCGGTGAACTCGAAAGGCAGCAGCAGCTGTGGCAGCGGCAAGCCGGCACCAAGACGCGCCAACTGGGCTGCCTGGAGCTCCTGGCGGGTTACGCGGAACTCTGCCGCGGCCGCCAGGCGAACCGCTTCAGCGTGGCACGGCGGGTCCACCTTCGCCGCCACCGCTGCTGCGACCGGGTCTGTGCGAAGGTGGGTGAGCACCGGGTAGTAGGCGTTCACTACGACCGGAGCGAGTGCGACGCCCACGAGGTCCTCGAAGCGGTAGGCCGTCTCGATGAGCTCATTGACTGGGGTTTCCTCCGGCAAACAGACGAGCACGACCTGGCACCGGGCCGGGTCCCTGAGCAGCTCGACGACCTCTTGGGCCTGGCCTCGCAGTGGGCCTCCTCTGGCGGCGTCCATCAGGCCGAGGGCGCTCGTGAGGAATGTCACCGCGTGGCCCGCCGCCGGCGCGTCTAGGACTATCAGGTCGAACGCGCCGGACCGCTCGAGCTGCTTGACCTTTCCAAGCACGAGAACTTCGCGGATGCCTGGGATGGCGGTCGCCACGACTTCCAGCACTCCCGCCGCCACAAGGCGCTTGGCCACGCGTCGCAGGCCGTGGTCCTCCAGGTACTCCACGAGGGCATCGTCCGGCGTGATCACGCGCCCCCGCACGCGGCCGGCGGCCGCCTCGTAAAGCACTGCCTCTTCGTAGTCGAAGGCGGCTTCCCACCCGAACAGGAGGGGCAGTCCGCCCGCATCGTCAAGCTCCACCACCAAGACGTCGAGTCCGCTGTCCGCGGCCAGCCTCGCGAGCGCGGCCGTCACGGTCGTCTTGCCGACGCCGCCCTTGCCCGCGACGACCACGACTTTGCTCTGGCGGCAGAACGCTTCGCGATCCATTCGCGGCGACACTACCGCCCCCTACCTGTGCCTTTTCCTACGCGAGGTTGCAACAAGAGCCCCTTGTGAGGACGCTACGGGCGGCAGTAGCGTCGCGACAAGCGCGACCCGACAACATTTGTGCAGGTCTGCGCTGGTGGCGCCTGGGAGGCGCAACGTTTAGTCGTGGCCATGGGGGACGTCGACGAATGGTGTGCCGAATGGACTTAGGTGTCGTGGAGGGCCGGTGCTGAGCGTGCCGTGGGGCCAGACGAGGAGAGGCCGTGATCGCGAGTCGCGGTGATGAGATGTGGCAAAACAAGGCAGCATGTCGCGGCCCGCACGCGGTCGTCTTCTTCCCTCCATCGCGCCCCGAGCGCAAGGACGAGCGCCTTCAGCGGGAGCGGATCGCCAAGGAGATCTGTCGCACCTGCCCGGTCGTGAAGAGCTGTCTCGACTACGCCGTGCGGATCAGGGAGGCGAACGGGATCTGGGGCGGCCTCAACGAGGCCGAACGGAAACAGATCGTCGACCGCGGACTCGCCGGCCCGCGCGCGGCTGCTTCCGCCTGACACCCGACCGCGCCGGTCCCCCGACTGGACAACAGGTCCTGCCGGCCGGCCAGGCTTAATCGATCAAGCACCGATCGGCCCGAGGGCCTTCTCGACGCGTTCCAGTAGGCGGGCACTGCAGCCCGCCATCTCCACCGGCGGGGAGATTTCCATCACGACACGTTCCGCGATGGACGCGAAGATGTCGGCCAGCGTGCCGACCCCGTCCAGCGCGATTGGCTTGCCGGCGTCGCCTCCGGAGGCCACGCTCGCGTTGAGGGGCACCGTTCCGACAAAGGGCACGCCGATCTCCTCGGCTAGGCGCCTGCCCCCACCCGACCCGAAGATCTCGTAGGTCTCGCCGTGCTCGCAGGTGAAGGCGGACATGTTCTCGATCACGCCGGCGACGCGAATGTGCCCCCGGCGCGCCATGTCGGCCGCTCGGCCGGCGACCTTCTGCGCGGCTTGATTCGGCGTCGTGACGACGAGCAGCTCTGTTCGCGGCAGCATCCTGGCCAGACCCATCTGGACATCGCCGGTGCCAGGCGGAAGGTCGATCACCAGGTAGTCGAGAGCTCCCCAGCGGACGTCTTCCAGGAAGTGCTGGACGGCCCGGTTGAGCATCAGGCCACGCCACATGATCGCCTCATCTTCGCCCGAGAGGAAGCCCATCGAGATGACCTTCAGCAAGCCGGTGCCGACCGTACGTTCGAAGGGGATCATCTTGCCCGCCTGTGCCTGGACCGCGCCGTCCATCGCGAGCAGTCTCGGCACGGAGTGGCCCCAGACGTCAGCGTCGAGCAGCCCCACGACCAGACCCCGCTGGGCAAGCGAGATGGCAAGGTTCACGCTTACCGTCGACTTGCCTACGCCACCTTTCCCGGACGCTACGGCGAGAATTCCCGCCGTGGCCGGGATGTCGGTCGCGACGGCTCTGTCCTGGGCTTTCAGCCGCGCTCGCGACATGAGCTCCGCCCGTTCGCCGGGTTCCATGACCCCAGTGCGGACCGTCACCCGTTCGACACCGGGAACTGCCTTCACGTGGCGCTCGACATCGGCACGGAGCTGATCGCGTAAGGGGCAGGCGGCAACGGTGAGGGCAACCTCGACGGTCACCGCGCCGCCATCGATCTCGACAGCACGCACCATTCCGAGCTCGACGATGTCGGCGCCGAGCTCAGGGTCGACGACGCCGGAAAGGGCCGACCGGACGGCTTCGGCGGATGGAACACCCTCGTCGGGGGACCCGACGGGTGACAGGGGCGGTTGGCTCGACTCGCTCACGGTATGATCGAGCCTAACGCTGCGGCGCGGGGGGCCTTCTCGGCTGTTGCGCCCAAGGTTCTTGAAAAGGAGATCGACAGTGAGTCTTGCGTCCTCAACGGTGAAGCTGGGTCAGCGCCCAAGTCCGGTAACGCTCACCGATGCCGCTGTGGCCAAAGTGACCGCTCTTCTAGCGCAGGAAGGTGACGACAGCTTGGCGCTGCGCGTCGCCGTACGGCCTGGTGGCTGCTCCGGATACAGCTACGAGATGTTCTTCGACTCAGAGGTCGCCGACAACGACATCCTGCGCACCTTCGGGCCCGTGCGGGTCGTAGTGGACCCCGAGAGCGCGGAACTCATCAAGGGCGCAACCCTTGAGTACCGCGATGGCCTGCAGGAGGCCGGCTTCCACATCGTCAACCCGAACGCCACGCGAACCTGCGGTTGCGGCTCGTCGTTCAGCTGATCTGGACCCGGCCTCACGGTGGCAGCCACCCTCGGTCCGTATTCACCGATCGTCCGCGCCGGGCAATGGTTGATCTGCTCGGGACAGCTCGGGCTCGTTGACGGCTCGCTCGTCGAGGGCGGACTGGCCGCACAGGTCACCCAGGCGATCAAGAACGCCGCCGCCTTGCTCGAAAGCCAAGGCAGTGGGCTCGAAGACGTCGTCAAGACAACAGTCTTCCTCACCGACATGGCAGACTTTGCTGCCATGAACGATGCCTATGTCGCCGCCTTCGGCGACAATCGGCCGGCGCGGAGCGCCTTCGCCGTGGCCGGCCTACCTCTCGGCGCGCTCGTCGAGATCGAGGCGTGGGCTTACGTGTCTCGCTCACCCGCCAGCTCTGCGAACTAGCCGTGCGTTGGCCGCGCCACGTGCCCGGCGCTGCGGCGGTGGCCTTACTCGCGCTCGTTGTCGCCGGCTGCAGCTCAGGCACGACAACGACCACGACGACCACGACGACGACGCTCCCGCCCCTTCCGCCCGAGGTCTTCGCCTATGTGACCATGATCGGGACGGGCGCGAACATCGGTCTCGGCCATAGCGTCGTTCCGGTCGAAGTCTCCCTCGGGGGCAACGGGCCCGAGGCGGCGCTCGAGGTCGGGACCTACCCCGACGCGATAGCGATCACGCCCGACGGCAAGCGCGCCTACGTCACCAGCTACGCGTCAAACTCGGTGACCCCGATCGACCTCGAGACCGGGCAGGTCCTGCCGGCGATCAAGCTGGGCCCGTCGGCGGGGCCCGCGGGCATCGCCATCACCCCGAATGGCGCGACGGCCTATGTGACCGACGCGGGAGCGACCGGGACCCTTGGGGACACGGTCACTCCGATCGACCTTGCCACCGACAAGACCCTGCCGCCCATCACGGTGGGTCCGGGTCCCCAGGGCATCGCGATCACCCCCGATGGACGCCGGGCCTATGTCACCGACGCCGGCGCGTTCGTGCCCGGACAGTCCGGAACGATCGGCTCGACGGTCACGCCCGTCGACCTGACCACCGGCAAGGCTCTGCCGGCGATCCCCGTCGGGAACGCCCCGGCCGCCATCGCCATCACCCCCGACGGCTCGACCGCGCTCGTCGCCAACGCCAACTCGGGCAGCGTGTCGCCGATCGATCTCGCCGACAACAGGGTCGGGTCACCGATCTCGGTGCAAGGTGGCCCGATCTCGATCGCGATCTCCCCGCTCCGGCCCACAACTGCCTATGTCGCCGACACCATCTCGGGCCCGTCGAGGACAGGCAACGTGACCCTCATCGACCTCACCACCGACACCGCCGGGGCACCGATCACAGTCGGGAAGAATCCCCAGTCCGTCGCGATGAGCCCTGACGGCACCACCGCCTGGGTCGTCTGTTACGACAGCCGGACGCTCGTGCCGCTCAGTACGAGGACGAATCTCCCCGGTACACCCATACACCTTCCCGGCGGCGCTTATGCGATCGCGGTGACCCAACGCTCCGCGTCCAGCGCGATCGTGACAACGACGACCATCCCGAAGGGCGGCTCGGGCTCGAAGACCTCGAAGAAGGCAAAGAAGGGCTAAGTGGCCAGCCGGGGGGAAGGCCTGACGGGGAAATCCGAGCCGCTGACAGCGAACGATCACGGACGGCGCGTGGGATTGTCGGACGGCAACCAGCGGACGCTGCCAAAGCGATAGCCGACACTGCGGACCGTGTCGATCAGGTGCGCATGCTCCTCTCCGAGCTTCGCCCGCAGACGCCGCACGTGAACGTCTACGGTCCGAGCACCTCCGAAGTACTCGTAGCCCCAGACCCGGGACAAGAGCGTCTCGCGACTGAACACCCGTCCCGGATGCGCCGCAAGAAAACGGAGCAGCTCGTACTCCATGTACGTCAGGTCCAGGGGCCGCCCCTGGATCGCTGCTTGGTAGGTCTCCAGGTTCAGTGCTAAAGGCCCGTAGACGATCAGGTCCAGGTTCTTGCCACGACCGGTACGCCAGAACAAATGCGTGAGGCGCGCCTCGATCTCCTTGGCGGTGGCATCCGCGAGCACGAAGTCGTCGAACAAGTCCTCTCGAAGCTCGAGCTCGGCAAGGCACGACTGAGCGACGATGAGCAGCAACGGCTGCAACGGGCTGTCCCCCTTGCGGAGCACTCGGCAGGCGGCGAAGGCGGAGACCGGGTCCTCGAGGGTCGATACCACAGCCCCCGCGTAGCCGTCCTCCGGCTCGTCGCGCTCGGCGAGGGCCGGGTCGCGTACGGCTCGCCACGGATAGCCCGCGCGTTCGAGCGCGCCGGACAGCCAATCAGAGGGCGGGTCCGGGAACACGAGCAATGGCTCCATCGAAAGCCCTGCGGTCCGGTCGACGAGAACGCCTAGAGGGCCGGGAGGTAACGCACCAGCTCGTATGGCGTCACCTCTCGGGTATACGCGTCCCACTCGGCGCGTTTGTTGCGCAGGAACCACTCAAAGACGTGCTCGCCAAGTGTCTCGGCGACGAGCTCCGAGCCCTCCATCGCCACCAGCGCCTCTTGCAAGCTGGACGGCAAGGACCTGATGCCCTCCGAAGCCAGCTCCTCGGGTGTCAGTGTGAACAGGTTCGCCGCCGCCTCGGGCCCGAGCTCGTAGCCCTTCTCGATGCCCTCGAGCCCGGCCGCCAGCACGACCGAGAACGCGAGGTAGGGGTTGCACGCCGGGTCCGGAGCGCGGTACTCGAACCTGGTCGACTCGACCTTGCCACGCCTCGCGATGGGAACTCGGACCAGCGCCGACCGGTTGTTGTAAGCCCAGGAGACGTTCACGGGCGCTTCGTAGCCGACGACGAGACGCTTGTAGGAATTGACCCACTGGTTGGTCACCGCCGTTATCTCACGTGCGTGCTGGAGGACGCCGGCAATGAACTGGCGTCCCACTTCAGACAGGCCGTGGTCGCTCCCCCGGTCAGCGAAGGCGTTCCTGTCGCCCTCGAACAACGAGAAGTGCGTGTGCATGCCCGAACCTTGGACGCCCGAAAGCGGCTTCGGCATGAAACTCGCGTGCACGCCGCTCTCGTGGGCGATCTCCTTCACTATGAGCCGGACCGTCATCACCGTGTCGGCCATAGTGAGGGCGTCGGTGTAACGGAGGTCGATCTCGTGCTGGCTCGGGGCATCCTCGTGCTGGGCGTACTCGACAGGAATGCCCATGTCCTCGAGGGTGAGCACGGTGCGCTTGCGCAGGTCCGTGCTCAGGTCCGCTACCGTGAGTTCGAAGTACGACCCGGAGTCGAGAGGCTTCGGAGGCTCGCCGGGCTCGCCGGGCGCGAAGTAGAAGTACTCGATCTCCGGGGCGGCGTAGAAAGAGAAGCCTCGGGCGCGCGCCCGTTCCAAGGTCCTGCGGAGCACGTGGCGGGGGCAGCCCTCGAAAGGCGAACCGTCGAGATTGCTGATGTCGCAGAACACGCGGGCGACCGGCGAGTTGTCACCTTCCCGGCCGATGCGGAACGGAAGGATCTGGAACGTCTTGGGGTCAGGCTTGGCCAGCACGTCGCTCTCCTGCACGCGGCTGAAACCGTCGATCGAGGAGCCGTCAAAGGTCATTCCTCCGTCGAGGGCGTTCTCGAGTTCCGCGGGCGTGATGCTGAACGACTTCGGAGTGCCCAGCACGTCAGTGAACCACAGCTGGATGAAGCGCACGCCGCGTTCCTCGACCGTCCGCAACACGTACTCCCGCTGGCTTTGCATCGGGTGCCTCCGATCTTCGCGCCGCGCTGTGTCCTCAAAGGCTTGCCTGATTGCGGCGCGCGATCAGTGTCGCAGGTAGGAAGACGGTCAGCCAGCGCTGAGGGGACCAAGTGAGCCCTCGTGAAACTGTTCACACTGCGTTCACAGTTGAGCAATGATGCCGAAACCTACGAGCGCCAGACTTCACCGACCAACTCGTGAATTGTCGCGCCTCAGGGCGGACCAAGGAGGAACCGTGCAGGACCGCACCGCTGCCGAAGTCATTCAACTGGTGAAGGACGAAGGCGTCGAGATCATCGACATCCGCTTTTGCGACCTGCCCGGCCTCATGCAGCACTTCTCGGTGCCGGCTCATGAGCTGAGCGAAGCGACCTTCACGGAGGGGCTCGGGTTTGACGGATCCTCCATCCGCGGCTTCCAGGAGATCCAGGAATCGGACATGATCCTGCTGCCGGACCCCTCGACCGCAGTCCTCGATCCCTTCCGCCAGCACAAGACTCTGAACCTCAACTGCTTCGTGCACGATCCGGTGACCCTCGAGAACTACTCACGTGACCCCCGCTACGTGGCGCTCAAGGCCGAGCGGTACCTCCAGGCGACCGGGATCGCCGACACGGTCTACTTCGGGCCGGAGGCCGAGTTCTTCATCTTCGACGATGTCCGCTTCTCCCAGGACCAGCGGTCCGCCTTCTACCAGGTCGACTCGATCGAGGGCATCTGGAACTCGGCCCGCGACGAGAAGCCGAACCTCGGCTTCAAGCCGCGGTACAAGGAGGGGTACTTCCCGGTACCGCCGATGGACCACTTCCAGGACCTGCGGTCGGAAATGATCCTCGTGATGGAGCAACTCGGGATCGAGATCGAGGTGCAGCACCACGAGGTGGCTTCGGGAGGCCAAGCAGAGATCGACATGCGGTACGACACCCTGTTGCGTATGGCCGACAAGCTGATGCTCTACAAGTACGTCGTGAAAAACGTGGCGCGCAACGCCGGGTACTCGGCCACCTTCATGCCCAAGCCGTTGTTCCAGGACAACGGGTCCGGCATGCACTGCCACCAATCGCTGTGGCGTGACGGCGTGCCGCTCTTCTACGCCGAGACCGGCTACGCGGGCCTGTCCGACATGGCGCGCTGGTACATCGGCGGACTGCTCAAGCACGCCGCGGCGGTGCTCGCCTTCGCCGCCCCGACGACGAACTCCTACAAGCGGCTGGTACCGGGCTACGAGGCGCCTGTGAATCTCGTGTACTCCCAGAGGAACCGGTCGGCGGCGTGCCGGATCCCGCTGTACTCCAAGAGCCCGAAGGCAAAGCGGATCGAGTTCCGCTGCCCGGACCCGGCGTGCAACCCTTACCTCGCCTTTGCGGCCATGTTGATGGCGGGCCTGGACGGCGTGCAGAACCGGATCGAGCCGCCCGACCCCATGGACAAGGACCTGTACGACCTACCGCCAGAAGAGCTCGCGAACGTGCCCCAGGTCCCCGCTTCCCTGGACGAGGCCCTCCGGGCCCTCGAGGAGGACAATGAGTTCTTGAAGACCGGCGGAGTCTTCACCGATGACCTCATCGAGACCTGGATCAGCTTCAAGCGGCTCGCCGAGATTGACCAGGTCCGGCTGCGCCCGCACCCCTGGGAGTTCATGCTCTACTACGACATCTAGGAATTTGCTGCCTCTGAGCAGCCCAATTGAGTTCATCATAGGGTCTTCGTCTAGGGCTTGGTCTGGAATCTCCTTCTGTATCCACCCCGCCTCTTGGGGTCGAGACGGTAGCGCCTTCTGATGGACTGACACACCTCAACGGCGCCGTTCTTAAACAGGCTGAGAGGGCTACCGTTCCCGGCGACGGGACTACAAGCGTCGTCCGGCGCGTTGACCCGAGCATGACCGCCTTGACCGATGCGCAGATCGAGTACCTGTCGGGCCAGCTACTCGGCCGGTTGGCAACAGCTGGTACTGACGGTAGGCCGCACGTCGTACCAACCTCGTTTCGCTACAACAGCCAGCACGGCACCCTCGACATCGGCGGGCTTCACATGGCGAGGACGAAGAAATACAGAGACGTCCAGGCAAACGCGTGGGCGGCGATCGTGATCGATGATCTTGTCTCTACCGACCCGTGGCAGCCCCGCATGCTCGAAATTCGCGGGCGTGCGGAGGCGGTTGCCAGTGGCGGGGCGCGTCTCGGCCCTCGTTTCGGTGAGGCATTCATACGCATCTACCCGGAGAAGGTCAACAGTTTCGGGATCGAGTGATCCCCTCGACGCAGCCGCGAGACCCACCTCGATCACGACGCTCGCCCAAGGTGGCCCTCGGCCTGGACGGTCGGACACAGTCGAACCCAAAAGTGACGGTTGCTTCTTCCTAACGCGGTCAATCTGAGGCCAGAAACTCCCAGACTGTCTCCATCTGCTGGATGTCCTTCGACGCGGAGGTTCTCAAAATGGATATCGCGGTAATAGGAACCGGGTTCATCGGGCGTACTCTCGGTAAAGGCTTGGCCGAAGCGGGCCACAACGTCACCTTCGGGTCTCGCCACCCTGATCACGACGACATCGCCAGCGACTCGCCAGCGACGGTGGCCTCGGTCGGGCAAGCTCTCGAGTCGGCCGAAGTGGTCATACTGGCTCTCCCTGGCTCTGCCGTCGGAGAACTGGCATCCGAGCACGAGCACGCTCTCGCAACGAAAGTGGTCATCGACGCAACGAACCGAACGGACCGACCCGTCGCCAACAGCCGAGATGTGCTCCCTGCCGGCGCCCGCTACGCCCGGGCGTTCAACACCTTGGGGGGTGAGAACATCGCCAACCCGGTCTTCGACGAGGGCCTTGCCGACATGTTCTTCTCCTCCGAGGAAGCGGATCGGTCGACCATCGAGACCGTCATCGAAGGCGTAGGCCTGCGACCCATCTACGTGGGACCGAACGAGGAGGACCTTATCGACTCGCTCTTCCGGCTGTGGATCGCACTGGCTGTCAAACAGGGCCGCGGCCGGAGACTGGCCCTCCGCCTGCTGGAACACTGACCCCAATGGGTTAATCAGTGTGCCTACCTTGGAGGTCGGTGCTCCCGTGAAGAGCTGGAATCGTCGCGAATGCCTGGAATGGACCTTCGGGGCCATCTCGCCGGCTGTCGGTGGGCCAGTACTGCACTGCGGTTCGGGATGATGCCGTCGGTGACCCACTCGGGCTGAGATCCCGGCCACAGGAGTCAGTGCGGCGTCAGGTCACGTCGGTAGAGATGGCAGGCGACCTCGACCGGCTCGGCGCCGTCGAGGACGGGCTGCAGCTCCGGCGTGAGGTGGTCACGGAAGTGGACCACGACGCCATGGCTGCGCGGCTCGGTCGAAAGCACCCCTCTCCAGAGCGGGTCCTCGGGTTTGGACCTCCGCTGCTCGTCGAGCAACGCCGACAGCTCGGCCACGCCGTGGCCGCGCCCGGCGGGGATGAGGACCTCAGTCGACGGCGAGTCGAGTCCTCCAAGATCACCGACGATGGCGCGCTCGCGCGTGTACTCGTCGGGGCTGAGCGCCGCCCACCTCTCCTCGAGCATCAGGCGCAGATCTCGGCTCTCCCAACCACACGGCCCGAAAGCCCTGGGGCAGCGGGGGTGGAACGAGCAGCCAAGCGGCGGTACGGCGGCGTCGGGCACCTCGCCCCTCGGGAGGTCGCGGGGCACCTTGTGGCTCGGGTCCGGCTCGGGGATCGCCTCGAGCAGCGCCCTCGTGTAGGGATGGCGCGGTTCAGAGTAGATCTCGGCCGCCGAACCGATCTCGACTATCCGCCCGAGGTACATGATCGCGATGCGGTCACAGAAATAGCGGGCTGTCGCGAGGTCGTGGGTGACGTATAGATACGTGAGCCCGAGGTCACGTTTGAGGTCGCCCATGAGCTCGAGCATCTTGGCGCGCACGCTCATGTCGAGCATCGAGACGGGCTCGTCGGCTATCACGAGCTCCGGCCCGAGGATGATCGCCCGGGCGAGAACGGCGCGCTGCTTCTGGCCGCCCGAGAGGTCGCTCGGGTACTTGCGCAAGAACCGCTCGACTGGCACGAGGCCGACCCGCTCCAAAGACTCGGAGACGAGACGGCGGACCTCGTCGTCACCCTTGGCGATGTGGTGGATCCTGAGCGGGTGACCGACGGCGTCGAGGATCGTCATCGCCGGGTTGAGCGAAGCGTGGGGGTCCTGGAAGATGAGCTGGAGCCGCTTGCGCAGCGGCCGGAAATGCCGCTCGGAAAGCGCCGAGATCGTCTCCCCGTTGAACGCGATCGACCCGCCCGTGACCTTGACCAGGGAGAGCACCGCGCGCGAAAGCGTCGTCTTTCCGCTCCCGGACTCGCCGACGAGGCCCAGCACCTCGCCCCGCTGCAGCTTGAAGGTGACGCCGTCGACCGCCTTCACAGAGCCCGTGTCCCGGCCCAGCATCCGCTGCAGGAAGTTCCCCCGCAGCGAGAAGTGGACCTGGAGGTCGCGCACGTCGAGGAGAGGTGTCGTCCCGGAGTCAAGCTTCATCTGCAATGCCGATCTCCTCGCGTTCCAGTGGGCGACGGCCATCGGGCGGAATCTCCTCTTGCGGACCGTGGAGCCAGCACTCGGCGAGGTGGCTCGGCCTGAGCTCCACACCCACCGGCTCCTTCAAGCGGCAAACCTCCATCGCGTGCGGGCAGCGCGGGTGGAACCGGCAACCGGAGGGAGGAGCGACCAGATCGGGCGGCGCCCCTGGGATGTAGTGGAGCTCCCGCGTCGACAGCGAGATCGTCGAACGCATCAGCTCCTGGGTGTAGGGGTGCTCGGGACGGGAGAAGATGTCCGCGACGGCGCCCTGCTCGACGATGCGCCCCGCGTACATGACAGCGACCCGGTCACAAGACTCGGCGACGATCCCGAGGTTGTGCGTGATGAGCAACAGCGCGGTGTCGAAGTTGTTCTTGAGGTCGGCGATGATCGAGAGGATCTGGGCTTCGACCAACACGTCGAGAGCGGTCGTCGGCTCGTCCGCGATCACAAAGCGCGGCTTCAGCACGAGCGCGAGGGCGATCATGATCCGCTGGCGCATGCCGCCCGAGAACTCGTAGGGATAGTTGCGAAAACGCGTCGGCGGGATACGCACGCCGCCCAGCGCCTCAAGTGAGCGCCGGCGTACCTCGGCGTCGGAGATGTCGGGCTCGTGGGTGCGCAACGCCTCGGCGAAGTGGTCCGAGATCCGCATGAGCGGGTCGAGTCGGGTCATCGGCTCTTGGAACACGAGGCCGATCGAGGGTCCCCGTAGTTTCCGCATTTCCTGCGGGGTGGCCTTCACGAGGTCCTGACCTTCAAACTCGACGGACCCATCCCGGATCGCGCCCACGGGCAACAGGCCCATGATCCCGCGACCCAGGGTCGACTTGCCACTGCCGGACTCACCGACCAGTCCGAGCGTCTCGCGTTCTTGGATCTCGAAGCTCACCCCGTCGACGGCGCGCACGGGGCCGCGGTCGGTCGCGTACCACACCCTGAGGTCGCGGACCCGCACGACAGGACGTACCGCTTGGCCGACCGCGGTGGTCGCCTCCCGGACGCCTTTGGGCATCGTGAACCGGCGGTGGTTCGGCCGTCGCAGGAGTGGGTTAAAAGTGTCATTGATCCCTTCACCGACGAGCGTGAGCCCGGTGACGAGCAGGATGACCGCGAGCCCCGGGAAGAGCCCTGTCCACCAGAAACCGGCTTGCGCGTCGGAGATACCGCGAGAGATGTCGTAGCCCCATTCGGCGGCGACGGAAGGGTCCATCCCGATGCCGAGGAAAGACAGTCCGGCCAGGGTGAGGATCGCATCCGCGGCGTTCAGCGACGCCACGACGGGGACCGAGTGGACCACGTTGGCGAACACGTAACGCCGGATGACGGTTCTCGGTTTGGCACCGAGGGCGCGGCCCGCTTCGACGTACGGTTCCTCGCGCACCGACAGCACCGTGTTCCGAACGACGCGGAAGTACTGCGGGATGTATACGACCGTGATGGCGATGGCCGCGGTCAACACGCCGCCACCCACCGAGGTTGAGAGCAGGAATGCGATCACGATCGCCAGGAGCAGGTATGGGAAGGCGAAGATCGAGTCGTTGATCAGCACGAGGACCCTGTCGAGCCATCCGCCGAAGTACCCCGAGATGAGGCCCATAGGGACACCGATCACGATGGAGAACAAGAGGGCGAGCACGACCACCTCGATCGAGGTGCGCGCGCCGAAGATGACACGGGAGTAGACGTCCTCGGAGACGACCGTCGTCCCCAACCAGTGGGCCGGCGAGGGCGGGGCCTGCTGGGGGAACCGGATGCCGTGCGCTATGTACTGGTTGAAGCCGTAGGGCGCTATCTCCGGGGCGAAGACGGCAAGAACAATGAAGACGAGTGTGATCGTCGCCCCCGTCCAGAAGAGCCACCGGGGCAGGCCGCGGACCGCGATCAGCGGCGCGATCGCGCGCCTCAGGCCACGCGCCCGCCCGTCACCGGCGCCGGTCCGGGCCGGGCGGTCGACGTCGAGTTTGTCGGAAGGCAGGGTTATCGCCACTAGTAGCGCACCCTCGGGTCGATCCACGCGTTTATGAGGTCGATGAGGAGGCTGATCGCGACCACCGCCAGCGCGAAGACCGTGATGATCCCCTGCACGGCGACGTAGTCACGGGCCTCGAGGTAGTAGATGAGCTCGCTGCCGATACCCGGCCAGTTGAACGTCTCCTCCGTGAGGACGGCGCCCGAGAGAAGAAGGGCCGCCTGCAAGCCGGTGACGGTCACGATCGGGACGAGGGCGTTGCGGAAGGCGTGCCGGACGACGACGGACCGCTCCTTGAGTCCCCGGGCTCGGGCGGCCTCAATGTAGTCGCCTTTCATCGTCTGGATGACGTTCACGCGCACGAGCCGGAGGACGACCCCGGAGATGACGAGACCCAGCGTCGCCGCCGGCAACACGAGGTGCGCGAGCAGGTCTGGGACGTCACCCCAGGCGCCGTCGATCATCGCGTCGATGATGAGGATGTTCGTGTGCGGCGTGAGCGTCGCCTGGACGAGGACGCTCGACTCGCTCGATGTCGGGAGCCAGTTGAGGACGTGACCGAACAGCAGCTGCGCCAGCAGGCCGAGGAAGAAGACCGGCGCCGCGTAGATGACGATCCCGTAGATCCTTGCCCCGGTGTCGAGCCAGCTGTCGCGCTTGCGGCCGGCGAGCATTCCGAGCGGGACGCCGACGATGAGAGCGATGAACATTGCCGCCACCGTGAGCTCGAGTGTGGCGGCCCCGTTCTGCGCGATGATCTGGGTGACAGGACGGTGGTCGGTGAGCGTGGTGCCGAGGTGTCCTGTCAGAACCTGTCCCAGGAACTCGCCGTACTGGACTATGAGCGGCTTGTCGTAGCCGCCTATCCGTTCACGGACAGCAAGCTGGGCAGGAGAGAGGTGTCCTCCGAGCGCCGCCAGGATCGGGTTGCCGGGCGCCACGCGCATCAGGAGGAAGACGAGGGTCAACAAGATGAAGACCATCGGGATGACGAGGATCAGCCGGGTGATGATGTAGCGGCGGAGCGATCCCTTCGACGACGACAAGCTTCAGTGCCCTTCTCGAAACCCGGTTTGGCCGGGGGCCAGGCGCCGAGCGCCTGGCCCCCGGGGCTCAGCTGGTCAGGACTTTCCGACGAGCCAGAACCGGAACGTGTACGACGCGTCGAGCGTCGACTGGACTCCGGTCACGTCATCGCGGATTGCCGCGATCTGGCCTCCCTGCCAGAGCGGGATGAGCGACGGGTCCTTGGCGGTGATCGTCTGGATCTGCGCGAACGCCTTGTCACGAACGGCCGGGGCCGACGACGCCTCTTCCCGGGCGATGAGCGAGTTCACCTGCATGTTGCAGTAGTGATCGCCCATGAACTCCTGGTTGCAGAGGTAGAACGGGCCCGTGTAGTCATCCGCGTCGGGGTAGTCGGGGAACCAGCCGAACAGGAAGACCCCGTACTGGTTCGTGTCGGCTGCAGTGGCGTACGTGCTCCACTCGGCCGACTGGAGCGAGACATTGAACAGGCCGGAGGCGTTGAGCTCACGCTGCAGCTCGGTCGCGATGTCGGTGTCCGCGTAGTGGTTCGTGTTGTACCAGAGGGTGAACTTGACCGGTGTGGTCACTCCGGCAGCTTTGAGCACGGCCTTGGCCTTCGCGACGTTGGGAGAAGCCCCGTACACCTCTTGGAAGGAGTTGATATGGCCTTCCAGCGCGTCGGGGATGATCGAGTACAGGGGCTTGACCGTCCCCTTGTAGACGTACTTCGCGATCGAGGCCCGATTGACCAGGTACGACACAGCCTGGCGGACCGCCAGCTTCTGCGCCGGGTTCGCGCCCGGCTGGATCTTCTCGTTGAAGACGATGTAGCGGATCTCGAGGCCCTTGCCAACGACGATCTTGACACCGCTCGAGTGCGCGAGCGCCTCAAGCTGGGTCGGGGTCAGCTCACGGTAGGCGATGTCGATGGCGCCCTGCTGCTCGTCGGACACGAGCGTCGTGGCGCTCTCCTCGTAGCGGATGATGAACTCACTGTTGTGCAGGACGTCGTTCCCGCCGTAGTGCGGGTTCGGCACGAACACGGCCAACTGGTTGGGCGTGTACGACTTGAGCTCGTACGGGCCGGACCCGATGATCTTCCCGTCGGGCTGGAGCTTGTTGAACGGGTACACCTTCTGGTCGACGATCGCGCCCACACCGGTCGCGAGCACGTCCGGCCACACGGCGTCGGGAGCCTTCAGCTTGAACGTGACTGTGTTCCCCGAGGCCGTCACGCTCTTCATCGCGGCGATCAGGACCCCCGGGTCCATCGGGCTGTTGATCTTGAGGACGCGGTTGAAGGAGTACGCGACGTCCGCGCCCGTCACGGGGTCGCCGTTCGAGAAGTACTGCCCGGGCTTGACGATGCAGACGTAGGTCGTCGCTCCGTGCCACGAGCAGGTCGCGGCGTCGGGGACGATCGTCGTCGTGTCGGGCACAAACTTGACCAACGTCTGATAGACGTTCCAAATGATCGTCCACGACGGCAGGTCGTAAGAGCCGGCCGGGTCCGCAGAGATAATTCGGTCGGTCGTTCCCAAGATGACCGTCACGTTCGGGATCTTGCTGTGTGACATCGACGTGGCCGCGCCACTCGAACCCGTCGCAACTGCCACAGGCACGATGAGCACCGCCGCGGCGGTAACTCCGATCAACCATCCGATAGCGGACCTCTTGAAACCTCGATCTCGGTGCATTAAGCCCCCTTTACTAGCGGTTTCGCCGGTCCCGGGGCCGTCGTGATGACCACGTCCAGCTGCGGGTTCGGGCGCTGAGCCCGCGATTTCGGCCAGGAAGATCAAACCACGCCACATCCTCCACAGTGCACCTATTCCGCGAGTAGCCGGATTGTAGTGCCGCCGCACGAGGTAAGTCCAAGGCTCCGCCAGCTCGGGAACACCTCGGGCACCACAAGCCGGGCCGGCCCCGCCCGCGTCGTTGGAACCTGGTTCGTCGTCCGTCCGAATGTCACGATCGACTGCCACGCCCGTACCGGCTGACGACCCGGGCGGCTAGCTTCGGCACTATGCGTTTCGGGATCGACGTCGCCCAGCAGAGGATGGCCTTCGACGAGGTCATCGCTCGCGTGCAGCTCGGGGAGGAGCTCGGCTTCGACGGTGCGTGGGGATTTGACCACTACGTCCCCATGTACGGCGAAGGTCCAGGTGAGTGCTTCGAAGGAATGACCACACTCGCCGCGCTGGCGACTGCGACGAGCAGGATACGTCTCGGGCTGCTCGTCACCGGTGTCACCTATAGACACCCCTCTGTCTTGGCCGCCGAGGCAATCACGGTTGATCACGCCAGCCACGGACGCTTGGAGCTCGCTCTCGGCGCGGCTTGGTTCGAGGCCGAGCACCGCCAGCTCGGCATCGAGTTCCCCCCTGTCGGTGAGCGGTTCGACCGCCTGGAGGACGCCCTCGAGATCATCGTCCGCCTCTCGACGGGCAATGTCGTCTCGTACGACGGGCACCATTTCAGCCTCAAAGAGGCGGGCCTGCGGCCGGTTCCCGTCCAGCGCCCCCACCCACCGATCTGGATCGGCGGCTCGGGGCTGCGGCGCACCCTTCCTCTCGCGGCGCGCTACGCCGACGTCTGGCACACCTACGGCAGTCCCGAGAAGCTGGCCGAGCTGTCGGGCCGCCTCGACCAGCTGGCAGAGGAGGCCGGTAGGGATCCCGCCGCGATCGCCAGGGCCTCGTCGCTCTCGCTGTCGGAGCCCGACGCCGAGGTGCGCGCCAACATCGAGAGGTTGGCGGATGCCGGATTCGGCTACCTCGTGTGCGGCTGGCCGAGCGAGGGCCGTAGCCGCGTCGAGGCTTTCGCCAGCACGGTGATGGTCGACTACCCGGACTGAACGCCCGGGCGCTCGTGCGCCACCGACTCCGAGGGAATCGAGGCGGACCACATACGGCGGCGACCGCCCACTCCTTGGGGTCAGCGTTCGTTCGACGTGGGGGCGCCTTGCTGAAAGGCGCCGCCGAGCGGCGTCTCGAGGCTCACCGCAGCGGGCTCGACAACATCACGAAGGAACTCTTCAGCTGCAGCCTCCAAGCAGGCGAGCATGGAGAGAACGGGCACCTGATCGGCGACGGCCGGCCGGGTCACCGCCCACACCTGGCGCGCGGGCTGAGCGCCCTTGATCCTGCGCACGGCGACATCGGGATGCAGAGTCGAGCCGAGCGCGAGCATGGGCACGAAGGCCACGCCGAGACCGGCCGCGACAAAGCCCTGGGCGGTCGAGTACTCGTCCGCGTCGATGGCGTATACGGGCCTGAATCCGGCCCGCATGCAGGCGGCCTCGATGACAAGCCGACAGTGACCCGGGCAGGAACTGACTCCGATCCACCGCTCCGAAGCCAAGAATGCCAGGTCCACCGATTGCTTCGCCGCCAACGGGTGCGTGCGGGGCAGCACGACCCGGAAGGGATCCGCCAATAGGTGCCGGTGGACGAGGCCGTCGTCTATCGCGTCACCGGGAGATCTCTCCTCCACCGCCACGAGGACCTCGATCGAGCCGCTTCGCAGTGTGGTGATCGCGTCGTCGCCCTCCACGACAACGAGGTCGAGGGCAACGCGCGGGTGCAACGCCTGGAAGGCGGCGAGCGCGCCGGGCACGAGCGAGGAACCCGCCGTCGGGAAGGCGCCGACCCGTATCCGGCCACTATGGCCGGAGGCGAGCGCGGCAATGGCGTCCTCGGCGTCCTGGATCGTGGCGAGCACGCGGGTCGCGTGCTCGCAGAGCAGCAGGGCGGCGTCGGTCGGCCGCACGCCCCGGCCCGCCCGCTCGAAGAGCCGGACACCGGTCTCGTGCTCGAGCGCGGTCATCTGCTGACTCACAGCAGAGGGCGAATAGCTCAAGAGCGCCGCGGCCGCCGACACCGAACCGGTCGCCACAACGGCTCTAAGGGTCTTCAAGCGCCGGACGTCGATCACGCGACAATTAAGTTATACTTAAATGTTATTCGCAACTAGTTGCTTGTTCTTCACGGTAAGCAGCGGAGAATAGAGGTATGGAGTCTTTGCACACCTGGTCCGAGCTGCCGTCATGATCTGGCTGGTGGTGGTCCTCGTCGTTGTCGGCCTGCCCTTGGCGGCCTTGTTGTTCGGCGCGGAGAGCCGGGACGGGCGTGACTGGCAACCGCTCAGCGGGTTGCCCAACTCTGCGCTCGACACCGACTGGGTCTCCCCGCACATCGTGGGCGCGGGCGCGCACGGCGGCCACGTGCCTCGACAGGGGCGGGTCAAGCAGAGCTGACGGTACCTGCTATGGCCGGCGCCGCACGATGACAGCCTCCAAGCCGGCGAGTTGAAGGGTCTCTCCGACGGGCTCGCCGTCCTGTCGCCCGCCGAGGCTCGAGCTGAGCAGGAGACCCGGTTGTCCGCGGAGCTCGCCGGGCGTCTCGGAGAAGTTCGCCGCCACCACGACATCGCCGATCTGGTAGACCCAATGGTGGTCCGTCGAAGGCAATTGCGCGTAGGTGCCGTCTCGGCCCTTTATGTGCCGGCGACGGACCGCGATGAGCCGGCGGCAGAGGGACAGGAGTGATCTCGGATCTTCTCGCTGTTCGGCCACGTTATGGGTGCGGACGTCGCCGAGCGGAAGCCATGGAGTGGCGCCTGCAGTGAAGCCGCCGGTGGCGCTCGGCTCCCACTGCATCGGGGTCCGGGCGCGGTCCCGGCTCGGGTGACCCCCCCGGCCGCCGAGGAACATGTCGTCGCGCTGCCGCTCGAGGGACACCTCGACGTCAGTCATCCCGATCTCATCGCCGTAATAGACGACGATCGTGCCGGGCAGCGTGAGGAGGACCGTGAGCGCGAGTGCCGTCTTGACGTCGTCCCCCGAGCACCAGCGGGTGGTGAAGCGCGACTTGTCGTGGTTAGACATGGCCCAGGCGGGAACGGCCCCGGCGGGCAGTTGACCGAGGGTCTCACCCACCACCTTTGAGAGCTCCGCGGCGGTGAAGCCTGCGACCAGGAAAGGGAAGTTGAAGCCCAGTTGGAGCTCGTCGTCCTGCCCGTAGTAGCTGGCAAGTCTCACCGCGTCCGGGACGGCGGTCTCCCCGAGGAGAAGTTTCGGCGGCGCGTACTGCTCGGCGATCCGGCGCCAGCTCCGGAACACGGCGTGGGTCTCGGGACGGTTGGCGCTGTAGCGCTGTTCCTGGCCGGCATTGCCACCGACGAGCTGGCCCGCGGGCATGGGGGGGTTGTCACGTAGGAGGGCGTCCTTGTACAGGCCATGTGCCACGTCGATGCGGAACCCCGCGACACCCCGGTCGAACCAGAACCTGATGATCTCCTCGAACGCGTCGTGGACCGCGGGCTCCCACCAGTTCAGGTCGGGCTGGGAGGGAAGGAAGTTGTGCAGGTAGTACTGTCCGGTCGCCGTCTCAAGGGTCCACGCGCTGTCACCGCTCGCATCGAGCCAGTTGTTCGGGGGGGATCCGTCCGGACGCGGTTCAGCCCACACGTACCAGCTGCGGTGGGCGGCGTCCCGGGAGCGGCGCGCCTCGACGAACCATGGGTGATCGTCGCTCGTGTGGTTCGGCACGAGATCGAGCAGGACCCGCATCCCGAGGCGGCCCGCCTCGGCGACCAGGCGGTCGAGGTCCGCCAGGGTCCCGAGCTCGGGGTGGACGCTGATGTAATCCGAGACGTCGTAGCCCCAGTCGTGGTCCGGCGAAGCCATTGTGGGCGACAACCAGACGCCGTCGGCGCCGAGCCAGGAGAGGTAGTCGAGCTTCTCGATCACTCCGGGAAGGTCGCCGTAGCCGTCGCCGTCCGAGTCCCGGAAGGAGCGCACGTAGAGCTGGTACAAGACCGCGCCCGGCCACCAGCGCTCCCGGCTCGTTGCGTCCGTCATGACCCCGCCTCCTCCCGCGTGCCTGCGCTGTCCTGTGACACATCGCCCTCCTCCCCGTCGCCTCGTTCGACGCGCGGCGCCCGGGATGCCGAACTCGACTGTCTAGCCGAGAAACAGGGTGCAGCCGCGCATCTCCGAGCTTCGGCCACCCACGTCCCGACCGGGCCCTGGAAGCCGGGTCCCGAAACTCACATCACCCGGGGCGACCTCCACAAGTCGATGGGCCTGGCCACACCCGGCGCGTCGAAGGGCAGCTCTACGCGCCGGCCCGAACCGGCCGACTGGTACCCGGCATAGAGCAGCTCCTGCACGACGCGGCCGTCGCGGCCGGTCGCCTGGGGCTCCTCCATGCCCCTCACACAACGCGCGAAGTGCTCCATCTCCTGGGGGAAGCCGTAGTTCCAGAGCTCTTCGTACACGGGGTAGCTCCACCCCTGGGTGCTCGGTGCCTTCTCGACGGCATAGCCGTAACCGGCTTCGGAGTAGGTCGGCAAGGCATTGCCCATGTGCAAGTTGCCGTAGGTGACGCCTTGGTCGCCGTAGATCTCGATGCGGTCGTCCATGCCGCCCCGGCGCGCCCAGCTGTCCTCGACATGGCCGATGGCACCGTTGGCGAACTCGACAATGGCAAAGGAGTGGTCCTCCCCCGTGGTCTTGTCACCGTGCACGTAGGTCCCCATCTGGGCCGTGATGGCGACGGGGGCCGGCCTTCCGAGGAACCAGTAGCAAAAGGCGATCCCGTGGCACCCCATGTCCATGAACACGCCGCCTCCGGAGCGCGCCACGTCCCAGAACCAGTCGGCGTGCGGGCCGAAGTGCATCTCGGACTGCTTCACGAGGTACACCTCCCCGAAGGCACCCTGATCGGCCATCTCCTTGGCCTTGCAGTACTTCGGCGTGAAGTACAACTCCTCGGCGTAGAAGAGGTGGACGCCGTTGCGGCCGGCCGCCTCGTTCATGCGGTCGCACTCGGAGACCGTCATCGCCATCGGCTTCTCCATCACCACGTGCTTGCCCGCCGCGACGGCATTGAGGGCGATCTCGCAGTGCAGGTAGTTGGGCGCAGCCACAGTGACCATCTCGATGCCCGGGTCCTTGAGCATCTCTTTGTAATCCGTGTAGCTGTCCTCGATGCCGTAACGCCGTGCCAGCTCCTCGGCGTGCCCCGGCGTCGGGGAGGCGACGGCCACCGCCTTTCCGAGTCGCCCCATGGCAATCGAAGCGGCGTGGATGTCCGCCTCGAATTGGGAGCCGACGATGCCTATCCCGACCAACTTCTCGGACATGGTGCCTTCCTTCCTCACGTGAGTCTTGTGTTCGCTGACCGCTCGGCGGCGGTGTCCTCGTGACTGACCAACTAGGTACTGGTGAGCAGCCTCCGCACGAGCGCGGTTGCCCGTGCAACGCACTCGTCCTCCGGCAGTTCCCAGAGCGAATCGGGGAAGCGGTGGCCGAAGGTGCCGTCGTCGGAGAAGATCTCGACGTCATAGCTCCCCAGGAACGCGCCGGCATCCAGCACCCGCACGAACTCCCCGATCGGGAGCGTTCCCTCCCCGGGGAACTTCCGGTCGGCCCAGCTGCGCGCAGGCGCGACCACGTCGGCGACGTGGACTGCGACGATCAGCTCCAAGACGGCCGTCAGCTCGTCGACGGCATCGGGACCCTGGCCCGCGTGCCACATGTCGAAGAGGATCCCAACAGCGCGATGACCGATGTCGGCGACCAGATCGGCAGCCGCGCCAAGGCTGGTGACGAAGCTGAAGTCGTCGCCGGCGGACGGGTGCATGGGCTCGAGTGCCACCGTCAGGCCGAGCTCGGCGGCTCTCTCTGCGACGCGGCGCAGCTCGGTGACACAACGCCGGCGCAACTCGGCCGAGTCGTGCCCCGGCACGTTGCCGGTCACGACCACGACCGTTTCCGGGCGCAGCGTCGCGAGCGCGGGGAGCTTGGCGCAAAGGGCGTCCGTGCGTTCGGCGGGGTCCGCGGGCTCGGGGTCGAGCGCGTTCGCGAACACCGAATTCCCGTTCGGCACGAGGTTGGTCACTCGCAACCCGGCCGAGCGAAGCACGTCGGCTACCTCGTTCAGGTCGCGCCCGACGAGCTTGGACTCCCACACCCCGATGCCACCGAGCCCGGCGGCACGGTAAGTCGCCACGTCGGACTCGAAGGACGCGTGCAGCGTCGTCACCTCGCTCACCGACAGCCTGTCTACGCGGTCCATTACGCTCCTCCTTCCTCCTCGAGTCGCCGGGCGCCTGCGGTCGGGACCCGGGCGCTCCCGGTGGCCGCGACGGAAAGCCTCGGCGCGTCCGACATGAGGCGGATCGTGTAAGGGTCCCGTGGGCGCTCGAAGACTTCCTCGACGGGCCCCTGTTCCACGATGCGGCCCTGCGAGAGCACGATCACCGACTGGGCGATCCCGCGCACGAGGGCCAGGTTGTGGGTGATGAACAGCATCGCGAGCCGGTGCTCGGCCTGCAGGCGGCGCAACATCTCGATGATCATCGCCTGCACGGAGACATCGAGGGCGGACGACACCTCGTCGCACACCAGGAGGTCCGGCTCGGCGGCCAAGGCGCGGGCGATCGCGGCGCGCTGTCGTTCTCCGCCCGAGAGCTGGTCGGGGTAGCGGTTCAGGAAATCTGCCGAGAGGGAAACGTCCTCCAGCACCTTCACGACCCGGGCGTCCGCCTCGGCGCGGGACAACCCGTAGAAGTGGGCGATGGGCTGGGCGACCGACTGTCCGACCGTCTTGCGGGGGTTGAGCGCGGTGTAGGGGTCCTGGAAGACGTACTGGACACTCTTCAGCACGCCCTTGTCGCGCTGGCGGGCACTGTGGGGCAGCTCGTTGCCCTCGTAGCGGACGCTTCCCAGCCAATTCGTGTGCATGCCGACGATGCAACGCGCGAGCGTCGTCTTGCCCGACCCGGATTCGCCCACAACGGCCACGCAGGTGTCCTCGGGCAACGAGAAGCCGACGCCATGGAGCACTTCGTTCGTGCCGAATGACGCCCGCAGTCCCTCCACCTCGAGCACGGCCGGGCGGGTTGGTGTCCCGCTCATCGGCTGAATGGCCTGCCGGCCGCTCAGGTCCTGCGCCTCCCGGCGAACCCGCACGCAGCGCACCCAATGCGATTCGGATATGTTCGCCCGGGCCGGTGGGCTCGACAGGCACTCGGGTCCGGCATCGGGGCACCGAGCCGAGAAGGAACACCCGGCCGGCCGGCTCACCGGTCGCGGAGGCAACCCCTCGATGCCCTCCATCACCTCCGCCTTGTCGAGGGATGGAACGGCGCGCATTAGCAAACGCGTGTAGGGGTGCTTCGGGGTGGCGAATACAGTGGCGGTGGGCCCGAGCTCCACGATGCGCCCCGCGTACATGACCGCCACCGCCTTGGCCACCTGCCCGACGACGGCGAGGTCGTGCGACACGTACACCGCGGCGACCCCACTGGTGGCACACAGATCGGCGATCAGTTCCAGGAAATGCCGCTGCGTGGTGACATCAAGGCCGGTTGTCGGCTCGTCGAACACGATCACGCCCGGTCGGCAGGCGAACGCCATGGCGATGACGATCCGCTGTTGCTGGCCGCCCGAGAGCTGGTGGGGGAACCGGCGCAAGAAGGCCGGGTCTGTCGGCAGATCGACGGCAGCGAGCACCCCGCGGACGCGCCCCGCCCCGTCGCTGTCATTGTCCGCGCGTCCCGCGTGGACACGCAGCACCTCGGCGATCTGGTTGCCGACGCGCCTCACGGGATTCAGCGCCGCTCCGGGTTCCTGGGGGACATAGGCGACTTTCCCCCCGCGCAGCGCCGGCAGCTCACGCTCGTCAAGGGCCAAGATGTCCTGGCCATCCAGGAGGACCCGGCCCTCGGTGATGCGTAGGCCACGGCGCGCGTAGCCGAGCAGGGCGAGGGCGACGGTCGTCTTCCCGGAGCCTGATTCGCCGACGAGGCCCAGCACCTCGCCGGGCGCCACCGCGAAGTCGACCTCCGAGACGACGTCGGTCCTCGTCCCCGCGAGACACACCTCGAGGTCTTCGACCACGAGCCTGTGCGGGGCCGTCATGAGGGTGTCACCCAGATGCCTTGGCGGCTTCGGTCCGGATGAAGGCCTGCTCCACCTGACGATCCGCACCGATGGCTGCCCGCGCCACGGCGTCTGCAAACAGGTTCGTGCCGATCGCCAGCAGGGCGATCAGGGCGGCGGGCACGATGACCGCCCACGGGTTGGTCTGCAGGCCGATCCTGTTCTCGCTGATCATGTTCCCCCAGCTCGGCGCGGGAGGCTGCTGGCCGAATCCGAGGAACGAGAGGCCCGCGATGATCACGATCGAATACGTGAGCCGCGACCCGAGCTCGACCATGAGCGGGCTGACGAGATTGGGCAGGATCTCCCCGGTGATGATCCGCATCGGTTTGACCCCCTGCAGCTCCACGGCCTTGACGTAGTCCCGCTCGGCGACGTCGAGCGCCGCCGCACGCATGACGCGGGCCACCTGGGGCACGTGCCCAAGACCCACGGCTAGCACGATGAGCCAGAGCTTTGGGCCGACCGTCCCGACGATGAGCAGAGCAAGCACGATCGCCGGGAAGGCAAGAAAGACGTCCATCCCGCGCATGATCATGGTGTCGGTCCGCCCCCCTAGGTAGGCGGCCTCGATTCCCTGGAAGGCGCCGAGACCGACACCGATCACCGTTGCCGCCACCGCCATCACGAGCAGCACCCACCCTCCCGCTAGCACGCGTGACAAGACGTCGCGACCGAGGTAGTCCCCACCGAGCAGGGCTTGGACGGAGGGCTGTTGAAGGGGCTCGTACAGGAACGCCGTGGGCGAGTCCGGCGTCCAGATGGCTCCCACGGCGGCCACGAGCACGACAGAGCCGGCGAGCGAAAGCCCGACGATCCCACGACGGCTGGTCGCTGCCCTGTGCAACAGGGTCAGCCACTCGTGCCGTCGGAGCTTGCCCGGCGACCTTGGTCCTTTCATGCCGGGATCCTCCGGCGAGGCGAGCACAACAGGGCCAGCACGTCGGTGGTGATGTTCACAACGACGTAAAACGCCGCCAGCGCGATCACGATGAACTGGATGACGGGGATGTCACGGTCCGTCACGGCGTTGACGAGCCCCTGGCCGATCCCGGGAAAGTCGAACACCTCTTCGACGAGCACTATGCCACCTGCGAGCCGCAGGAACGTGAGGCCCACTACCTGGATCGTGGGCGGCAGCGCATTGGGGAGGGCATGCTGCACGAGCACGCGCCACCGCGGCACTCCCTTCAAACGTGCCATCTCGACATAGGGCGACTCCAGCGCCTCCAGCGTGGCGGCCCGGGCCATGCGATAGACGTAGGGGATCGTCACGATCACGAGGCTCAATGCCGGCAAGACGAGCAGTCGAGGCGCCTCGAGGATGTTCTCGCCGGGGGTGAGCAGCGACACGCCCGGGAACAGGTGGAACACAACGGTCGAGAACAGGATGACGACGGCGATGGCGACGACGAACTCGGGCACGGCGAGCACGGCGAGAGCCCCTACGGTCATCGAGTTGTCGAGGAGGCTGCCGTGGCGCAGCGCGGCCACCGCGCCGAGCACGATACCGAGCACGCAGCCGCCGAACCCGCTCACCGCCACGAGCACCGCCGAGTTCAAAAGGCGCGGCGCGGCGAGCCGCCACACCGGCTCGCTGTTGGCGAGGCTCGTGCCGAGCCGTCCGACCGGCAGCCCCGATAGCCAGCCCCAGTACTGGGCCCACCAGCCGCGATAGAGCCCCAGTTCAAGCTCGAGGGCGTGGATCCGCTGTGGCGTTGCAGAAAAGCCGAGGATCGCGCGTGCCGCGTTGCCGGGCAGCAATTGGGTCGCGGCGAACACGACCAGGGAGACCAGGAGCAGAGTGATGATCCCCTGGCCGGTTCGTCCCGCGACAAGCGACACGATGGGGTGAACCCTCGCATAGTCCCGGCGCCACGCACCGGCGCGCGCGACTCTCGATTTCTCCTTGCGCTCGCTGTCGGGAAGATCACCGACCCGAGACGCGTCTGGGCGACTCTCGGCCACTCGCCGTAGGCCGGCGTGAGGGTGATCGCCCATCAGGAGCTTGTCTTCAGGGTTACGAGAGCCACATGTTCTTGAAGCCGTAGGCCCCGAGAGGAAGGCCCGTCTTGGACGAGACGACCCCGTGCACATGCGATGAATAGCCGTCGATGACGGGGTTGAAGTACGGGATGATGTAGCCGCTGGCCGTGCCCGAGTACTCCATCGCCTGCATCTCGTGGGCGATGTTCGCCCGCTTGGTCTCATCGAGTGTGGCCACGGCTTGCTTGTACAAGTTCGTGTAAACAGCGTTGTTCGTGTGGCACTCGTTGAACGGGGCCCCCGCCAAGGTGCCCTGCAGGACGTTCGAGAAATACGGGTAGTAGTTCCAGTAGTCCTGGGCGAAAGTCCAGCTCAGGTAGTTCGGCCCGAAGAACTCCGAGGAGGTCACCTCTTTGAGGTTCACTGTCACCCCGGCTGCCGCCGCCTGCTGCTTTAGGACCTGGGCGACCTGCACGGTCCCCGACCCGATGGCGCTGGTCACCAAGGTGACCGTCAGGTGGGAGTGCCCCGCCTTCTTGAGCAGGCTTTTCGCCTCGTCGATGTCCTGGACGCGCTGGGCCAGCTTGGTGTCGTACACGGCGTCCCACAGACCGAACACGTCGTTGCCGATGGTCCCGTAACCACTGAACACGGTCCTCAGCATGGCGTGACGGTCGCAGATCAGGCGAAAAGCCTGGCGGACCCGGACGTCGTCGAACGGCGGCTGGTCGACACGCATCGTGAAGGGCGTGTAGCCACCGCCCTTGGTGATGATCACGTTGTTGCCACCCGAGCGGACCGGGGCGATCGAATCCGCGGAAAGCAGGTCGATGACGTCGAGCGTGCCACCGTTCAGCCCGTTGACCTGACTGACCTCATCGGGGAAGTCGCTGATGACGAGCTTGTCGATGTACGGCAGCCCACTCTCCCAGTAGTTCTCGTTTCTCACGAACGTGCTCTGCTGGCCCGGCGTGAACGACTTGTACTTGAACGGGCCCGTTCCGACCGGGTTCTTCAAGTCGAAGCCCACCGGCACGACGAAGAAGTCGTAGGAGGCAAGGATGTCCGCAAACGGTGAGAACGGCGTGAAGCACGGGATCTGGATCGTGTAGTTGTCGAGCTTCTTCGCGTGGGCGATGTCGAGGGCCTTCAGCGATATGGCACCCAGTGCCGGGGTTTTCGGGTTCACGATCCGTTGGAATGTGAACAGCACGTCGTCGGCGCTGAGTGTCTTGCCGTTGTGGAACTCGATGTCGGGCTTGACCCGGATGGTCCACTTCATGGCATCGCTGCTCGCCTCGAGCTCGTCGGCCAGGCTCAGCACGGGATGGGCA
>Ga0181530_10000336_pt1 | contig 60168 bp, 59 predicted proteins | sample PEATcosm2014_Bin_42_FD_119769 | JGI IMG/M metagenome (GOLD analysis project Ga0181530, IMG submission 119769) | Peatland microbial communities from MTU Mesocosm Facility, Houghton, MI, USA - PEATcosm2014_Bin10_60_metaG | ecosystem: Environmental > Terrestrial > Soil > Wetlands > Peat | place...
ACGCCGGCGCCACGGGCGCGCAGGTCACGATCGACGGGCGGCGAGAAGGAAATCGGCATCAACAGTCCGGCATGGCGCCCCGCTCGTGCCTCCGCCGCTGGCGCGGCAGGAGGATGGGGCATGGCTTGTGTATCACAACGCGACGCTGGAAAGACCTGTGCTTAACATGTGGAACGAGTCTGGAACGAATCGCGGCCGAATCGGCGACTCTCGTGCTGTTCGAGTTCGTTCACCGCGATATATGGCGCCGTAGCCGCCCTTGTACACCAGATCGGGTGTAATGAGCGATTTTGCTGCGTCGTTTTGGCGCCCAAAACGTTAACGCGGCGGCGGATCACGATTCCTTGGCGAGTCAAGAGGCTGCCTCCTGTGGATAACGGGGACGCCGATGGCCAGCGCCCAACATGGGTGGCCGGCGTGGCTTCGTCGAGATTATGCGACACGGGTATTGCGCCTGCGCGACGGCCGCGATTACTGGGTTTTCGCGCTGATGCTGGGATGAGGCGCTTGCGCCGACGCGACGAATTGATTGGCCTGCAATACGCCCATGCCGAGCGGCGTCGGCATCGAGAAGCGGAACGGCACCAGCACTCGGGTGCCGGAGATCGGCGCCAGCCAGACCTCGGCGTCGCGCAGCGCGACGAGATATTTGATCACCGGCCGTTCCGGCACGTAGCCGGAGATCGGCTCGAAATAAACCGCGCAAACCACGGCCGGCCCCTGGTAGCCGCGTTCGGCCTTGACCATTTCCATGCGCTTGAACTCGCTGCGCAGGTCGTAGCGCACGCGGCCGTCGAACACCGCGACCTTGCGGACGCAGGCCTGCGGCGACACCGGATCGCCGTTGCCGCCGACGCGGTTGATGGTCGAACTCATGGGATCGACGACGCCGCGGCGGTCGGCGTCGCTCACCGGAATGCGATCGGGATGTGGGTACAGCGGCGGATCGGCCAACAAATCCTTCACATTGCCGCCGGAGATTGCCATGCGCACGTCATCGATCTTGCCGTGCTCCCAATCGATCGTCGCGACATAGTTCGTCGGCATCGTCTGTTCGCCGCTGAAGCTGCCGCGGCTGGCGCCGGTGCCGCGCGCGCCGGTAAAAATCCGCAGCAGTCCCGCGGTCGCGCCGCTGGCTGCCGCGGTGTACTGATCCTCGGCAATCTCGATGGCCCAGGTGCCGCGACCGATCGGCAGGCCGGCGAGCGTGGCGGTGTACTCGGCTTCCAAATGCGTTTGCGCCGCCGCGACATGGCCGGCATCGGCGGCGAGCGCCGCCATGATGCAAACCGCCGCGGCGAAGGTGGCGGAGACGACGGAGGCGGCATCAAAAGGAAGCCGTTGCGGCAGCACGGACACTGACAGTGTTTCCCCACATGCCGCCGGGTCGGCGGGTCAAAGGCTCGGTTTCACCTATGGGGTACCTTTGCCTGCCGGATATGGCCTAAGCTTGAAACCCCCAAGCCCTTCCTCGTTCGGGAATGCGTCCTTTGTGTGGTTTGGCACGGCCATAAAGGCCATATCCGACATATGCTTGACGCTGCGGAGACCCCTGATTATAGCTCCGCGCATATCCCACATCGTCGTCAGGCGGCGTTTGCCGCGGCGGGGCTTTTGAGGAACGACCACCATGTCATGGCGTTGCGAACTGACCGGAAAGACACGCCAGATTGGCAACCGGGTGAGCCATTCGAACCGCAAGACCAAGCGGCGGTTCCGGCCGAATCTGCTCAATGTCACGCTGCTGTCGGACGCGCTCAGCCGCTCGATCCGGCTGCGGATTTCGGCCAATGCGCTCAAGACCGTCGATCATCGCGGCGGCCTCGACGCGTTTCTGCTCAAGGCCAAAGACGCCGAGCTGTCGCCGCGGGTACTCGAACTCAAGCGCGCAGTGGTGAAGAAGCGCAAGGCGACGGCGTAGTCACGTACGCATAATTTTCGGTCGACCTTGGAGGCCCGCCGCGCGCGGGCCTTGGCGCACGAGTCTTGGCGTTTTGGCGGCGCGGCGCCTACGCCCTGGCGGCGCTCCGGCGAGCGCCATATGCTTGAGCCAACCGACGCCCTGGACCGAAGGAGACAGCCATGTCCGCGCCAGCCCGCAAGGTCGTGCATTCCGACATCAAGCCCGATAATCCGCCGGAGCGCGCCGCGCACTATGTCGATGCGCCGAACCTGCCGTGGGAAAAGACCAAATTCCCCGGCATCCAGATCAAGGTGCTCTATACCGACGGCGACGGCGTCACCACCGCGCTGTTCAAGCTTGAGCCCGGCGCCGTGGTGCCGCTGCACGAGCACACCGCGCTGGAGCAGACCTACGTGATCGAAGGCTCGCTGGAAGATCACGAAGGCAAATGCGGGCCGGGCCAGTTCGTCTGGCGGCCGGCCGGCAATCAGCACGAGGCCGTGGCGCCGAACGGCGCCGTGTTGCTCGGCTTCTTCCTCGGGCCGAACCGCTTCGCCTATGGCGAAAAATTCTTCACCGAGGCGGGCGAGAGATAAGCGCAGAGCATGCCACCGGCCGATCCGCGGGTCGCCGCGCTTGCGGCGGCCGGCGCCATTCGTCTCGCGCTGTTCTTGCCGCAATACGCCGAGGATGCCGCGGGCATTCGTGGCATCGGCACTGGATTCATCGCAATTGAGATTGTGCGGGCACTCGCGGCACGGCTCGGCATCGTGGCGCGGGTTATCAAATATCCCTCGCCCAAGGATGCGGTTGCCGGTTTGCAAGACGGCGCTTGCGACGTGGCATTTCTCGGCATCGAACCGTCGCGCGTCGCCGTCGTGGATTTTTCGCCGGCACTTTTCCAGTTCGACTATTCGCTGCTGGTGCCGGTCGGCTCGACGATCGGGAGCCTCGAAGATACCGATCAGGCGGGACGGCGCATCGGCCTCGTCGACGGTCATGCCTCGGCGCTAGCGCTACGCCGTATCGTCAAGCAAGCTGAGCTGATTGGCGTCGAGCTGCCCGAGAGTGCCTTCGATCTGCTGAGAGATCAGATAGTGGATGCGCTGGCGTTTCCGCGCGATCAGCTCATTGCGTTTGCCGAGCGATTGCCCGGGGCTCGCGTGCTGGCGAAAGGTTACGGCGTAAATCGAGTAGGCATGGCCGTCGCGAAGGGCAGCGCCGGATTGCTATCCTATCTCTCCGACTTTGCCGCAGAGGCAAAAACGACGGGCCTCGTGCGACGCGCCATCGAGCGCGGAGGGTTGGACGGCTTCGACGTTGCAACGGCGTAAACGCGTGATTGCTTTATTGCGTCGAAATCGTCTGCAGCACCGGCAGCCAGGTTTCCTGCTGCTTGGCGACAAAGACTCCGGTCTCGTCAGGAGTCATGGCGTGCGTATAGCTGCCGGTGGCCGCGAGTTTCTTTTTCACGTCCGGATCGGCGACGACCTTGGCAATGTCCGCGCTCACCTTGGAGATAATCGGCGCCGGCGTGCCGACCGGTGCGGCGACGATGAGCCAGCCTGCTGCCGAGAAACCAGGAATGGTTTCCGCCACCGTCGGCAAATCGGGGAGTTCCGCCAGCCGCTGCGGCGAAGCCACTGCGATCAGCTTCACCTGTCCGGCATTCGCCGCGCCGATAATACCGGGATAGCCTTCGATAATCATGGTGACGCGGCCGCCGGCCACATCGGCCAGCGCCGCCGAAGGACCCCCGGTATACGGCACCGGAATGAGTTTGATGCCGGCCTTCTGCTGCAACAGCAGGCCTGTCAGATGCGTCATGCGGCCGACGCCGGAGACTGCGATCGACAGCGTGCCCGGTGCTATTTTGGCGCGATCGATAAGTTCGGGCAGCGTGGTAATGCCGCTTTTAGGATCGACCGAAAGAAACATCGGCTGCTCGGCGATGAAGCCGATCGGCAAAAAATCGCGCGGCAGCTTGACCGGCAGATTGGGCGCCACCGTTGGCAGCGCCACGAAGGTCGACAGCGCGGGCGAATAGAGGGTGTAGCCGTCGGGTGACGCCTCGCTCGCAGCACGCGCGGCGATGCTGCCGTTGGCGCCGGGATGATTGACAACGACCGCCTGCTGTCCCCAAATTTTGCTTAAGCCGTCGGCAACGATGCGCATGGCAACATCCGGACTGGAACCGGCGCCGGCATCGGAGATGATCATCACCGCCTTTTCCGGATAGTTCGTGGTCTGCGCGATTGCCGACGTGGCCACTGGCGGCGCCAGCAGGCACAGGACGGCGATGCACGACAAATACCCGCGAATATTCATGGGTCACTCCCTTACAGATGTTCTTTTTATATTTACGAATGCAGCCGCCGCGGCCGCGCCGGGCGCACGCGTTCCTCGGTCGGGTTGTCCTCGAACAGCTCGGCGAGCTTTTCGGTCATGACGCCGCCGAGCTCCTCGGCGTCGACGATGGTGACGGCGCGGCGGTAGTAGCGCGTCACGTCGTGGCCGATGCCGATGGCGATCAGCTCGACCGGCGAGCGCGTCTCGATATCCTCGATTATCCAACGCAAGTGGCGCTCCAGATAATTTCCCGGATTGACCGAGAGCGTCGAATCGTCGACCGGCGCGCCGTCGGAGATCATCATCAAAATTTTGCGCGACTCCGAGCGCGCGAGTAGCCGCTTATGCGCCCAGTCGAGCGCCTCGCCGTCGATGTTTTCCTTGAGCAAACCCTCGCGCATCATCAGCCCGAGATTTTTGCGCGCACGACGCCAAGGCGCGTCGGCGGATTTGTAGATGATGTGGCGCAAGTCGTTGAGCCGGCCGGGATTGGGCGGCTTGCCGCTGGCCAGCCAGGATTCCCGCGACTGCCCACCCTTCCAGGCCCGCGTGGTGAAACCCAAAATCTCGACCTTGACGCCGCAGCGTTCCAGCGTGCGCGCCAAAATGTCGGCGCAGGTGGCGGCAACCGTGATCGGGCGACCGCGCATCGAGCCGGAATTGTCCAACAGCAGCGTCACCACGGTGTCGCGGAAGTCGGTATCCTTCTCGCGCTTGAACGACAGCGGATGCATCGGATCGACGATGACGCGCGGCAGCCGCGACGGATCGAGCAGGCCTTCTTCCAGATCGAACTCCCAGGCGCGGTTCTGCTGCGCAAGGAGGAGCCGCTGCAGCCGATTGGCCAGCCGCGCGACGACGCCTTGGAGATGCGAAAGCTGCTTGTCGAGATAGCCGCGCAGCCGTTCGAGCTCTTCCGGCTCGCACAAATCCTCGGCGCCGACGACTTCGTCGAACTTGCTGGTAAAGGGCTTGTAGTCGGGGCCGCGCGGCTCGTTGCGCTGATTCCGCGGCCGCCACGGCTCGGCTGCGGATTCCGAGTCACCCATTTCAGCGTCGTCGGCCATCTCGGCGGCCGGCGCATCGACGGCTTCCGAACTGCTGTCGGGCAGTTCATCGGCGGACGCTTCCGCCTCCGCGCTCATGCGCTCGCTGTCGGCGGAATCGGACGCTTCCCCGCTGTCGCCCTGCTCGTCCTTTTGGTTTTCCTGGTCGCCCTCGTCGCCTTCCTCCTCGTCGGACTCGCTACTGCGGTCCTCGCCCATGTCGAGGCAATCGAGCAGGTCGTGGACGACGTCGCCGAAACGGCGCTGGTCGGTCAGCACGCGTTCGAGCCTGTCGAGATCGCGGCCGGCGCGCTCCTCGATCAGCGGTCGCCACAAATCGACCAGTTTTCGCGCGGCGGCGGGCGGTGCTTCGCCGGTGAGCCGTTCGCGCACCATCATGGCCAGCGCGTCCTCGATCGGAGCGTCGGCACGGTCGGAGATCTCATCGAATTTGCCGCGGTGGAAGCGGTCGTCGAGCATGGCGGTGAGATTCTTGGCGACGCCGCCCATGCGGCGTGAGCCGATGGCCTCGACGCGGGCCTGCTCGACGGCATCGAACACTGCGCGCGCCTGCTGGCCGCCCGGCACCAGCTTCCTGTGCACCGCCGGGTCATGACAGGCGAGCCGCAGCGCGATCGAATCGGCGTGGCCGCGCACGATCGCCGCCTCGCGCTCATTGAGCCGCCGCGGCGGCTCCGGCAGCCGCGCCTTGCCGCCGGCGAGCCCCGGACGCTCGGCCGCGAACGATACTTCGAGATCGCCCTTGCCGGCGATCGCCTTCAAACAAACGCCGACCGCGCGCTTGAACGGTTCGGTCGGCGCTTCCTTTACAGGGGTCTTGGGCTTGATGTTGGAGGACACGGCGGCTCAGCTGAGCGCGACATTGACCGCGGATTCAGGCAGCTCCTGGCCGAAGCAGCGCTGATAGAATTCGGCGACCAGCGGCCGTTCCAGCTCGTCGCATTTATTGACGAAGGTCAGCCGGAAGGCGAAGCCGATGTCGTTGAAGATGTCGGCATTCTCCGCCCAGGTGATCACCGTGCGCGGGCTCATGACGGTGGAGATGTCGCCGTTCATGAAAGCGTTGCGCGTAAGATCCGCCACCCGCACCATCTTGCCGACGATGTCGCGGCCTTCCGCGTTGCGATAGTGCCGCGCCTTGGCGAGCACGATCTCGACCTCGTTGTCGTGCGGCAGATAATTCAGCGTGGTGACGATCGACCAGCGGTCCATCTGGCCCTGGTTGATCTGTTGGGTGCCGTGATAGAGGCCCGACGTGTCGCCGAGCCCGACCGTATTGGCGGTGGCGAACAGCCGGAACGACGGGTGCGGCTTGATCACCTTGTTCTGGTCGAGCAGCGTCAGCCGGCCGGATGATTCCAGCACGCGCTGGATCACGAACATGACGTCGGGACGGCCGGCGTCATATTCGTCGAAGCACAGCGCCACGTTGTTCTGCAGCGCCCACGGCAAAATACCGTCGCGGAATTCGGTCACCTGCATGCCCTCGCGGATCACGATGGCATCCTTGCCGATCAGATCGACGCGGCTGATATGGCTGTCGAGATTGACGCGCACGCATGGCCAGTTGAGCCGGGCCGCGACCTGCTCGATGTGGGTCGACTTGCCGGTACCGTGATAGCCGGTGACGATGACGCGGCGGTTGCGGGCGAAGCCGGCGAGGATGGCGAGCGTGGTCGGCTTATCGAAGCGATAGTCCGCATCGATTTCCGGCACGTGCTCGTCCGGCTCGGAATAGGCCGGCACCTCCAAGTCGCTGTCGATGCCGAACAATTGGCGGATCGACACCTTCATGTCCGGCAAGCCGGATTCGGTATGTGCTGCGAGAGTCATCACTCCTCCGTGGCCCCGGCAAATCCGAGGCGCAGCCCCCTCCCTACCTTTCCCCGCTTGCGGGGAAGGGTAGGGAGAGGGAACGGTCGGATGTCGCGGTACATCTAGCAGAAACGCCCAACGCCGCGAAAGCCACCGCGGCGACCATCCCCAGGGTCAGCAAAAGCCCGCAGACTTCAGGTAATTATAGGCCTGAATGATCTCCCGAAGCGTGTCCTCGGAGCCGCGGTCGCCGCCATTGGCATCGGGATGATGGCGCTTTACCAGCATCTTGAACCTGGCCTTGATATCGGTCCGTTTGGCGTCGGCTTCAAGGCCGAGCACGTCTAAGGCACGGCGCTGTGCATTGAGAATCTTGCGACCCTCTGCCGCCGCCCGCGCATGGCCGGGCCGCCCGCCGGTCTCGCCAAGCATGGAGAACGGGTCCGCCGCTTCCCACTCGGCGGCGCGAAAGCCGCCGCGGGCGCGCCGGGGCGCCGCGCGCTTGCCGCCGATCGAGCCCATTTTCCAGGTCGGACGGTGGCCGGTGACCGCTTCCTTTTGATATTGCGCGACCGCGTCCTCGCTCATGCCGGCGAAAAAATTGTAGGAATTGTTGTATTCGCGCACGTGCTCGAGGCAGAACCGCCAATACTCGTTGGCGCGCAGCCGACCTTTGGGCGCGCGATGGGTCGCGGGCGCCTCGCAGCGCGGCCACTGGCACGCGGGCAGCTCGGCGCGCAACCTGCGGTCCTGGTCAGGCTTGACCCTGATGCGATCAAACAGCGGCGAATCCGTCTTCATCATCTTTGATTATGCGGTCGCGTCGATGGCGCCTTCAAGACTTGACAGGGCGCAAAAGTGCGCGGCTGCGTTATTGACCGTGCCACTGTCACGTCGCTAAGTCGTTACCATGGCCATGCACGATATCATCACGACAAAGTTGACGGCGGCTTTCGCGCCGCAAAGCTTGCGCGTCGAGGATGAATCCCATCACCACCAAGGCCACGCCGGACACCGGCCGGGCGGCGAAACTCATTTCCGTCTTTATATCGTGTCGGAAGCCTTCCGCGGAAAGAGCCGGATCGAGCGCCACCGCATGATCAACACGGCGCTGGCGGGGGAGCTTGCATGCGGCGTGCATGCGCTGGCGATTCATGCACAGGCGCCGGGCGAAAGCTGATCGTCGACTACGAACTGCGTGACGGCTCGAACAGCGGCGCGTCGACTTGCGTTGCCGCCGGCTTGTCATTCTCGGCGAGCAAATTCATCAAATCCAGCCGGCGGGTGAACATGGCGAGCTTGCCGTCGGCGGTGTGCGGCCACTGCGCCTGCGGCCGGTCCCAATAGAGCTCGACCCCGTTGTCGTCGGGATCGCGCAGATAGAGCGCCTCGCTGACGCCGTGATCGGAGGCGCCGTCGAGTGGAATTTTGGCATCGACCAGCCGGCGCAAGGCATCGGCCAGCATCGCGCGCGTTGGATAGAGGATGGCCAGATGATAGAGGCCGGTCGTGCCCTGGGGCGGCGGCCGCCCGCCGCGGCTCTCCCAGGTGTTGAGCCCGATGTGGTGATGGTAGCCGCCGGCGGAAATGAATGCCGCCTGCGGCCCGATCCGCTGCATCAAGTCGAAGCCGAGCACGCCGCAATAGAATTCAAGCGCGCGGTCGATGTCGGCGACCTTCAGATGCACATGGCCGATGCGGACGCCCGTATTGATCGGCGCGGCCGTTTCACTGAGCGGCGTGATCGTCGTGTCCATCGTGCCCGTCCTTCACCGGATACATGGGTCGAGATTACATGGGTCGAAGATATTTCGTGCGCCGCCGGCGTTACGTTTTTGCCTCGGTCGATCGCGCATACGGCCCGTAACCCGGGCGATAACTCTTGTCGTCGAGGAACTGGCTCATGCCCTTGGCGCGGCCGCCTTCCTTGTCCTGGAGGCGCATTTCCTGGCTTTTCGCCTGCAGATAATCGGCGGCCTGCTCATGCGGCACGACGCGCACGTTCTTCACCGCGAGCTTGGTGGCTTTCAGCACTTCGGGATTGAGCTTCAACATGCGCTGCGCCAGCGCGATCGTCTCCTCACGCAATTTGTCGCGCGGCACCGCCTTGTTGATGAGGCGAATCTTCTCCGCCATCTTGCCGTCGAAAGTCTCTCCGGTCATCGCCAGCCAGACCGCGTCGCGCAAGCCCAGCGCGTCGGTCAGCGCCTTGCTGACAAAGCCGCCGGGCAGGATGCCCCAATTGACCTCGGACAGGCCGAATTTCGCGTCCTCCGCGGCGATGGCAAAATCGCAAGCGATGAGTTGGGTGAAGCCGCCGCCGAAGCAGAAGCCGTTGACCATGGCGATGGTCGGCTTCGGATAGGTGAACAGTTTCTGCCAGCGCCAGTAGTGGCTGGCCCATGACGCGCGCGCCCGTTCCGCTGGTTTGTTGTCGAGCTCGCGGAAATAAAGCTTTAAGTCCTGCCCGGCACACCAGGCCTCGCCGGCGCCGGTGAGCACGATCACCTTGGTCTGGGCGTCGCTTTCCAATTCGTCGAGCACGTTGGCCATGTCGAAATGCAGCTGCGGGCTCATGGCGTTGCGCTTCTCCGGCCGGTTCAGGATGACCCAGGTAATGCCTGCATTCGCGCCGGTATCGCGCTCGATCTTGACTGTCTCGTAGGTGCCGTTCGCCATGGTTCGCGTCTCCCCGTATCTATGGTCTGTGGGTTCGAATTATCTGATCAGCTTGCCTTCGCGGTGACCTTGCGCACCAGCGGCGTCACGCGCAAGGCTGTGATGCGGTTTCTGGTCTTGCGCAGCACGTGAAAGCGGAAACCGTGAAAGGTAAAACTCTGTCCCGGCTCCGGGATCGAGCGCGCTTCGTGGATAACCACGCCGGCAATCGTCGTCGCTTCGTCGTCGGGAATATTCCAATCCATCGCCCGGTTGAGGTCGCGCACCGGCACGGCGCCGTCGACATTGACAGAACCGTCCGGCAGCGGGCGGACGCCGGGCACTGCGATGTCGTGCTCGTCGGTGATGTCGCCGACGATTTCCTCGACGATGTCTTCCAGCGTCACCAGGCCTTCCAGCTCGCCGTATTCGTCGACCACCAGCGCGAACGGCGTCTTGCGGTGGCGGAACGCTTTGAGCTGTTCGGCGAGCGGCGTGGTGTCGGGCACGTACCAGGGCGGCTTGGTCAGTGCGCCGATGTCGATCTTGGACGTATCGCCGCCCGCCGCATGCAAGGCGCGCCAGACTTCCTTGGCGTGCAACACGCCGACGACGTTGTCGGGCGAACCGCGCCACAGCGGCAGCCGCGTCACGCCGGCCGCCAGCACGGCGTCGATGAGCTCCCGCGGCGGCTCGTCGGCATCGAGCATGACCATCTTGGTGCGGTGAACCATGACGTCGGACACCGTGAGTTCACGCAGATCGAGCAGCCCGCCCATCATGTCGCGGTCGTGCTTTTCCACCACGCCGGCGCGATGCATCAGATCGACGGCGCCGCGCAATTCCTCGTCCGGCGACAGGATCGACTGGATCTTACCGACCGGCATGCCCAACCCGCTCAAAATGACACGCACCAACCATTCGACGGCGCGCAGGACGGGCGCAAACAGGCGCACCGTGCTTTCAACCGGCTTCGCCACCGCGAGCGCCATGCGATCGGGCGCGTTGAAGGCTGCGGTCTTCGGCAGCACTTCGGCGACAACGAAGATCAGCACCGTCATCACCAGCGTGGCATAGATGATGCCGGTCTTGCCGAAAATTTCGAGCAACACGCCGGTCGCCAAGGTCGAGGCGGCGATATTGGTCAGATTGTTGGCGAACAGGATGGCGCCGAGGAGCCGCTCGCGCGTCGCCATCAGCCGGTTGACGATGCCGGCGTCGCGATTGCCTTGTTTCTCTAGCCGCAGCATGGATGCACGCGACGACGCCGTCAGTGCGGTTTCGCTGGCGGAGTAGAACGCCGACACCAACAAGCAAATCAGGATCGCCGCAACGGTCAACCAATCGATCGCAGTCATCGTTCCGTAAGCTTCTCGCTCAGAAAAACGCGCACCTCGCGGGCATCGACGCCGGCCTCGATGAAGGCCGCGCCGATGCCGCGCACCAGAATGAATGTAAGCATTCCGCGCTTCACTTTCTTGTCCTGCGCGATCAAATCCATCAATTGGTCAACGGAGGGTAGCGGGCCCGGAATGTCCTGCAATCGTGTCGGCAAGCCGACTTCGGCCAGGTGGCGGATGGCGCGCTTGGCTTCCGCCATCGGCAGCAGGCCCTGCCGCCGCGTCGAGAATTCGAAGGCGAGCGCCATGCCGGCGGCGATCGCCTCGCCGTGCAGCAGCCGGTCGGAGAAGCCGCAGGCGGCTTCAAGCGCGTGGCCGAAGGTGTGGCCGAGATTGAGCAAAGCCCGATCGCCGGTCTCGCGCTCGTCGCGCGCCACGATCGCCGCCTTGGCGCGGCAACTCTCGGCGATGGCGTGCTCGCGTGCGGGCCCGCCGGCGAAAACGTCGCGCCAGTTCTTTTCCAGCCAGGCGAAGAAATCGGCATCGCCGAGCAGACCATATTTGACCAGCTCGGCGTAACCGGCGTGGAATTCGCGCTCCGGCAGCGTGTCGAGCAGCGCGGTGTCGGCCAGCACCAGGATCGGCTGATGGAAGGCGCCGATCAGGTTCTTGCCGTGGGCGGAATCGATCGCGGTCTTGCCGCCGACCGAGGAATCCACGTCCGCGAGCAACGTGGTCGGGACCTGCACATAGTCGACGCCGCGCCGCACCACCGACGCGGCAAAACCGGCGAGATCGCCGATGACGCCACCGCCGAGCGCGACCACGAGATCGTCGCGCTCGATACGCATGGCTATCATCGACTCGCAGACTGACTCGAAGACGCGATAGCTCTTGGAGATTTCGCCGGCCGGAACGATGACGTGGCTCGATGCCACGCCGGCATGGTTCAGCGCCGCCTCGGTCGGATCAAGATGATGGCGCGCGACATTACCATCGGTAACGACGACCGCCTTGGCGCCCGGCCGCAGCGCGGCGATGCGGGCGCCCAGCGAAGCGAGCAGGCCGCGGCCGATGACGATGTCGTAGCTGCGCGATCCGAGCGCGACATGGACAGTGGCCGGGTCCGTGCGAACAAGCGCGGTCATGCGCCTGCCTCTTGCTGCGGCGATCGCGGCGCATTGAGAAACGCCGCAAGCGACATCATGATTTCGGACACGATCGCATCGTGCGGCACTTCCCGCGACTGCACCGTGAGATCGGCCTGGGCATAGGCCGGCTCACGCGCGACCAGCAATTTCCGCAAGGTCGCCGCCGGATCGGCGGTTTGCAGCATCGGCCGGTCGTTCTTGCGCTTGTTGATCCGCCGCATCAGCACGTCGAGCTCGGCGCTGAGCCAGATCGAGACCCCTTTCGCCTTGATCGCCGCGCGGGTGTCCGCGTTCATGACCGCGCCGCCGCCGGTCGCCAGCACCTGCGGGCCGCCGTCGAGCAGGCGCGCGATGACGCGGGCCTCGCCGCTGCGAAAATCAGCTTCGCCATGGCGGGCAAAAATATCGGCGATGCTCATACCGGCGGCTTTTTCGATCTCGGCATCGGCGTCGACGAACGGCACGCCGAGCCGCGCCGCCAGCCGGCGGCCGATCGACGATTTGCCCACGCCCATCATGCCGACCAGCACGATCGAGCGGCTGCCCAGGAGGCCTAAAATCGCGGCCGCCGAGGCGCGCTCCGGCGAGCCAGTTTGTAAAGCAGTATCAGTCATTTACATCCAAGCCTGCGATCGGCCATTCGGCCCCTCTCAGTCACTCCTAAGGCCATCCCGGAGGTGCGCCAAGTGACTTACCAAGTGACTTGCCATGTGACTTGCCAGCCCGGGCCGAACATGATCGTACTCGGTCCCGTCCACCGGCACCAATGGGATGCGCGCGAGCAACTGACGATGCCGAGCCTGTTCCGGTTACTCGCAGTCATCGCTGTCCTTGGCGCCGCCATCTATGGCGGCCTCTATGCGCTGTCGCACTTCGTGCAGCCGAAGCCGCGCGAGATCACGGTGTCGATCCCGCCCGACAAATTCTTCAAGAACCGCTGAGGGCGCCACCATGCCTCCCAGAACGATGGCCCGCGCAACGCTTCGTGGCACGGCGCGCGCGGGACGCAATTCCAGCGAGCGGCTCACCGCGCTTTATCTCGACATGCTGGCGGCGGAACGCGGCGCCGGCAAGAACACGCTCGCCGCCTATGGCCGCGACCTTGCCGATTTCACCGAACATCTCGCCGGTGCCGGCCGTTCCATCGCCACCGCCTCGACCGAGGATTTGCGCGCTTATCTCGGCGACCTGGCACGGCGCGGCATGACGCCGGCGACCGTGGCGCGGCGGCTCTCGGCAATCCGGCAGCTCTATCGGTTTCTCTATGCGGAGGGTCAGCGCAAGGACGATCCCGCCGCCGTGCTCGAAGGCCCCAAGCGCGTGCGCGCGCTGCCCAAGACTCTCACGCTGTCCGAAGTCGATCGCCTGCTGCGGGTGGCGACCATCTGCGATCCGGCGGCGCCATTGGCCATGCGGCTGCGCGCGGCGCGGCTCGCCTGCCTGGTCGAAATGCTCTACGCAACGGGCTTGCGCGTCTCCGAGCTCGTTGCGTTACCCGCTTCCGCCGCCCGCCATGACGCCCGCGTCATCGTCGTGCGCGGCAAGGGCAACAAGGAGCGGCTCGTGCCGCTCAACGATGCCGCCAAGCGTGCGACTGCGGCTTATCTCGCGCTGCTCGCGCAATCGAAACACGATGCCAAGTCGAAGTGGTTGTTCCCGTCGTTTGGAGAAAGCGGCCACCTCACGCGCCAGCACCTCGCCCGCGAACTGAAAACACTCGCCGCCGCCGCAGGGCTACGCGCCACGCAGGTGAGCCCGCACGTGCTCCGCCACGCTTTCGCCAGCCACCTCCTGCACAACGGCGCCGACCTGCGCGTGGTGCAGACGCTGCTCGGCCATGCCGACATTTCGACCACGCAGATCTACACCCACGTGCTGGAAGAGCGCCTGAAAAGCCTGGTGCGCGATTTGCACCCGCTGGCGCAGGAATGACCGGGAACAAAATGCTCTTGGAGCCCTTGCTTGACTCGTACGCGCTTCGCAGGGAGCTTTGCCTTGATACGCGGCGGGCGCCATCAATCAATTTGGCGCAAATTGGTTTGAGTGATGCGTAGCTATCTCGACTTCGAAAAACCGGTGGCCGAGCTCGAGGCCAAGATCGAGGAATTGCGCGCGCTCAACAGCGACGGCGATGCGATCGCCGACGAGATCAGCCGCATCGAAGGCAAGGCGGCGCAGGCGCTCAAGGAGCTCTATGCCGGGCTCACCCCGTGGCAGAAGACGCAAGTGGCGCGGCATCCGCAGCGGCCGCATTGCCTCGATTACGTGGCGACCCTGATCGAGGACTTCGTGCCGCTCGCCGGCGACCGCAAGCATGGCGAAGACGCGGCCATCGTCGGCGGCTTCGGCCGCTTCCGCGGCGACAGCGTCTGCATCATCGGCCACGAAAAAGGCTCCGACACCGACAGCCGGCTCAAGCACAATTTCGGCATGGCGCGGCCGGAAGGCTATCGCAAGGCGGCCCGCCTGATGGGCATGGCGGACCACTTCGACGTGCCGGTGATCGCGCTGATCGATACCGCGGGCGCCTATCCGGGCATCGGCGCCGAAGAGCGCGGCCAGGCCGAGGCGATCGCGCGCTCGACCGAAACGTGCCTGGACATCGGCGTGCCCAACGTCGCGGCGATCATCGGCGAAGGCGGCTCCGGCGGCGCCATCGCGATTGCCACCGCCAATCGCGTGATCATGCTGGAGCACGCCATCTACAGCGTGATTTCGCCGGAGGGCGCGGCGTCGATTCTGTGGCGCGATACCGCCAAAGCCCAGGACGCCGCTTCGAGCATGAAGATCACCGCGCATGACATGGTGCGGTTCGGCATCGTCGATACCGTCGTGCCCGAACCGACCGGCGGCGCCCATCGCGATCCGGCCGCGACGATCGCGGCGACCGGCGACGCCATTGCCAAGGCGCTCGGCGAATTGCGCGGCCTCGACCGGCCGACCATCACCCGGCTGCGGCGCGAGAAATTCTCCGCCATCGGGCGCACCATCGGCTGACCAGCCGATGGCTTCCACAAGCGGCTTTGCCACAATCTTGCCGCGATTGATCCACGACCACCGCCCCGCATGCTCCGCCGACGGTATACAAGATGGCTAGCTGGTTGGTTTAACTCTGCAAATTTAATGCAAATTTACCATTCATTATTGCCGCGGTGAGCAATCTTTGCACCGGCCTTGGGCTGCCTTGCGAAAGCCACCTCTTAAGGATAACGATTATCCAGTGATGGCATGGGGTTGGACCATCGGTTGGGGGAGTTCTGCATTGTTCCGCGCCAGCCTTGTCCGCGCGCTTACGGCGTCGGCGGTTCTCGCCGGTGCGTTGACGCTTGCCGGCTGCTACGGCGACGACGGCTATCAGCTTCCCACCCGCGCGATGAAAGAATTGTCGCCGGAGATGCTGTCGCTGCTCGACCAGAAGAACATGCCGAAGGAATCGCCGATCCTCGTCCGCATCTTCAAGGAAGAGTCCGAGCTCGAAGTCTGGAAGCAGGACACCACGGCACGCTACGAATTGCTGAAAGTCTATCCGATCTGCCGCTGGTCAGGCGGCCTTGGGCCGAAGGTCAAGGAAGGCGATCGCCAGGCGCCTGAGGGCTTCTATCCAATCACGCCCGGCCTGATGAATCCCAATTCCAGCTACTACCTAGCCATCAATATCGGATTCCCGAACGCCTTCGATAAGGCCAACGGCTACAGCGGCGCGTTCCTGATGATCCACGGCGATTGCTCGTCGCGCGGCTGCTACGCCATGACCGACGAGCAGATCGGCGAGATTTATTCGCTGGCGCGGGAAGCGTTCCTCGGCGGCCAAAAGGCATTCCAGGTCCAGGCCTATCCGTTCCGCATGACGCCGGCGAATTTGGCGCGCCACCGCGACAATCCGAACATGGCGTACTGGAGGATGATCAAGGTCGGCAACGATCATTTCGAAGTGTCGCACCAGGAGCCGAAGGTCGACGTCTGCGAAAAGCATTACGTGTTCGATGCGGTGCCGCCGGCAGGCTCCACCAAGCCGCTTGCGTTCTCGCCGTCCGGCCGCTGCCCGGTCTATGAGACCGATCCGAACGTCGCCGAGCAGGCGATGGCGAAGCAGAAGAACGACGACTACCAGTTCGCGCAAATGCAGAACGTGGCGACGGTGCCGATCGAGACCGGCACCGACGGCGGCATGAACCGCGTGTTCATGAGCAAGCTGGAAAATCCGACCTACACCTACGACAACGAAGGCCACCTGCACGTGCCGCCGTTGCAGCCGGGCCGGCTGCCGCCGCAGATTTCGACCAAGGAATCGTCCTACGCGGCCAACAATCCATCGAGCACGGGCGGCGGCACGGTCTCAAGCTTCTTTGGCGGCCTGTTCAACAAGAACAGCACACGCGTTGCCTCGACCGACACCAGCTCCACAGGATCTACGAGTGCTGCTGCTACGAACGCGCCGAGCGCCCCGACACATACCGGCTTCTTCAGCAGCCTGTTCTCGTCGGGCAATACCGAGCAGGCGAGTGCGCCCGCCGATACCGAGCAGACCGCAACGGCCACACCGCCGCCGGTGAAGCCCAACAAACCCGCCGCGCGGCCGCGAAACAACACCGACTCGCAAAAGAGCGAACCGCAGGTCGCCGACACTACCAAGACCAAAAACGCCGCTACGCCCGCACCGACGCCCGCGCCTCAGAAAGAGGCCAACGGCGCGCCGCCGCCAAACAACAACAATGGCGTGCTCAACGGCGCGCAACCCGTGGTGCCGGCCGGCTCGTTCAGTAATCGCTGGGGCGGTTTTCAGTAAGCGGACGACGGACATCAGACGACAGAGGACGGAAGGCGCCTATCTGTCCTCCGTCGTCCGTCCTCTGTCGTCCGCTTACGCGTATCGCCCGTGACAATGCTTGAATTTCTTGCCTGAGCCGCAGGGACACGTCTCATTGCGGCCGACCTTGCCCCAGTTCGTCGGGTCTTTCGGATTGCGCGCCGGCGCCGGCGCCGGCGCCGCGCGCGCTGCCGCCGGGCCGGCGCCCGGGCCGATACCGTGGCGGGCCAGCGTCTCCGCGCCGGCGGTCGCCAGCGCCATCTCGTCCTCGCCGGTGTTTGGATCGAGCTTGTGCGCCGCCATCACCGGCAGCGGCGCCGGCTGCTGTTCCGGCGGCGGCGCCGCCTGGATCTCGACCCGCATCAGTTGCGCGGTGACCGCCTCGCGCAGGCTCTGGCTCATCGCCTCGAACAGGTTGAAGGCTTCCGCCTTGTATTCGTTGAGCGGATCGCGCTGGCCGTAGCCGCGCAGCCCGATCACCTGGCGCAGATGATCGAGCATCACCAGATGCTCGCGCCAGAGATGGTCGAGCGACTGCAGCAGCACCGACTTCTCGACATAGCGGATGACGTCGGTGCCCCACTGCGCCACCTTCGACGCCATGTGCTCGTCGGCGCGGCGCTCGACGCGGGCGAAAATCTCCTCGTCGGCGATGCCTTCTTCCTTGGCCCATTGGTCGACCGGCAGATCGAGGTTGAGCACGCGCTTAAGCTCTTCCTTCAGTCCCGGCGTGTCCCACTGCTCCGGATAGGCGTGTTCCGGCACGTGCTTGGCCACCAGATCGTCGATCACGGTGTGGCGCATGTCGCCGACCACTTCGGCCACCACCTTATCGTCCATCCATTCGACGCGCTGATCGAAGATCACCTTGCGCTGATCGTTCATCACGTTGTCGAATTTCAGGATGTTCTTGCGGATGTCGAAATTGCGCGCCTCGACCTTCTGCTGCGCCTTTTCCAGCGCCTTGTTGATCCAGGGATGGATGATCGCCTCATCCTCCTTGAGCCCGAGCTTGGTCAGCATGCCGTCGAGCTTGTCGGTGCCGAAGATGCGCATCAGGTCGTCTTCGAGCGACAAAAAGAATTTAGAGTGGCCGGGATCGCCCTGGCGGCCGGAACGGCCGCGCAACTGATTGTCGATGCGGCGGCTCTCGTGGCGCTCGGTGCCGAGGACGTAGAGCCCGCCGGCGGCCAGCGCCTTGTCTTTGAGACGCGCGACCTGGGCGCGGATTTCCGCGGCGCGTGGGCCTTTCTCGCGCTCGTGCTGGTCTTCGATATCGGCGAGCTCCTGGCGGATGCGCATGTCGGCATTGCCGCCGAGCTGAATGTCGGTGCCGCGGCCGGCCATGTTGGTCGCAATCGTGATCGCGCCGGGGACGCCGGCTTGCGAGACGATATAGGCCTCCTGCTCGTGATAACGGGCATTGAGGATGGCGAAGACTTTGGCCTTGGTCGCGCCCTCGTCGCCGGAATAAAGCGCGGCAAACGCGTTCGGATCGGAGAAGTCGTGCTGCTCCCAGCCCTGCTTGCGCAAAAGCTCGGCGAGCTGCTCGGATTTCTCGATCGAGGTGGTGCCGACCAGCACCGGCTGGCCGCGTTTTTTGCAATCCTCGATCAGCGTGATGATGGCGCGGTATTTTTCCGCCGCCGTGCGATAGACCTCGTCGTCGTCGTCGATGCGGACCATCGGCATGTTGGTCGGAATTTCCAGCACTTCAAGGTTATAGATGTCCTGGAACTCGTCGGCTTCGGTCGACGCCGTTCCGGTCATGCCGGCGAGCTTCTCGTACATGCGGAAATAGTTCTGGAACGTGATCGAGGCCAGCGTCTGGTTTTCCGGCTGGATCGGCTGGCGTTCCTTGGCCTCGAGCGCCTGGTGCAGGCCTTCCGAATAGCGCCGGCCCGGCATCATGCGGCCCGTGAATTCGTCGATGATGACGACCTCGCCGTTGCGCACGATGTAGTCCTTGTCGCGCTGGAACAGTTTATGCGCGCGGAGTGCCTGATTGACGTGATGCACGACGGAAACGTTCTCGACGTCGTAGAGTGAATCGGTTTTGAGCAGGCCGGCCTGCCGCAGCCCCTGCTCCATCTTCTCCATTCCGACTTCGGTCAGCGTGACGGTGCGCTGCTTTTCGTCGAGCTCGAAATCGGCCTGGTCGAGCTTTGGGACATAGGCGTCGATCGTGTTGTAGAAATCCGAGCGGTCGTCGAGCGGACCGGAGATGATGAGCGGCGTGCGCGCCTCGTCGATCAGGATCGAGTCGACCTCGTCGACGATGGCGTAGGTGTGCCCGCGCTGCACCATGTCCTCGAGTCGGTACTTCATATTGTCGCGCAGATAGTCGAAGCCGAGCTCGTTGTTGGTGCCGTAGGTAACGTCGCAGTCGTAGGCCTTCTTGCGCTCCTCATCGTCGATACCGTGGACGATGACGCCGACGGAAAGCCCGAGAAACTTGTAGATTTGTCCCATCCATTCGGCGTCGCGCTTGGCGAGGTAATCGTTGACGGTGACGACATGGACGCCGCGGCCGGCGAGCGCGTTGAGATAGACCGGCAGCGTCGCCACCAGCGTCTTGCCTTCGCCGGTCTTCATTTCCGAGATGCGGCCTTCGTGCAGCACCATGCCGCCGATCATCTGGACGTCGAAATGGCGCTGGCCAAGCGTGCGCTTGCCGGCCTCGCGCACGGTGGCGAAGGCCGGAACCAGAATGTCATCGAGGGTTGAGCCTTCGGCGAGCTGCTTCTTGAATTCGTCGGTGCGGGCGCGCAACGCCTCGTCGGAGAGCTCTGCCAGCTCCTTTTCCAGTGCGTTGATCTCGTCGACGCGCGGCCGGAAGGCGCGGATACGCCGGTCGTTGGAGGAACCGAACAGCTTGCGGGCGACCGCGCCGATCATCGCATCATCCTTCCACGGTTCCGCCGCGCCATAACCTCGTTTGATCGAGCATGACCGGATCCAGGCGCGCCGGTTCGCCACCCGGCAGCACCCCGTAAACGCATCCAAGCAGCGGAAAATGCTGCGTTATTTTGGCTTATGCAAGGCGGCATGGAGGCCCAGATTCTGTCGAGAGATAGGAGGGGGTGGTTTTGTTGTCAATGCAAAGGCCATCTTCACGCGCTCGTTAGGCGAGGCTGCGATTCTGCCATTGCCAAGGACAGGCGATTCGGCGAGTGTCCGCGCCGAAATTCGGAGCCTTAAGACGAGGCCCGACCGACATAAAATGCCAAGCCCGGACCGATTTGCGCCTAAGTCCGAGCGCTTAAGATAATCGGCGATTTGCCACCTTTGCCAAAGGATTGCGTTTCATGGCCTCCACTCGCCTCACCGTCTCCTGTGCGCTCACCATAACGGCGCTGTTATGCGCAGCCGCAGCGCCGCTGCGGGCGGAGGATTCCAGTCCGGTGGTGGCCCGCGCCAACGGCGTCGATATTCACGAGAGCGATCTCGCCTTCGCCGAGGAGGAGATCGGCGGCAACATGCCGCAAATGGGGCCGGACCAGAAGCGCGACTACCTGATCACCTATCTCGCCGACGTCATCGTGATGTCGCAGGCGGCCGACCAGAAGAAGGTCGGCGATAATCCCGACGTCCAGCGCCGGCTCTCCTTTGACCGCAACCGGGTGCTGATGGAAGCGCTGCTGCAGCAGGCCGGCAAAGCCGCCATCACCGACGCGGCGATGCACCAGGTCTACGACGACGCCGTCAAGCAGATGCCGAGCGAGGAGGAAGTGCACGCCCGCCACATCCTGGTGCCGACCGAGGACGAAGCCAAGGCGATCGAAGTCGAGCTCAAGAAAGGCGCCGATTTTGCCGCGCTCGCCAAGGAGAAATCGAAAGATCCCGGCGCGGCCGACGGCGGCGATCTCGGCTATTTCACCAAGGACCAGATGGTGCCGGAATTCGCCGAGGCCGCGTTCAAGCTCGACAAGGGCCAGATTTCCGATCCCATTCACACCCAGTTCGGCTGGCACATCATCAAGGTCGAGGACAAGCGCACCAAGCCGACGCCGACTTTCGATCAGGTCAAAGTCCAGCTCGAGAATTACGTCGCGCACCGCGCCCAGGCCGAGCTGGTCGACAGCCTGCGCAAATCCGCCCAGATCGAGCGCCTCGACAAGCCGGCCCCCGCGCCGGATCCTTCGGCGCTCAACCCGGCGGCGCCGGCGAAGAAATAATGGGCTGAGTTTCGCGGGCTCGGAGCTTTTGACGATCCCGGTTCTGCAGTGCATCACTACGCTTCGCCATAGCGCGTCAAGGCGCGCGTAAACGCGCTTATGGTGCTGCACTGCGCCCGGGAAACATTGCAAAAGCCATGTCTACTGCCATCTCCCCCCTCGCTCCGAAAGCCGTCCCCGCCATGCCGCCGATCGCCGGCGTGCGGTTGGCGACGGCCGCGGCCGGCATCCGCTATCAAAATCGCACCGACGTAATGCTCGCGGTGTTCGATGAAGGCGCCAGCGTTGCCGGCGTGTTCACTCGCTCCAAATGTCCTTCGGCACCGGTCGAGTGGTGCCGCGCCCGGATCAAGGGCAGGCGCGCACGCGCGCTCGTGGTCAATTCCGGCAATGCCAATGCGTTCACCGGCAAGAACGGTCGCGAGGCTTGTGCCTTCACCGCCAAGCTCGCGGCCGGCACCGTCGGCTGCAAGATGACTGAGGTGTTTCTCGCTTCGACCGGCGTCATCGGCGAGCCGCTGCCGGCGCAAGCTTTTGACGGCGTCATGGCGCGTCTGGTCGCAGACGCCACCGACGAAGGCTACGTCGACGCCGCCGGTGCCATCATGACCACCGACACGTTCCCAAAACTCGCCACCGCGAGCGCGCGGCTTGGCGGCGCCACGGTGACCATCAATGGCTTCGCCAAGGGCGCCGGCATGATCGCGCCCGACATGGCGACCATGCTGGCCTTCGTGTTCACCGACGCGCCGATCGCGGCGCCGGCCTTGCAGGCGCTGCTGCGCGAGGGCGTCGTCGACACGTTCAATGCCGTCACCATCGACGGCGATACCTCGACCTCGGATACCTTGCTGGCCTTCGCCACCGGTGCGGCGCGCGGCGCGCCGCGCATCGCCCGCGCCAACGATCCGCGCCTCGTGCCGTTCCGCAAGGCGTTCAACGCCGTGCTCGCCAACCTTGCCGAGCAAGTGGCACGCGACGGCGAAGGCGCCCGAAAGCTGGTCGAGATCGTGGTCGAAGGCGCGGTGTCGAAACATTCCGCGCGCCGCGTCGCGCTGTCGATCGCCAATTCGCCGCTGGTCAAGACCGCGATCGCCGGCGAAGACGCCAATTGGGGCCGCGTGGTCATGGCGGTCGGCAAGGCCGGCGAGCCGGCCGACCGCGACCGGTTGTCGATCTGGTTCGGCGGCATCCGCGTCGCCCACAAGGGCGCGCGCGATCCTGATTACGACGAGGCCGCGGTCTCCGCGGCAATGAAGAAGCCGGAGATCACGCTGAAAGTCGCGCTCGGTCTCGGCAAAGGCCGCGACCGCGTGCTGACCTGCGACCTCACCAAGGAATACGTGGCGATCAACGGCGATTACAGGTCCTAGCCGACGGGCGAACGAGTTAAATTGTCGCGCGGCGTGCCCGCAACCTTTATGCTGCGGCTTTGCGATTAGATCGGAGGGACCGCTATGAAACTTCCCCGCCGCAAGCTCTTGCATCTGGCAGCGGGTGCCGTCGCGCTGCCGGCGATATCGCGTATTGCATCGGCCATGGATTATCCGGCGCGGCCGGTGCGCTGGATCGTCGGCTTCCCGCCCGGAGGTCCAAACGACATAACCGCACGGATCATGGCCGAGTTTCTGTCGGAGCGATTGCACCAGCAATTCGCCGTCGAGAACCGGCCCGGAGCAGCGGGCAATGTCGCGACCGAGTCGGTCGCGAGGGCCCAGCCCGACGGCTATACGGTGATGGAGCTCGCCACGGTCAACGCCATCAATGCGTCGCTCTACCAAAATCTCAATTATGATTTCGTCCGCGACATTACGCTGGTTGCCGGCATCAGCCAGGGCCCGGCGGTCATGGAGGTGAATCCAAAAGTACCGGCCGCCACGGTTCCCGAATTCATCGCCTATGCAAAGGCCAATCCGGGCAAGATCAATTTGGGGTCAGCCGGCATTGGAACGCCGCAACACGTCATCGGAGAACTGTTCAAGATGTTGACCGGCACCGACATGGTGCACGTCCCCTATCATGGCTCGGCCCCGGAGTTGACCGATCTGATCGCCGGCCAGGTTCAGGTCGTGTTTGAACCGATCCAGTCCACGCTCGGATATATCAAGGCCGGAATGCTGCGGCCCTTAGCGGTAACGATGGCATCGCGTGCGGATGCGCTGCCGAATTTGCCGACGGTGGGCGAATTCGTACCGGGGTTCGAGGCACGCACCTGGCAAGGGCTCGGTGCTCCGAAAGGCACGCCCGCCGAGATCACTGCGATGCTCAACAGCGAGGTCAATGCCGTTCTTGCCGATCCGAGGCTCAAGGCACGGTTCGCCGACCTCGGCATCATACCAATGCCCATGACGCCGGCCGAATGCCAAAAGTTCATCACCGCCGAAACCGAGAAGTGGGCTAAAGTGATCAAGTTCGCGGGCATCAAGCCGGATTGAGGCCGGTCGTCTGCTGCGCTGACATTCCCTGGACTATGATCCAATTCAATTGAACCGGATCATAGTTTGTTTGAGCATGATCTTATCCCAACACCGAAGTCCACTTTTCGGAATCATGCTCTGGCCCCGGTTACGCGAATGACTTCGAACACCGCTGCAAGCGCGACTGCTGCACACAAGCATATTCGTACCGCCACGCTCGACGTCGCTTATGAAGAGAGCGGCGATCCGGGCGGCGCGCCCATCGTGCTGCTGCACGGCTGGCCGTACGACCCGCGCTGCTATGACGAGGTGGTGCCGCCGCTCGTCGCCGCCGGCTGCCGCGTCATCGTGCCTTATCTGCGCGGTTTTGGCGCGACGCGCTTTCTTTCCGCAGACACGGTGCGCTCGGGCCAGCAGGCCGCCCTCGGCAACGATTTGCGCGAATTGCTCGATGCGCTCGGCATCGCGCGCGCCACGCTTGCTGGCTACGACTGGGGCGGCCGTGCCGCCTGCATCGTGGCGGCGCTGTGGCCGGAACGGGTACACGGCCTCGTTACCGGCAACGGCTACAACATTCAGAACATCGCGGCCTCGGTGAATCCGGTGGCGCCGGCGCAGGAGCATCGCTTCTGGTACCAGTATTATTTCCATACCGAGCGTGGCCGTGCCGGGCTCGAGCAGAACCGCCGCGCGCTGTGCCGCTATATCTGGCAAATCTGGTCGCCGGACTGGACGTTCGACGACGCCGCCTACGCGAAGAGCGCCGCCTCGTTCGACAATCCGGATTTCGTCGCGGTGACGATCCAGTCCTATCGCCACCGCTTCGGCTATGCGGCCGGCGACCCGGCGCTGGAGGCGATCGAGCGGCGTCTCGCCATCCAACCCGCGATCATGGTGCCGACCATCGTGCTGCACGGCGCGTCGAGCGGCATCCAGCCACCGGCGGGCTCGGAGGCCCATGCGCGGCTATTTACCGGACCTTACCAGCGGCGCGTGCTGCCGAAGATCGGGCACAATCTGCCGCAAGAGGCGCCGAGCGTGGTGGCGGATGCAGTCCTGGAACTGGCTGGCGCCAATTAACACACGCCGCACGGGGATTTCGCGCGTTAAACCTGCTTTAACCGTTGCGGCGATTGCTGCACTCTGCGCAAACGCATTGAAAGTGCCTTTACCTTACGTCGCTTAGATTGGGGCCGGGCCGTGAGCGTCAAACTTGTCCTGGTTGCCGCCTGCGCCCTCATTGACGCCGATGGCCGCGTGCTGATCGCACAACGGCCGGCGGGAAAGTCGATGGCGGGTCTGTGGGAGTTTCCCGGCGGCAAGGTCGAAACCGGCGAACGGCCGGAACAGAGCTTGATCCGAGAGTTGAAAGAGGAACTGGGTATCGTCGTCAAGGAGGATTGCCTCGCGCCGCTGACCTTTGCGAGTCACCTCTATCCCGACTTCCATCTTCTCATGCCGCTCTATGTCTGCCGGCGCTGGGAAGGCTTTGCTACGGCGCAGGAGGGACAGAGGCTCAAATGGGTGCGGCCGACAGAGCTCCGCGACTATCCGATGCCGCCCGCCGACGAACCGCTGATCTCCCATCTGACGACGCTCATATGATCCGAACGGCAGAAGGCCCGAAGACAATGTTGCAGAACCTGAGCTTCCCGATCGTCGCGTCCGTTGGGCGCTTCATGCGTGACGAGCGCGGCGCGACCGCAATCGAATACGCGTTGGTGGCATCGGGCATCGCGGTAGCGATCGCCTCCACGGTCGTGACGCTGGGTTCGGCGGTCAAGAACAATCTCTACGGTAACGTCGCCACGGCGCTGAAATAAATTGAATAAATGAAAGAACGACACCGACGCTTGTGTCAGGCTATCGCCTTGAGTTTGGGATTGATCGAAGCCAGAAGCCCTTTAACTTCCGCCGCGGGCCTCGGCGGGCTGAATAAATAGCCCTGGACCTCGGTGCATCCTTCCAATTTCAATCGCTTGAATTGCTCGGCCGTCTCTACTCCCTCGGCGGTCGTTGCGATACCCAGCCCGCTGCCCATGGCAATCACGGCCCGCACGATCGCGAGGCTGTCGTCATGGTCTGACATGTCGAAAATGAAGGATTGATCGATCTTGATCTTGTCGAAGGGAAACTTGCGCAGGTAGCTGAGCGATGAATACCCGGTTCCGAAATCGTCCATCGATATTCGCACTCCGAGCCCTCGTAATTCATGCAGGATGGCGAGAGTCGCGCCGCTGTCCTGCAACAGAACGGATTCGGTAATTTCCAATTCCAGACGGTTCGGCGATAACCCGGATGCCGCCAGCGCCGATATGACGGACGGCAAGAGAATTTTATTCTTGAATTGAACCGGCGACAGATTTACGGCGATCTTCAAATTGCTCGGCCAAGTCGCGGCTTCCGCGCAGGCTTGACGCAACACCCAGTCTCCCAGGGGTACGATGAGCCCGGTTTCTTCCGCAACACTGATAAAATCGAGAGGTGGAATCATGCCGCGCTCGGGATGGTGCCAGCGAATGAGCGCCTCAAAGCCCGTGACGTATTCCGTCTTCATATCGACCAAGGGCTGGTAGAACAGCTCGAATTCGCCATTCGCGATCGCCTTGCGCAGATCGATCTCAAGTTTCCGGCGAGCCTGCATCCGCGCATCCATTTCCGGCTCGAAAAAGCGATACAGGCCGTGACCGTCCGACTTGGCCCGATACAGCGCCATGTCGGCATTTTTCAGAAGCTGTCCCGGATCCAGCCCGTCGCCCGGCGCGAGCGCAATGCCAATGCTCAAGTCGACCGTGACCTGTTTGCCGTCAAGCTCATAGGGGGCGCCGATCACCTCGATGAGACGTGACGCCAGCGAGGTTGCGTCCGTCGGTTGAGAGGCGCCGGCTTGCATGATGGCGAACTCGTCCCCGCCAAAGCGCGCCACCAAGTCGGTATCTCGAATGCATTGACGCAGCCGGTCCGCCACCGCCTTGAGGAGAAGATCGCCGACCGAATGGCCGTGCGCATCGTTCACGTCCTTGAAGCGATCAAGATCGAGACAGAATACGGCTACGTGCTGTCCTTGCCTGGTCCTAACCAGCAATTGCCGCAACTGCTCGTAAAGCTGCAGCCGGTTGGGCAAATCCGTCAGCGCATCGTGGTGCGCCATATATTCTATCTTCGCTTCCGCTCTTCGCCGTTCGGTGATGTCCTTATGGGTTGCAACCCAACCACCGCCAGCCAAGGGCGAGTTGGTCATCAAAATCTCACGCCCATCCACCGTTTTAAAAATTCTGCTCGAGACCTTGCCCACAACCAATTCCGCCACGACCTGCGCGCGATACGTCTCAGGGTCATCATACAAAAAGCTGCCCGCCTCGGCGCGGCACTGAAGCACTTCAAGGAATGAGCAGCCCGGCTTCACGTTCTCGCGCGACAATCCATACATCTCGATATAGAGGTCATTGCAAACGACCATCCGCTCCGCCGCATCGAACATAATCAGGCCTTGAGACATATTGTTCAGGGCCGAATCGAGCCGATACTTTTCCAACGCTAGCATTTGCATTGATGAATTATTCGCCTGTGCCTGCTGTCGCACGATCAGGAAGATCATGATCGCGACTGTCAAAGCCGCAAGACCTCCCGCACTGAGAAGAACGTCCGTTTGCTTTTGCCAAATGGCGAGAACGGCGGCGGTATCGATAGCGACCGATATTACAACCGGGAAATGGGCGAGACGGTGAGCGGCCAGCAGACGATCCTTGCCGCCAATTTGGCCGACGAAGCGAACTGTACCACTATCGCCGGCGCCTATAGCGCCGACGGTGGATTTGAAATATTTGCCGATTGCGGACTCGACTTGCGGATATCGCGTCAGCAGAATACCGTCACTGCGAAACAAGGTGATCGAGCTGCCTTCGCCAAGTGAGACGGAACCGAAGAGCTTGTCGAAGTAGGACAGTTCGATGGCTCCCAAAACAAGACCTAAAAACTCGCCATTCGCAGCCGTGACCTTGCGGACGAGAAACAGCGTCCACGCGCCGTTGGTGCGGTTGTGCCAAGGTCGACTTATGTGCGACGTCATCCCCGGTTTGGTCTTAAGCGCGTTAAAGAATCCTCGATCGGCGACGCTGATATCCGGACCCGGCCAAAAGCGCGAGAAATTGATAAGACGTCCATCGGCGTTTATGAGCGAGATGGCATAGATTTGGACTAGACCGCTGGTGCTCGCCTTGAGCATCTGATGCACGTCTTCACCCGACATCCGGCGCGTATAGTCCTCGCTCGAAGCGATTCCCTGCGATTGTATCTTCTCCAGCACGCTGCTTTGAACCAGATCGATCCCCTGAAACGTTCGGTCGATCTGTTCCGCAAGGATCAACGCGGTGTTCTTGAGTTCGCGCTCACCTTCAAGCAAGGCCCGCTCGCGAAGATGGCCGGCCATTATCGCGGTGCCGATTACAATCGCTGCAATCAGCGTCACGCCGCACAGGATGAGATAGCGGATAGGACGATTGCGCCATGCGGCCAGCCCCAAAATGGCGCCGAGACGAATCTTGTTGGTCTTGCTCGCGACACTCTCCTACTGGTGCGGCAGCGCGGCCGCGTCTACCGGATACAGTTGCCGCGCGCATAACCAATGATGTGCTGCTACGCCTTGGCTAAGTTGCCGGCGCCGGCCTTTTGCCCGGCCACGGCATAGCTCCGGCGTGCCGACGTCGGCACGATATGTGACAACGCAAAATGCGCCGACTCGGCCGGTTGCCGAACTTGGCCTTCGGTCAACATAGTTAGGATAAAATGAAATACGGGTGCCGCGCCGCCGCATGCGTAGTATTACTTGTGTCGCGGCTGGATGCGGTGTTGAGGCCGACTGCGGCACGACTCCGGTTCCATCGGAACAGATACAGCTTTAACGACGAGTTTTCTCGCCCGTCGAAATTTCTCGCGTGCCGAGCGCATCGGCGAGCCGCGCTTTCGCCGAGCCGGGCTTGAGCGGCTGCTGCTGATCCGGATGCGGCGCCCAGCCTGACAGCCAGACGATCTCGAACGTGGCGCGCACGCGGCCGTCATCGTCGGCAAAGCGCTGGGCGTAGATTTCGGCCATGCGCTGCAGCGTCGCGCGCTTGAGCGGCGTGCGGCGGCGGGCCAACAGCGCATTGGTCGCGCCCATGCGCCGCAAATCGTGCATCAGGCCGAACGCGGAATCGTAGCGCACGGTGACACGGTCGACGTCGGTGACCGGCAGCGCAAATCCGGCACGCTGCAACAGGGCGCCGAGATCGCGCAGGTCGGCGAACGGCGCCACGCGCGGCGAGACGCCGCCTTCAATATCGCTTTCCGCTTCGGCAAAGCTCTGCCGCAGCTCGGTCAGCGTCTCGCCGCCGAGAAGGGCGGCAAGCAACAAGCCGTCAGGCTTCAAGGCGCGACGGATTTGCACCAGCACACCCGGCAGGTCGTTGACGAATTGCAGCGCCAGCGCCGACACCACGAGATCGAGGGTGGCGTCGCCGAACGGCGGCGCCTCCTCATCGGCGGCGACGAATATTTCGCCGCGCGCCGCATCCGGCATGACATCGGCCGTGACGATCCTGTCGACCGATTCCAGGCGCATGAGCGCGTTGTGCACCGCTTCCCCCGGCGTGCCGAGATCGACCGCGAGCGCGAAGCGGCGCAGCACGGTCGTAAGTCGCTCCGCCAAATCGTCGGCGACACGATCGAGCAGGAATGTCGCCGGCCCCAAGGCGGCCGCGCGCCGGCGCCGGCGCCGCAGCAGGGCGCGATCGAAAATCATGGGATTCTCGGCCATGATCCTGGCGTCTCACCTCTGCGGCGATGACAAGGCCACCGCAGAACGGTAGCCTTGCGGCATGTCGGATTTAGGCGCCATCACACTGCCCTCGCGGCTACGCCGTGCCGCCGCGGCGGCGCGCGCGGTGTTGCGCACGGCACTCGATCTGGCGCTGCCGCCGCTGTGCGCCGCCTGCCGCGAGCCGGTCGACGGTAGGGGCTTGTGTCCGGCGTGCTGGTCGAAACTCTCGTTCATCACCCGGCCCTATTGCGAGCGGCTCGGCATTCCCTTCGTCTATGACCCGGGTCCGGGCATCCTGTCCATGGAAGCCATTGCCGACCCGCCGGCCTACAACCGCGCCCGCGCCGCGGTGCGCTTCGACGAGATTTCCCGGGCGTTGGTCCATGCGCTCAAATATGGCGACCGGCTCGACCTGGCGCCGATGATGGGACGCTGGATCAGCCAGGCCGGCCGCGAGCTTTTGGCCGAGGCCGACGCGCTGGTGCCGGTGCCGCTGCATTGGCGGCGGCTTTGGGCGCGGCGCTTCAACCAGTCGGCCGTGCTGGCGGCGGCCATTGCGGCGGACAGCGGCGTCCCGGTTGCCGCGGCCGCCCTCAAGCGGGTCAAGCCGACGGCGCAGCAGGTCGGGCTGTCGCGGCCCGAGCGCGCCGCCAACGTCCAGGGCGCGTTTCGCGTGCCGGACGAGGGCAAGGCCGCCGTCGCCGGCCGCCGGCTGGTCCTCGTCGACGACGTCTTGACCTCCGGCGCCACGGTCGACGGCTGCGCCCGGGCGCTCATACGGGCCGGCGCCGCCAATGTCGACGTGCTGATTTTCGCCAGGGTTGCCGATCCGGGGCGAACGTCCATATAACCAATCAACAAGACCTTTCGCATCATCATGGCCGCCGTCGATATCTATACCATTCGTTACTGCCCTTATTGCCAGGATGCGAAAAAGCTACTCTCGCGAAAGGGTGTAAGCTTCCACGAGATCGACGTCAGTGGAAACCGGGACATGCGCAAACAGATGATCGAGCGCGCGGGCGGGCGGAGCACCTATCCGCAGATCTTTATCGGAACCACCCATGTCGGCGGCTGCGACGATCTTTATGCCCTCGACGAAGCCGGCAAGCTCGACCCGCTGCTCGCCGCGGCCAAGGAATAAGCGCAAGGAACAAGCGGATGCCAAACGCTTCGACCTTCAAGATCGCTCTTATCCAGATGCGCTCGGGCCTCGACCCCGAAGCCAATCTCGCGGCTGTGCTGGCCGGCGTCGACGAAGCCAAGCGCGGCGGCGCCGATTACGTGCAGACGCCGGAAATGACCAATGTGCTCGAGAACAAGCGCGAGCGCCTGTTCACGAAAATCTTCGATGAGGAGCAGGATCCGACCTTGGCGACGTTGCGCGAGGTCGCGCGCAAGCTTTCGATCTACATCCATCTCGGCTCGCTTGCCGTCAAGGCTTCTCCTGAGAAGGCGGCAAACCGCGGGTTCCTGATCGACCGCAAGGGCGACATCGCCGCGCGCTACGACAAGATCCACATGTTCGACGTCGATCTCGCCGGCGGCGAGAGCTATCGCGAATCCAACACCTACCGTGCCGGCGAGCTCGCCGTGGTCGCCGATCTGCCATGGGGCAGGCTCGGCCTGACGGTTTGCTACGATCTGCGCTTCCCGGCGCTCTATCGCGCGCTGGCCGAGGCCGGCGCCTCGTTCCTGGCGATCCCGTCCGCCTTCACCAAACAAACCGGCGAGGCCCATTGGCACGTGCTGATGCGCGCGCGTGCCATCGAGAACGGCTGCTACGTGTTCGCCGCGGCCCAAGGCGGCAAGCACGAGCACGGCCGCGAGACGTTCGGCCACTCGCTGGTGGTCGATCCGTGGGGCAAGATCATCGCCGAGGGCAGCACCGAGCCGGGCGTAATCTTCGCCGAGGTCGATCCCGCGGAAGTCGCGGCCGCGCGTAGCCGCGTGCCGTCGCTGAGCCACGGCCGGCGCTTCGAGCTGGTCGAGCCGATGGCGGAGCCGACCTACCTGCACGCGGTGCGGGGCTCGCTATGATCCGTTACACCCTCGCTTGCGAGCACGGGCACACTTTCGAGAGCTGGTTCCAAAACTCCACCACTTACGACAAGCAGGCAAAGCGCGGGCTGGTGACTTGCCCGGTGTGCAATTCCAGCAAAGTCGAAAAGGCGATCATGGCGCCGCGGCTGGCGCGCGCCGATGTGCCCGAGCCGCCGCCACCCATCTCGGCGCCGCCCGCCGTACCTCCACCGGCGGTCGCCAAGACGCCGGTCGCCATCATGTCGTCGCAGGAGCGCGAGCTGCGGCAAAAGCTCAAGGAGTTGCGCGACCACGTCACCAAGAACGCCAACTATGTCGGGCCAAAGTTTCCGGAAGAGGCGCGCAAAATCCATTACGGCGAGACCGAGCACCGCTCGATCTACGGCGAAGCGTCGCCCGACGAGGCCAAGGCGCTGCATGAGGAGGGGATCGAGTTTCATCCCCTGCCGATCCTGCCGGACGATCAGAACTAGCTTCTATTTTTCCGCAAAAATCAGCAGTCCCACGCCGGCAACCACCAGCGCCATGCCGATGGCTTCGCGCGCGGTGGTGCGCTGGCCGAACATGACACGCGCGACGATTTGCGCGAACAGCACCTCGATCAGGGCCAGCGTGCGCACGCTGGCGGCGGTGGCGATCGCAAAGGCGAGAAACCAGAACTGCGATGCCAGCGCCCCCATCAGGCCGGCGAACAGCGACGGTTTCCAGGCGCGCAGGATGCCGATCATCACCGACGGCTGGCGCAGCCACAGATACAATGAAAGCACGACCGCCTGCATCACCAGACCGACCACCAGCGTGAAGGTCGCCGCCATGACAAAATTCGCCATGTGCAGGTCGAGGATCGCGCCGCGGTAGCCGATCGCCGATAAGGCGAACATGCCGCCCGAGGTCAGGCCGATCAGAGTCGGCTTGATGCCTCCAACCATGCCGCCGGGCTTGAACGACATGATCAGCACGCCTGCCGTCGCCACCAGGATCGCCGTCATCATCGGCAGCGTCACGGCGTCGCCGAGAAAGATCAGCCCGAAGATCGCGACCTGGATCGGTTCGGTCTTTATGTAGGCGATGGTGACAACGAAGGAGCGTTGCCCCATGGCCATGAGCATCAGCGCGGTGGCGGCGATTTGCGCACCCGCGCCATCGATCACCCAGGGCCAGAAGCTCAAAGACGGGCGCGGCAGCGGCACGCCGGTCACCAGCAAAACCCCGATCAAGGACAGCAATGCGAACGGAAAGCCGAACAGGAAGCGCACATGGGTGGCGCCGACGGTGCCCAGACTCGTCGTCAGCTCGCGCTGCATTGCGTTGCGCAAGGTCTGGAAGAACGCGGCCGTGACGGTGAAGACGATCCAGAGCCAACTGGCGATCATCAGGCCGCCTTTTCCGCGACGACCATGTAATTGACGTCCATGTCGGTGGTGAGCTGCCAGCGGTCGGCGAGCAGATTGTACATCACGCCGGTCTCGTCGGTGATCTGCAGCCCGCTTTGCTCGATGGCGATTTCGAGCTCATTGGGCGTGACGAACTTGTCCCATTGATGGGTGCCGCGCGGCAGCCAGCGCAGAATGTACTCGGCGCCGACAATGGCGAGCGCGAAGCTTTTCATGGTGCGATTGAGCGTGGCCACGAACAGCAAACCGCCGGGCTTTACGATGGCGCCAGCGAGATCGACGAACAGACCAACATCGGCGACGTGCTCGACCACTTCCATGGCCAGCACCACGTCAAAGCTTTCGCCCGCCTCCGCCAGCGCTTCCGCGGTCGTGCTGCGGTAGTCGACGGTCAGCGCGGCCTGCGCCGCGTGATGCTGCGCCACCGCGATGTTGCTCGCCGACGGATCGGCGCCGACCACCGACGCGCCGAGCCGCGCCAACGGCTCGGAGAGAATGCCGCCGCCGCAACCGATATCGAGGATGCGCAAGCCGGCGAGGCTATCGAGCCGCTTCGGATCGCGGTCGAAATGCTCCGCCACCCGATCGCGGATATAGGCGAGCCGCACCGGATTGAACTTGTGCAGCGCCGCCATCGGCCCGCGCGCGTCCCACCATTGGCTGGACATACGCGAGAACCGCGCAACCTCTTCCTCGTCGATGGTGCCGCGGGTTTTGATCATTGCTTATGCGCTGGCGCGCTTGCGCTTGAAGTGGCCGTAGCCGGGGCGGTAGCTCTTCTCGTCGAGGAACTGTTTCATGCCTTCCTCGCGGCTGTTCTCCTTGTCGTTATAGCGCAACGCGTCGCTCTTGGCGGCGAGATAATCCTGCGCTTGCGGCTCGTTCATGAAGCGCACGGCACGGATCGCTTCCTTGGTGTAGCGCAACGTCGCCGGGCTTTTCTCCATCAGTTTCTTGGCGAGCTTGACGGTCTCCTCGCGCAGCTTCTCCTTAGGGTATGAGAAATTGACGAAGCCCATTTGTTTGGCCTGCTTGCCGTCGAACGAATCGCCGGTCATGGCGTAATAGAGCGCGTCGCGATAGTTCATGGTCTGCGCCACGTTCCACGACACAATGCCGCCGGGCAGGATGCCCCAATTGACCTCCGACAGACCGAACATGGCGTCGTCAGCGGCGAGCGCGATGTCGCAGGCGGTCACTTGCGTAAAGGCGCCGCCGAAGCAATAGCCGTTGACCATGGCGATGGTCGGCTTCGGGAATGTCGACAGCTTCTGCCAGCGCCAGTTATTCGAGGCGCGGCGCAGTTTGTGGCGCGCCGCGGCGTCGCCGGCATTGGCGCGGAAATAAAGCTTTATGTCCTGCCCGGCGCTGAACGCGTTGCCGGCGCCGGTCAGCACCAGCACCTCGGTGGCCGGATCGACGGCGAGATCGTCGAGCGCCTCGTCCATTTCGAGATGCACCTGCGGGCTCATGGCATTGCGCTTGTCAGGCCGGTTGATCATCAGCCAGGTGATGCCACCTTCGTTCTCGACGTGGATCGCTTCATATTTCTTGGCCGCGGGCATGGCGTACTCCCTCTGTGTCTTTTGCTGGCCGCATTCAACAGGTGTTGGCCGGGCGAAACAAGCTAGGCTTCACACCGGCTGCCTTGCGCGTTCCGCGTAGGTCGCAATGGCGCGTATGGCGCGCAGCGTCTTGTCGACCTCCTGCATGAAGCCAATATTCGGCAATTGCTCGCGCAACGCGCGGCTGTAATCGGTCAGGCCGTGGGAGATCATGGTGACGTGGACGACGGGTTTTTTGCTGCGCGAAGCGAGCGCGTTGACGGCGTGGAGGTTCGCCTCCTTGCGCTCCGAGCCGCCGCCGCGCGGCAGCTCTTCTTGCAGCAGCAAAATATCGATTGCGGGATCGTCGAGCAGCGCCGACACGCACTCGATGTAGACCTCCTTGCTGCCGAGGCCGGCAAAACCGGAATCCAGCGGATTGCCGATGAAGGTGCCGACGCCGAGCACGGCTTCGAGACGCTTAAGCGTTGCCGGTGCCAGCGCCGGGAAGGTCAGACCGTTCGCCGCCGCGGCGTCGAGTAATAGTCCGCGCAGCGCGCCGGAGAACGTGATGCCGCCGAGATTGGCGCCGGCCGGCAACGGCACGTGCGTGAAATACTCCACCGCCTCGACGATGTCGTCGAGCGTGCGCACGCGCAGAATGCCGGCCGCAGCGGCGAGCGCATCGAACTCTTCCATCGAACCCGCGACCGCGCCGGTATGGGCCAGCGCCGCAGCGCGGCCCTCCGTCGACGCGCCGAGTTTTACCGCGATCACCGGCTTGCCGGCGCGCTGCGCCACCGCGCAGGCGGCGCGCAAGTGCTCGGGGTCCTGCACCGCTTCGAGATACGAGACGATGACGCGGACGAAGGGCAGCGTGGCGTAATAGGCGATGTAATCGGCGGTGGTCAGACCGGCTTCGTTTCCCGAGGTCACCAGCGAGGCGGTGGCAATGCCGCGCTCTTCCAAGGTGCGCTTGATCGCCATGGCAAGCCCGCCGGACTGGGCGACGATCGCCACCGGGCCTTTGGCGATACGGTGTGGGCGATCGTCAGTCAGCGTCATCAGCCGCGACGGCGCGTGGATGTTGCCCATGCAGTTCGGCCCGGACACCGCAAGCCCGGTTTCGGCGATCGTTTTGTGCAGCGTCTCCGCGAGCGCCTTGGCGGCGGCATCGCTGGCCTCACCGAAGCCCGACGACATGATGGTGGCGCTGCGCGCTCCGGCCGCCGCCGCGGCGCGCAACGTCTCCGGCACTTGCGGTGCCGGAATCACTACCACCACATGGTCCGGCGGCTCGGGCAGATCGGCGAAGCTGCGATAGCAGCGCATGTTCCAGACCTGGTCGCGGCGCGGATTGACCGCAAAGACCGCGCCTGGAAACTCATAGCGGCGCAGGTTCTTAAACGCGCGCAGCGCCCAGCTTCCCGGCGCATCGCTGGCGCCGACGATGACGACGTTGCGCGGATTGAGGAGCGCCGCGACCTTGGCTTGCGCGGCCTGCAATGACGTTGCCGGCTCGGAAACGTTCACCCCCTCAACCTCCCCGTTCTGCGGGCAACGGCCCACCGCCGCGCCGCGACAATAAACGCGCATTGCACTCGCGGGCGACCTGAACGAGGATATGCTCCGAAATGCTTTTAAGCATTACGGGAATTGGGAGGGAGCGATGCAAAAGTTCTTTATTGGCGTTGCCGGCTTGGCGCTTGCTTTGCTCGGCGGCGGCACGGCCAAGGCCCAGGACACGGTCAAGATCGGCATGATCAACGAATATTCCGGGCAATTCGCCGATACCGGCGCCCAGATCGACAATGGGCTGAAGCTCTACATGAAGCAGCACGGCGACAGCGTCGCCGGCAAGAAGATCGAGGTGATCCGCAAGGACACCGGCGGCATCGCCCCCGACGTCGCCAAGCGGCTCGCCCAAGAGCTCGTCGTCCGCGACAACGCCGACATCTTCGGCGGCTTCTCGCTGACGCCGAATGCGCTGGCCGCGGCCGATATTTCCGCCGAGGCGAAGAAGTTCATGGTCGTGATGAACGCGGCCACCGCGATCATCACCACCAAGTCGCCCTATATCGCACGCACGTCCTCGACCACGCCGCAACTGAACTACATTCTCGGACAATGGGCGGCCAAGAACGGCGTCAAGACGGTCTACACGATGGTCTCTGACTACGGCCCCGGCATCGACGCCGAAACCTGGTTCCAGACCGGCTTCAAGGAGGGCGGCGGCACGGTCATCGGCTCGGTGCGCTTCCCCGTCGCCAATCCGGACTTCTCCGCTTTCGTCCAAGCCGCCAAGGATAAGAACCCGGACGCCATCTACATCTGGATTCCCGGCGGCACCCAACCGGCCGCGGTCGGCAAGGCGCTGGCGGAACGCGGCGTCGATCCATCCAAGATCAAAGTGATGGGGCAGGACGCGCTTGGCGATGAAACCGCGCTCAAGAGCATGGGCGATGCCGCGCTCGGCATCATCACCGTGTCGGATTACGACTACAGCCACAAATCGGCGATGAACCAGGAATTCGTCAAAGCTTTTAACGACGAATTCCATCGCAACCCGGACTTCTTTGCCATCGGCGGCTACGACGGCACCCACCTGATCTACGAGGTGCTGAAAAAGACCGGCGGCAAGACCGACGGCGATTCGCTGATCGCGGCGGCCAAGGGCATGGCCTGGGAGAGCCCGCGCGGCCCGATCTCGATCGATCCGGAGACCCGCGACATCATCCAGACCGTGTATATCCGCCGGGTCCAGAAAGTCGGCGACAAACTGGAAAATATCGAATTCGACAAGGTCGAGAACGTCAAGGACCCCGCCAAGGCGCGCATGACGCACTGACGCGGATTTTGTTCGCACCGTAGGCTGCCGGCGATGCCTCCTGTCTTCGGCGTGTTGTTCGACGGCATCGCCTACGGGATGCTGTTGTTCCTGCTCTCGGTCGGGCTGTCGGTGACGCTCGGCATGATGAATTTCGTCAACCTGGCGCATTGCAGTTTTGCCATGGTCGGCGGCTATGTCACCGTCACCTTGATGAATGCCTTCGGCTGGCCGTTCTTCGCCACGCTGCCGGCTGCGTTCATCGTCGCCGCGGCGGTAAGCGTGGTGCTCGAGCGCGTGTTCTTCCGCCGCTTCTATCGCTCGAGCGATCTCGAGCAGTGCCTGCTTACCATCGGCATCGTCTTCATCTCGATTGCCGCCGCGGCCTACATCTACGGCACCACCAATCAGCCGGTGCAGCTGCCCGCATATCTGCACCGCTCGATCGATGTCGCCGGATTGAATCTGGCAGTCTACCGGATAGTCCTGATCGCCATCGCACTCGCGATCACGGCGCTACTGGTTGTCACCATCGAGATGACGCGCTTTGGCGCGCAGGTGCGTGCCGCGGTGAACAACCAGCGCATGGCGCGCGGGCTCGGCATCAATGTCGACGCATTGTTCGCCATCACCTTTGCGCTCGGCAGCGGGCTTGCCGGCCTCGGCGGCGCGTTGGCCATCGAGATCATCGGCCTCGATCCGTCGTTCGCGCTGACCTATCTGATCTACGTGCTGATCGTCGTTTCGGTCGGCGGCCTGGGCTCGATCTTCGGCTCGTTCGCCGCCGCCATGGTGCTCGGTGTCGCCGACGTCGCCGGCAAATATTACGTCCCGGCATTCGGCGCTTTTCTGATCTATCTGGTGATGATCGTGATTTTGATGTGGCGGCCGACCGGCCTGTTCGGGAGGCGCTAGGCGTGACGAGTGCGACGATCGCCGGTCAAGCCAATCCGGTTCAATATCTGCAGGCGCAGAACCGCTGGCATTGGAGTGAGATCGCGTTCTGGCTCGCTACGCTTTTGCCGTTCGTGCTGGCGCCAAGTTATCTGGTGCTTGCAAGCCAGATCGCAATCACGGCTTTGTTCGTGCTGTCGCTCGACCTCATCCTCGGCTTTTCCGGCATCGTATCGCTCGGTCACGCCGCCTATTTCGGCATCGGCGCCTATACGGCGGGGCTGATTTCGAAATATGGCTGGGGCGAGCCGCTGACCGGGCTTGTCGCCGCGGCAATTGCCGCCGGCTTGTTCGGTTATGTGACGAGCTTCATCGTGGCACGGTTTCGTCACTTGGCGCTGATCATGATCACGCTCGGTATCGGGCTCGTGTTGCAGGAAGCGGCCAACAGTGCCGGCTGGCTCACCGGCGGCTTCGACGGCCTGCAGGGCATTCACACCTGGCCGCTGTTCGGCAGAATTCGCTTCGATCTCTACGGCTATACCGCATACAGCTATGCGCTTGCCGTACTGTTCCTCATCTTCCTGATCGCGCGGCGGCTCATACATTCGCCGTTCGGGCTGGCGCTGCGCGGCATCCGCGAAAACGGCCTGCGCATGCCGGCGATCGGCGCATCGGTGCACGCGCATATCCAGACCATCTACACCATCGCCGCCATCATCGCCGGCATTGCCGGCGCATTGCTGGCCCAGACGACCGAGACGGTCTCGCTCGAAGCGCTCGGCTTCCAGCGCTCCGCCGATGTGCTGGTGATGCTGATCCTCGGCGGCACCGGGCGGCTCTACGGCGGCCTCATCGGCGCCGCGGTCTACATGGTGGCGCGCGACCAGTTCTCCGGCATCAATCCGCAATATTGGTATTTCTGGATCGGGCTCCTCCTGATCGCCGTCGTCATGCTGTTGCCGAATGGCATTCTCGGCGGGCTGACGCTTCTGGCGCGGCGCATGAAGGTCGTGTCGTGAGCGCGAATGCCCTGGCCACCCACGGCCTCAACAAAAACTTCGGCTCCCTGGTCGTTGCCTCCGACATCGAGCTCGTCCTGCCGCAAGGGGTGCGTTACGCGCTGATCGGCCCCAACGGCGCCGGCAAGACCACGCTGATCAACATGATGACCGGCATGCTGCAACCGGACAACGGCCGCATCGTGCTGGGCGACGACGACATCACGGCGTTGGCGCCCGAACAGCGGGTGCGGCTCGGCCTGGTCCGAACCTTCCAGATCAACCAGCTGTTTCCGCATCTCACGGCGCTGGAATCGGTGACGCTCGCGGTGTGCGAACGGCGCAAGGTGGCGCGCACCTGGTGGCGGCAGCTCACCGCCTATCGGGACGAAATCGACGAAGCCTACGACATTCTCTCGACGCTGACCTTGGCGCCGGTCTGTCATCGCCTGACCCGCGAGCTCGCCTACGGCCAGCAGCGGCTGGTCGAGATCGCGCTGGCGCTCGCCACCAAGCCGAAAGTGCTGCTGCTCGACGAGCCGGCAGCCGGCGTACCGCGCGAGGAAAGCCGCGAGCTGTTGGCCGCCATCGCCGGTCTGTCGCGCGACATCACGGTTTTGTTCATCGAGCACGACATGGACTTGGTGTTCCGCTTCGCCTCGCGCGTCATCGTCATGGTCGGCGGCCGCGTGCTGGTCGAAGGTACGCCGCAAGAAATCGCCGCCGATCCGCGGGTGCGCGCGGTTTACCTCGGCAAGGTGCGCCACGAGGCCGCGTCATGAGCGAGCCCCTGCTTGCGCTCAGCGACGTGCGCGCCGGGTACGGCTCGGCGATCGTGCTCGACGGCGTCTCGTTCGAATTGCCGGAGCGCGGCGGGCTCGCCGTGCTCGGCCGGAACGGCGTCGGCAAATCGACGCTGCTTCTGACCATCATGGGCTACACCCAGGTCGGCCGCGGCCGCGTGTTGTGGCGCGGCGAGGACATCACCCAGCGCCCGCCGCATCGCCGGGCGCAAGCCGGCATCGGCTGGGTGGCGCAGGAACGCGAGATTTTTTCGACGCTGACCGTGGAAGAAAACCTCACCGTGGCGGCGCGCGACGGCCGCTGGGACCTGCCAGCCGTCTATGACCTGTTCCCCCGCATTGCCGAGCGGCGCCGCAATTTCGGCAATCAACTATCGGGCGGCGAGCAGCAGATGCTGGCGATCGCACGCGCGCTGATGACCAATCCGGCGTTGCTGCTACTCGACGAACCGCTCGAAGGCCTGGCCCCCATCGTCGTCGAAGAGCTCGCCGCCGCGATCGGCCGCATGACCAGCGAAGGCTCCAACGCCTTCATCCTGGTCGAGCAGCATACCGATATCGCGCTGTCCTTGACGCAATCGGCGCTGGTACTGGAGCGCGGCCGCATCGTGCACTCGGCGCCGTCGGCGCAACTGCTCGACGACCACGCCACGCTGGACCGCTATATCGGGCTGCGGCTGGCGGAGGCGTAAAACCTTTTGCTATCCTTGCCGCGGGACACCGCACGGCGACGCATCAGTGAAGTTCAAGGAGTGAGACATGGCAGCACCATTGGCCGGCACCCAGGCGCCCGGTTTTTATCGGCACAAGGTCGGCAACTACGAGGTGACGGTGGTCAGCGATGGCACCCTGACGCTGGACGCCACCATCTTCACCGGCGACGAAGCGGGCGCCGAGAAGCTTTTGCGCGACGCCCACCTGCCCAAGATGGGGTTCACCACGCCGCTCAACACCTGGCTGATCAATACCGGCCAAAAGCTCATCCTGGTCGACGCCGGCGGCGGCACGCATTTCGCACCGAGCGTGGGACGGCTGCCGCAAAACCTTGCCGCGGCCGGCGTCAGTCCCGCCGCGATCGACGCCGTCGTCATCACCCATCCGCATCCCGACCACATCCCCGGCGTCATCACCAGCGACCACAAGATGCTGTTTCCGAACGCGACGCTCTATGTCAACGAGAACGACCACGCGTTCTGGACCTCGGCCGATATTCGCGGCAAGGCGCCGGAAGAATTCCGCGGCTTCTTCGATCTCGCCGTCAACGCCATCAAACCCTATGCCGCCGCCGGCAAGCTCTCGCTCTACAAGGACGGCGCCGAATTCGCGCCGGGCGTGCGCGCGGTCGCCTGCTACGGCCACACCGTCGGCCACAGCATGGTGCGCGTGTCGCCGCCGGGCGGCGACTTTCTCATCTTCGGCGACATCGTGCATTGCGCGGCGCTGCAATTTCCCGATCCGGAACGCTCGGTGGCGTTCGACACCGATCCGCCGGCGGCGCTCGCCAACCGCAAGCGGGTGCTCGACATTGTGGCGACCGACCGCCTGTTGTTCTCCGGCGGCCACCTGCCGTTCCCGGCGCTCGGCCACGCGACTAAATCCGGCAGCGGCTACGTGTTTGTGCCGGTGATTCAGAGCGAGCTGTGAGTTGCTTCGTACGTCCCTGCGTCGCCGCGCTACGCGGTGCCGGATAACGTCGCGGGCATCTTGACGGAATATTTCTTGCCTATCCCTTCCAGCTCTTCCCAGAGTTTTGCCGGAATCGGAATGCCATTCTTGCGGCGTCTCGCTTCGGTGCGCTGCGAGCGCTCGCCCGGCAAAGAGATCTCGTCGAATCCGGCTTGCCGCGGCAGCGCTTTGAGGATCGCGGTCAACGCATCGGCATCGTGGATGAAGCCGGCGAGCGGGCGGAAGGTTTCGATGTCGATGGCGAGCATTGCGGTATTGCCGGTGTGACGGTCGCGCTTCTCCGGGCCCAGCGCGCGAGCCTGGATCGGCGCCGAGGCGAGCACGCTCGCCAGCATTTCGAACATCAGGCCGAGGCCGGAGCCTTTCGGGCCGCCGAGCGGCAGTAGGATTTCGGCCTTTTTCGGATCGGTGGTCGGCTCGCCGTCGGCGGTCAGCACGGTGCCTTCCGGCAGTGGCTCGCCGGTATTGCGGGCCTGCAAAATCTTGCCGTTGGCTATGGCGCTCGACGCCATGTCGAGCAGGATCGGCCCGTTGCCGCTCGGCACCGCGATGGCAATGGGACTGGTCGAGAGGCTGGCGACGCGGGTGCCATGATAGGCCATCAAGGTCGGCCCGGCGCCCATGAGGACCGCGGCGCAGCCCCGCTCGGCGATCCATTGCGCGTAGCGCCCGATGGCGCCGGTGTGGGTCGTCTCGCGCACCAGGCCGAAACAGACGCCGGCCTTCTTGGCGCGCTTGACCGCGAGTGCCGCGGCCTGCATCACCGCCACCGGGCCGAAGCCGTGGTGGCAATCGAGCACGAAAGTCGCGGCGCGATCGTGCGACAGCGTCGGCTCCGCCTTGGTGTCGATCTCGCCATGGGCGATGATGTTGAGATAGCGCGGCAGCCGCGATACGCCATGGCCGTCGCCGCCGCGCAGATTGGCCCAGACCAATCCTTCGGCGACGACGGCGGCGTCCTTGGCGCGCGCGCCATTGGCGATGAGCACTTCGCGAATGAAGCGGCCCAGCTCGTCGTGGCCGACGGCAATACTGTTGCTTTTCACTATTCGTCTCCGCTCACCGCAACCCTCATGTCATTCCCCGCGAAGGCGGCGAACCCAGTAATCGCTGCGATGAATTTTTGCGCTGCGTAACGCCGATCCTCTCGTGATTACTGGATCATCCGCCTTCGCGGATGATGACAGCTATGATTTTACCGCGGGTAAATAAGCATCGAGCCAGCCGCGCATCATGGTCCAGACCCGCGTCGACTTCTCCGCGAACAGGAAGTGATCGAGGCCGCTGAACAGATGCAGCTCGCTCGGCTGGCCGGCGCGCTTGAACATTTCCACCGACTGTTCGGTCGGCGTCACCGAATCCTTGGCCGCATGGATGAGGAGAAGCGGCCGTGGCGCGATGTTGCCCACCACCTCCTCGGCGCGGAAATCGAACATGCTCTGCGCGGTCTCGGCCGGGAACATCTCGACCGAATTCGGCGCCAACATGCCGACCTTCTGCTTGTCGAGATTGTCTTTCACGTGGCCCGGGATCGGCACGATGTCGTAGCGCGGCACCATCAGCGATTTGCCGGTGCGGGCCCGGTACGCGCGGCCTTCCTCGAGCATCTTGGTGAACTTCGCCCAGGCCTCCGGCGTCGGATGCTGGCCGCGGAATTTGCGCTCGCCATGGCCCCAACCGCCGTTTGAGACCACTGCGGCGATGCGCGGATTGGTGCCGCCGGCATAGACGCCGACCGCACCGCCGAAACTCGAGCCGATCACCGCTATGCGATCCGGGTCGACGGCCGGATGCTTGGCCAGAAAATCCAGCGCGTTGCCGGTGTCCTCGACCTGTTCGAGACAGATGACCCGGCCGAACTCGCCTTCACTCTTGCCGCAGCCGCGCATGTCGAAGCGAAGCGTCACGAAGCCGAATTCGCCCAGCACCCGCGCCGGCGTGATGCAGGTCGGACTTTCGCTGTTGGAGCCGAAACCATGCAGCACCAGGAACGCCGCGCGACGTTCGCCAGGCCGCACGCCGGCCGGCACGCTGAGCACGCCATGCAGGCGCAGGCCCGCCGATTGAAAGCTGACGACGTCTTGACTCATGACGGCTCATTCTCCCTGCCCGGCTTTAGGGGCCGGCACTCTAACGGATTGTGCGAACGAGGGAAGAGGATGGCGAAGCCACTGGATCGATCAGTTTCACACTGATCGGGTGGCGGCCTTATATTTCTTGCTGGAGCGCGCGGGCGCGTTTCAAGCTTTCTCCTGCCCCCGATACGCATCGACAATCTCCGACCCCGTCGCGAACCACACCTTGCCGTGGCCGGCGATGTATTGCAGCGCCCGATCCAGCGTGCGGATACGATGCGGCACGCCGATCAGGAACGGATGCAGCGCGATCGCCATCACCCGGCCGTTGCGCTCGCCTTCCTCGTACAACACGTCGAATGTCTCGCAGATGCGGCGGCAGAAATCGTCGATGCTGATGCTCGGCATGTTGAACAGCGGCATGTCGTTGAGCTCGATCGAATACGGAATCGAATAAAGCCCATTGTTCATGCGATAGGGCAGATCGTCGTTGACCCAGTCGCAGACATAGTCGACGCCGTGCCGGCGTAAGAGGTCGAGCGTGTGCCAGGTCTCGCCGAGACCCGGTCCGAGCCAGCCGCGCATCTTTTGGCCCCATTGCTCGATCACCTCGCGCGCCTCGGCGATCACGGCGGCTTCTTGCTCGGCGCTCATGCCGGTGAGCATTACCGAATTGGTGAGGCCGTGGCCCATCAATTCCCATTTGAGCTTCGTCGCCTCTTCCATGATGCGCGGGTAGTAGCGGCCGACCTCGGCGTTGAGCGCAACGGTGCCGCGTACGTTGTGCTTGGCAAGCACCTCCATGATGCGCCAGACGCCGACCCGGTTGCCGTAATCGCGGCGTGAATGATTGCGGATGTCGGGCGCCGCGTTGCCGATCTCGATATGGAAGTGCTCGATATTGGGGATCACCCAGACCGCGACCCGCGCGCCATTCGGCCATGCGACGCGGGGGCGGTCGACGATCGCCTGATAGGGGAACAGCCGGAATGGTTCGTAATCCTGCGACACGTCCGTCTCCTTTGCGGCCGATCGGCGAAGTGTTGCGGGCCGCTATCAATTCGGCCCGTTGCCATTATGATGCGCGCCACGATTTTTAGCCATGACGAGCGTGCAAAGCAGATGACCCTGATCCTGTCCAACGACGACGCCGACAAGCTGATCACCATGCCGGAATGCATCGCCGTGCTCGAAGAGGCCTATGCCGAGCTCGCCGAAGGCCGCGGCGTGTCGCGCACCCGCTCCGACTGTTTCGCGCCGACCTCGCGCGCGGACGCACTGTACAGCCTGAAATCCATGGACGGCATCGTTCCGAAATTCGGCGTCGGCGCGGTCCGCATCAATTCCGACATCGTCACCTGGCCGAAGCGCGGCAACAATGTCCGCCGCGAAAAAATACCGGCGGCGCCGGGCAACCGCTACGTCGGGCTGGTGCTGTTGTTCTCGACCGAAACCGGCGAGCCGCTGGCGATCTTTCCCGACGGCGTCATGCAGCGCATGCGGGTCGGCGCCGCCAATGGGCTGGGCGTCAAATATCTGGCGCGCCAAGACGCCAAGACCGTCGCCATCCTTGGTTCCGGCTGGCAGGCCGGCGCGCAACTCATGGCGGTCTGCGCGGTGCGCGACATCGCGACCATCCGCTGCTTCAGCCCCAATGCCGAAAACCGCGACGCCTTCGCGCGGCAAATGGCCGAAGCGCTCGGCGTCGAAGTCATTGCCGTCGCGCAGCCCGAGGACGCGATCAAAGGCGCCGACATCGTGATGTGCGCGACCAATAGCGTCGACCATATCTTCTTCGAGCGCTGGATCGAGCCTGGCGTGCATTTGAGCTCGATCAAGATCCCCGAGATCGAGCCCAACGCCGTCAAGCGCGCCGATCGCGTCGCCGTCCATGTCCACGACACCAAGCCCATTCATGCGGCGACCAAGGGCATCGAGCCGGCGGAGACCGGCAGCGGCCGCGGCTGGGCGACCGCCGATGCGATCGATTTTTCCAAGCTGCCGACCTTGCCCGAGCTGATCGTCGGACGCGCCGAAGGCCGCACGTCCGATGCCGAGGTCACCTGTTTTCTCAACAATATCGGGCTCGGCTATCAATTCGCTGCCGCCGGCGCGCTGTTTTACCGCAAGGCCAAGGAAAGCGGCGCCGGACACGATCTGCCGACCGATTGGTTCACGGAAGACGTGCATCCTTAGACGGTGAATCAACACCTTCCGTCTGCGCGCCCGCAGGCGCTCCAGGGTTCGGCCAGCGCTCGTGGGTGAGCGGCACCACCATATGCACCGACAAGCCGTTGCGCGTGAACGAGCGATGCACTTCGCCGTTCAACTGCCGTTCGATGACCATGCCGACCAGCCGCGAGCCAAAGCCGAGACGCCGCGGCCGCCGCGCCGGCGGCCCGTTCTTCTCGACCCAATCGAGGAGCAAGGTCATGCCGCGTTCGGTGCGGCTCACCGACCAGCTTAGATCGAGCTGTCCCTTGGGGCGCGACAAGCTGCCGTGCTTGATGGCGTTGGCGGCAAGCTCATGCAGCGCCGCGCTGAGATTGAAGATCGGGTCGGGCTCGAGATCGATGTTCGGGCCGCTGAACGAGACTCGATCGAGATAGGGCCCCAATACGACGTAGAGCAGATCCATGATCGGGATCGATGTCCAGCCGCCCTCGGTGATCAGGCGGTGGGCATTGGCCATGGCGAGCACGCGCGCCTGATATTTGCTGGCGAGATCGGCGATGCTCTTGGCGTTCTTGGCGGTCTGCGAGAACAGCGCCAGAAGCTGGGAGAACAGATTCCCCGAGCGGTGGCGCATGTCGCGGATCATCAATTCGTGGCGCTGCTCGAGCTGGCGGCGCTGAATAGCACCGGCCAGGAGATTGGCGACGGCGGCGAGGAACGCGGTGTCCGGCACGCCGAAATGGCGCGCTTTGCCGGTACAGACGCCGAGGATGCCGTAGGCGCGGCCGTCACGGCCGGCGATGGTCACGGTCATGCCGCTGACGCAGTGATGATCTTGCAGATAGGACGCGGTCGCGAACCTAGTCTCGGCGGCATAATCGGCGGTGACCACCGGCGTGGCGGAGTTCAGCGTGTAGTGTGCATAGCCGCCGGCGTCCGTCGAAGCGAGCACCGAGCCGACCAGATTCGTCTTCCAGCCGAAGCCGGCGCGCAACAACAGGTCAGTGCCGCCGGGCAACAGTTCGAGGATCTTGACGAAATCGACCGACAGCGTGAGCGCAACCGTGCTGACGGCGTCGTTGAGCAATCGCTCCAGATCGGGCTCGACCAAGGCGCGCTCGCCGAGCTGCGCCAGCGCTTCCTGCTGCTTGGCACGGCTGCGCAACTCATCTTCGAGATTGCGACGTTCGGTGCTGTCGTCGCGGCTGCTTTTCGCAGCTTCCGACAGCCGATCGTCCGGTCGAGTTGTCTCGATCTTTCTGCCCTCGGACGCGTCCATACTTTCACACTTCCAAGTTTCCTCTCCCAAATATCGTCATTCGTTTCGACAAATGAAATAGGCCGAAGCCCGTTCTCGCGCGCTTCGGCCATGGCAATGGAACTTAAAAGACTCGGCCGGCCCGAAGGCCGGCCGTTGCGTCAATAGCGATATCGTCAGTTGGCGCCGGAGAAGTTGACGCCCAGGATGCTCACGCGCATCGGAGCAACAGCAGGCACCGGGGGCAACGGCCGCTCGTCCGCCGGCCTGACCTGGATCTGCGCCGTCATCGGCGCGCCGATCGACGCGTGGCGGCCACTTTCGACCGCGGCGTTGCGATCGTCGTTCGGCAGCACGATGACCTTGGTGCCGACATTGATGCGGCTATAGAGATCGATCACGTCGTCGTTGGCCAAGCGGATGCAGCCGCTCGAAACGTGCTTGCCGATGGTCGTCGGATCGTTGGTGCCGTGAATGCGGAAATCGGTGTTGCCGAGATACATGGCGCGGGCGCCGAGCGGATTGCCGGGGCCGCCGCCGACCCAGCGCGGCAGATACGGCTGGCGGGCGATCATCGCTGCCGGCGGAATCCAATCCGGCCATTCGGCCTTGCGGGTGATCGTCTGCGTGCCCGACCAGGTAAAGCCTTCGCGGCCGACGCCAATGCCGTAGCGCAGCGCCTTGCCACCGCCGAGGATCAGATAAAGGTAGGTGTGCGCGGTGTCGACGATAACGGTCCCGGCCGACTCATTGCCCTGGTACGAAACCACCTGACGACGGAACGCCGCCGGCAGTTCGTCAGTGCTCTGCGTCGCGTCGCTCTGCTGCTGCGCCTGCGGCGCGTATTGCGGAAAAGCCAAACCGTGATCGACCGGCTGATACGACAATGTTTGCGCAAAAGCCGACGCCGCGGGAATCGTCATCAGACCCGCGAAAAGAACGATACTAGGAAGATGTCGCAATCGAGCGCTCGCTGCCATGATACTCTCCACCCTGCTGAAGTGCCGATATTCAGTTCTGTTAAGCTGTGACATCGTTGGAAGGTTCCGCAGCGCTCCGCTTAGCCGATCGAAAACCGATGGAGTGCTGCAGCGTCCCCTTTCGCTGGTGTCCTTCATTAGTCGCCTCCCGGCCCGGAATGGTTCTGTGCGGGCGGGCGCAAACAGGGGGCTGCCCCGGCGCGGCGGGGAAGGGTCGGCTTGAGCATGATCCTGAAAAAGCCTGTCCCGAACTTGGTTTGGTGCGGGACAGATAGCGGTTTCGCGTAAAGATCCCGCCCCACCAAAACGCTAGCAATCGTTTTAAATTTGAAGCGATTGGCGCGCTCGGCGCTTAGGCCATGCAGCGGCGATAGACGTCGCCTGACGGGGGAGGCGAATTGGGCGAGCGGATGAGGCTAATGGCGGGATCGCAGGCGAACGGCGTCTGCGCGCGCGTCTCGGCGCTCGGCTGCCGGGCAAATCGCGCCTGGCCGTCAGGGACGTCGAGGATCGCCGAATTGGCCATCGGCAGCCGGTCACCCTTGAGGGTGCGATTGACCGAAACGGCGGGTGTCTGGCTGGTCAGACTGGCGCCGGCGCTCAGAAACGGGTCGATACCCACAAACAGCGCGGCAAGCGCAACAAGACCGAGCGCACTCACTATACGAAGATATAACTGCCTGGCCATCGGACCGCCTCCAGCGTGCCGGAACGATGTTCCGGACAAGCGAATGGCCCCCGAGCCCATTCAACGCTGCTGCAACATTTGTCGGGGTGAGCCGTTCCGAGGTTTCCTCGATTTCACCGAGTCGTGATCCGAATCAGGAATTATTTTGCTGGCGTGTTGCCTGGCGTGGCCGTCAAACGCTGGCCACAACGGAACAAAGACTGGCGTCGCGCTTTGACAAAGCGGCCGGCCATCCTTTCCCCCCTCCCCCCGTGCTTGGCCGGTCATGTTGGGCGCAGCCGATATGCCGATCGGCTGCGCCCTGACTTTTTCAGAACCGGCCGCGGCCTCCGTCATCACCTGAAATGCACATGGCCTTGAAACATGGCCCTGAAACGCACATGACCGGGACGAGCCCGGCCATGCAGCAACAGATCGATGATCGGCGTTACACGGTCGGCTGACGCTCGACCGGCTGCCGCTCGCGATGGCGAGCCTTGCGGCCGAAGAACAGGGCCTGGCTCACCACCGCCGAGACCACGGCAAACTGGAACGGCTTAGCGATCAGAAACGCCGGCTCCGGCCGTTGCCCGGTGAGGAAACGCTCCGGGTAGGCGGTGATGAAGATTACCGGCACTTCGAACGTGCCGAGGAGCTCGTTGACGGCATCGAGGCCCGAGCTGCCGTCGGCGAGCTGAATGTCGGCCAGGATGAGGCCCGGCCGCTTCTTCTTGGCCAGCGCCACGGCCTCATTGTGGGTGCGGGCGATGCCGATGACGTTATGGCCGAGGCTTTCCACCAGCGCCTCGATATCCATGGCGATGAAGGTCTCGTCCTCGATGATCAGCACATCGGTGGCGATTTCCGCCGCCAGCTCGCGGCCGGATTCCTCGACCAGATTGCGCAGCGTCGTCAGATCGCAGTCGAGGATTTGGGCGGCGTCCTCTTCGGAAAAACCCTCGAGCGCCACCAGCAGGAAAGCCTGGCGGGGCCGCGGCGTGAGCTGGGTAATGTGCTGCTCGGGCGGCAGAACGCTCTCGCCCGCCTCGGGCTTGCCGTTCACCGCCAAGGAGCCCCAGATTTTGGTGAAGAGTCGATAGAGCCCAACCCGCGAATTGGCGCTTTCGGCCAGCATTCCCGGACTGGCGATCAGCGATTCCAGGGTGGCCGCCACATAGGCGTCGCCGGAGGACTGGCTGCCGGTCAGGGCACGGGCATAACGGCGCAGAAACGGTAGATGTTGAAGCACTGCTTGTGAATTAGGCACAACGCCCTCCCCTTCACGGTTCCCGAAGCTAACCGACAAAAACGTGGCCGGGCGAAATAAGTTCCGAAAAAAGTTCCCGAACCCCGGAACAATGGGCAAAACCGGGCGTTGCCTCCCAATCGGCGGGGCTTGTGCGTACCAAGGGCGGGTTTGACATGGGTGAGCGGGGAAAACTGGGCGAACGGGGGAAAAATGGCGAACGGGGGAAAAATGACGAAATGAAACACCGTAGGACCAATCTCGAAGCGGTAGAGCCGGAATCGGACAAGCCCGCTTCGGACAAGCCAGAAACCCGAGATTCCATGGGCGCTCCGGTTAATCCACCGAAACCCGAGGCACGGCTGGGCCGCGAGGTCCAGGCCAAGATCGGCCAGCAATTGCGCGCCATGTACGACGACGTCGTCAATCAGGGCGTGCCGCATCATATCGCCGATCTGGTCCGCCGCTTGAGCGATCAAGACTGAAAGCCAGAGGCTCGTCGCAATGAAGCTTGACCCAGCGATACGCGACCAAGTGCTATCCACCGTGCCGAGCCTGCGCGCGTTCGCCATCTCGTTGTGCGGCAATATCGACCGTGCCGACGATCTGGTGCAGGAGACGCTGTTGCGCGCGCTCTCGCACATCGATTCCTTCGAGCCCGGCAGCAACATGCCAGCATGGCTGTTCACCATTCTGCGCAATCTGTTCCGCTCGGAATATCGCAAGCGCCGCCGCGAGGTCGAAGACGCCGACGGCCGCTATGCGGAGACGCTGAAATCCCATCCGGAGCAGACCGGCCGCGTCGAATTCGAGGAATTCCGCACTGCGCTCGCCAAGCTGCCATCGGACCAGCGCGAGGCCTTGATCCTGGTCGGCGCCTCGGGCTTCTCCTACGAGGACGCCGCGGGGATTTGCGGCTGCGCGGTCGGCACCATCAAGAGCCGCGTCAACCGCGCCCGAACGCGGCTCGCCGACTTGCTGGCCATCGACAGCGTCGATGATTTCGGCCCGGACCGGCCGACGCGCGCCGTCCTCGCCGGCGGCGGACGCAACTAGGCGCTTAAGGCATTCCACCACTATTGGCGATCCCGCCGTCGATCGTGACGATGGTGCCGCTCGTATACGACGACAGATCCGAAGCCAGAAACACCACCGTCGCCGCGATCTCGTCGGTTGACGCCGGCCGGCCGTAAGGCATTTTGGCAAAGCTCTCGCGCCAGCGGTTTTCATCGCCGTACTGCGTCGCGGCGCGCTTGCGCCCCAAAACTTCGACGCGATCGGTCAGCACCGGGCCCGGATTGACGCCGACGACACGCACGCCGGATGCGGTGCTCCTGCCGCCGATGGCGCGGGTGAACGCCATCAATCCGGCATTGCCCATGGCGCCGGCGATATAGGTGGCGTCGAGCCGCTCGCCGCCGAGCCCGATGATATTGATGATCACGCCGCGCTTGCGCTCGCGCATCATGCGCAGATAAAGCCGCGTCAGCCCGACATAGCCGAAAACTTTGAGATCCCAGCCGGCGCGCCAAGCCGGCTCGTCGACGTCGTCGAGCGAGCCGCCTGGAATGGCGCCGGCATTGTTGACCAGGATGTCGACGTCGGGAAACGTCTGGAACACCCGCTCGCGCGCCGTGGCATCGGCGAGGTCCGCAGCCAGCGTGCGCACCTTGACGCCGGTCTCCTTGGCGATCGCGGCGCCCTCCTTCTCCAGGCGATCGCCCGAGCGCGCCACCAGGCAGACATTGACGCCTTCCCGCGCAAACCATTGCGCCACCGCAAGCCCAATGCCCTTCGAACTGCCGGTGACGAGCGCGGTGCGGCCGGTAAGCTTCAAATCCATCGTTTCCCCCTCGACTTTTGCGGCACTGCCATGCCGAGTTTTGCGGGCCTTGTCCATCGCCCGCCGGGGTGGTTTAAAAAATCCCCTTGCCCCCTCACCCAAAGGATTTCGAGCAATGACCTCAAGCGCAACTGCCGCCTCGCTGCCCGGCGGCAACACCGTCCTTGTCGAGATCGTCGACCGCGTCGCCTGGGTGACGATGAACCGGCCCGAGAAGCGCAACGCCATCAATCCCGCGCTGTCGTTCGAAATGCTCGACGTGTTCGAGGCGCTCGACAGCGACGAGCGCTGCGGCGCGCTGGTCCTCACCGGCGCCGGCGAAGCCTATTCGTCCGGCATGGATTTGCGCGAATATTTCCGCGCCACCGATAAGCTCAGCTATGACGAACGGCTGAAGGTGATGCGCAAAAGCGCCTTGGCGCAGTGGAAGCGGCTGCAGTTCTACGGCAAGCCGACCATCGCCATGGTCAACGGCTGGTGCTTTGGCGGCGCTTTCAATTCGCTGATCGCCTGCGACCTTGCCGTCGCCGCCGAGGACGCGACCTTCGGGCTGTCGGAAATCAACTGGGGCATCATCCCCGCCGGCACCGTGACCAAGGCGGTGGCCTCGGTCATGGGTCAGCGCGACACGATGTACTACATCATGACCGGCGAGACTTTTGACGGCCGCAAGGCGGCATCGATGGGCCTCGTCAACGAGGCCGTGCCGCGCGCCGAACTGCGCGCGCGGGTGCAAAAACTCGCCGCGACCCTGATCGAGAAGAATCCCATGGCGCTGCGCATCGCCAAGCACGCGGCGCGGCGCGTGCGCGACATGTCGTGGGAGGACGCCGAGGATTATCTGTTCGCAAAACTCGACCAGCTGCGCTTTCTCGACCCCGAAAAGGGCCGCGAGAAGGGCATGACGCAATTCCTCGACGACAAATCGTACCGGCCGGGGCTGGCCGCCTATCGCCGCGACAGTTGATTGAACGTGACGGCGGAACGGCAGGTGATCGCGTTGCAGGCGCTGCTGCGGCCGCGCTCGGTCGCCATCGTCGGCGTTTCGCCCGAAGCGGGATCGCTGGGCGGCAATGTGCTCACCAATCTCCGCCGCATCGGCTTCAATGGCGACATTCATCTGGTCAGCCGCAGCAACCGCGAGATCGGCGGCCGCGCCTGCGTCGGCTCGATCGACGAATTGCCCGACGGCGTCGATGTCGCGGTGCTGGCGGTGCCGCGCCAGGCGACGGTGGACGCGGTGCAGGCCTGCGTCCGCCGCAAGATCGGCGCCGCGCTGGTCTTCGCCTCGGGCTTTGCCGAGATGGACGAGGCGGGCCGCGCCGATCAGGAGGCGATGGCGCGAATTGCAAACGACGCGAAGCTCGCACTGTGCGGGCCGAATTGCATCGGCCTCGTCAATCTGAGCGACAGGGTGGCGCTGACCTTCGAGCCGCTGTCATTGCCGGCGCAAGCGCACGGTCGCGGCATCGGCGTCGTCACGCAAAGCGGCGCCATGTGCTCGACCTTGCGGCTGGCTTTGCTGGCGAAGGGGCTCAAGCTCTCCATCGTCGTATCCACCGGCAATGAAGCGCAGCTCACGACGGAACATTTTCTCGAGTTTCTCATCGACGACGATTCAACCCAGGTCATCGTCCTGTTCATGGAGCAGGTGCGCGACCCGGCGCTGTTTCTTGGGCTGGCGGCGCGGGCCCGCGAGCGCAAGAAACCGATCGTGCTGATGCATCCCGGCCGCAGCGCCCGCGCCAGGAATCCGCGCGCACCCATACCGGCGCCATGGTCGGCAATCACGCGGTGATGAGCGCTTTGGTCGCGCACGAGGCGGTCGTGCGGGTCGAGACGCTGGAGGAACTGCTCGACACCGCCGAAATTCTGGCGCGCTTCGCCAAGCCGCCCGTCAGAGGTGCGGCGGTCATGACCAATTCCGGCGCCTTCAAGGGCTACGCGCTGGATTTCGCCGAGACTCTTGGACTCGACCTGCCGGCGCTATCGCCGGCAAACGCCGAGGCCATCAAGAAAATTCTGCCGCCATTCGCGGCCATCGAAAATCCGGTCGACACCACGGCGCAGACCGTGCGCGATCCGTCGATCCTCGGCAGCACCGCGGCGCAGCTCCTCGCCGATCCGGCGATGGGCAGCCTCGTCATCTCGATCGTCGCCGGCGCGCCGCGCTTTGCCATGGACAAAGCTAACGCCATCCTGTCCGGCATCGCCAATCTCGAAAAGCCGATCGCGGTCGCCACCATGGGCGACGAGACCGAATTGCCGGCCGAATTCTCCGCCTGTTTGCGCAACAAAGGACTGGCATTTTTCCGCTCGCCGGATCGCGCTCTGCGCGCCATGGCGCGGGCGACCTGGTACGGCAACGCCGTGACATCCCCGCGACCGTGCGCGGAAACGCCGGCTTTACCGTCCTACAAGATCGCGGCGACCGGTGCGCTCACCGAGTATCAAGGCAAGGCTTTGCTGGCGATGCTCGGCATCGCCGTCCCGGAAAGCGCACTGGCGCGCGATCCCGACGATGCGAGCGAAATCGCTGAGCGGCTTGGTTATCCGGTGGTGTTGAAGGCGCAGGCCGCCGCACTGGCGCATAAAAGCGACGCCGGCGGCGTCGTGCTCAATATCGCCGAACACGCGGCACTGATGCGGGCCTGGGACAATGTCGCGGCCGATGTCGGCAAGGCGCAGCCGGATCTTGCGCTGGACGGCATGCTGGTCGAGTCCATGGCGCCGCCCGGTCTCGAGCTCGTGGTCGGCGCGCGGCGCGAGCCAAGCTGGGGGCCGATCCTCACAATCGGCCTCGGCGGCATCTGGATCGAGGCATTGCACGACATCCGGATTTTGCCAGCGGACATCGACCGCGATGGCATCATCGAGGAATTGCAAAAACTCAAAGGCGCGGCGCTGTTGCGCGGCGGCCGCGGCACGCCGGCGGCCGACCTGGACGCTGTCGCCGATTGCGTGCTGCGTCTCGGCGCGATCATGCGCGGCGAGCGTCGCATGACCGAAATCGAGATCAATCCGTTGCGAGTCTACGCCAAGGGCGTACTGGCGCTCGATGTGCTGATGCACGTCGAGTAACGCCCTATCCCATATGCGACGGCAACCAAAGTGCCAAAATCGGAAACGCAATCAGGATCACCAGCCGGATCAAATCGGTGACGATGAACGGCAGCACGCCTTTGAATATCGTGGAGAAGCTGACGTCCTGAACGACGCTTTTAATGACGAACACATTCATGCCGACCGGCGGATGAATGAGCCCGAGCTCCACTGTCATGACGATGATCACCCCGAACCAGATCGGATCGAAGCCGAGCTGGGTGACCACCGGAAAGATGATCGGGATCGTGAGGATGATCATAGCCAGCGAGTCCATGAGGCAGCCGAGCACGATGTACATCAGCATGATCAGCGCCAGCACGCCGTAGCGGCCGAGGCCTAAGCCCGTCATGAAGGCGGTGACCTTTTGCGGCGTCTGCGTCACGGTGAGGAAATAGCCGAACAACAGCGCGCCGATCAGTACGGTGAGCACGGCGGCGGCGGTGCGCACGGCTTGCAGGAGCGAGCGGCGGATTTCCGGCCGCGTCAGTTTTCCGCGCGCCACCCCGATGAGCAAAGCGCCTGAGGCGCCGACGCCGCCGGCTTCGGTCGGCGTGAACAAGCCGCCATAGAGGCCGCCGATGACGAAGACGAACAGCAACAGCGTCGCCCAGATGTCGATCAGCCCTTTGCGCCGCTCGGCCCAGCTGTGGCGCGGCGTCGAAGGCAAGAAATTCGGCCGCACCTTGCCGATGATCACCACCGTGAGCATGTCCATCGAAGCGGCGAGGATGCCGGGGATGATGCCGGCGATGAACAGCTTGCCGATGTCCTGCTCGGTGATGATGCCGTAGACCGCGAGCACCGTCGACGGCGGCAGCATGGCGCCGAGCGTGCCGCCGGCGGCGATGACGCCGGTGGCAAAGGATTGCGGGTAGTTGTAGCGCCGCATCTCCGGATAGGCGACGGCGGCAAACGTGGCGGCGGTCGCGACGGAGGATCCCGAGATCGCCGCAAATCCGGCGCAGGCCGCGATGGTGGCGATGCCCAACCCGCCCTTGAAATGGCCGAGGAAGGAATTGGCGGCACGGAACAGTTCGCGGCTCATGCCGGAATTGGACACGAAGGCGCCCATCAGCAGGAACATCGGGATGACGCCGAAGGTGTAATCGGTCACCGTGCGCATCGAGGTGAGGCCGACGCTTTTCAGCGCCGCGGTGCCGCCGACGATGTAGGCGAAGCCAGAGACGCCGACGAGGCCCATGGCCATGCCGACCGGCACGCGCAGCAGCATCAGCGCGAACAAGACGACAAAGCCGAGGATCGCGACCGCGTCGGTGCTCAAATGCAGCATCGCCTCACTCGACCGGCTTGATCTGGTATTGGCCGCCGAGCAGCTCCGGGTGGAAGATCAGCCGGTAGGTGCGCACGGCGATCAGCAGCACGGCAGAGACGTCGCCGATCCAGGCCACCAGGAAGAACGGCCACACCGGCAGCCGCAGATCGAAGGTGAGAACGTGGTCGTAATAGGTGCCGCGCACCTTGTCGAACAGCGTGTAGGTCTGCACCGTGACCACGAACAGCAGCACCGAGGTCGCGAACACGTCAATGACCCGTTTGGCGCGATCGCCGACATTGGCATAGAGCAGATCGACGGTGATGTGATTGCCGCGATACGACGTCGCCGCAATGCCCCAGAAAATGAGGATGCCGAGCAAGAGCCGGCCGAAATCGTAGCTGTCGGGAATCTGCACGCTGAAGAAATAGCGCAGCATCACCGAGACGAAGATGTCGAGCGCGACGATGCCGACGAAGAAGGCGGCGATCAGCTCGATGCCGTCGATGAATACATCCATCGCGTTGCGCGGCGGCACATCCTGCGGCTCGGGGATTCCGGAAAAGGGATTTTCGGCTTCCGACATGAGACGAGGTCCAAATTGCTAACCCTCCCCTGCAGGGGGAGGGTGCCGCGAAGCGGCGGGTGGGGAAGTGCAAGAGCCAGCCGCCTTACTTCCCCACCTGCCGCGCTTCGCGCGGCGGCCTCCCCCTGGCAGGGGAGGCCAGGTTTCAGAAGCCCGCGTTGTATTGCGTCAACGACGCCTGCAGCTCTTTCCAGATCGCGTCGGGATCGCCGCCGGCCTTCTTCACGTCGGCCGCCCATTTCTGCTTGAGCGGCTCAGCCGACTTCTTCCATGCGTCCATCTGCGCGTCGGTGATCTTGTAGACCTCGTGTTCGGGCTCGGCTTTGATCTTGTCCAGGCCGGCATGCTCGAAATCGACCCACGGATCGGCAAAGCGCGCCGCCCATTCGGTGGTGCAGTGGTCGTCGATCACTTTCTTCTGCGATGCCGACATAGCGGCGTAGACCGCGGGGTTCATCAGCCACTGGAACGTCACCGAGCCCAGCGGCTCGTCCATGTCGTATTTGGTCACCTTGTCGATGCCGAACAGCAGCATCGAGCCCCACGGGAAGGTGATGGCGTCGGCGACGCCCTTGGCCAGAATGTCGCGCGCCTCCGGCGCGCTCGACTGCACATTGGTGCCGCCGAGCTGCGTCACCCAGGCGGCGATGGTGCCCTGGGCCGGCCTGATCTTCATGCCCTTGATGTCGTCGGGCACCACGATCTTCTTGGTAGCCGAATGCCACGCCACCGGATCGAGCACGAAGGAGAAGCAATAATGCACGTCCTTCATCTCGCTCGCGGCGTATTTGCGGTACCAGGCGTCGATGGCGCGATTGCCGCCCTTGGCCTGGCCGACCAGGAACGGCAACTCGCCGGCGGAAATGATCGGGAAGCGGCCCGGCTGATAGCCCGGATTGACGTAGACGAAGTCGGCGATGCCGTCGCGCGCCATGTCGTAATGATCGAACGCCTTGCCGAGCTGCTGCGAGGGATAGATTTTGTAGGTGATGGTGCCGTTCGAGGCCTTCTGAATGTCGTCGCCCCAGTCCTCGATCGCCTTCTGCAATGGATGCGACGGCGGCACCCAGTGCGACAGCTTCAGCTCGAAGGTCTTGTCCTGCGCCGCTGCCGTACCGAGACCAAGCGCAAGCCCGAGCGCGGCGAGCCAGCAGACTTTTAAGTGGCGCGTGCCTTCCATCGGAGTCTCCCCATGCGATTTAGTTGCAGACCGAACTGTCCCATTTAATCGCAGAAAGAAGCGGCTGTACATGTTCGCCACCCTCCCCTGCAGGGGGAGGGTTGGCCGCGAAGCGGCCGGCGTGGGGAAGTGCTGCTGCACTGCCCCATCCGCCGCGCAAGAGCGCGGCGACCCTCCCCCTGCAGGGGAAGGTGAAGAGCATCAGTAACCCGAATTGTACTTGGCGAGATCGGCTCTAAATTCCTTCAGAATCGCATCGGGATCGTTGCCGGTCTTCTTCACCGCGTCGGCCCACGTCTTTACCACCGGCACGGCCGCCGCTTTCCATTGATCGAGCTGCGCGTCCGAGATCGGATAGACCTCCTGGCCCGGCTCGGCCTTGAGCTTGGCGATGCCGTCATGCTCGAAATCGGCCCACGGTGAAGCGACCTTCTCCGCCCATTCCCTGTTGCAGTGATTGTCGATCACGTTGCGCTGCGACGGCGACATCGCCGCATAGGTATCCTTGTTCATGACCCAGACGAAGCCCGTGGTGTAGAGCGCGGCTTCCATGTGGTACTTCGTCACCTTGTCGATGCCGAACAATAGGATCGAGCCCCACGGGAAGGTGACGGCGTCGGCGACGCCCTTCTCCAGAATGTCGCGCACTTCCGGCGCCGAAGCCTGCACGTTGGTGCCGCCGAGCGAGGTCACCAGCGCCGCCATGCTGGCGTGGGCCGGACGTATCTTCATGTCCTTGATGTCGGCGGGCTCCATGATCTTCTTGGTGCGGGAATGGAAGGTGCCGGGATCGTGGGTGAAGGCGAAGCAAAATTTTACGTCCTTCATCTCGGTGGCGGCGTATTTGCGGTACCAGTCGTCGAGCGCTTCGGTGCCGCCCTTGGCGTTGGCCAGCATGAACGGCAGGTTGGCGGCGTCGAAGATCGGGAAGCGGCCGGGCTGGTAGCCGGGGCTGACATAGGTGACGTCGGCGATGCCGTCGCGCGCCATGTCGTAATGGTCGAACGCCTTGCCGAGCTGCTGCGCCGGATAGACCTTGTATTTGATGGTGCCGCCGGAATCCTTTTCGATCGAGGCGCCCCACTCCTCCATCGATTTCTGCAACGGATGCGACGGCGGCACCCAGTGCGAGAGTTTCAGCTCGAAGGTCTTGTCTTGCGCCGACGCGGTTCCGAGACCGAGCGCGACGGCAAGAGTGACGAAGCCGCAGAGTTTCAGTCTGCACGTCCGATTCATGATTTTTCCTCCCCCCGAGATTCCGCTGTCTAAGTCTCCCCTATTTAATCGCAGAAAGCTTGGTTCGTACAGCAATCACCCGAACCTGATCGGTTGGCGGCGCCTCGGCAACTAACCGCTACTTCGATTCCGCTTCGTAAACGCCGTCCCAATCCGCCGGCGGCGGATCGGCGCGATAGGTGGCGATGCGCTCGACATACATGTCGTAGAGGCCTGCGACGTCGATACCGTTGGCCACCTTGCGGCAGCGCTCGATCAGCGCCAGCGCGTCATCCCATTGCTGCTTGCGGTAAGAGGCGAGCATCTGGGCGTTGAGCTCGCGCAGTTCCCGGCAGTGCGGCTCCTGCTCCAAGTCGCCGCGGCCGAGCACGGTGAAAACCGCCTCGGGCTGTTTCTTGCCTTTCACCTGGATCAGATCGATCTCCATGGTGGCGAACTTGTCCCTGGCGCGCTCGGCGGTGCGCGACCCGATCACCAGCGGCAGGCGATAATCCTTGGTCCGCGCCTCGAGCCGCGACGCGACGTTCACCGTGTCGCCCAGCACCGAATAGTTGAAGCGGAAATCGGAGCCCATATTGCCGACCACGCACGGCCCGGTATTGAGGCCGATGCCGATGCGCAGCGGCATGAAAGCGCCGCCACTGGCGTCGGCTTCCTGCTTGAGCTCGGCGTTGAGCGCCGCGGCGCGCTCCTGCATCGTCAGCGCCGCGTCGCAGGCATTGACCTCCTGCTCGTCGTCGTCGACCGGCGCGTTCCAGAACGCCATGATGGCGTCGCCGATATATTTGTCGATGGTGCCCTTGCGCTCGATGATGGCGTTGGTCAGCGGCGTGAGGAAGCGGTTCATCAGCCGGGTCAGGCCCTGCGGAT
>Ga0181530_10000337_pt1 | contig 60159 bp, 56 predicted proteins | sample PEATcosm2014_Bin_42_FD_119769 | JGI IMG/M metagenome (GOLD analysis project Ga0181530, IMG submission 119769) | Peatland microbial communities from MTU Mesocosm Facility, Houghton, MI, USA - PEATcosm2014_Bin10_60_metaG | ecosystem: Environmental > Terrestrial > Soil > Wetlands > Peat | place...
AGGGAAGCCGTCGAATGGTGAGCCAGTACGTTCCCGATACCGGCGACATTGTCTTCCTTGATTTTGATCCCCAGGTTGGCCGGGAACAAGCCAAGCGCAGGCCCGCGCTCGTCCTGACCGATCTCCGCTACAACCGGGCCAGCGGTTTGGCCGTGGTTTGTCCCTTGACCAGCAAGGTCAAACCCTACCCCTTCTCTTTGCCGATCACCGTTGGCAGCGTGCAAGGAGCCGTGCTGGTCGATCAATTGAAGAGTATGGATTGGGAGCGTCGCGGCGCGGAGTTTCATTCCAAAGCACCGGTAAAGATGATCGCCAAGGTGCGCCAGTACATCGCGGTTCTGCTGCAAATTCCGGTCAGGTAAAGGCGGGCGGTTGAGGTTCGTAGTCTCATACCCTTGCGTCAGAAAAAACCTCAAGGATGGGGTACCCGGTCCGTTCAAGGATTGGGCACCCAACTATCACTATTGACACTTTCTTTCCTTCCAATTAATTGTTGCAGCAAAATCACCCTCGTCACTGGTACTTGATACTTTGCGATAGATTACAACAACGACATTTTGATAGTCGAGTAAAGTTGTTGCACCATCTCCGACCTGTGATATTAAATCAATTTCGTGTAAATCATTTAATTGTTTGCCTCTTTCACGGATAGGGGCAAACTCATCAAGGATGCTGTCTATAATATCTCGAGATAAATTGGAATTTAAGAATATTTTTCCTGACGAATAACGTCGTCTTTCAATTCCTATCTCACAAACTTGTCCATCTGATGTATATCTTGGCATCGCTAAAACGCCCTGTCGAACTTCATAAGCTTCGATTGGCTTATATTTCGCAAATCTACCATGTCGTGGATTCGCAGCCATCATTAAGAATGCTGCGGAAATAATAACTGCGATCGATTTTGTCATAACCTATCTCCGTAAATTCAAAAGTCAACTCATTGTAGATCAATTGTGGTAACTATGGAGACGTGTGCCCCAGCTCTCGCTCGTGATACCTAGGACTCCCGCTCGCCGCGCAGCCCCTTACGCCGTCGCCGCGTCTGCCACCGACTGCAACCCCCGCGCCTCAATCTCAAACTCGCGGATTTTGTATTTCTGTATCTTGCCGCTTAGGGTCGCCGGGAACTCAGTGACAAAGCGGACATGTTCTGGAATCTTGTAATAGGCGATCTGCCCTTTGCAGAATTCCTTGATCTCCTCTTCTGTAGCTTCGACGCCCGGCTTGATGCGAACCCAAGCCACCACAATCTCGCCCAGTCTTGCATTGGGAATGCCCACCACCTGCACCTCGCCCACCTTGGGATGGGTGTAGAGAAACTCCTCCACCTCGCGCGGATAGATATTTTCTCCGCCGCGAATGATCACGTCCTTGGAGCGGCCGGTGATGCGCAAGCAGCCATCTTCGCGCATGATGCCCAGGTCGCCGGTATGCAGCCAGCCGTTTTCCTTGATCACCGTAGCCGTGCCCTCCGGGTCGCCGTCGTAACCCTTCATCAGCGCATAGCCGCGGACACAGATTTCGCCCTGCTCGCCGCGCGAAAGAGGCTCGTTGGTGGCGGTGGAGACGACCTGAATCTCGGTCTGGGGCATGGCGCGACCAACGGTGTTGACGCGGACTTCGATGGTGTCGGCGGCGTCGGACATGGTGACGACGGGCGAGGTTTCAGTCTGGCCGTAGGCAATCACCAGCTCGCGGCAGTGCATCTCGTTGAGCACGCGCTTCATCAGTTCGATGGGGCAGGGCGCGCCGCTCATCATGCCGGTGCGCAGGCTGGTCAGGTCGAAGCTGGCAAAATCCGGCAGCGCCAGTTCGGCTACATACATCGCAGGAACCCCATAGACCGAAGTCGCGCGCTCGTCATGAACGGCCTGCAGCGTGGCGCGCGGGTCAAAAGTCCAGTTGGGCAAAACGATGGCCGCGCCGGAGTTGACCGCCGACATCGTCCCGATGACGCAGCCGAAGCAGTGAAACAGCGGCACCGGTAAAACGATGCTGTCCTGCTCGGTGTAATGAAATCCATGCGCCAGGAACTGCCCGTTGTTCACCACGTTGTGATGAGTGAGCATCACGCCCTTCGGTAGTCCCGTAGTCCCGCTGGTGTACTGGATGTTGGCCACGTCGTTTACAGCCACGGCGTCAGGCAGGCGGCCCTCTGCATCCAGCAGCGCCGGCCACTCGGGCGTATCGAAGTAGATGGTGTGCTCCAGCTCCAGCGTTAGCCCATGGCGAGCGCGGCCGAGAATCTCCTCGTAATCGGCGTGCTTGTCCTTGTGCCACAGGAACAGGGCCTTCATGCGCGAACGTTGCAGCGTGAACTGCAGCTCGTGCGAGCGATAAGCGGGATTCACGTTCACCAGCGCCGCGCCGGCCCGCGCGCAGCCCATGTGCATCATCACCCACTCGATGCAGTTGGTGGACCACAGCCCCACGCGATCTCCACGGCGAATGCCCAGCGACCAGAGCCCGCGCGCCACTCGGTCGGCCTCGGCGCTCAACCCGGCCCAGGTAAGCCGTTTTTGCTGATGGCAGGACACCACGGCCAGGCGCTCGGGAAAACGGCTGGCCGTTCGCTCCAGCAGGCCGCCGATGGTCAGTTCCAGCAGAGGCCGGCCAGGCCCCTGCGATTGGCTCAAAGCATGAGGGTTTTCTTCCATAGGTATGGCCCTGATCCCGCAACGGGAAACGGCAGTTTACACCCGCAGCGCCGGCTGCAAAGTGTGACCACGCCCACATCTCTCATAACGCCAGTGCAGTCCGAGCGGATCGATCAACAATAGCTAAAAGCTAAAGGCTAAAAGCTAGAAGCTGCTTCTCGTGTAACCCCGCACTCCTCTGTTGCCGTCCAACTTATTCAAGAGGATCTGTGATGGCCAGTTTTCGTTGCCCATGCTGTGGATACAAGACTCTGGAGGCGCCCGAGGCGCTTGCCCTGTGCCCCGTCTGCTGGTGGGAGGATGATGGCCAGGATGACGGCGACGCCTTCGATGTCCGGCTGACGGTGAATGGAACCCTCAGTCTGGCCGAGGCCCGCACCCACTATGCCCAATGCGGAGCGGCCCATCCCCGATTCCTTCCCTACGTGCGCAAGCCTCTGCTAGCCGAGCAGTAGTGCTTTTCCCCGAACTTTAACAAATAATCTCTCTGCAATCATGCTGTCTGTGCATGGATAACAAAACAAGCTGCCATGCCGGAACAGGCAGATTTCGCGGGTATTTGGGAGTTGGGGCCAAAGACAGCACCGCCCGCCTTCCGGGATTCGGACGGCGGGCGGTTTCAAGCAGGTATCAGCGGAGGAGGCCGATACAGCAGGTTCAGTTAGGCGCGCATTTTGCGGCGAACCATCGTGCCGAGTCCAAGCAAGCCGGTTCCCATCAGAATCAGGCTGGTCGGCTCGGGCGCTTCATTGAGTTCGATCCAGTCGAGGCGGTCGGTACTGCCACTTATGGTGATCGTAAGGCTGGTAAGCGGATCTTTACTTTGAGCCAGGGAGGCAGGGATATTTGTGTACGAGCTGCTGCCGAGGGACCCACCACTGATGGTGAATTCCGGGGTGCTCCCATCCATGCCGACGATCGAATACGACGACGTGCCAAAAAGGTCCACGCCGACAAAATAGAAAATGTTGCCCCCCGAATCGGTAATCGTGAGTACGCTCGGGCTGGTGCCTGCGGAACCATCGAAACTCTGCCCAGGGCCAGAGGTAAGGCTGGAATAGCCGCTGACGTTCGCAACGCTTTGAAGGCCAGAGGTACCCTGATTTGGGTTCCAATCGACGTTGTTGCCTGAACCAGGGGTCACGGTGAATGTTGCGCCATACGGGCCAACCTGAGTCCAACTGGTTAGTTTTGTGTGTGCGCTGGTCCACGATGAAAGGCCATTTAGCTTACCTGTGCCTGACGCAAAGTCGATGCTGACGTTGCCGGCTGGGATTGTATTGGCAACAGCTATGGGGCTTACTACGAGGCAGAACGCTGCGACGGCGAGAAACACAATTGGGGAAAGGAATTTCTTACTCATCTGACCTCCTCCTAGAGATTTACTACCGTTTTCATATAATAAGCATCTTGATGGCCAAAGTCAATGTATGTGAACTCAATAACTTACGTATTTACCTAGGGAATAAATGTGCAATAACTTGCACAACTGTTGACAATTAACTTCACATCTCAACCCTGGCCTATTGCCTGAGCTTGCTTCCCCGCGAGAGCTGATTTGGGCTCCCGCAGCCGATTCCGGAAAATTGTCCTTGCCGATGATGCGCTTGTTCTCACAATGGTTGCTTTCAGGGTTCCTCACCTGCCAAAACCATCCCAGCCGGTTTGACCCTGCCAGCAAACCCTCATACCATGAATGAAGGGATTTCCCCCATCCCTGTGGGTGTTGTGTGCCCGCAGCGGAAACCCGCAGCAGCAAGCCTGCCAAAATATCGGCTGCTTGCGGCCTTGAACGCTGTTTTGCGGACCGAAACAGGCGGTTTATCCCCAATTCTGGCATCATGTTCGGCGCGCACAGCGCATGGAAGGCATAACTTTGAGCTCTACCGGCACAGTCGAAGAGAAACCACAACCTGATGAGACCCAGGCGCACGACGGCCCCGAACACACCCACGATCACGTGGATAATGATCACGAAGGTCACGATCACCATCATGGGCCGGTGTTGAACCCGGAGTGCACCCGTGAGCTGGTGTTGGACATTCCCGCCGATGAGGTCTCCACGGCCTATAAGAAAGTGACCGGCAACTATCAGAAATACGCCAAGATCCCCGGCTTCCGCGCCGGCAAGGTACCTGAATCTGTCGTTCGCCGCCGCTATGTCGACGGAATCCGCAAAGACGTAATCGACGGTCTGCTGCCCGAGCGCTTCAACAAGGCAGTTCAGGAGCTGGGCATCAAGCCCGTCGGCGAGCCTCGAACTACCGAGTTGACCGTTGAGGACGGCACTCCGCTTCATGCGAAAGTAATCTTCGAGTTTGTGCCGAAGTTCTCCATCGAGGGCTATCAGAAGGTCACTGTTGATAAGCCGCCGGTCGATGTCACCGAAGAAGAGTACCAGCGCGAAATGGAGCAACTGCGCGAATCGCGCGCCACCATAGAGCCGGTGGAGGAAGACAGAGTTCTGAAGGACGGCGACTGGGCGCAGATCACCTACAAGGGCATCGTCGAGGGCGAGCCGGAGGCTGCCCCGGTTGCGGGCGAAGATACATTGGTGGAAGTGGGCGGCAAGGATACCGTGGAGGCTTTCACCACTACCTTGCGCGGCGCCAAACCCGGCCAGGAGCTCAAGGCCGAAATCATCTACCCCGCCGATTATGCCGAGCCCAAACTGGCCGGCAAGACCGTGGCCTACGAGGTCGAGGTCAAAGCCATCAAAAAGCGCACTGTTCCGGAGCTGAACGACGATTTCGCCAAGGAGCTGGGCAACTACGCGAATCTGGCGGAGCTTGAAAGCCGCGTCCGCGAGCACCTGGCCAGCCGCAAGCGCCGCAGCGTGGAAGGCGAGACCAAGGACCGGCTCCTCGCCGCGCTCGCCGAGCGCTTCACCTTTGCTGTACCCGAGTCGCTGGTGCAAGAGCAGATTGACACGCGCCTGGAGCGTGGCCTGCGCGCTTTGGCGGCCCAGGGCATGAATACCGAGCAGATGCGCAAGCTGGACTTTCCTCGCCTGCGCGCTGCCCAGCGCGACGGCGCCATAGCCGAGGTAAAAACCAACCTCCTGCTGGAGCGCATCGCTGCTGAGGAAAACATCAACATCAGCGACGAAGAACTGGACCGCGAATTGCAGCTGGCTGCTGTGCAGTCTCGTGAGACGGTTGAGGCATTGCGTAAGCGTTTGTCGGCGGACGGCGGACTGGACAGAATCAGGGAGCAGATGCGGCGCGAAAAAACCGCGTCTGTGCTGTACGAACGGCTGCCCGCGTAGGGCGCAAAACGAAGAGGAGCGGGAAGAGGCTTTATGGCATTGGTTCCCATGGTGGTTGAGCAGACGAGCCGGGGCGAGCGCGCCTACGACATTTACTCCCGTCTGCTGCGCGACAACATCATCTTTCTGGGCACGCCCATCAGCGACGATATTGCCAATCTCGTCGTGGCGCAGTTGCTCTTCCTCTCTGGCGAGGACCCGGAGAAAGACGTGCATCTGTACATCAACTCCCCCGGCGGCTCCATCTCCGCCGGCCTGGCCATATACGACACCATGCAGTTCATCAAGAACAAGGTGGAGACCATCTGCATCGGTCAGGCGGCCAGCATGGGCGCGTTTTTGCTGCTGGCCGGCACCAAGGGCAAGCGCTTTGCCCTGCCCAACTCGCGCATTCTCATCCATCAGCCGACCATGGGCGGCCTCAGCGGCCAGGCCACCGACATCGACATACATGCGCGCGAGATTCTGCGCATCCGCGAGATTACCAACAACCTTATCGCCAGGCACACCGGCCAGCCTCTGGACCGCATCGAACGCGACGTCGAGCGGGACTTCATCATGAACGCGGAGCAGGCCAAGGAATACGGTATCGTTGACGAAATCATCGACCGGCCGCGCACGTAACCCGTTGGCGGAGCCGTCAGTTGACCCCGCTGTTAACGCTAACCCGGCAAACTGCGTTAAACTCATCCAAGGGGAGCCGTCATGATGAAAATTCGCACGGGACCCGAAGAAGCGCTGCGCTGCTCGTTCTGTCACAAATCACAGGACGCAGTGGCCAAGCTGATTTCGTCGCCCAGCGACTACCCTCGCGCCTACATCTGCGATGAGTGCGTGGCCGTCTGCATTTCGATTCTCGAGGATGACCGTAGCGGCAGCGGAGATACCGCCAATCCGACCATCCCCGCCAGCCACCTGCCCAAGCCGCAGGAGGTGAAGAGCTTTCTCGACGACTACGTAATCGGCCAGGACCAGACCAAGAAGAAGCTCGCCGTGGCGGTTTACAACCACTACAAGCGCATCCAGATGAACAAAATGCACAACAGCGATGTCGAGCTGACCAAGTCCAACATTCTGCTCATCGGCCCCACCGGCTCTGGAAAAACGCTGCTGGCCCACACCCTGGCCAAGATGCTTGACGTGCCCTTCGCCATCGTGGACGCCACCACCCTCACCGAGGCCGGCTACGTCGGCGAGGATGTCGAGAACATCATCCTCAAGCTCCTCCAGGCCGCCGAGGGCGACGTGACCCGCGCCCAGCAGGGCATTATCTATATCGACGAGATCGATAAGATTGGCCGCAAGGACGAGAACCCCTCCATCACCCGCGATGTCAGCGGCGAGGGCGTTCAGCAGGCCCTGCTCAAGATTCTCGAAGGCACCGTGGCCAACGTGCCGCCGCAGGGCGGGCGCAAACATCCCCACCAGGAGTTCACCGCCGTCGATACAACCAACATCCTGTTCATCTGCGGCGGGGCCTTCGTCGGCCTGGAGCGCGTGGTGGGCCGCCGCGTGGGCCAGAAGGCGATGGGCTTCAAGTCCGTCGACGCCGAGGCCGATGCCGCCACTACTCGTTCTCATCGCGACACGGAGCTGCTGCGCAAAACCGAGCCGCAGGACCTCATCAAGTACGGCCTGATTCCTGAATTCGTCGGCCGTCTGCCCGTCGTGGGCATCCTCGACGAACTGGACGAAGCGGCGCTGATCGAGATTCTCACCAAGCCGCGCAACGCGATCCTCAAGCAGTATCAGAGGCTCTTCGAGTTCGAGAATGTTCGCCTGCACTTTTCCATTGAAGCCGTCGCCGCCATCGCCCGCGAGGCTTTGTCCCGCAAGATCGGCGCCCGCGGACTGCGCATGATCCTTGAAGAGCTGATGCTCGACCTCATGTTCCACCTGCCCAACAACAAGCGAGCCCGCGACATTGAAATCACCAGCGACATGGTCGAACGCCGCGATCTCTCCCTCTGCCTGCTGGAAAAAGCCGGCTGATGCGTTAACCTCCGTTGCGTAGATTCCTTCGCTCCGTTATGTACTGGAAGTATGTAAAGGAAGTGGGTGCCCCACCTTCGGCGCGTTTTTGTAGTTGCGCCTAAGGTGGGATATCTATAGCTACGGTTCTTTTTATGTTTAAGGTGGGATACTTATATTCGCGGTAAGCACCGACATTACAAATTCTCCTCCACCTTCACCACCAGGCAGGTCACCGTCTGCTCTCCGGCCATCAGCATCTGATGCGGCAAGCCCGCGGGCACATGCGCCACATCGCCCGCCCGCAGCTCTTGTCGCACTCCACCCTCAATCGAGGTCCCGCGTGTCTCGCCCGGCTTAATCAATCGCGCGCCCGCCACCGTGCCGCCGGTCACCAGCGTGGCCCGCCCCTCCAGCACATAAAAGACATCGGCAATGTTTTCATGCACCTCGGCCTCGCCGTCGCGGCTGCGAAACGAGAGCATGGCGCAATGCCGCGGATACTCCTTCAGCGTCTCGCTGGCCGAGCCGTCGCCGTGTTTCGCCAACTTGTGCAGGTACGCCGCCCGCTCCAATAAAACGGCTGAACTCCAGTGATCCGTATGCAACGCAGTCTTCTTTCCTCCCGCCCGCGCACTCGCCGCCCGCGGCGCAACGTCCTTCTCCGCCGGAAGTAGTTCCTTTAGAATTTCCTTCGCAATTTTTTCCATACGTCTCCCAGTTTATGCCCGGCTCACTCCAACCCCGCCACTTCCCTTGCCCGCTTGAAAATCTCCAGCAGCATTGTCCGCGTCAGCTTGCCGGTGTTGGTATTTTGCAGCGAGGGATGATAGCTGGCCATCACCGTCACTCCATTCGGCAAAGTAAACTCCGCGCCATGCGCGAAGGCCATGCCGGTGCGTGAAGTGATCTGTCCACTCCGCCGCGCGTGTGCCAGAAAGCCGTCGAAGGCGATCTTGCCCAGGCAGACCACAACGCGCAGATTCTTGAGCAGGCCAATCTCTTCGTCGAGAAAAGGCGCGCAGTTGCGCAGCTCCTCCCGCGCAGGCTTGTTGGCCGGTGGAGCGCAGCGCACCACGGCGCTGATCCACAAACCGGTAAGCTTCATGCCGTCGTCGCGGCTCTCCGACCTGGGCTGCGATGCAAAACCAGCTTCGTGCAGCACCGGATAGAGAAAATATCCCGACCCGTCGCCGGTAAAAATCCTCCCCGTCCGATTTGACCCGTGCGCGCCCGGTGCCAGACCCAGCGCCAGCACGCGCGCCCTTGGGTCGCCGAATGAAGGCACGGGCTTGCCCCAGTACTCGCAGTCCATATATGCGCGCTTGCGCACCCGCGCCACCTCGGCACAGTACGCGCGCAGCCGCTTGCAGCGCTTGCAGGCAACGATGCGGGCATTCAAATCTTCCAGCGAAGAGCGGGCAGCGGCCATGCTGAGATTCTAGGTCATCTGTGTGCTATAGTTTACTTGCTTTAACGAGTTCCGGAGTAATTCAGCGATGCCTTCCCCGCCAAATCCCGAGTTTCTGCGCCGCGCCATCGCGCTGGCCACGGAAAATGTTCTCCGCGGCGTGGGCGGTCCCTTCGGCGCCGTTATCGTGCGCGACGGCCGCATCGTGGGCGAGGGCGTGAACACTGTGACCGCCGCGAACGATCCCACGGCGCACGCTGAAGTGAACGCCATTCGCGCGGCCTGCGCGGCTCTGAAAACTTTTTCCCTGGCCGGTTGCCAGCTCTACTCGAGTTGCGAGCCTTGCCCCATGTGCCTGACCGCGGCGTACTGGGCGCGGATCGACTCCATCTGCTACGGGGCCAGCGCCGCCGATGCAACCCGCGCCGGCTTCGACGATGCGTTCATATACCAGGAACTACAGAAAAATCCCGCAGAACGCAAGTTCCTTCCCGCCACGCAACTGCTCAGCGATGAGGCCTGGGCCAGCTTCGCCGCTTGGATCGCCTCGCCCAACAAGGTGAAGTACTGAAACCTCTGGCGCGGGTGCCCCACCCTCGGCGCGTCTTTGTTTTTGCGCCTTCGGGGTCCCCAACGACCGGGGCCCCCAAGAAGCGGCTTTTGCTTCTTGGGGTGGTAACGACAGGTCTTCGTCGTTGGGGTGATCTAGGGTGGGACAGCACGATTCTCAAATATCAAGAGCAGTAAAAATGATCTATACTGCGTGCCATGCGAGTAATGCGCCTGATCCTGCTATTGTCTTTTTCGACCTTTGCAGTTGCCCAATCCCCTGTGTCGGCTTCGGCCCCGGAGAGCGCGCCCTGGCAGATGCAGGACTCTGGCACCACCGCCAGCCTGCGCGGTATTTTCTCCGTGGACGGCACGGTAGCCTGGGCCAGCGGCACAAATGGTACGATCCTCAAAACCACGGACGGCGGCGCGCATTGGCAGAAATGCGCCATTCCCGATGCAGCCACTGACGGCGCAACCCTCGACTTTCGCGGTGTGCAAGCCTGGAATGCTAATACCGCCATAGTCATGTCCAGCGGCAAAGGAAAACTTTCGCGACTCTATAAGACGTCCGATGGATGTAAAACGTGGAAACTAATTTTGAAAAACCGAGACAAAGAGGGCTTCTGGGATGCACTCTACTTTGATCGAGGTCAGTGGGGATGGTTGCTTGGCGATCCAATTAAGGGACAGTTCACTCTATTCTCCAGCGAGGATAAAGGAAGAAATTGGACACGCCAAGTCAATAAGGGCCTTCGAGTCCAAACCGGTACGCAGGGAGCGTTTGCAGCTAGCAACTCGTCGCTCGTTGCTTTTGCAGGTTATGTTCATTTCGGTTCCGGCGGAAACGATGGATCTTTTATTTATGGTGTCATCAGTAGGACGATTTGCGTCGATTGCACCTTTGAACAGTCGGATTATGAGGAAAGAGAAACTCGCTGGGCTCATCAGAGTGTACCCATTGGAGGAAATTCAGAGTCGTCTGGTATCTTCTCAATCGGTTCTCGACCCTCGTCCACACGTCGCGCAATAGGGACCGATATTCTCATTGCGGTTGGAGGCGATTTCACGAAGCCCGACGATTCTCAAAGGACGGCAGCCTCCAGGCTTGAATATGATGGCCCATGGCTCGCCTCCACCACCCCGCCCCACGGCTTCCGCTCCGCCGTCCAATGGTCCGAAGCCCTCAAACTTTGGATCACCGTCGGAACCAACGGCTCCGATATCAGCCGCGACGATGGTAAAACCTGGCAGCCCCTCGACAACGGCAACTGGAATGCCCTCTCGCTGCCCTTTGTCGTCGGCCCAAACGGCCGCATTGCCCGGCTCAACCCCGCCGCCCTCCCGCCCTCAACGCCATGAAGTCGTGCCTACGGCCTTTTTGCCCAAATCTGTGACAAAAAACTTCTCTTTCTACGCACAGCTTTTTTAGCGTGACTTGTCACCCTTGCCACAGCATTACCAACGGAACCAGGACCCGCGCAGAATCCGCCCCCGGCACAGTAAAATAAGGCCAGCCGGATGATGAAAACCTCTTCCACGGTCGCCAGCCTGCAAACCCGCTCTGAGCAAGAGACAGAGCCGCGCTCAAAAACCGTCAAGCCCACCATCATTCAGGTCCGGAATCTGGAAAAAACCTACGCCACGGCGCGCGGCCCGCTTACCCTCTTCAAGGGCCTCAGCCTGAATGTCAAAGCCGGCGAGATGGTGGCCATTGTGGGCCAGTCCGGCGCGGGCAAGAGCACGCTGCTTCACATTCTGGGTGCGCTGGATGCCCCCACCTCCGGAACGGTCCTCTGCGCTTCGGTCAACGTGGCCCAGCTCTCGCCGCGCGAAGCCGCGGCCTTTCGCAATCGCGAGATTGGATATGTATGGCAGTTTCATTACCTGCTGCCGGAGTTCTCGGCCCTAGAAAACGTAGCCATGCCGCTGCTGGCCCGCGGAGTCGGCCGGCGGACTGCGCTGAACACAGCCGCCAACTGGCTCCGGGAGGTGGACCTCGCGGATCGAGGCAGTCATCGTCCCGGCGAGCTCTCGGGCGGCGAGCAGCAGCGCGTGGCGATGGCCCGCGCCCTGGTCAACAACCCCCAGCTGCTGCTGGCCGACGAGCCCACTGGCGACCTGGACGCAACCACCGCCGGCCGCGTCTTCGACCTCATCGAGCGGCTGCACAAGAGCCACGGCCTCACCTCGATCATTGTCACTCACAATATGGAGCTGGCCGCGCGCGCCGGGCGAATGCTGCGCCTGGAGGCGGGTAAACTGGCCAGCGTGCAATTGGCAGCGCTGACGGCGTATACTCCTCAAGCGGGAGCACGTGCCGGAAAGAAATGAGCAAAAAATGCGCCTTTCCGGGCGGAATTTGAGTCTAATTGTCAAGCGGCGCTTTTGAGCGCATTTTCAGCAAGTTGGAGCACGCGAAAACCAGGATGAGCAAGCTGAAACAAGGGAGGCTCTGATGTTTGAACGCTATACGGAGAAGGCGCGGCGCGTAATCTTCTTTGCGCGCTATGAGGCCAGCCAGTTCGGTTCGCCCTATATCGAGACCGAGCACCTGCTGCTCGGCCTGCTGCGCGAAGACAAAGCGTTGACCAATCGCTTCCTGCGTTCTCACACTTCGGTTGATTCGATTCGCAAGCAGATTGAAGCGCACACCACCGTCCGCGAAAAGGTCTCCACCAGCGTGGACCTGCCGCTCTCCAACGAGTGCAAGCGGGTGCTGGCCTATGCCGCCGAGGAGGCCGAACGCCTCGGCCACAAGCACATCGGAACCGAACACTTGCTTTTGGGGCTGTTGCGCGAGGAAAAGTGCTTCGCCTCAGAGATTTTGATGGAGCGCGGGCTGAAGCTGGCCCAGATTCGCGAAGAGCTGGGCCGCGTTACCCAGGAAAAAATACAGCCGCAGCAGCGCCAGCGCGATAACAGCCTGCTGGGCGAGTTCAGCCGCGACCTTACCCAGGCAGCCATGGAAGGCCAGCTCGATCCCCTGGTGGGACGCGAAGGCGAGTTGGAGCGCGTGGTGCAGATTCTCTGCCGCCGCACCAAGAACAATCCCGTGCTCATCGGCGAACCTGGCGTCGGAAAAACGGCTATCGTCGAGGGTCTCGCCCAGCGCATCGCCGACGGCGAAGTGCCCAGCTTCCTTGCCGACAAGCGCATCCTGGGATTGGATTTATCCCTCATCGTGGCCGGAACCAAGTACCGCGGCCAGTTCGAGGAGCGCCTAAAGAACATCATGAAAGAGCTGATGGAAAACCAGAATTCCATCATCTTCATCGACGAGCTGCACACCCTGGTCGGCGCAGGCTCCGCCGAGGGCTCGCTTGACGCGGCCAACATTCTCAAACCCGCGCTCAGCCGCGGAGAAATTCAGTGCATCGGCGCCACCACCCCCGCCGAGTTCCGCAAATCCATCGAGAAGGACCGCTCCCTTGAGCGCCGCTTCCAGGCCGTCAAGGTGCCTCCGCCCACCGAGGCTGAGGCCGTCAAAATCATACACGGCATCAAGGACCGCTACGAAAAATTCCACGCCGTCAGCTACACCGACACTGCCGTCGAGTTTGCCGTCGCCCATGCCAGCCGCTACATCCCCGACCGCTTCCTCCCCGACAAGGCCATCGACCTCATTGACGAGGCCGGCGCCCGCGTCAAGCTCCGCCAGACCTCGCTCCCCGAGGAGATTACCGAGGTCCAGAAGCGCATCAAGTTCATCGTGCATCGCATGGATTCGGCCATCGCCAATCACGAATTCGAGAAGGCGCGTTTCTACTCCGACGAGGAGCGCAAGGAGCGCGAAACCCTGCGCGCTTTGCGCGACAAATACCACCTCGACGACTCCGCCAGCGGCATCGTCGCCCGCGAAGACATCGAGGACGTGGTCAGCCGCTGGACGGGCGTGCCCATCAACAGCATCAAGGAAGAAGAGACGCAGAAGCTTCTGCGCGTTGAAGAAGAGCTGCACAAGCGCATCATCTCCCAGGACAAGGCCATCAACGCTTTGGCCCGCGCCATTCGCCGTTCACGCGCCGGACTCAAGTCGCCCAACCGGCCCATTGGCAGTTTCTTGTTCCTCGGCCCCACCGGCGTCGGCAAAACCGAGATGGCCCGCACCCTGGCCCACTTCCTCTTCGGCTCCGACAAGGCCCTCATCCGCTTCGATATGTCGGAGTTCATGGAGAAGCACTCCGTCTCCAAGCTCATTGGCTCGCCTCCGGGCTATGTGGGCTACGAGGAGGGCGGCCAGCTCACCGAGCGCGTCAAGCGTTCGCCCTACTCCGTTGTCCTGCTCGACGAAATCGAGAAGGCCCACCCCGATGTCTTCAATATTCTCCTCCAGGTCTTTGAGGACGGCCAGTTGACCGACGGTCTGGGCAACACCGTCGATTTCAAGAATGTCATCGTCATCATGACCTCCAACATCGGCGCGCGCCACTTGCAGAAGAAGCAGGGACTGGGCTTCGCCAGCGACCGCGACGACCTGGTCAGCGACAAGGTCGAGGAGCTGGTCAAGGCCGAGGTCAAAAAGACTTTCAACCCCGAGTTCCTCAACCGCCTCGACGAGGTCATCATCTTCCAGGCGCTCAACGATGCGGACCTCATCCAGATTGTCGAGCTGATGGTGCAGCAGCTAAACGCCAATCTCGCCCAGAAGTCCATCACCATCTCGGTCACCGAGGAAGCCAAGAAGTGGATTCTCGAGAAAACTCTCGTGGACCGCAGCTACGGCGCCCGCCCCCTGCGCCGCGCCCTGCAACGCTACGTCGAAGACCCCTTGAGCGAAGCCATGATTGCCGGCCAGATTATCGAGCGCCCCGCCTTCCTCGAGGTCTACCTCGACCAGAACCAGCTCTTCTATCGCCCGGTCAGCGCCGACGAATCCGTCAGCGAAGAAAAATCCGCCGGCGTGCTGCTCTTCAGCGCATAACCGGCTGCTGCCGCTGTTCACAAAAAAGCCCCCGGTCAACCCGCCGGGGGCTTTTTATTAATAGCCTCGAATACGCCTGAAGACGTTATCTTGTTTTCTTGAACGTGCCGGATTCGACGTAGTTCGTTCGTTTGCTGTTGTCGGTGAAGTGCGTAAACATCTGGGCGAAAAGCTCGCCCTCGCCGCGCGGCTCAATCACCAGGATACGTTCCGAGAAGCTGTCATGATAACGCACGATCAGGGCTTGCGCGGTAGCTACAATGTTGTCACCCACACCGGGCGCATAAAGGTGAGCATCAATGTTGCCTATCTCGCAGGGCTTCGGCGTGCATGCGCCCCATGCCTTCACATCCACATCGATACCGCGGCCCTTGATGTCAAGCTCGATCACGCCGCGAGTTTGCGGGTTCACGTTCTTCCAATGCCCCTCAAAGCGGGCGGTTTGTGCCGATGCCATGTTGGTCAAGGCTAGTGCCATGCAGAGACCCAGAGTTCCAAACACAATCTTCTTCATATCATTACCTCCTAATGAAATCCAGGATTATCAGGAGCACATCCTGGCACGCAGTTATGCTACACATGAAAGTCGTCCTCGTCAAAGACTTTCGGGAGCGAGGTTCAGAGTATTCTCTTTTCCCGGTTCCCTTTTCTTGACTGAGGTTGTAACTGGAGATAAAGCCCGCCGGCGTGCTGCTCTTCAGCACCTAACCTCAGCTCAGTCACACATCTGGGTGCCCCAGGTCCGGATTTTCGGACCTGGGAATCCGCAAAACAAAAAGCTCCCGGCCAACTCGCCGGGGGTGCTACGTTCCAGAACCAAGAAGAATTATTGGGAGGCTTTGTGGGAAGCTGTGGACCAGTTCAACAGCTATGTTATGAGCATCACGGACCGCATTTCAATTAACAAAGTTCGGGTCACTGATGATGTACAGCATTCCCGCGGGCCCACTGGAGGCGCTGGCGTTCTTGTTGTAGGTGACCAGCGCAAGGCCATTGTTGCCCCAGCGGATGAAAGCCACGGGTGTGCCAACCAGCGAGGACAACGTGATGGAACTGACGGCCGCAAAACTCGTCTGATTAAATGACTGAATGGTGTAGTTACTCGTTCCGGTTTGTGAACTTGTCTGGCCGAGAACGAAGACACGGTTGAGAGAGGAGTCGGGAACCAGCAAATCGGATGCGCTGAATGTCCCAACCAGCGTTCCATTTGCCGGATTGAGTAACTGGCCGTCGTCACTGTAGATATACCCAGTCCCAGCATCATAATGGATTTTCATGCCGCTGGACGAAAATGCTGAAAGGTATTTCTGGCCTAGCGTCACGCCTGAGGAATCTACGTTCAGCGAGTAAAACGCACTATTCATATCCCCGGCATAGAGGCTGCTGCTGCTGGCGCCCCATTGAAGGCTATCGTATCCTTCTCCACCCGCATGGCCAAATCCCGGCAGACTCGATGTACGTGCCGTCTCGTTGTCGAATATGGTGATTCCACCATCTTCTTCAGGCTGGGTTCCGTGATCCGCCAAGGTTACAGCCGTAGTTTGTGACGCCCCCGGCGCGGGCTGGAGGTCCAACGCATAGTAGGGACCGTAATATGGGTCGGCGCCCAATGGCCAAGTTAGCGACGAACCAAGGTTGGGCAGCGTCAACCGAGTTACCCAGTTGGCAGCTTTATATCCCGTGTATAAGTAAACGCCGTCATCAGTAACCCGGATCAGGTCTGGATCGGGCATCACGGCAACAGATTTGGTAATGCTGCCAGTGGTCGGATTAATAGCAACGATCGAATTGAAATACTGTGGATCGGCGCTCCATACCGGCAAAAATAGCTGTGAACTGGTTTTATCCCAGGCCACATCCAGAGCGGCAAGATTGAGAGCGGTTACCGTTGTGGTCCCGGAAGAAGCCGGAAAAATTGTAAAGGCTAAAGAGGTCAATGCAGGTTCACTAGGCGAACCGCCTGAAACTGAGATAAGAGCAGTCCCTGGAGTAAGGTCTGCGGCCGGTACCGTAGCTTGTAGCTCAGTTGTGTTGACGGCGGTTGATGGCAGTGCTGTGCCGTTCCACAATACATTCGTACCTGATCCAAAATTGTTTCCGGTTACCGTGAGCGTCAGTTCGCTCGAGCCAGCGACGGCACTTTGCGGACTGATCGCAGTCAGGCTGGGAAGCGTAGTCAGCGTTGTGCCTGATGTGAAATCGGGCGGTTGCGCAGTAGTAACAAAACCTCCGTCTACGAGATAGATGGGGCCGGCTGCCGATTTGTAATTAAAATAGCTAGGCGAAGTATTGAATACAAGCCCTGCATTCCCCCATCGAAGGAAATCGATAGGATATCCGCTCGCGCCAGGCACGGGAATCGTGGCCAGAAGTTGATAGGTATTCGAGCTGAAGACTTGAATCGTGACACCGGATCCAGACGAGAATTGCGCGCTGGTTTGACCCAGGAAGAAAACCAAGCCGTGCTGCAGGTCGAGAGCGCAGAGCGGGCTATTGGATGCATCTAGGCCGCTGAGGTTGAATGTGCCCACCAGATTTCCGGTTGCAGGGTCGACCACCCGGCCTCCATCCGCGTAGATGTGACCCGAACTCGGGTCGAAGTGGATCCTGCCGTATTGCGTTGGGACAAGATATCCGTAATCCGACTTGAGTGTGAGACCGTTCGAATTCGCAGACATCACAAAGAGGTCGTTGCCTGTGTTATAGGCATCATTCGCATACAGAATAGATGTGGTCGCTCCCCACTGCAGCGAAGAATCCTCCGCATCGTAGTACGGGATATTCGCGGATCGCGGTGTCGCGTCATCGTAAACGATTGTTCCGCCGGTGTTGGGCGGACCCCACGAATAATTTCCAAGGATGGCGGCTGTGGTGTGCGGGCTCCCCGGAGCCACTTCCAGCGATAAGGCTACCTGTTGGCCGAAAATCGGACTGACGGGAAGTTGCAGGCTGAGGCTCGTGTCCAGAGTCAGGCTGGGAAGGATAAAACGCTCCACCGCGCCAGTGCCGTCAAGGCCAACGTAAAGGTAGCTGTCATCGCTGGATATGGCCAGGGGATCTGGTTCGCTGCCCGCGGCTTGCGGTGTGCCTACCGTGCCGCTAACTAGATTGATCGCGACAACGCTGTTGCCGTTGGTATCCGTACTGGGCAGGCTGGCGTAGAGAATACCGTGGGTGGAGTCCCAGACGATGTGGTTGGCCGGCAAATTGATGCTTGTTAGAAAGGTCGGGGGAGCCGTGATCGGAAACGACACGGCGCTGGAGGTGCCTCCGCCCGGCGCCGCATTCACCGCCGTCAGCGACAGGCTTCCCGCCGCCGCCACATCCGCCGCCGTCAGCGTCACGTTCAACTGTGTGGCGCTCACATAGGTCGTCGTCCGTGTGCTGCCGTTCACGTCGATTACCGTCGTCGAAACAAAGCCTGTACCGGTTACGGTGACCATCAGGGACGCCGTTCCTGTCGTCAGTGTTGCCGGGGTGAGTTGCGTGATTGCCGGTACGGGATTGTTCACCTGTAGATAGACCGCCGCACTGCTTGCTGAGCCATTCCACGCAACAACAGAAAGCTGCGCCCCGCTCGCCACTTGCGCCGCCGTCACTGTTACGGTCAGCTGGTTGCCGCTCACGTAGCTGGTAACATCCATTGTGCCGCCCACCTGGACCGTGGTTGACGGAAGGAAGTTCGTACCATTCACCGTGAGGGTCAGTGGCCCCGTACCGGCCATCGTTGTCGTTGGTGTGATGGAGGTCACCGTTGGTGCCGTCTGTGTCCCCCCTCCGGTGTTCGACGAAGATCCACCGCAACCGGAAAGGAGAGCTAACGAAGCAAGGCAAAAATAGAGAACAATTGCAGAGGGGGTTTTCATGGCGCAAACAGTGTAGTGCAAAGCGAATGACGTGTATAGTAATAAAATTAATTCTTCATTACTTAACAGTTCTAGAACGCGCTGCCGTAGGTGGTGTGTTCTTAACTCAAGATTCTCGCACTTGGTCGGAGTCCCGGCTATAGGTCTTCCCGTCAAGCGATTCTTGTTCGCTTGAGAAGTTTGCATCCACTGTGCCGGATTCCGGTGAGCTGGTGCACCGAGTCCATGGCGTGCCCATGATCCCCATCACACCCATAAATACGCATAGAACTTCCAGAATCTACGCATAACTACGCATAGAAAACAGCCGAATTTACACATAAATACGCATATATCGCCTAAAAATCCCTATTTATATTGACGCATAAATGGCCTGGAGCGAATTGGATTCTGTCGGTCCAAATATGCGGGTGCCCGGACATGTCATACATGGAGATTCACAAATCGCTCAACTCAAAAACTCGGCGATGGCGCTGACCACTGTCTCTTGCTCGTCCTCGCGCAGCTCGGGGAAGATGGGCAGGGCCAGGACCTCTCGCGCCGCTCGTTCGGCTTCGGGGAAGCTGCTCTCTTTGTAGCCGAGGCTCTGCAATGCCGCTTGCAGATGGAGCGGAACGGGGTAGTAGATCTCCGAGCCGATCTTGCGCTCGGTAAGAAACTGGCGTAACCCATCGCGGCGGTTTGTGCGGATAACATACTGATGCCAAACGTGATGCGTGCCGCGGACCTCCTGCGGAAGGACGATGCCGTGGATGGGATAGGGGCCGGCCTCGACCAGTCCCGCGGCGTGGAAGAGCGCATGATAGCGGCGGGCCACGGTGCGGCGGAGCTGATTCCAGGTGTCGATGTACTTGAGCTTGACGGAGAGGATGGCGCCCTGGAAGCCGTCCATGCGCGCGTTCCAGCCGGTCTCGTCGTGGTAGTAGCGGCGTTTCATGCCGTGCTGGCGCAACATGTGGGCACGCTCGGCGATTTCATCTGATTTGGTCGTGACCATGCCCGCATCGCCCGCGGCGCTGAGGTTTTTAGTGGGGTAAAAGCTGAAGGCGGCAGCATCGCCTAAACTACCGGCTTTCAATCCATTACACTCTGCGCCCCAGGCCTGGGCGGCGTCTTCTATTAGTTTGAGATTGCGCTCCCTGGCGATGCGTGCAAAGGCTGTCCAATCGGCGCATTGGCCGTAGAGATGGACGGGCAAAATAGCGCGGACGGACGCGCCATGCGTGCCATTCAGGAGAGCTTCGACGGCGGCCGGGCTGAGGTTGAAGGTGGCGGGATCGATGTCAGCGAGCAGCGGTTGCGCCCCGGCGCGGAGGATGGCGCTGACCGAGGCGAAGAAGCTGAAGGGAGTGGTGACGACGGCATGGCTTGGACCGATGCCGGCAGCGGCCAGAGCCAGCCAGAGAGCGTCGGTGCCCGAGGAGCAGCCAATGGCGTGGGCCACGCCCAACTGCCCGGCCGCGGCGCGCTCAAAGGCCGCAACCGACTCACCCAGAATGAATTGCTGCGTGGCCAGAACCTGGCCGAGGGCCTCCATGAGTTCGCGGTAAAGGGGCTGGTACTGGCGCTTGAGGTCCAGCATGGGCACCGGCTGGGCGGTTGCGGCGGAATTCTGAGGCGGATTCGGCTCGGTTTTCACAGAACTATGCTAGCAGCCGCGCGCTTCCCAGGTCCTAAATGCAGGACATTCACCCCAGCGACGATGACCTGTCGCTCACCCCAGCAAGAAAGAGATGCTCGCCGGGTAATTTGTGGCGTTGAGGCCTTCGTGTGATATGGAACACAGAGGCGTGGTGCGCAAACATCGGAAATCGGCCAACATAACGAAAAATGCGGTGAGTGAGGGTTGAAAAGATTGGAAAAGCGCTATATTGTTAAGCGATCGTGGGATTTGGCGGCTCTAGTGCTTACGGAGCCGCGCGCGTTGATTTGTATTCGTACATGCAGTTGAATCGCATCCTCTCCCCCGAGGAAAGCAGGAGATCGGCAATGGACACCAAGCCGGCACAAAATATTCAGGACACGTACCTGAACACGGTCCGCAAGGACAAGACCCCCATCACGATTTATCTGGTCAGCGGCGTCAAGCTTACCGGAAAGATCCGGTCGTTTGATAAGTATTCCGTTCTACTGGAGAACAACAGCCAGGAGCAGTTGATCTTCAAACATGCCATATCGACGGTGGTGAGCAACAGGGGCTCGCTGCACAGTGAACACCGTCTGGCTGGCGCGTTCCCCGATGCTGTTCCGGCCCCATCCATAGCTTCAGCCGCCGGGGAACAGCGATAGCAGGCAGGAAGCGGTCTCCATTGGCCGTAGGCGCGAGCAGGACAGGCGCTCGGAGTTACCCCTCTGCGCCCGGTTCGAGACGCGAGAGCGAAGACTCGGAGCGAGCAGTATTAGTGGGAGTGGACCTCGGGCTTCGCTCCCGAAGCAACCACGCAACCCAATCGGATGCGCGACGGGCTGTAGTGTGCGAGGAGCCGGTTGCGACGGATTCTGAAGACAGTGAGGCGGAGCGTCTGGATAAGGGTGCTTCCCCTGCCAGAGCGGCGGTGCGTTCGCTAACAGAGCTGGACGCAGAAGAGTCACTTGCCGAGTTTCGCGAGCTGGTGGCAAGCGCGGGCGGCACGGTGGCCGCCGAGATTCTGCAGCGGCGCGCCAAGCCCGATCCGGCAACGCTGATCGGCGCAGGCAAGGTGGAGGAGATTGCTGGGGTTGCCGCATCGGTGGATGCCGACCTGGTGCTCTTCGACCACGACCTGACGCCGACGCAGTTGCGCAACCTGGAAGCCGCGCTACCCTGCCGCGTTCTGGACCGGACGCAGTTGATACTGGACATTTTTGCCCGGCACGCGCGCACCCGCGAGGGGCAGTTGCAGGTGGAACTGGCGCAACTGGAGTACCTGTTGCCGCGGCTGACCGGCAAGGGCAAGACGATGTCGCAGCTGGGCGGCGGCATCGGCACCCGTGGCCCGGGCGAAACCAAGCTGGAGACTGACCGGCGCGGGATCAAGCGCCGCATCGACAAGCTGAAGATTGATTTGGACGCAGTGCGCCGGGTGCGCAAGCAACAGCGGCAAAGGCGCGAGTCTGTGCCAGTGCCGACAGTGGCGCTGGTGGGCTACACTAACGCCGGCAAGAGCACGCTCTTCAACCAACTGACCGGGGCGCAGGTGCTGCAGTCGCCGAAGATGTTCGCCACGCTGGACCCGAAACTTCGAGCAATAGAGCTGCCCAGTCGCCGCCGTGTTCTGTTGTCGGACACAGTGGGCTTCATTCGCAACCTGCCACACACGCTGGTGACCAGTTTTCGCGCGACTCTCGAAGAGGTGGCGCAGGCCGAGGTGCTGCTGCACGTGCGCGACGCGGCATCGACGTACGGCGAGGAGCAGAAAACTCAGGTAGAAAAGGTTCTGGACGAACTGGAATCGCTGGGCAAGCCGCGCGTTGAAGTGCTGAACAAGATTGACCTGTTGGGCAAACATCAGCGGGAAGGGCTGCTGGAGCGGACGGAGTCCTCGGGCGAGGTGCCCGTTTCGGCGCGAACCGGCGAAGGGATGGAGGCGCTGCTCAGGGCCATCGATCTCGCGTTGCATTCCGATCCGGTGATCGACGCGGAGTTATGCGTTCCGCAGCAGGAGGGCGCGGTTCTGGCGGCCATCGAGGCGGGGATGGTGGTGCACAGCAGGGAGTACGAGAACAATCTGGTTCGACTGACGGTGAGCGGTCCGGCATCGCTCATCGGGCGGCTGCGGCAGTACCGGTTGCGGGATGAATAGATGATATTTTTATCAAATTGCGACATTTTCAAAGCATCAACGAAGGTAGGATAGACGCATTGAGCGCCGAGAGGAACTCATGAATCCAACTCCACCCAGCGCCGGCCGTTCCATCACCACGCTTGCCAGCCGCGAGGTCTATCGCAACCGATGGATGCGGGTGCGGGAAGATGAGATTCTGCGCTCGAATGGCGAGCGGGGCATTTATGGCGTGGTGGAGAAGCACGACGCAGCCATCATACTGCCCATCGACCAGGGGCGCGTCTGGCTGGTGGAGCAGTTTCGCTACACCATTCAGGAGCGGGCACTGGAGCTGCCGCAGGGCGGCTGGGAGATGGAGGTCGAGAATCCCGAGGAGCTGGCGCGTGGCGAACTAAGAGAGGAGACCGGACTGGAAGCGGCGCAGATGGTTCACCTGGGCGAGCTGTGGATCGCCTACGGCTTCACGCGTCAGAAGCAGCATGTCTATCTGGCTACCGGGCTGACGTACGTGGAGAAGGAGCCGGACAGCGAGGAGCACGACATCGTGGTTCGCTCGGTGCCCATAGAAGAATTCGAGGAAATGATGCGTAGCGGCGTGATTCGTGACGGCTGCACGCTGGCGGCGTGGGGGCTATATCTGATGTGGAAGGCGAAGCAAGGGTGACTTTATGCGCGTGTCTTATCCGCGTTCTTCCATGGGGATATACGGTGCGGGATAGGGCGGGCCGATGTACTCGGCGCGGGGGCGGATGAGGCGGTTGTCGTCCAACTGCTCGATGACGTGGGCGGCCCATCCGGCAATGCGGCTGATGGCGAAGATGGGCGTATAGAGATCGATGTCGATGCCCAGCGTGGCGTAGGTGGAGGCGGAGTAGAAGTCCACGTTGGCGTTAAGCTTCTTGTCGGCATTGATGTAGAGCTCGATAGCACGGGACATCTCAAACCACTTGGGCTTGCCGGCGTCTTTGCCGAGTTGCTCGCTCATCTTGCGCAGGTGGGTGGCGCGGGGGTCCTCGGTCTTGTAGACGCGGTGGCCGAAGCCGGAGATCTTCTGCCGCGCGGCAAGCATTCCCTTGACGTATTCGACCGGGTCAGCGCCTTCCTTGTCGATCTCGTAGAGCATGCGCATGACGCCTTCGTTGGCGCCGCCGTGCAATGGCCCCTTGAGGGCGCCGAGGGCTCCGGTGACAGCCGAGTGGACGTCGGAGAGGGTGGCGGCAATGACGCGGGCGGCAAAGGTGGAGGCGTTCAGCTCGTGCTCGGCATGGAGGATAAGGGCGATGTCCAGCGTGCGGGTGGCTGTCTCGGAGGGCTTGACGCCGTTAAGCATCCACAAGAAGTTGGCGGCGTGGTTCAGCGAGCGGTCGGGGGGCACAACCTCAAGGCCTTTGCGCAGCCGGTCGTAGATGGCCACGATCATGGCGAACTGCGCGGTCAGGTTGAAGCATTTGCGCACGTTGGCGTCGTGGGAGTTGTCCTTCTCGTCGGCGTCGTAGAAGCTGAGCGCTGAGACCGCGGTACGCAGCACTTCCATGGGGGTGGCCGAGGCGGGAGCGGTGCGCAACAGATCGATGATGCGAACATCGAGGCTCCTGGCCAGGGTCAGCTGCGACTCGAACTCGCGCAACTCAAGCTCGCTGGGTAGGATGCCAGTCCACAGCAAGCTGGTAGTCTCCTCGAAGGTGGAGTTCAGGGCCAATTCATGAATGTCGATGCCTCGATAGGAGAGTACTCCGGCTTCTCCGTCGATCCAGCAGATCCCGGAGTTTGCCGCAACAACTCCCTCCAAACCCTTCCCAGCGACAGCAGTCGACATAAATTTCGGATTTCTCCCTTATCGTGATTACTTAGATGGATGCGGCAATTTTACCTGAGATTCAAATGAGTCTGCGCCAAAAAAGTGCCCTAAAGATGTTTATATCGTAGCGCTTCCTTGGTTGTCACGAATGGTGGGACGGCACGGTGGGAAAAAGAGCTGCAACGCCTGAACCAGGGTGTGTGATGTACAAAAACGGCAGCTTTCCCTGCACAATCGGGATTATTTCTATATTCTATAGATTCACCCTTTGGATGCCCCAAGCGAGCGCTTCATTTTACGGCATTCCGGGTGGACTCCCGGCAAGATATCGGGAATTTGGGAGATAATCTCCTTTTTGCGGCGTCTAACCAGACAGGAAGACATCTAATCACAACAAACGGTCCGCGAGACGGACCACGAAAGAAAGGCAAATACATGAGTGAAGTTGACAATAAGCCCCGGAGCTACTCTGGTGCGCTTTTGGCGGCCATCGCCGTGGCCCTGGTGGTTGGGATTGGCGGCCTGCTTTGGAGCTGGTCTCTGAGCAGCCGCCTCAGCGGCCAGGAAGCCGCGCTGGCCGATGCCAGGGATCAGAACAAGAAGCTGGCGTCTGATCTGCGCGAAACCGACGCCCGGCTCAAAGTGGCAACTGCGGAGTTGGGCCAGTCACTGGGTCTGACGCAGAAACAGATGGATGCCCGCGCCCAGGAGATCCTTCGCCGGGAGAAGGCCGTAGAGAGCGCCCAGCAGCAGACCGCGCAGGCGGTAAGCGGACTTTCAACGGATGTCTCAGGCGTGAAGACCGACGTGGGCGGGGTCAAGACCGATTTGACCAAGACGCAGAGCGACCTGGCCACGGCGATCAGCCAGTTGCAGTCGATGAAGGGTGATCTGGACGGCCACAGCACGCTGATTGCCCGTAATCATGATGAGCTGGAATTGCTGAAGCATAAGGGCGACCGCACTTACTACGAGTTCACGCTGACCAAGGGGCAGACGAAGCCGGTGGGCACGGTGAGCCTGCAGTTGACCAAGGCCGATCCCAAGAAGTACACCTTCAGCCTGACGGTAGTGTCGGATGACAAGCCCGTGCCGAAGAACAACAAGGGCATCAACGAGCCGCTTCAGTTTTATAGCGGCAAGGACCCGCAGCTCTTTGAGGTAGTGGTCAACACCGTCAGCTCCAAGAACCAGGTAAGCGGGTACTTGTCGACGCCCAAGAGCGCGCCGGCTCCGGCTACGGTTCCATAGAGCATTTCCCGAATTCACCGGAGTATCGAAAGGCTGTGAATGGTGGCTTTTACTTCCACCCCACGGACGAGTATCAGTCCGTGTGGACCCCGGTTAATGAAAAAGCCACTTCGCAGTAGTAGCCACAATTAGATCTATTGGGGAAACATCGTAACCGCGGTGTGGGGCGTGAGCACCAGGTTGTCCTGATATTGGATCTTGACAGTGAAGTTTAAATCCTGGCGCGCCTCCCACTCCTGCCGGGACAGGAGGAAGATCCAGAACACGGTGCCCTCCACATTCTGCTCCGGCTCAATGGTGGCGTGGGGCGAAAGCGCGTTGGAGTGCAACGCGGCCAGTTCGGGATAGGCGAGAAAGACCTCATCTAATTGTCCTGTGCTTCCGGCAGAGATGGAGAGAATGCCGTCTGACTGCTTGAGATTGGCCAGCACATCCTCAAGGACAAGCGGGATTTTGCTCTGGTTACGCAGCTTGATGCGGGCAAAGACCAGCACCTGGTCGAAGCTCTTCCTGGGCATGGGCGCGCCGCTGGCGTCAAGGCCCGAGGTGACGACGTGGTTGGGATAAGCCCAGACCTGCACAATCTCACCGCTGGCCACGGGAGGCTTTTGAGTCAGCAGCACATATACGGCGACGGCAAAGACAACCAGAATGGTGGCGGCTACGCTGGCCCGGCCCACATGGCTTGTTCCCTTGGTTAACTCTTCACCGCTGGCGGCATCGTCCGTTTCTCTCGGATTGTCCTGATGGAATAAGCTCATAGCGCCCTTATCTTATCTTGAAAGGCGCATATCAGGCTATAAATTCCTATTTTTACGAACAGCCGCTACAATTCCTACGTGAGACTCTGACTGGAAGCGACTGTGTCTGGCCGTCCCCATCGACAATTAAACTCAATGTATGAGGCTAGGAGTTCACTGAATGGCACAATACGTATGCCCGTGGTGGCTTGGATACTTGCTGATCAACCCATTCCGGCGCTGGGGGCAGAACCCTGAGGAGATGCTTGCCCCGTATGTTCGGGAAGGCATGACGGTGCTGGAACCCGGGCCAGGAATGGGCTTCTTCACGCTTCCGCTGGCGCGCATAACGGGGCCGACGGGACGGGTTGTTGCGGTGGACATCCAACCCAGGATGCTGGAAAGTCTGCGGCGCAGAGCTCGCAAGGCCGGATTGCTGGCGCGCATTGAAACACGTCTAGCGCAGCCGAATTCAATGGGAATCGGCGATCTGAAGGGCAAGGTGGATTTTGTTTGGGCTTTTTACATGGTGCATGAGCTGCCGTCGGTAGAGACATTTTTTTGCGAAGCGGCAGCCGCGCTCAAGCCGGGAGGGTTGCTGCTGCTGGCGGAGCCCACCGGCCACGTCAAGCCGCTGAAATTTAATCATGAACTGGAAGCGGCGCTATTGGCAGGCTTTGAAGTGACTGAACGTCCGGAAATTCGCAGGGGCCTGGCGGCGATTTTGCGCAAGCTAGATCAAATCTAACCGGATTCGCAGGGGAAGATCAACCGGGATAAGCCATAAGATACGCTATTAACGGTGTAAAGTCTAGAAAGTAAAATACTTACAAGAATCTTAACGTGTTGTGACGAAGTGAAGAAAACGGGCACACCCCAAGCATCCGCATTGTAACGGTCTTGCTCTTTCGCCCGGTCTACCGCGCCTCTAGGTCTCGTTTACGGCAGCGCTCGGGGTGGCGCTTGGGGTCGCGCCACGCAGCCGGATCACCGCATCCGCCTGGGCGCCTTTCTGGCCCTGGACGATATCGAACTCAACGTCATCGCCCTCTTTCAGCGTCTTGTACCCGTCCAACTGAATCGATGAATAGTGGACGAATACGTCCGGCCCATCTTCACGTCCGATGAAACCGTAACCCTTGGCGTTGTTGAACCACTTGACCTTCCCTTTGTACTGAGCCACAGGGTCCTGCCTTCCTTACATCCTGTGATGTACGGCGGGCTATCTAACTGGGGAATGCCCACCGGTATGCATTATGACGCAAAAAGCTCCTAAAAAGATGCAGGAAAACGGTTAAAAGCTAACAAAATGAGCCAGAGCCGGATTGTGGATTTCGGCCCTGGCTGGGATGGGTTGTCTGTACGGGGCCTATTACTGCCGTTATTTCTTGCTCTTGCCGGCGAGCTTACGGGCGAATAAGAGCACGGAGGAGAGCGTTTTACCGTCCAGAATTGCGCCCAGTTCGATCAGTTTGAGCAATTCGGAGAGTCTGACCAGGCGAAAGGCAATCTGCTCATCGTCTTCCGGATGGGAGTCGCCCGCCACCAGGCCCTCGGCCACAAAAACCTTCATCGATTCGCCCAGAAAGCCGGGGCTGGCGTAGTACTCGACCAGCGGCTTCCATTTTTTGGCGCGATAGCCGGTCTCCTCAGCCAACTCCCGTTGGGCGCCCAGCAAGGGGTCTTCGCCGGGCTCCAGCTTGCCGGCCGGCAGTTCCCAGAGAAAGCGATTGGCGGCATGGCGATACTGCCGCTCGACCACAATCCAGGGATCTTTTTTGCTTTTCGAGTTGTCGATGGCCAGAACGACTACGCTGCCGTTATGGCGGACGATGTCGCGGGTTGCCAGCTTGCCACCGGGTTCGATGAGGCGGTCGCGCAGCACCCGGAAGAGCGGCCCCTCGAAGACCGACTCGGAGCTGAGCAGTTCAGCCTTCTCCTCCTCCGCGGGCAGGAGCACCTTGAGGGCCTTCTTGGACTTGGGCTTCTTTGCCTTGGCTTTCTTCCCCTTAGCCTTTTTCGCCTTGAGCTTCTTCACCTTGGCTTTCTTCCCTTTGGCCTTCTTTGCCTTGGGCTTCTTCAGGGCTTTTGCCTTTTTACGGGCTTTCTTATTCTTTGGCTTGGCGGTTTTCTTCCCCTTGGATTTGGCAGCCTTCTTCTTCTTTGGTTTGGCGGCTTTCTTCTTCTTGGGCATCAGGTGTCTCCCCTTCACGGTTGCGTTAGGAGCGCATTTGAACAACATGCGCAATCAGATAAAGAGTATACGCACAGATGGCCAAAATGCCGCAAACAAATCGTACTGGTGCATCAATTGGGCCTGACGTGGCATCCTTAACAGGAGCCGAATCCCATTCTGCGCGCACAAACCGGGTTCGCCCTGGGATTCCCCGGCCTGAAGAGAATGAGTTGCTGAACGCAAAGTGCCATCCAATCACCGTCGTGCCGGGGCTGAGCCGGCTGTATCTGGAGTACTGCTTCGGGGCGGCGGCTATGCGTGGATTCTATGCCCCCGGCTCATGGAATGATGGCTGGCAGCAGCGGCCGGAGGCGCCCGCGCACTGGGTGGAGTTGGTAAGGCTGCTGGGGGGGCAGAATTCTTCTGCTGCTGCCACGGCGGCCCTTGAGGTTTTACGCGGCGGCGGTGGAGTAGTGGTTACAGGGCAGCAGGTGGGGTTGTTCGGCGGGCCGCTGTTTACGCCCTTCAAGGTTGCTACGGCGCTGGCGCGTGCTCGAGAGGCAACGTCCGCGGGACGGCCGCACGCGGCAATCTTCTGGCTGGCCACGGAAGACCACGACTTTGCTGAGATCAACCATGTGGTCTTTCCCGCGCGGCGCGAGTTGCGTACGCTGGTTTACTCGGCAACGCCCGAGTCTACGCGACCAGTGGGCGGCGTGGTGCTGGACGACTCGATTACCCCGCTGATGGAGCAGGCGCGGGAGCTGCTGGGGGATTCCGATGCAACGGAGGCTTTGGCCGCGGCCTACAAGCCCGGGCGCACATTGGCACAGGCCTTCGCAGAGTTTTATTCCCAGGCTTTTGCCTCGCAGGGGTTGCTAGTGCTGGACGCAAGCGGGCGGGAAGCGCACCGCATGGGCGCGCCGGTGCTGAGAGCCGTTCTGGAGCAGGCCGATGATCTGCATCAGGCGCTTTCGGAGCGCAACCGGGAGCTGGAAACGGCCGGCTACCACGCGCAGGTGGCCGTGGGACCGCAGTCCAGCCTGCTTTTTCTCATTGACGAACGGACAGGCGCGCGCGTGGCGCTCAAGCGGCTGCCGCCGAGCGCACAGGAGCCGAAGGGGCTGTGGCAGGCTGGGCGGCAGAGTTTTTCGAAGGCAGATCTGGTTGGGATTCTTGACACCGAGCCGGAGCGCATCTCTCCCTCGGCGCTGCTGCGGCCGGTTTTCCAGGATTTTCTGCTTTCGTCATCAGCCATTGTCGGCGGGCCGGCAGAGATTGCATACTTTGCCCAATCCGCCGTGCTGTACGAACGGATTCTGGGACGAGGGACGCCGGTGCTGCCGCGTTTTTCAGCCACACTGATTGAGCCAAAGATTGGCGAGTTGCTCAATAAGCATGAGCTGACGTTGGAGCGGGTCTTTGGCGAGACACCTGCATCACTGGCGCAACTGCTGGCAGCGAGGACCATGCCGGAGGCGGGAAGGCAGAGGCTGGTGGCAGCGGGGGCGGCGCTGGAGACCGAGCTTGCGGCGCTGCTGGAGTGGATGCACACACTGGATGCGGGGCTGGGCCGTTCGGCTGATACCTCGGCCAGCAAGATGCGCTACCAGATGAGCCGCTTGCGGCGTTTGGCAGCCAATTTCCAGTTACAGCGCGAGGAGGCGCTCACGCGTCAAGCCGAGGCTGTCTGCCAGGCGATTTCTCCCGGAGGCGCATTGCAGGAGCGGGTGCACGGCGCGGCCTATTACTTTGCCCGTTACGGTTTTGGGCTGGCGGAGGAGATGACCGCACAGGCCGCAAAGTGCTGCAATGGGCACGCGGAGATGTGGCTTTAACAGGGATCAGGGATCAGTGTTCAGGGCCGCACGATGCTCGAATGCAAGTCCTACACAGTGCTAAACTGACTTATCCGTTCCGGAGGTACTTGACACATGAAAACAGTTCATCGGCTTGGCGTAGACCTGTTGGTCGCTTTGACTTTGTTCTTTCTCTTCCCTGCCCTGCGGGCGCAGGAGACACGGCCTGCCGCGCCAACACCGGCGGCGGGTGCGGAGACGCATAAAGACGCCGACAAGGACAAGGAAACGCCCATCCCGCCTGAGAAGACGGTAGCCACGCACCACGAACTGGCGCTGGGCGGTAAGACGCTGAAGTACACGGCGACGGCCGGCACGCTGCTTATCCGCGACGAAGAGGACAAGCCCAACGGCAGCATCTTCTACGTGGCCTACACGCTGGACGGAGTTGATGCGCAGACGCGGCCGGTGAGCTTTCTTTACAACGGCGGGCCCGGCTCTGCCTCGCTGTGGCTGCACATGGGCTCCTTCGGGCCGGTGAGGATCGTGACCGATAGCCCCGACGCGACAGCGGGACCGCCTTTCAAGCTGGTACCAAACGAGTATTCGCTGCTGGACAAGAGCGATCTGGTTTTCATCGACGCGCCGCTGACCGGCTACTCGCGCGCCGTAGGCAAGGGAACGGCTAAGGATTTCACCGGCGTGGACCAGGACCTGCGCGCCTTCGACCGCTTTATCCAGCGCTACCTGAATGTGAACCAACGCTGGAACTCGCCGAAGTTCCTCATTGGAGAGTCCTACGGAACGACGCGCTCAGCGGCACTGGCTGACATGCTGGGCAACGACGGGGTGCAGTTGAACGGGGTCATCCTGATCAGTTCGATTCTGAATTACGGCATCCGCGCCGGAGGTTATGACACGGTGTACATCTCCAACCTGCCCAGCTACGCGGCGGCTGCCTGGTACTTCAACAAGATTCCCAATAAGCCGGCGGACCTGGCGGCGTGGGTAGAACAGGCGCGCGTTTTTGCCTCTGGGCCTTACGCGCAGGCGCTGTTTGCGGGGCACAACCTGCCGGCGGCGCAACTTGACTCCGTGGCCAAGGAGGTAAGCAGGCTGACGGGCCTGAGCGTGGAGTACGTGAAGGAGGCCAACCTGCGCATCTCTCCCAGCCGCTTCCGCAAGGAGGTGCTGCGTGACGACCGCAAGACGCTGGGCCGCTACGATATGCGCTTTGAGGGTGTAGACGTGGACGCGGCCGGCGAAGCGCCGAGTTACGACCCCTCCGACGCAGGAATCTCGGGCGCATTTGTAGCCGCCCTGCACGATTATCTTGAGCGGGAGTTGAAGTACGACAGCACCGACGCCTACCGCCCCACCGCGTACGACCTTACCGGCACCCAGTGGGACTGGAAGCACCGGCCCACCAGCGGCGGACCGGGAATGGGGGGCTTCGGCCAGACGCAGTCCGAGCCGTGGGTAGCCGCGGATCTGGCCAGCGCCATCCGTAAGAATCCCCACCTGAAGGTCTTTTCGGCCAACGGCTACTTCGACCTGGCCACGCCGTTCTTTGCCACCGAGTTTGACCTGGCGCACATGAACCTGGAGCCGGCGCTGCGCGGCAATGTGCAATTTGGCTACTACCCGTCTGGGCACATGATTTATCTCAACGTAGATGCTCTGCGCCAGTTGAAAGGCGATCTGGCGAATTTTATTGTCAAATCGGTGCAGTAGAGGTTTCTGCAGCGCGGATTTGAGGCAGTGGGCGCCAATGGCTGTGAGCCATTGACGCCCCTTGCTGTCTAAGGGAATCAGAACAGACAGATCCGATCGGGTTAATCAGGGCAATGTGATCAGATCGTGCCAGCCGAAACCGGGATTTGTGCCGGTATCGTTGCCCACAATGGCGCCCTGGTTGTTCATCCAGTGATAGCTGGAATAGCTGTCGATCTTATATTGCGATCCGCTGACGGGATCGATGACGTCGGTGGTGCCCAGGATTGCGTTTTCGCGCCTGCGGGAGATCTCGTCGTAGACCTGAGAACGCTGCTCATAGCCCTTGACGATCATCTCGCTGGTTTGCCGCTGGTTTTCCTGAATAGCCGCACGGGCGCGGGCCTGAATCTGCTGCGAGCGGTAGTTGTCCTGCTGCACGGCATTGTTGGCGATTTGATCAGCGCGCTGCCGCCATTGCTGATCGATGCGGAAAGACTGCATTACTTGCTGCGCGATGCTATCTGCTGCCTGCTGGCTCTGGGGCGCGGCGATATAACCGTAGAGCCGGTAGAGTTGCCAAATTGTAGAGCGGCCGGGCAGCGGATACAGGGTAGCGGCAAAAACATGTCCCTGCAGCTGCCCGCCCTTGCCTGCACAAGTGAAGACGGCGTCGCCAGCGGTGAGCCGCGCGTTAGTCATGCCCTCGGCGCGGGCCGACTGCAAGAAAGTGGACGTCAGATCCTGGCGGTCGCCGCCGGATTGCACCTGCACGCCAGAGCACTGTTGAGCAAACCGGTTTTGCGCGTAGGTACGCGCGAATTGCGCACCGGTTATAAAGCGGCGAATCTCCAGCTTGGTGCCGTCGCCCAGGCCGTAGAGACCTCCCTCGCGCATTCCCGCGTAGGCGAGCATTTGCGAGGGCTCCATGAAACCGCCTATATTCGCGTCCCCGAAGAAGATGCGCATTTGCCCGTCGGGCGAGATCATGGTAACGGCGCTGCGAACATCGGTTGCGGTCAAGTGATAGGCCCCTCCCGCCACTTGCCATCCCCGAGGCACCTGAAGGGTGAATGCGCCTTCCTGCGGGTCCTTCCAATTGACATAGGTGATCGGCCCCGAGCTGGTGTGCCCGCCGCCTTGAGCAGGCGCATTGTCCGGCGATCCACGGAAACTCTGGAGAATGCGGGTAAAGGTGTTTGCCGAAGAGGCATAGACATCCGGCGGAGCTTCCAGCTCATAGAGCATGACAGCGGCGCCGTTAGCGGTGTTGGACCAGGTCAGCAGCGTGGCTCCGCTGCGTGACGCCGTGGTTCCGGTGTGCTGGCCGGAAGCCCCGCTCTGCGGCAACCCGCGGGCGATGACCCGCGCCGCATTGCCCGAAGCGTTGGCAGGCGTCCAGTAGAGGCTGTTATCCAGGCGGCGCGCCAACTGCATCACCAGCCGGGCCGCCCCGATGGCGTTCAGTTGCTTTTGCTCGATGAAGATGGGCCAGATCACGACCTGCTCGCCGTGCGTTCCCTGCAGTCTGATGCGACCCTGCCGGGAATCGGCGGACACGACCCAGTCAGCAGGTGTATCGACCGAGAAGCCCGCCGGGTCGTTGTGCGTCGTCCATGCTTTGGCCGAGATCAAGGAAGTTGCCGAACGGCAGGAGACGGTGAAGGACAGGACGAGGAGGGCTGACAGCAAAATGCAAAGGCTTGCGAAGCGCATAGGGAACTCCTTGGGGGAAGCTTTAACAGCATGTATCTATACCGGCACAAGTATAACCATTTGCCACAGTGTTTTCACGATATAAAGGCCGTACTAAGCAGGCGGCGGGAAAATTTGGGATTTCGGGTTCTATAGTCGGAATACGTTCCTATGGGGCTAAGGCAAGCATTGATTCTTTTGGATTTATACGTAGAATGCGCCCCGCCTCCCTCTGTTCCGCCAAATCCCGTGGCCCATGAAATTTCCTGCACCCTGTATAATCTCCGCGAACCGTAGTGAGGTTATCAATGAGACGATTTTTTGCAGTGATGGTTGTTGTTTTTATGGCGTACGCATGTGCGCAGGCGCAAACAGATCCTTGTGCAGTGGCGGATAACAACAATACTTTTCTGGGCATCCAGACCATTCGCCTGTGGCCGGGGGACGCGCCCGAAGCCAAGGGCAAGGCATGCGAAGACATCCCCACCCTGACTGTCTTTGAGCCTCATCATGGGACTGAGAACGGCTCGGCGGTGGTGATTCTTCCCGGCGGCGCTTACGCCCATCTGGCCGCCAACCTGGAAGGCCGGCAGTTCGCCGATTGGTTCACTGCGCGGGGCTTTCGCGCCTTTATCCTCAGTTACCGGCTGGCCTCGCATGGCTATCTGCTGCCGGTTCCGCTGCTGGACGCGCGGCGCGCCGTGCAGACGGTGCGGGCGAGGGCCAATGACTACCAGATTTATCCCAACCGCATTGTCATCATCGGGTTCTCCGCCGGCGGACACCTGGCAGCGCTGGCTTCGACTCAGCCCATCCCCGGCAACCCCGACGCCGAGGATCCCATCGAAAGAGTCTCCAGCCGGCCTGATTACCTGGTGCTCGGCTATCCATGGATCGGCGCGATTTCTATGGATACCTCGCACCTGAGCTACTGCAAGATGTTCAACTTGATGGACAAATGCGAGGAGTTGAAGGCAGCCTACTCCCCGGATTTATTTGTGACTAAGGACACGCCGCCGACCTTCTGGTACCACACCTTTAACGACAAGACGGTTCCGTTGGAGCAGGGGTTGCGGTTTTATGAAGCGTTGGTCAAGGCGGGCGTTCCTGCCGAGGCGCACATCTTCGCCAACGGCCCGCACGGAACCGGCCTGGGCAGGGGCGATGCGGCTCTGGACCAGTGGCCCAACCTGCTGGAGAATTGGCTGCGTGCGCAAGGGCTGCTGACTGCAGAGAAGCCAGCGGCCAAGCCGTAGGCGATGGGCAGCGAAACAGGTCAATTGCTTGAAGAATAAAAGCTTAACAAATTAGAAGCGGGCTGCCGACTCCGGGAGTGGAGTGGCTTCCCGAAGCCGACCGCCCGCTGGACCCTGGACCGGGTCTAGGTGATAACCTCAGTCTAGGCTAGTTCCGGACAAAAGCAAGTTCTTTTTTGAACACTTGTCCCAAATAGTGACCGCCGTCACGGAAGTCCCGAATCAGGGGCCAGATTCGTTGACTTGACGGTTCGCTCTTGATACAAAAAAGTGTTCACCCGCGCGAATGATCCATTAGACCGCCTGGACAAGCTGAACAAGCTGAATCGGCATGCAAGTACTCATTCAACAACTCGGGACGCTTCTGCTTAGCTCCATACCAACAATATTGCTGTTCACGGTGCTGGTTCTGGCCTACCAGTTTCTGGTTCAGGGACCACTGACGGCCACGCTCGAAGAGCGCCGTTCCCGCACTGAGGGCGCGCAGGAGAAGGCGTACCAGGCCATTGCCCAGGCCGAGGAGCTGACAGCCGAGTATGCCGAACGGCTGCGCCAGGCCCGCGGCGCGGTCTACAAGGCGCGCGAGGCTCGCGTCATGCAATGGAATGCGGAACGCGATGCGGCGCTGGATGCCGCCCGTAAGGCAGCGGTGCAGAAGGTCAGCCAGGCCAAGGCAGCTCTGGAAGCCGAGGCCGCACAGGCCAGGAAGGCAATCCATGCCTCCGCTGGAGATCTGGCCCGCCAGGTGTTGCGCGCCGTGCTGCCCGTGACCGCCGGGGGTTCCCGTTGAGAGATCGCATGCTGCAAGGGTGTTTTTTAACTTCCATTTTTCGTATGTTGTTTGTGGCGATGTTTGTCGCCACCGCGCTGATTACTCCCATCCGCATATCGCCCCAGAGCTCCGCATCCACTGCCCAACCGGTGACCACAACCAGTGAATCGGCCAGGCCCGAGGCGGCCAAGCCCGAAGAAGCTAAGAAACCTGAAGCAGACCCGAATGACGTTTATCTGCATGCCCCGGTGGTGCAGACGATTGCCCGGATGATTCATCTGGATGTGGAGACGACAGCGCGCATCTTCGAGGGCATCAACTTCGCCATTATTGTGCTGGCGTTAGGTTTTCTTCTTTTCCGCTGGCTGCCCAAGACGCTTCGCAATCGCACGACGAAGGTTCGCACCGACCTCGAGTCAGCCCGCAAGATGACCGAGGACGCCAATGCCCGGCTGAGCGCCATCGAGGCCAAGCTCTCCGGGCTGGACAGCGAGATAGCGCAGATTCGTGCGCAGGTGGAAGTGGAGAGCCGCGAGGATGAGAAGCGCATCAAGTCCGCGATCAAGGAAGAAAGCGCGCGCATTGTAGCCGCCGCCGAGCAGGAGATGGACGCCGCTGCCGCGCAGGTGCAGCGCGAGTTGCGCCACTTTGCCGCCGATCTGGCCATCGAAGAGGCCGCGAAACAACTGGCGATTACGCCGGAGACAGACCGGGAGCTGATTGCCGAGTTTCTGGGCGACTCGGCCGTGACCGCAACACCTAAGGGAGGGCGGAAGTAGATGGCAGTCTTTGTTGCACGATACGCCCGCGCCTTTGCCGACGTTGTGACCCAGGAAAAGCTGGACACCGTGGCGCTGGACCGGCAGTTGGACGATTTCCTTGCCACATGGGAGGCGAGTGCCGAGTTGCGCGAGTTGTTTGTCAATCCGGCGGTGGCTGTTCCGCAAAAGATCGCGGTGCTGGACGAGATAAACGCGAAGCTCAAGCTGCAAAAAGAGCTGCGCAACCTGCTGGCGGTGTTGATCAAGAACGATCGCATTGGCGAGGTGAAAGAGGTAGCCGCGGCTTATCGCACGGAGATGCAGGAGCGGCAAGGCATTCGCCCGGTGGAGATTTTGACCGCACGGGCATTGGACGATAAGGACCGCGTTGGCCTGGTGGCCGGGGTAGGCAAACTGGCGGGCGCGCAGATTCAGGCCAGCTTCAAGTTGGATAAGTCGATCCTCGGAGGAACAGTGGTGCGCATCGGCTCCACGGTTTATGACGGCTCGGTGCGCGGACGGCTGGACAGACTGAAGGAAGCATTGATTGCCGGGTAGGCGACAGGGACTAGGGACTAATCCCTCAAAGGAAGAAAATGGCTCAGATCAAGGCAGACGAAATTACGCAAATACTTCGCGAGCAGATCGCGAACTACGACTCCAAGGTCCAGGTGGACGAAGTGGGGACCATCACGTCGCTGGGCGACGGCATTGCCCGGCTGCATGGACTGGACAAGGTGATGGCCGGCGAGCTGCTCAGCTTTCCGCACGGCATCGCCGGACTGGCTTTGAGTCTCGAAGAAGATTCGGTGGGAGCGGTCATTCTGGGCGAGTACACCGAGCTGAGCGAAGGCGACGAGGTGAAGCGCACGGGAACGATTTTGAGCGTGCCGGTGGGCGAGGGCATGATTGGCCGCGTGGTGAACGCACTGGGACAGCCAATCGACGACAAGGGCCCCGTCGCGTCGCAGAGTTCGCTGCCCATCGAGCGGCTGGCGCCTGGCATCATCGACCGCCAGCCGGTGCGCGAGCCAATGGCCACAGGCCTCAAGGCAATCGACGCCATGATTCCCATCGGCAGGGGCCAGCGCGAGCTGATCATCGGCGACAGGCAGACGGGCAAGACCGCCGTGCTGCTGGACACCATCATCAACAACGCCAAAAACGATCTGATCTGCATCTACTGCGCCATCGGCCAGAAGCGGTCATCGATTGCTCAAGTCGTCCAGACGCTCACCGAAGCGGGAGCGATGGGGCATACCGTCATCGTAGCCGCTTCAGCCTCGGAGCCCGCGCCGATGCTGTATATCGCGCCTTACGCGGCCTGCGCCATCGGCGAGTACTTCCGCGACTCGAAGCGCCACGCGTTGGTAATGTACGACGATTTGTCGAAGCACGCCATGGCCTACCGCGAGATTTCGCTGCTGTTGCGCCGTCCGCCGGGCCGCGAAGCCTATCCCGGCGATGTCTTCTACCTGCACTCGCGGTTGCTGGAGCGTGCCTCCAAGCTGAGCGACAAGAAGGGCGGCGGCTCGCTGACCGCGCTGCCGGTGATCGAGACGCAGGCGGGCGACGTTTCGGCCTACATTCCGACCAATGTCATTTCCATTACCGATGGGCAGATTTTTCTGGAAACAGATTTATTCAACTCCGGCGTGCGTCCGGCGGTGAACGTGGGATTGTCGGTTTCGCGCGTGGGCTTCTCGGCGGCCATCAAGGCGGTCAAGCAGGTGGGCGCGACGTTGAAGCTCGATCTGGCACAATATCGCGAACTGGCGGCCTTTGCGCAGTTCGGTTCCGACCTTGACCCGCTGACCCAGAAGCAGCTCAACCGCGGCAGCCGCTTGACGGAGCTACTCAAGCAGCCGCAATTCCAGCCGTTGACATGGCAGCAGCAGGTGGTGATTTTGTTTGCAGGCACGCAGGGCTACCTGGACGATTTCCAGGTAAGCGACATTCGCGCCTTCGAAGTTGGCCTCTACAAGTACTTCGAGAACGCGCAGACTGCGCTGCTCGCGGACCTGACCAAGAAAAAGGCCTTGGACGACGACCTGCGCAACCAGCTGCACGCGGCGATGAAGGAGTACTCGGCTAACTTCAAGGCGGAGCTGGCGGCAAAGTAGCGGATCACTGGAAAGACTATGGCAAACGTACTCGATCTACGGCGGCGGATTCGCAGCGTGAAGAACACGATGCAGATCACCAAGGCCATGAAGATGGTCTCGGCGGCCAAGCTTCGGCGTGCGCAGGAACGGGCGCTGGCGGCCCGGCCCTATGCCCGCATGATTACCAGCGTGCTGGCATCGCTGACGCGGCGCGTTGATATTTTTGACGAGGTGACCGGCAACCTGCGCCATCCGCTCTTTGCCACGCGGCCGGAGAAGCGGGTGCTGCTGGTGATCGTAACTGGCGACAAGGGCTTTGCCGGAGCCTTCAACGCCAACATCCTCAAGACCGCCTATCAGTTTTTCGGGGGCAACCCTGACAAGCAGATCGACATCGAGGCGGTGGGGCGCAAGGGCCGCGACCAGATACGCAAGCGCTATCCGGCAGCGGTTTACTCCGAGCAAACCGACGCGTATGGCAATACCGTCAAGGTGCGCGAGCGCAAGGTCCCGATCGAAATAACCGGCGACCATCCGGGAATGCTGCTGAAGCTGGAAGTCAGCCGCGTCTTCGAACTGGCGGAGAGCATCATCGCCCGCTATGTACACGAGGAGATCGACGCCGCCTACATTGTCTACAACGAATTCAAATCTGTGATTGCGCAGCGGTTGGTGGTGGAGCGCCTGTTGCCCATCATGAAGATCGGCATTCCGCAGATTACCGGCGCAATTGAGCCGACCGCCGAGGAACTGGAACGCGTGGCCGAGGCTGCACTTTCGGCGGGCATTTCGATTGAACCTGTGGACACCGCAGAGGCCGACGACGAAGCACGCAAGTTCGGCACCGCGCAGGTGGACTACATCTACGAGCAGCCGGCCGAGGAACTCTTCAACGGCCTGCTCCCGCAATACGTTTCTTCCATGCTGTATCACGCCATGACGGAGTCGGTGGCCGCCGAGCACGCGGCGCGCATGACGGCCATGGATTCGGCAACCAACAACGCCTCGGATATGATCGACGCGCTCACGCTGCACATGAATCGCGTGCGCCAGGCGGCTATCACCAAAGAGATCATTGAAATTGTCAGTGGAGCAGCAGCTCAATAAGGGATTGAGATGAAGATCCGTGAGCTTTTGCAGATTGAGATTTGGAGCAAGAGAACATCACGGAGGATTCTTGTTTGGTTTGGAATTGTTGTCGTAGTTTTCTTTGTAGGGTTTGTGACCTTGTACGAAATTGAATGGCACTGGCTCACGACAGGTGAACGCAGCGCAGCCAAAGCGGCAATGGCGCAGATTGACGGTTTACAGGATTTCGCTTCTTTGAGCGATGAGGAGTTCGATGCAAGGGAGAAGCAAGCAGAAGTAAAGGTTGAAGATGCAAAGCATGCAGCCGTAACAAAGCGCGACGATTGGGTTGCTCTCGAACTAAGTTTCTATCTCGAAGAAACTCAGAACGATCAAAGAGAGATACGGGAGGCACTCCTTTTCTGGGAAAGACATCTTCCAGTTAATGGCTCAAGGACGGAATTTGGAAAGAAGTTGGATTTGATAGGCACCGAAATGAGAACACTCACGCGCCTGGAGTTGCACAAAGCATTGGACTAACAATAGGTCAGAAGAAAAGGCAAAACAATGGCAGAAAATATCGGCAAAGTAATCAAGGTCTCCGGTCCCGCGGTGGACGTGCAGTTTGAAGAAGCGACGATGCCGCCCATCTATCAGGCGCTGCGCGTCACCAGCGACGGATTTACAGTTCCCACGCCCATCAGTGTAATTCTTGAAGTCCAGCAGCACCTGGGCGAGGGGCGCGTGCGCACCGTAGCTATGGAAGCCACCGACGGCATGGTGCGCGGCATGAAGGCCATCGACACCGGCGGCCCTATCAGCATGCCCGTCGGCAAGCAGACGCTGGGCCGCGTGATCAACGTGATCGGCAATCCTGTTGACGAGCTGGGCCCCATCGGCGAGAAGTCGCGCATGCCCATTCACCGTCCCGCGCCGCTCTTTGACGAGCAGTCTACCCACGAGGAGATGTTCGAGACGGGCATCAAGGTCATCGACCTGATTCAGCCGTTTTTGAAGGGCGGCAAGATCGGCCTCTTCGGCGGCGCAGGCGTGGGCAAGACCGTCATCATTCAGGAACTGATTACCAACGTGGCCACGAAACACGGCGGTTACTCGGTCTTCGGCGGCGTGGGCGAGCGCACCCGCGAGGGCAACGACCTGTGGCTGGAGATGACCGAGTCGGGAGTCATCAAGCCCGGCGACTGGGCCAACTCCAAGTGCGCGCTGGTCTATGGACAGATGACCGAGCCGCCCGGAGCGCGTTTGCGCGTGGCCCTGAGCGCGCTCACCGTCGCCGAATACTTTCGTGACGTGGAAGGTTCGGACACGCTGCTCTTCATTGACAACATCTTCCGCTTTACGCAGGCCGGGTCGGAGGTTTCGACGCTGCTGGGCCGCATGCCGTCTGCCGTGGGCTACCAGCCGAACCTGGCCACGGAGATGGGCGAGTTGCAGGAACGCATCACCTCGACCAGCAAAGGTTCTGTCACTTCCGTGCAGGCGGTTTACGTGCCCGCCGATGATTTGACCGACCCAGCGCCGGCGACGACCTTTGCACATCTGGACGCAACCACCGTGCTGAGCCGTCCGCTTTCCGAACTGGGAATTTATCCGGCCGTTGATCCGCTGGCCTCGACCTCGCGCATTCTCTCGGCGCGTATCGTGGGCCAGGAGCACTACGACGTGGCGCAGGGCGTGAAGAAGATTTTGCAGCGCTACAAGGACTTGCAGGACATCATCGCCATCCTGGGCATCGATGAACTCTCCGAGGACGACAAGCTCACCGTGGCGCGCGCCCGCAAGGTGCAGAAGTTCCTGTCGCAGCCCTTCCATGTGGCCGAGGTTTTCACCGGCATCCCCGGCGCGTATGTGAAGATTGCCGACACGGTGCGCAGCTTCAAGGGCATCATCGAAGGCAAGTACGACGATGTTCCCGAGCAGGCCTTCTACATGAAGGGCGCGATTGAGGAAGTGCTGGAAACCGCCGAGAAGCTGAAGGCGACAGTGTAAGAACAGCTTCTAGCCGTTAGCTAGGAGCTAGCAGCTAGGAGCTAGGAGCTAAGGCATTTATGGCTGAAGAAACCAATCAACTGCGCGTGCGGCTGGTGACGCCGGAGAGAACGCTCTTCGAGCATCCGGTGACAGCCGTCGAGCTGCCCTCGAAGTCGGGATACATGGAAGTCCTCTACGGGCACGCCCCGCTGGTGGCTGAGCTGGGTGCAGGCGATGTGACGCTGCATGGCGGTTCGGAGGGAGACCAGCGCTACAACGTCAGTTGGGGCTTTGCCGAGGTGCTGCCCGACCGGGTCACGATTCTGGCCAGTGACGCGCTAAAGCCCGAGGAGATCGACGTGGCGCGCGCCCAGGAGCAACTGGCGCGCGGACAGAGGGAGTGGGAGCAGGCCGGCGACCGCGAAGATGCTTATACCGAAGCACTGCGCGTTATCGCTGAAGCCGAAGCCAAGATCGCCTCGGCAGCGGAAAAGGGCTGATTTTTTCTTTACAGATTGCTGTTTCAAATTGAAAAGCTCTGCTTGAACGAGCAGGGCATTTCTGTTTGCACATCCGGTTGCGCGCGCTCACTATTCCGTAATTGTCGTATCGTAATTCGTAGGCGGCGGAGCTGTGCCGCGAATCTGCGCGATAAAATCTCGCACGGCGTTTACGACCAGCTCCTTGCGGTCTAAATGCACCTCGTGCCCGCTGCCCTTGGCGATAATTCTGAGGCTATGGGTGGAGAGCTGCTTCAGCTCCTCCTGCATCTGAGCATAGAGCGGTTCGAGCTTGCGCGCCTCGGGAGGCTCGTTGGGTGCTGCGCCCGTGGCCGGGTCGTGTGAGACGAACAGGATCGGCAACGCGCCGAATGGCCCGCTATGCAGGGTCTCCGCGCTCGATGCGTTAAAATTGTTGTACTCATTCAAAAGCGCATCGAAATGCGACCGGCATTGGTCTTCGCCGAGCACCCTGCCGGCGTGGGCCTCCATGCCTGCGACCGGCTTGCACATGCCCATCAAGCGGGGAATGCCCGCGCTGAATGCCATCCTGGCGATCCGGATGATCAGGGCCATGTGCGAATTATCCTGAGGACCGGTGACAGCCTCGATGCGCTTCTGCTGATACGGCGTCGAGCTATCCAGAAGAATGAGTCCCTGTACATTGGACGGATAGTGTGCCATGTAATCGCGCACGTAGATACCGCCCCAGGAGTGGGACAAGAGCACAATCGGGCCGTTCACTCCGGCCTGCCCGAGGAGCTCATGCAGGTTGGAGGCGACGTGGTCGGCGTCGCCCGGGCCCGGTTGCGGCTCACTCCATCCCAGTCCCGCCCGGTCATAAGAGCAGACCTTGGTGATCTGCGCCAGACTTGGCTGAAAGTCGCCCCAACCCAACACCGGCGACGAAACTCCCCAGCCCGCTTCCATCACAATGGTTGGCGAGCCGCTCCCCACGCAGTAGAGATGCATCTTATAGCCGTGAACCTGGTAAAAGGACCCCAGCGGAGGATGGGTCGCCCGGAAGATCTGCATGATCGCCGCGTTGAAAGCGCTGCTTACGGCCACGGTTGCCGCAACCAGAATGAAGATAGACAACACCATGCGTTCGGCAAATTTCTGCCACGTCCGGCATGAATTCTTTGTCAGTGAAATCATGCGGCCAACGCACAACCACACAATAAGAATTCCAACCAACAAAAAGACGGCTGGCATGACGACATAATCGAAAATCATCCGCTACCTCGTTCGTTCCGCTCGCAAAGACCTATCGGCGCCCATTGCGCACACTGGAATCATAATACCTTTGCTCGCGATCCCAGGATGCGCTCAGGCGACAGCGAAACCAGAGTAGCTGTACCCGGAGCCAACCCCGCCAAGTGGCTTTTTCCTTAAGAAAAAGCCACCTTGAACACTCTCAACCAGGGCACGTTTACTCTGGTTTCGCTCTAATGGCTCTCTGTCCCGTGCGCAACGCCGTCATCAATTTCGCCGCGCCGCTCCAGTTGTTTGTAATAGGCGAGTGAATAGACCACAGGCGCCAAAGCTCCAGCCAGCGGCACCAGGATCGCCCATAGAAACAGGCCGGCAATCGAGAACACCAGCCCAATCAGCCCGCTTGCTACCATGGTCCAAGCCGCAAAGCGATGCGTCGCGTTCCACACGCGCTCACTGGCCAGGGTCCACGGTGTCCTTACACCGACATAGAAGTTCCGGCGCAGCTTGCCCATCACGTTGCCGACAAGAATAAAGAAGAGACAGATTCCGCAAGAGATTACCCGTCCCATATCGATCGGGCGACCGCAGTCCGCCCAAAGCATGGCGGAATAGATATAGGTCATCATGCCGAAGACCAGCAGCATCACCATGTGATAGGTTCGCCAGAAGCTGTCGATCTCGAAGCGCTTGGGCGAGAGCCATGGAAGCACCCAGGTCAGCAGCATCACCGCAGCCATGAAGCCGGGGCCGAAGAGAAAGAGCCGCCATCGGGGGCTGTAATCGTTGGGCTGGCCGTGGAAATTCCAATGCGTGGGAACCAGTGCCGGTAGATGATGATAGAGGATTGCCGTGACAGCCAGCGCCGCCGCAATCAGCAGAATTTCAAATAGAAAAATTTTGCGCGTCATGATTACTTTGCTCCTTTCTTTTTGCCGTCGCCGATCAGATCCATGGCCCAGGCCATCAGATCCTCAACCACTGTGGTATTCAGCCCATACCAGATTTGCTGCCCCTCGCGGCGGCTGGTAATCAGGCCTGCCTCCTTCAACACAGAGAAATGATGCGACATGGAGGGCTTGGTCATATCAAATCTCTCCGCCAGGTCTCCGGCCGTTCTCTCTCCTTTGCGCAGCAGGGCGAGAATCTCCCGCCGAGAGGGGTCGGCCAGCGCTTTAAATGCTTCGTTGTTTCCCATAATCGTTAGACTTCCTCCTAATTAGACTACTGTCTAAATATAAGCGCCTATGAATTTTCTGTCAAGAGAAAAATCCATGGCGTACTGAGGAGGTATCCCTGCTCCCCATTGCGGCCCGCTCAGGATCGATGTATCTTCGTATGTGCGTGGTTAATTAGCGTTTACGCTTATTCAAATTAATGGGAGGGAATCTATATGCTGTCTGATCGAGCGGTTCGCTGGGGTGGTTCCGGACGATGGCTGCTGGTGCTAGTAGCTATTGTCTTATCTGCACAGACGGCCCTGGCGGCCACCAAGGTCATCACGGACGCGGACAAGGGCGGCGTTGTCCACTTGAAGGTCTCGGACCAACTGGAGTTGCGGCTTAAAGCGAATCCTACCACTGGGTATATGTGGTACATCGAGAAGGAATCGACGCCGCTGTTGAAGCTGCGCCACCAGACGCAGACCGAGATTCCGGCGCCAGTCGAGGAGCAGCCCGGCCTGGTCGGCCGGCCCGTCTTCCAGGTCTTCACCTTTGAGGCGCGGCATATCGGCACCGGGGAACTGAAGCTGCACTACGTGCGCAGTTGGGAGCCGCCCACGCCGGAGGATGAGCAATTCGAGATCCGCGTGGTGATTGAGTAGGGACGCTGCAGGATATTACCAAACCGTTCGCGGATAGTGCTTGCGGATGGCTTCGTCGGCGGAGATGAGCCATGCGAAGCCGTTTACCTTGGCGTTGGCGACGATGAGCCGGTCGAAGGGATCGCGGGTCCACTTCTCGTCGAGAGCGGCGGCAGCAATCAAGGGAAACGAAAGATCGCAGAGGCGGACGCCGAGCTCGTACTCGACCTTGCGCTGAATGTCGCGGGCGGGGCGCTTGCTACGTTTGATTTCATATAGGAACTCAAGCTCAAGCAGAACCATCGACGAGAAGAGCAGATCGGCTTGCTGGAGTAGCCGATCGATCTTGGGGCTGAGGCCAGCCAGACTTCCGTCCGACAGCCAGATTAGCGCATTGGTATCGAGATAGGCGATCACGGTTTAACGCCAGTCCTGTCGGAGGAGGATCCAGGAGCCGTGGTTGTGTTTGGAGCAGGGCCAAAATCGCGGTCCCAGTCCGCCTCCCATTCGCGTGTCATTTCCTCCAGTAGGCCCGTATTCTCAAGGCCGCCCTCAGCATAGTTGATAACCTCCATGGGCGTGATTCGGCTGAGGCGGTTGATGGGCTTGCCTTCGGGGACGATTTTGAGGCGTCGGCCCTTGTGCGTAAACCAGACCTCGGCGCCCTCAAGCGCCTGATTGGCAAGCGAGAAGATTTCCCGGCGAAATTGGGTAATAGAGACTTCCATAAGAATAGTGTACCATAATGTACATTTAATAGCGTACATTATGTACATATTCTGGCAAGTTCCCGGTAACGATCTGCAATTTCAATAGGATCGGACGGGTTTCATTACCGGATGAATGGAAAGTAAGCGCTAGTTCGAGCGCGGTAGGCGATGAAGGAGGCACCGAAGCGTTCGGCAAGGAGGCGCTCCTCGGCATGGATGCGCACTTCGGTTCCCGCCAGGAAAGCGATGATCGAACCGAGTGCCATGGGCCACCAAGTCCAGGCAGCCAGGGTTGAGAGCAGCATCCCCAGCATGGAGGAGTAGATGGGATGGCGAAGCCAACGGTAAGGGCCGGTCTGAATGAGTTCATGGTCATGGCTGAGCGCAGCCTTGTAGCGCCATTGTTTGCCCAGGTGGCGCGTGGCGGCCCAGGCTAGAGCGACCGAAGGAGGGCCGAGAATCATAGAGATGACGAGCGCGAGCGTGGATTTTTGAAAGTCGACAGGCCTTATATAGGCCCACGCCATGGCGAAGCCGGCCATGACCATAACGATGCCCCAACGGGAAGCCGGCGCGCTGACTGCTTCCTTCTGCCCGGAGGCCTGCTTGCGGGGCTTTATGAAAGCAAGCGACCAGGCGATCCAGCAGATTCCTAGTTCCGTGAGAGCCGCAATCTGTAGCATTTGCTCGATTATATGCTTGGAAAAGTTGCGGGAAAATATTGTCCTTAGAGCTCCCTCTGTGCAATCAGTGCGGAATGCGCTTACAATGCTGCTAGATCGACTATGGCCAAGGCGAAGGAAAAGATTTTCGAGGTTGCGTGCCCGGATTGCGGGGCAATGCTGAAGGTGGATGCGGCCACCGGGCTGGTGGTGAGCCATACCCCGGCTCCGCGCAAACGAATGTTCGAAGACCTGGAAACAGCGGCCCAGGCTATGCGTGAGCACGACGAGCGCAAGGAGTCGATCTTCCGCCAATCGGTGGAAGCGGAGAAAAACAAGGAAGACCTCTTTGAGAAAAAGTTTGCCGAGGCCCTGCGCAAGGCCAAGGACGCCCCCGAGGGCAAGCCGCTGCGCGAGTTCGACCTGGATTGAAGAGCAAGCCGAAGCACGTAAACTTCGGTTTTGAGCCTATTTGCGGCACTCTGTGCGCAAAAGGCAGTTTAGAGCGATACTGGATGCACCGATTCTGAGACCGCAATAACCGCGATCCGGGACGGAAGGAGAGAAGATGGTGGTTGTGCCACTTTCCAAACCTGCGAACGATTCTGCATCGACACCGGAAACCGAGAAGTCTGAGCCCATAAACTGGATCGGATTTGCGGCAGGCGGAACCCTTGTGGCAGCCGGTTTGCTGCTGCTGGTGGGCGAGCGCCGCGCCGGAATGGTAGCCGCTGCTTCGGGCACGGCCCTGGCCCTGATTGAAGAGAAGGAATTGCTGCATACCTGGTGGAATGCGCTGCCCGGCTATATCGATCAGGTGCAAGGGGTGCTCAACCAGGTGCAGGCTACCGTGGATGAAGTAGACGCCAAACGCGAATCCCTGCGGCGGATTTTGGCTCGGTAAGCAGGAAGCCGTCCTGATAGGGAGGCCAACGCCCTATCCCTGGAATCTGCCTTAACGGAGGCTTGCCGGCGGCGACTTCACTTGTGACAATTCCCTGAACCACGCATCGGGCAACTCAAGCCCCGCCGCTCGAATATTCTCTTCCGCGTGCGCCAGGGAAGATGTTCCGGGAATTGGCAGCATGACGCTGGAGCGCCTGAGCAGCCATGCCAGGGCCACTTGGAACGGGGTCCAGCCAAGTTCCTTTGCGACTCTTCCTAAAGCTTCGTTTTCCTGCCGATTCTGCCCCAGTGGCGCCCAGGGAATGAACGCTATTCCGTTCTGCTCGCAGTGGTTCAGTAAAAACTCCCATTCCCGATCGGCAAAGCTGTAGCGATTCTGCACTGAAACGATAGGCACGATCTTGCGCGCCCGTTCCACATGCTCCAGGGTCACATTCGAGAGGCCAACGTGGCGGATCTTCCCCTGCTCACGCAGCCGGGCCAGTGTCTCCATCGAGGCGTCAAAGGATACGGCAGGATCGGGAATGTGTAGTTGGAAGAGGTCGATCCTGTGAAGGCGCAATCTCTTCAAACAGCCCTCCACTGCGGCCTGCAAATGCTTTGGGCTGGCATTATGGATCCACTGCCCGGGGCCGACACGCTCCCATCCGCCCTTGGTGCCAATCACCAGGCCGGGCGGATAGGGCGCCAGAGCCTCGGCGATCAGTTCCTCTGAGATGTTGGGACCATAGGAGTCCGCCGTGTCAATGAAGTTCACCCCCAGCTCGACGACGCGCCGCAGGGTTTGCAGAGCGGCATTGCGATCCTCCGGAGGCCCCCAGACGCCTTTGCCGGTGATGCGCATGGCGCCATATCCCAGGCGATTGACGGTGCAGTCTCCGAGTTGGACGGTTCCGGCGTTAGCGGCGGAGATGGTTGGATTGTTCTGGCTCATGCTTCGAATCCCCTCTTCTTTTGGCCGGCAGAAGCGCAGTGCGCGGCAGGCCGCGAAAAAACTACTTCTTGCGTTCGACGAGGTAGCGGGCAACGGCCTTCAATCCATCGGCGCGGCTGCCATAGGGCGCAAGTGCGTCAAAGGCCTCTTCAATCAGCCGGGCTGCGTCGCGCTGGCTCTGCTCGATGCCGTAGACAGCCGGCCAGGTAGCTTTTTCCGTAGCCTGATCCTTGCCCGCGGTTTTGCCCAGGTGCGCGGAGTCCACTGTCACATCCAGCACATCATCTACGATCTGAAAAGCCAGGCCGGCCTTGCAGCCAAAGAGTGTCAGGCGGGCGACATCTTCCAGGGCTGCCCCGGCATAGACGCCGCCGGAGACGACGCTGACCCGGATGAGCGCGCCGGTTTTGGCGCGATGAATGGCCATCACCATATCCGGCGTGGGTTTCTGATGTTCGCTCTCAAGATCCAGCACCTGGCCGCCTATCATGCCATCCACGGTGCCGACGGCGTTGGCAATCAGCCCGATAATCTGGACCGTCGCAGCAGGCGGCGAGTCCAGCCCAGCCAGCACCTCAAAGGCGCGGGTTTGCAGCGCGTCGCCGGCCAGGATGGCGATGGCTTCGCCAAAGGCCTTGTGGCAGGTGGGCTTGCCGCGGCGCAGATCGTCGTTGTCCAGTGCTGGCAGGTCGTCGTGGATGAGCGAGTACGTGTGGAGCATCTCCAGGGCCGCGCCCAGCCGGGCGATTCCCGCAGGCAGTGTCCCGGCAATGGTGATGGCAGCCTGGTAAGCCAGCAGCGGACGGAGCCGCTTGCCCCCGGCAAAGACTGAGTGGCGCATGGCGCCGTGAATCGAGGCGGGCACGGTGGTCACGCTGGGCAGCAACTCCTCCAACGCCTGCTCGGTCAGCACCACGCCTTCCTGCAAGAGAGAATTCACATCGACGGACATGGCTCTCATGATAAACGAAAGCGGGCCGGTGAGGCGTGGCTAGAGAGTTGAATTCAGGCTGATCATTTAAAATCCACTCTAGCATTCAAAGTCACCGTGAGGTCATTATGCAGTTTCTCGTTTTAGGCAAGGGTAAGACCGGCAGCCTGGTCGCCGAGGTGGCCCGCGAGCGCGGCCATGCCGTGCGTGCGCTGGACATCGACGATAACCAGCACGCATCAGCCCTCACCGCTGCCAATCTCAAGGACGTGGATGTGGTCATCGACTTCACCGCTCCCGAGGCCGCCGTTCAAAACATGCGCGCCGTACTGGCTTTTGACAGACGCATCGTGGTCGGAACCACCGGCTGGTACGCCCATCTCGACGAGATGAAATCACTGGCCGCGAAGCACGGCGGCGCGCTGCTCTATGGAACTAACTTTTCCATGGGAGTGCAAAAACTCTTCCGGCTCACCGCCGACCTGGCAAAACTGGAAGGCTACAAATTCTCCATCGCCGAAACCCATCACACATCCAAGCTCGATGCGCCATCGGGTACTGCCATCACGCTGCGCGAGATCATCCAGGCAGATCGTCCGGGTATCGATGTCCCCATCACTTCGCACCGCGTGGGAGACGCCAAGGGCGAGCATGTAGTCACCGCATCCAGCGAGGTTGATACGCTCGAGATTCGTCACGACGCCCACAACCGCCGCGGCTTTGCGCTGGGCGCGGTCCGTGCCGCAGAATGGCTTGCGCAAAAATCCGGCGCATGGGACTTTCGCGCAATCTGCGATCAGTTGTAAATCCGGCTACGGAGACTGGCATAATAGCTGACACAGGCCGCTAATTCTCAAACTCGACCACCACGAACGTAATGTCGTCCTGCTGGCTTTCCAACCCGCCGCCCAACCATGCGGTCACCGTGTCGAGCAAGGCGCTGCAAGCCGCGTTTGCCTCCAGTCCGGAATTTCGGGCCAGGAATTCGCTGAGCCGTTCCGCGCCAAACTCCTCGCCCTTGTGGTTCGAAGCCTCGACCAATCCATCGGTATACAGCAGACAACGATCGCCGGGCTCAAACGCCGTGCAAAGCGAAGCGTATTCCGCCTTGGGAAACGGTCCGAGAAATAGCCCGTTTTCTTCCAGAGCTTCAACCTTCCTGGCCCCGGAGCGCCACAGCAGCACGGGAGGATGTCCCGCTCCAGCGTAGCGCAGTTCATGACGCTCTGTATCGCAATACACATAGGCGGCGGTGATGTATTGATCCTGGAGAGTCCCGCACAGGGTCTTGTTCAGACCGGCCAGAACCTCCTCGGGATGAGCCATCTGCTCGGCTTGCGCCCTCAGCGCAACCTTCATCATGGAGGCCGAGAGCGCTGCCGGAACGCCGTGGCCAGAGACGTCAGCAATTAGCACGCCCAGACCTTGGCCATCTGTAAGGATGTCATAAAAATCGCCAGCCACCGAACCCGCTGGCGCATAGCGGGAGTGGACCTCTACCCCGCCGATTGCCCCTTCCAGCCGGGGCAGCAGCGCCGACTGGATCTGGCGGGCTATGTCGAGCTCGTTCCGAATGGCAATAAGGCTGGACTCCATCCGAAGGCTGCGCGCAGCACTCACGTAAAGGAATGTACCCAACAGGAAGACCATCCCCAGCGGCTCCAGAAATCCGGCCTTGGGCAAAAGGTTGATGACCGACAGGTTCTGGTAGAGAGCGAAGAACGCAAGAACCAACAGGCCTATTCTCAGGACGCGCACCTCTCTGTCGATCGGGATCTTTGGAAAGACAGCAATGTAAACCCATCCCGCCAGAACAGCAATTGTCAGTCTCGAGGTCGCGAACCAGACTCGGTCCATGGGCGCCTGCTGCACCAGTCTGACTGTGCCCAATATGGCCAGCAATACATTCGCGGCGACCACTCCCCGTATGAACCACGGGTAGGCACGACCGATTGTGCTGCCGATATACAGCACGAACGGCAGCCCGATCACTAGTGTGATCAAAGACTCGAATACGCGCCAGGGAACTAAAGGGAATGATGATTGCAGTGTTGTCAGCTCGACTATCAGCCGAAGCCCATACAGCAGCGCACCGAGACCGAAATAGAGCGTCGAGCGATCAGTTGTCCGGGAGCGGAACTGGTACAGAATCAGGGCGACCACACCGGCGCTTGCAATGAGTTCACCTACGATGAGGCGGAAAACATCGCTGCTTACTACGCCGGAGACGACGGTTATCGACACATGGTCATTCTATAGGAGAAGATCTCTGGCGGCGATATGGCCCAGATGTGGTTCCAAGTCAGTCTGGAGTCACAAATCTCGTCCCGGCCGCGCATGAAACTGATATTTAGTGCGGCATGCTTTACTGCGGTGCAGGTAAATTCGTTTTCAGTTCGCCAGACTGCACCGCAGCCATTATTTCTGCTGCGACGGGCAAGCCAGCGGGCAGAGGCCCCTCCAACGCGAGCGCCAGCACCTCGTCCATGTTGTCAACGAAGTGGAGCTTGATGGAGCTCTTGATGTTGTCGGGCAGCTCGGCAATCTCCTTCTCGTTGGCGCGCGGCAGGATTACCTCAAAAATTCCGGCTCTGAGCGCGGCTAACAGCTTTTCTTTAATTCCGCCTATCGCCAGCACCTTGCCGCGAAGGGTGATTTCTCCGGTCATGGCAATGTCGCGCCGCACAGGAATCTTGGCCAGCGCGCTGGCCAGCGCCGTGGCCATGGTGATGCCGGCCGAGGGGCCGTCCTTGGGGATGGCGCCTTCGGGCACATGCAGGTGCAGGTCCACATTGCGATAGAACTCGCGGCTGAGGCCAAGAGCCTGCGCGCGCCCGCGAATGTAACTCAGCGCGGCCTGCGCCGACTCCTGCATCACGTCGCCCAACTGGCCGGTGATGGTCATCTTGCCCTTGCCGTCGAGCACTTGCACTTCGGTAGTCAGTATGCTGCCGCCCACCTCGGTCCATGCCAGGCCGGTGACCAGGCCGACTTCGCTCTTTTCATGCACCTCGGAGTCGCGGAACTTGGCCACGCCCAAATACTCGCCGATGTTAGCGGCGGTGATCTCTTCCTTGTGCTTCTTGCCGCCTTTGACGACCTTGCGAGCCACCTTGCGGCAGATGTTGCCGATCTCCCGCTCCAGATTTCTGACGCCAGCCTCGCGCGTGTAAGCACGGATGATCTCGATAATCGCTTCGTCTGTGAATGCCAGGTTTTTCTCGCTCAGGCCGGTCTGCACGCGCTGCTTCTTCACCAGATACTGGCGGGCAATCTCCAGCTTCTCCTGCTCCGTGTAGCCTTGCAGGCGCAGAACCTCCATGCGGTCTTGCAGGGCAGGCGGAACGGTGTGCATCACGTTGGCGGTGGCCACAAACAACACCTGCGAGAGGTCGTAGTCCACGTCAAGGTAGTGATCCTGGAAGGTGGAGTTCTGCTCCGGGTCCAGTACTTCGAGCAGCGCCGATGCCGGATCGCCGCGGAAGTCGGAGGCCATCTTGTCCACTTCGTCGAGCAGGAAAACAGGGTTCTTGGTGCCGGCCCGCTTCATGTGCTGGATAATCTGCCCCGGCAGCGCGCCGATGTATGTGCGGCGATGGCCGCGAATCTCGGCTTCGTCGCGGATGCCGCCCAGCGATAACCGCACGAACTTGCGGCCGGTCGCCTTGGCAATGGACATGCCCAGCGAGGTCTTGCCCACTCCCGGAGGTCCTGCAAAACAGAGAATCGAGCCCTTCGGATTCTTCACCAACTGACGCACAGCTAAAAATTCGAGTATGCGCTCCTTGATTTTTTCCAGGCCGTAGTGGTCCGTGTTCAGCACCTTTTCGGCGTACTCAATGGAGCGTGTCTCCTTGGAGCGCTTCTTCCAGGGCACGGCCAGCAGCCAGTCGATGTAATTGCGGCTGACGGTGGACTCGGCCGACATGGGCGGCATAGCTTCGAGCTTTTTGAGTTCCTGAATGGCCTTGTCGAGCACATCTTTGGGCATTCCGGCGGTCTCGATCTTTTTGCGCAGCTCGTCAAATTCGCTCTTTTCGCCGCGTCCCAATTCCTTTTGAATAGCCTTGATCTTTTCGTTGAGGTAGTACTCTTTTTGCGCGCGCTCCATCTGTCGCTTGACGCGCGACTGGATGTTGCGGTCGAGATCAAGTTTTTCAATCTCCACGTCCAGCACGTCGGCGATGCGCGCCAGACGCTGCGCGGGGTCGAAGATACCCAGCAGATCCTGCTTCTCCTCGACGCCAAGTTGCAGGTTGGCCGCGATGGTGTCGCTCAGCTTGGCCGGCTCATCCATGCGCACCGTGGCGATGATGGTCTCGTAGTTGAGCGATTGCTGGAGCTTGACATATTGCTCAAAGAGGCCGGTGACGCGCGTCATGAGTTGCTCAACCGCCGGGGTCATCTCAAATTGGCTTTTGCCCACGCGCACCGTGGCCACAAAAAAGCCGTCGCGATCCGTGACCTCGATGGATTTGGCGCGCTCCACGCCCTCAACTAAAACTTTAATATTCCCGTCAGGCATCTTCAGGTTCTGCACAATGTTGCAGATGGAGCCGACCTGGTAAATCTCCTTCGCGTTGGGCTCGTCGACCGAGGCATCATGCTGGGTGGCAAGAAAGATCTGCCGGTCGCCGGTGAGCGCCTCTTCGAGGGCGCGCACGCTGGACTCGCGGCCCACCACGAAGGGCATCATCATGTAGGGAAAGATCACCATGTCCCGGAGGGGCATCATGGGCAGCTTGCGCGCTTCTGCTTTTTCGCGGGATGCGGTCATTGGGACACCTTAAGAATTGGACGCGCAAAAACAGTTTACGATTCATGAACCGGCTATAGCGAGACCAGAGTAGCTGCACCCCGGAAGCAACTCCTCTAAGTGGCTTTTTCCTTAAGAAAAAACCATCTTGAACAATCTCGGTAAGGGCACGTATACTCTGGTTTCGCTCTAAACGGGGCCTGTTGGGATTGTACCTCGAAATGCACCGGTTAGTAGATGCGCGTGACGGCTCCAGTGCGATGGGCCTATCCGGCTGGATATTGTGGGGCGCGTGCGTCAGATTTTATCTCGTTTTTCCAGTAGACGTTCTCACAGCGGTAGACAGAAGCTCATCCAACTGCGCCTCGCTTAACCGCACGTGATAGAAGGTTTCGTAGAAACGCTGCGTCTCCTGGCGCATATCGTAGCGAAAGATCTCCGGGTAAAAAAGATTTGCCAGCCACTTGATGCCGATGATGCGGTTGACCGAGGGAGGGCGGTCGAGCCAGCTGAAAGGATACTGCGGCGTTTCATAAACCTCGCGGTTACGCACCGCGGCTGCAAGCTGCCAGACGGAATCGGTCCAAATCGTTTTGTAGAACGCGCTCGCGGCAGTCGTGTGGTCGCGCGCGCAGATGACCATCTCCGGGTTCCAGCGCAGCACCTGCTCCATCGAGACAGGCGATCGCCCATATCCAGACTGCCCCTGCATCCCGGCCGCCACGTTGACGCCGCCGGCAAAATTTATAGCCTCGACGTGCATGGAGCCGCCCGGTTCCGTCTCCAATCCCTTCGGACCTTCGGCGTAGTAGTAACGCCTCCGTTGTTCTTGCGGGATTGCAGCGACTTTTTGTTTGACCTCGTTCAGCGTCCGGCGGCATTCGGCGGCAAGCTCAGCTGCTCGCGGCGTAATCCCCAGCAGCTCCCCAGCTTTTTCATATGCATCCGGAAGATGCTCCAGCCGGCCGTCGAGAATAAAAACCGGAATATGCGTCTGGCCCTGAACTCGCTCGGCCTGCGCAAGGGCGAACGTATCGTCCATGGAGATGAGCACATCCGGGCGAGCCTGCATGATTTTTTCCAGGTTGCCTGTATTTTCTTTTCCGTACCAGCCTCCCAGCACCGGAAGATTGCGATAAGGCTCCGGCAAGAAGGCACGCTCATCGGCGTCGAGCGGGTAGTTCCATCCCAGCAAGAGTGATGGATCCAGCGTGTAAATCAGAACCGTGCCCATGGGAGTCATGCAGAGCACCCTGTGAATGTGTGCGGGCACCTCGACCTGACGGCCAGCCATGTCGGTCACAATGCGCGTTGCGGTCTTTTCGCCGGCTGGCGCTGCGGCACGGCACACGCTGCCGCCGAGCAGCGTTGAGCACAGAATGAACAACAGATATCTTCTCGACATGCTTTTTCCTTACTTCTGATTTGGCACGACTATCATGATTCCGGAATTGATCCCTGATTGGGTGCCTATTTCCACGACTCTGACCGGCACGCCATAAGCCTTCTTCAACAAACGCGGAGTGAGAGCCTTAGCAGGAGTGTCGATTGTCAGAATGCGGCCCTCGCTCATCAGCACGACTCGCGATGCGTACATGAATGCATGATCGGGCACATGCGTGGTCATGAGCACGCCCAGGCCGGTCTTGGCCAGCTCGCCGATGGCGCGGAAGACTTTGATCTGGTTCCCCAGGTCGAGATTCGCCGCGGGCTCGTCGAGGATAAGCCATTGCGCCTGCTGCGCCAGCGCGCGCGCAATCAGAACCAACTGGCGTTCGCCGCCGCTGATTTCGGTGTAGCGCGCGGAGGCCAGATGCAGAATGCCCAGGTAGTCGAGCGCCTCATCGGCGATACGCCGGTCTTCCTTGCCCGGCGAAGCAAAGGGTGACAGATACGCGGCGCGCGCCATCAACACAATCTCGCGCACCTCAAAGGCAAAAGGCGGAATATGCATTTGCGGCACATATCCAAAGGAGCGCGCCAGGCGGCTGCGGGACCAGTTGGCAATGTTCTCCTCGCAAAGGCGCACGCAACCGTGGCTGGGGCGCAGCAGGCACAAAATCAACTTGAAGAGAGTAGTCTTGCCGCATCCGTTGGCGCCCAGCAGGCAAACCACCTCGCCGGAATGCAGCGTGAAGCTGACATCGTCCACCACGGTTTTTGAATCGTAGCCGCCGGTCACGTGCTCCAGGGTAAGATTCATGATTTTTGCCTGCGCTCCCGCATGAGCAGAAAAAGAAAGAACGGCGCTCCGATTAACGCGGTCAGGATGCCGACGGGAATCTCCAATGCGCCCGCGGTGCGCGCCACGTCATCCACCAGCAGCAGGAAGCAGCCGCCCATTATCGCCGCTGTGGGCAATAAGATTTTGTGATTCGGGCCAACCACCATGCGCGCCAAATGCGGCACTACCAGGCCGATCCAGCCCACCATGCCGCAGATGGAAACCGATGCGGCGGTAATAAGCGTGGCGCACACGATCACGGTGAAACGCATGGCGCGCGTGTTCATTCCCAGGGTGCGCGCTTCCTGCTCTCCCATGCACAGCACGTTGAGCCGCCAGCGCAACAGCAGCAAGGGAATTGCGCCCGCGGAAATGGGAATGCCCGCCGTCCACACATCCCTCGGAGTGATGGAAGCAAAACTGCCCAGCAGCCAGAAGGTGATGGCCGGCAGTTTGTTATATGGATCGGCGATGTACTTGGTCAGGGAGATGAGCGCGGTGAACATCGATCCGATGAGGATGCCGACCAGAACCAGCATGAGCACGGGATCTCCGCGGCGGCAAAGTCCCGAGGCCAGCGCCCATGCCAGCAACACTGCCACCAGCCCGCCGGTAAAGGATACGGCTTGAATGGCTACAAAGTTGAATCCCAGCAGAATGCCGACCGCCGCGCCCAGCCCCGCGCCGGCCGAGGCTCCCAGAATATCGGGAGAAACCATGGGGTTGTTGAATAAGCCCTGATAAGACGCGCCGGCCAGTGCGAGTCCGCCGCCCACCAGGATGCAGGCCAGCAGACGGGGCAGGCGAATTTGCATCAGCACGATCTCCGGCGTTCCGCCAGCCGAGGGAGCGGTCAACAATTTCCACCAATCATGCAGCGAGATCGGGTAACTGCCGATAGCCAATGAGCCAAACGCAACCACAACCAATAACAGCGTCAACAGGGCGAGAGTATTGCCGTTGTGCATGTGATACGGCCTCGCCTTTTCCGGATTGGGCACTGTTGCCATGGATTTATAGACTATCGCAAAGAGGCTCCTGATTTTACGGCAAGGGGGCGCCTGGTTCCGTGCGAATGCGCTGGCGCGAGTGAGACAGACTTGATTTCGGGCGTTTGCAGAGCGACTCCATCAATACGTCCTCGTGTTCGCAAAATAGCGTTTGTTCGAGCCGTCCTTTCAATAATTTAGGAATCTGAAGTCCAAAAGCGCTCTCCCTTTCCCGCAATGTGGTCCATCTTATACACATTTATAAAACACTGTAGATTAAGCTGATTTTAGAGTGTTGCGATGTTGTGATCGCCACGTGCCGGTTTTTCCCGCGCTGAAATCCGGTGCCGGAAACGTACGGCTATCCATCATCGACAACGCCATGCATCCCTCGGAGGCGGCCGATGAACGCCCTGTTAATCTACCCGGAATTCCCCGACACTTATTGGAGCTTCAAACATGCGCTCAAGTTTTTGGGCAAGCGGGCGGCGCAACCGCCGCTGGGGCTGATGACGATCGGTGCGCTGTTGCCCAAGACCTGGAAGAAGCGGCTGGTGGACGCCAACGTTGAACGGCTGCGCGACCGCGACTTGGCCTGGGCGGACGTGGTGCTGATAAGCGCCATGCACATCCAGCACCCATCGCTGGCGGCTATCGTCGAGCGGTGCCGCGCGCGCGGGTTGCGGACGGTGGTGGGCGGACCTATCGCCAGCAGCATTTCCGCGGCGGAGCTGAAGGCGGACCACGTGGTCATCGGCGAAGCCGAAAGCCTGATTGCCGATTTGGCGCGAGAACTGGAGGAGGGGACGGCCCAGCCCGTCTATCAGGCCGGCGAAAGGCCGGCGATGGAGACCAGTCCCCTGCCTGACCTGAGCCTCATCAAGATGAACCGCTACTCCACTATGGACGTGCAAACCTCGCGCGGCTGCCCCTTCAACTGCGAGTTCTGCGACATTATTGAAATCTACGGCCGGCGGCCCCGCGTCAAGGCCGTCTCGCAGGTGTTAGCCGAGCTGGACCAGTTGTATGCCGCCGGCTGGCGCGATTCGGTCTTTATCGTGGACGACAACTTCATCGGCAACAAGGCGCGCGCTAAGGAGATATGCGTGGCGCTCGCCCGGTGGCGCAGCAAACACAAAGCCTGCTTCGACTTCATTACCGAAACCTCGCTCAACCTGGCCGACGACCTGGAGTTGATGCGGTTGATGAAGGACGCCGGATTCACCTCGGTCTTTCTGGGCATCGAGACCCCCGATGAAACGGCTCTGGTCGCCTGCAACAAGACGCAGAACACGCGGCGTAGCCTGCTCGACAGTGTGGCCTTGATCCAGAGTTATGGCATGCAGGTGATGGGCGGCTTCATCCTAGGCTTCGACTCCGATAGCGACGACATCTTCGACCGCATGGTGGAATTCATCCAGAAGAGCGGCATCCCCATCGCCATGGTCGGCCTGCTGCAGGCCATGCCCGGTACCCAGTTATTCCGGCGGTTGTGGAGGGAAGGCAGGATTCTCGACGCAGGCCACGGCGACAATACGGATGATAAGCTGAACTTTCTTCCTCGCATGGACGCCACTAGGCTGGTGGAAGGCTATCGCTCCGTGTTGAAGCAAATCTACTCCTGCGAGGCTTACTATGATCGCGTCAAGCTTTACCTGAGCCGCGCTCTGCCTAAGCCCGGCAAACAGAAATCCGGCGAGCGAATATCCCGGCAGCAGTGGCTGACCGTGGGCAATGCGCGCGCCTTTGTTACTTCGCTCGTCCGCCAGGGAGTCTTTGGCCGGCAGCGCTGGAGTTACTGGAAGTTCCTTCTCACCGTGGCCACGCGCTATCGCCATTGCATCGGCGCGGCCATGACTCTGGCGGTCATGGGTTATCACTTCCAGGTAATGACCAGAAGATTGTCACGCAACTCCGGCTCGCCGGTCGTTTCATCACCCATTGAGAATGGTCTGTCCGGCGCAACTATTTCATAACAAATTGAGGTGTTCGTGTGATAAATTCTCCGTGAGATGTTCGCGGAGGGTCTATGCGTGCTTTATGGTTTGTCGCGCTTTTCGCCGGGTTGGGCGCCAGCATTTTCGCCGAACAGCAGACCAGTCCTTCCGCACCACCACCCGTGCCGGATGCGCAGCCGGCCAAGGTGATGGTTTATACGATGGGTCCGGGTGTGACGGCTCCGGAGCTGATTCCTGTCATCCAGGCTCCAATTCCTAACGAAAAATGCAAGAAAAAGGTGAACGCAGAGATTCTGCTTTCAACCTATATCGATGCGGCGGGGGTGCCGAACAATATCACCCTTCTTCAGCCAAATGGTTCGGAACTGGATGAGATGGCGTTTAAGATAGTCGCCGAGGACCGGTTCAAGCCCGGAACCTACAACGGCGCGCCCGTCGCGGTTGCGATGACAGCTGAAGTGACTTTGCGCACTTGCATTGAGGAGAAAGAGGACAGCTCGGGCAGGAAGACAAATCAGATGCGGCTACGGTCGCTGCCCGAGCAGCAGTTTAAGCCTCTCGATAACCCGCCGATGGAGGCTGTCCTTTCACCAGGCGCAATCAATACTTTCAAAATGGCAGGCGGAGTCAGCCCTCCGCGCATTTTGATCGATGCTACACCGGAGTTTACTGACGAGGCGCGAAGAGCTAAATACCAGGGTGTATGCATCGTCTCCTTGATTGTCGATGCACACGGAATGCCACAGAATGTGCGCGTAGTACGCCCCCTCGGCATGGGGCTGGACGAGAAGGCTGTTGAGGCAGCCAAGAAATTTCGATTCAAGCCCGCCATGAAAAATGGTGTGCCCGTCCCGGTCACGATCAACATCGAGGTCAACTTCCGGCTATACGAAAAGCGTTAGACTGCTAGCCAGAGACACGCTGCGAAGTGCGACTCAAAACGGTAGATGCGCGATTGCACATCGAGTAGGCTGCGCCTCGAATCCCCCACCGCGATAGACTGCCAATAAGGATGCAATCTTGAGCGGAGA